>JGI25406J46586_10000942_pt1 | contig 13699 bp, 15 predicted proteins | sample TabmetS4T2R2_FD_46586 | JGI IMG/M metagenome (IMG submission 46586) | reverse complement strand
AGAAGTGAGCCGCCGGTGAAATCAATACCAAGAGGGAGGGGAGCTCCTGTATTTACCCAGTTGATGATAAGAAATATCAACCCGGGAATAATAACAAGAAGAGAGATCAGAAAATAGAAGTATCGATTTCTAATGATGTTCATGCTGTTTCCTCTAGACCAAACCAGCGCGGGTGTTCGGTGAGTTTAAGATTATCGAGCAATAAATGCAGGAAGGTCCGGGTTACGATAATGGCGGTGAAAAGGCTTATACCCACACCCAGCGCGAGCGTTACTGAAAAGCCTTTAACGATGCTGGCCCCAAATGTGTTGCCGAAGACATATAAGATCAAACAGGTAATCAAGGTAGATGTATTTGAGTCACGAATGGAGGGCCAGGCACGGCTCCAGCCCAGGTCGATGGCCTGGCGTAAGTTTCTTCCGGCGCGTAATTCCTCTTTGAGGCGTTCAAAGATCAGGATATTGGCGTCTACTGCCATACCAATACTCAAAATAAACCCTGCAATACCGGGCAGAGTAAGGACAACCGGAACGAGTTTAAACAAAGCCAATGCAAGTATGGCATAGCTGATGAGTGCCAGGTCCGCAATGAAGCCGGGCAGGCGATAATATAACAGCATGAAGAGAATGACCACCGAAAGCCCGATCACACCCGCGATCAGGCTCTTTCGCACCGACTCTTCACCAAGAGTTGCACCAACAGTGCGGCTTTCCACCACTTTGACTGGAACAGGTAATGAACCGTATCTTAATTGAATGGCGAGTTGATTGGCTTCTGCTGCTGTGAAATTACCTGAAATGATACCGCTCCCGTCGGTAATAGGTTCATTTACGACAGGTGCAGAGATCACTCGCTTATCGAGCACGATCCCCAGATATTGACTTCGATGTGAAGAGGTGTAGTCCGAGAAAATCACTGCACCCTCGGATGTAAGCGTAAAACTAACAGCCGGAGTTCCAAGTTGATCGGTGGATACAAATGCATCCGTGAGATCAGCGCCGGTCATGACCGTATGATAAATGGTTTCCGCAGGTTGATTCGGATCGGTGGTAGGTTCGGCCGTTGGTTCAGTTGTGGGCGTCGCAGCGAGATCAGTTGTGGGGGTGGCTGCAGGAGCAGTCGAATTTGAATCCTCAGACTGGGCGAAATCTGTTTTGATAAGAGTGCCCGGCGCTGCAGGGTTTGTGCCCATATCTACAAATTCCAGCAATCCGGTTTGCTGAAGGGAGGCAACGACTTCTTCAGGATTACTCACACCAGGGAACTCGGCGACGATGCGCCGTTCACCGGCGGTCTGCATCATGACTTCGCTCACACCCAGAGCGTTTGCGCGGCTCTCCAGAATCTGACGGGTAACCTCCAGTTCGCCTGAAGCGATTGTCGCTGATTCAGGCAGATCGGCTTCCAACAGGGTTTGCAACCCACCTCGCAAATCCAGACCAAGACGGGCTTCCACATTGCGTGTGAAGAGAGCAGTATCATTGAAAGGGTTGGCTAAGGTGATTTCCTTACTTAGATCGATCCAAAGTGCGATCCCCAAGAGGAAGATGATAAGTATAAGCCAATTGGTATTATTACGATTCATGTAGTTTCTCCATCCACAAAAATGTGGCGCTTTAGCGCCACGCGGCGGTGATTATACTATGAAGTCAAAAGAGGTGACAGTCACTTTTGGATAGTGTCATATGGCGCCATGGCGACACATTCCCGAAGCGGAGAGCAGGGAGCGAAGTGACTGTCACCTTGATCCATATACCCATTCGTTGAAAATAGCATCCAAGTCACATTTGCAGTGCTCTTCTGCCAGCGATTGAATAGCTTCGGGCGTGGCTATTTCCCATGAAAAAGTTTGTGCGTAATCCATCAGAAATTGATCGAAAACTTCAGCGCCCATTTTGTCCTTCAACGCGACAAAGAATAGGGGTCCGCGTCCGTAGACGATCGCGCCATATTCCTCCTCGTTATAATCTGCCACAGGTAAGCCAATAGGAATCTTGGCATTCCCCACACGCGCCCATCGTCCTTCGAGAGAAGCGCGGAAGCCCGCTGCGCCGCTGGAGCCATATTCATCGGTGTAATATTGAAGGGTTGCAAATTGAGTTAGCGACTCATCGATCCACGGGTCGTCGAGCTGNTCANCGCCCACAAGGTTATAGAACCATTGATGCCCCACTTCATGAGCGACGGCTGATTCCAAATAGACCTTTGTAGGAGTCCCGCGATAGTCTCCCTTCACATCATAAATTCGGGATGTGACCGCAATTGCGCCGGGGTATTCGATAGCCAGGGCAAGCGTAGGCGTGGAGACGATGTCAAACTCCGTGTACGGATAGGGCGCATAATGCGCGCTGAAATCTTCGATTGCGCGTGAAGCCACGTCCAAGGCCATCTGCGCGCCATCACGGGCTTCTTCTGGTGCATAACTGTGTATAGTGACTTCACCAAACGTTTGCGAGACTTCTTGATAGTTCGGACTCGCCGCCAGAAAAAAATCTCGCGCCGGACCACTCGCAACGACCAACGTTTGAGCCTGATCGGCTTCGTTCAAGCTGACTCGATGCCCGGACGTTACCAGCGTTAAATCCTTCGGCGCATTCACGCGTACAATGTAAAACGATGCATCCGCGTAAGTAACATCGCCCTGCTGGGAGGGGATTTCGGTGTTCCAGCCTTCGTCATCGTAGACAGAAATCATGGGATAAGCATGTGCCAGGGTGAGTACGTCGTCTACGTAAGCCAACACGCCATAATTTGATTCAAGCGTGCGCGGGACAGTAACACTAAAGTTCATGCTCAAGATCACGCTTTGGCCAGGTGATAATTTTGGCTCGAGCGGAACGCGCATCACACTATTCTTTAATTCATATGAAACATCGACCTTATTACCATTTACGTTCGCGGAAGAGATAGTCAATTCACCACCGAGGATATTGGGAAACAAGTGCAAATATACTTCCCCTAGTGCAACATCTTCATTGTTTGTATATCGAATCTCTTCTGTCCCTGCTATTTGATAGAGATCATCGGCGATAATGAATTCAAGGTGATAAATGCTTGCTCCCTTCAGTTCATCGAGAATCGATTGTTCAGATGCGACAAGTCCGTCTTTGAAGATAGAGCGATCGTCCCAGGGAGTCTTGAGCGGGTCAGGAGGGGCAGCCGTCGGCGGGGGAGTGGACGTGGACCTGGGAAAAGAACAAGAGACCAGAAGCAGACTGAACGTTAGATATAAGGCGATGAGTTTTCTCAAGAGAAATAATCCTTCTATTAGACCCTAAAGGACTCAAAGTCCTTTAGGGTCTTTTCAAATAGTCTAATACGTTTTGAAGAACTTCTTCCGATGTCAAGTCGTCTGTTTCGATGATTATATGGGCGTGCTCGCGTGCATGCGATAGCCTGTGGAGTTGTTCGATGTAATCTTTTTCCTGCCAGTTCAATTTGGTGCGGTCAGTGCTGATTGGGAAAGATACGTTTAGATAAATCAGAATATCGGGCTTTGCGATGATCTGCCACATGGCTGGCACATAGGAATGCTCCTGCGCGATATGGCGACAGACATAACCATTTTTTTCAAGGCCCTCCGTGAGTGTTGATTTGCCCGCTCCGCATGGGCCCACAATACCGATCAAGAGCGTATTACTTGGAGGCTCATCCATCATTATTCATTATCATGCACAAGGCGGCTGAGTTCTACGGGACCACCCAGCACCGCCAGTGTATCTCCGACGCCAATTGGGCACGCATCTGTTGGGTGCATCTCCGATTGATGATTATGGCGCAGAAGAATAATGTTGAGATGATAATTATCCTCCACGTAGCCGACGGTCTTGTTTGCAAGATGGGAAGAGGGATTAATGGTGATACGTGCCAGCCCCAGCAGTTGTCCTTCGACAGAAATAGGATTCGTCACGTCCGCGCCGGCCGCGGCAGCTGCAAAGACGGGAGCTGCCATTTCTGTGGCACTCAAGGCGATGAAGCCGAATTGATCCTGCAATGCCTGTGCGAAATCTGCATCGAAGATACGAACGACAACCTGGATTTTCGGATTCAAACTGCGTGCCTTGAGGGCGATCTGNAGATTCATCGAATCATTTTGGCTGGCAAGNATAATCGTGCGTGCCTCTTTGATGTTTGCAGATTCTAATGCTAACGGGCGTGTGGCATCGTCCTGAATGACGGGGATGTTCATAGCTTGGATCGCGCTGAAGGTGTCAATCGATGGATTGAGTTCGATAACAACAATGCTCTCACCCATTTCATTCAATTTCTGCACGATGCGATACCCAAGGTGCCCAAGGCCGATCAGAATTATATGGTTGTTCATTGTAGATGCCACAGCCACCTCCCACTCCTTACTGCGTGATTTTCGATTGAAGAGTAANCTGCCGAAATCGGCAAGTCCCTGTGCGAGGATAATGACTCCCACGATCGGCATGAAAAAATGAAATAATTGCAAAACATAATGNTGTGGAAAATCTCCGATGGATTGAAGGAACGCGGCAGAAAGGACAGTAAAAATTGCCTCTCCAATCGTACTGCGCGGTTCGCCCACCCACTCTGCGATCGCGGCGTATGCGAATCCACCTCCTATGACTGCCACTGTAAATACGATCAAGGGCGATTGAAATTCTTTCAATAGAATGATCGTATCCCGCCAGCCCGCTCGCACATTGCGCCAACGATTATTCATGCTCTGAAACTTCCATCGATAGGAAGCCGCACGGTCATACGACGGACGTTATCTCCAGTGCGCGCTGCAACTTTGAGAACCAGCACGCTAATATCATCCGCAGGACGATTATCATCCAAACTAACGGCTTGCGCTAGCAATGAATCCGCCAGCACTTGGGGTGACAGATCCTGACCGTCGAGAATAGAGCGGAGGGTTATGCCTACATCCATAGGCTGACCGCGTCGTTTGCCTGCATGAGTCAGGCCATCTGTGTAGATGACAATGATCAAACGCGGCTCGATGCTGATTTCGGTGATCAACGGACGGACATTACGGGAAATACCTAATGGAATGCTCTCTTCATCGCGCCGTTCAATTTGATCTCCATGACAGATATACATGGGAGATGGATTGTTACGCGTCAAGACGATGGTCCCACTGTATAAGTCTACAGAGGCGATATTCAACGTGGAGATGACTTTGCCTTGTTTGTCTGTATACAGCGCATCGGAGGCGGCACGCGCGGCAGCGCCATCGCGCACGCCTTCAGCCAGCAAGCCAATAACTTTTCGCACAACCATTTGTGAAACAGCTTTCGCACCGCGCCCGGACGTCTGGCCATCTGCCAGCACAACAGAAAGCCCGCCACTCGGACGTTCGACGACTTCCAACGTGTCGCCACTTTCGGAAGTAGCATATTTGTTTATTTTGGCGACTGCAATCTGAACTTCCATTCCCTCATTTTACTATGGGAGCCTGGGCCTGTTTTATTGCAGACGAGTGACGTACAAGATAGGCCAAAAATAATTGCTACAAATATCACTCAGTTATCCGAATGTTCATACATCACCGCGTAAGACTGGAACTCCCACGACTGAGTGCAAGCAATTCTTCTTTATTTGTTATCACCATATCCCCAAATTGACTGAGTGCCAGTGCAGCCAATGTAACACCATAGCGCAACCCCGCTTTCATATCTCCATCAAGCCAGCCATGGAGCACGCCTGCTGCAAGCGCATCCCCCGCGCCTAGTCGATCAATGATTTGTGTTGGTCGCGCGGGTTCATGCATCCATTCTTTTCCATCCCACAACAGCGCGCCTTGTTCACCGACGGTTATTACAACATGTTTTGCTTGGCTTAATTCCAACATTCTTTGTGCGATATCCTGCATTGTGCCTTGGCAATCAAATAGATGGGTTGCATCTCTGGCACTGCAGAATAACAACTCAACTTCCTGAATCATTGGTAGGAGAACCTTTTTTGCCTGCGTTTCAGCCCAGAGCTTGTGCCGATAATTGACATCAAAGCTGACTGGCACACCGCGTTGCTTTGATTGCGCAATGCTTCCAAGATAATTTCATAACATGAATGGGAGAGTGCAGGCGTGATTCCCGTTAGATGAAGCAGGCGCGTATCCAGCAGAGAGTCCCAATCGATTGCATCTGGCTTCAATTGAGACATGCACGAATAGGCCCGATCATATGTCACTTGAATGCCGCGCGGTAGGGCACCAAACTCCACGTAATACGTACCCATTCGTCCACCCTCGTCCCAGATGATACCGTCTGTACTCACTCCTGTAGTTCTTAAGGCATTTGCCGCCAATTGTCCAAGGGAATTTTTTGGCAATGCCCCCGCCCAATATGTTTTCCGTTCAAGGCGTGCCAGTAGACTCAGTACATTCACTTCTGCGCCCGCAGGATAAACATCAAAATGTTTTGCAGCCTCAAGTCTTTCACCAGATGGAACACTTAAGCGCAGTAACATTTCCCCCAGGCTGGTCACGTCGAAGCGTAACTCAGCCATGCTTGCCCTGTTCCCAGGCCTGCCTTAATGCCTGAGCGCGAGCGGTTAGATCGTTTGACGTCTGTTCGCGATTCAAAACTAACTTGCTTCCTAACCCAACAGCAACAGCACCCGCCCGTGCATAGTCTGCAATATTATCAAGTGACACACCGCCGGTTGGAACAAATTCAATGTCATTCAATGGTGCACGCAATGCTTTGAGATAGGCAGGCCCGCTCGCCAGTGCTTCCATAGGAAAAAGTTTGAGCATCCGGCAACCTGCCGCGAAGGCGACCTGTGCTTCAGTAGCCGTAAAGACCCCTGGAAGATGGAGCACGCCATTTATGCGCGCGAACGAAACGGATTCGGCATCGAAGTTCGGTGAGACCAGGAAGTGCGCTCCCGCCTCACGCGCGGCTCTTGCCTGATCCACATCCCGAACAGTTCCCGNGCCGATGAGCATCTCGTCTTTAAAGTGATCGCGCAACNGNGGTAAGGCTGTCAATGCGGATGGAGAATTTAGTGTGACTTCCATCACCGTAACGGTGCCNGCCATCAATGCTTCACCGATGCGAATCATATCGCCTACAGAAAAATNCCCTCGCAGGATGGCAATGATTCCATTTTGCTTGATCTTCTCGCTCGCGGCCCTGATTGAATCCATCCTACCTCACCGTGCCTCGGGCTGTCACTTGCCAGACGACTTCCACTTGACCGCCACGCATGCCAACCACTTCATCGAACAGGCTTGTGACCGTGCAACAATGGTTGGGAATGACCGTTACACGTTCACCGATCTCTGGTTTGTGCTCGCACGCTGAAAAGTCCACGTGGCCATGCTCTTCAGACAACGCATAAATCTTGGCGTCAGGATATTCGCAAATGTAGCCATACCCTTCGAGTCCATGAAGATCGCTCGAAAGCGATTTGCTTCCAGCATCAAGGATGCCTCGTTCAGGTGTGGGGCGGCTAACAACCGTTGTGTGGACTTTCAACGCGCAGGTATCTAGAGTTACCGATCCTGCACGCAATGTGAGTCGATCCCCATAGACATAGATCCCTGCGCGATGTTCGGTGATTTCGCGATGCTCATGCACTTGCCACATAGTAGGCGTTCCACCGCCGCTAACCCGCTCAATTTGCAGCCCATCGCCTTGCAGCAGTTTACGAGTCTCACGCACAAATGTATCGGTTTGTTCACTGGTGGGATATGTCATTAAGCCACCGAAATGCAAATTTGGCACTTGATGTATAAAGCGCGCTAACTCTGCCGCTTCCTGCGGAGACTGTACGCCACATCGATGTGCGCCCGTATCGCATTCAATGAGAACGGTAAGCGTTAATCCCGCGCGGCCCGCGGCGTCCGAAAGGCCGCGTATCACGTAGGAAGAATCTGCCGTTACACTGACATTGATCCGCGCAGCCAAAGCCATAAGCTTTGTGAGTTTGCTTTCACCGACGATGTTATATGGAATAAAAATATCAGTGAAGCCAGCATCAGCCATGACTTCTGCCTCACTGATCTTTTGACACGTGATTCCCACAGCACCAGCATCCATCTGCATTTGAGCAATGGCTGGGATTTTATGAGTCTTGATGTGCGGACGATTGGCAATGCCATGCTCATCAAGATACGATTGCAAACGGGAAATATTTGCTTCGAGTCGATCGATATCTACAACAGGAACAGGCGTCTCCAGTTCATCGACACGCATACTATTCCTTCCCAACATACGCAATCGCGTCGATTTCGACCAGCATGCCAAGTAATTGGCTGCCTACTGTTGTGCGTACTGGCTTTGGGTCGGGAAAATACGTCGCGTACACTTTATTGTAGGCTGCAAAGTTTGATAGATCGGTCAGATGCGCAGTGACCTTGACGACATCTGCCATCGTGGCTCCGCCTGCTTCGAGAATGGCTTTGAGGTTTTCCAACGTACGCGCGGTCTGCTCTTCGATTGTGTCACCTACGATTTTTCCCGTCATTGGGTCGATCGGCCCCTGACCTGATACAAAGATAAAATCGCCGGCGCGCAATCCTTGTGAATATGCTCCCATCGGTGAGGCGCCAGTTGTNGNAGTGATTTGCTGCTTGGGCATGATAGCNCTCCTTTTTATATGTTCTTATGCATACCTTCGCGCTTAGCGGAGGGTCGGGTACAAGTAGAGACCCATAGANGAAGCGCAGTAACACTTCATTGAAAGACTTCTTTGNTGCATNCGCTTCGTCTGCGCCCACGGCTCCGCTCTGCGGGAGGATCACCGTAATAAGGTATTTTAGCCTACCCANGCACTACGCAAAAGGCGCAACCAATTTGCGTGCATGATTGATGAAATATCATTTGTGTTATAGCCACGCCTGTCTAAAATTTCTACAAGCTTCTGCAGGTCTGCAATAGTATCCAGATCAGAAGGGGATTGCTCACGGCCAAAGCCACCATCCAGGTCGCTGCCGATGGCGGCATGCCNCGCATTCCCTGCGAGNTGACAAATGTGGTCAATTTGATCTGTAACATGNTTAAGTGTGGCCGGTCGATTATCACGTGAGCCGCGTACCCAGTTTGGAATTAACATCCAATTATCAAGCGCCGCGCCGATNACACCATCGTGGTCGATAATTGCTTTGATCTGACTATTATCGAATTGACGCTGATGTGGAACCAGCGCGCGACAATTATTATGGCTGGCAATCACATGTCCGCCGAAATGATCCAGTGCCTCCCAAAATGCCTCNTCCGACAAATGGGTGAGGTCAAGGATGACTCCAAGANGCTCCATCTCGTGGAGCAGATCGATTCCATCTTCCGTCAGACCAAATTCAGTAGATGTGCCACCTGCATAGCGGCCAANTCCATAATGGCTGGGACCAATGATCCTGAGTCCCGCTTCTTTCCACGCCGATAGTTGCTCCGGTTGCAGGATCGGATCGGCGCTTTCCATACTAATAATTAAACCGATTGGCGGTTGATTCGTTTTTGTATCTTTCTCCCACTTTTCCCATTCTATGATATGCTCATTAAGCTCCTTTATACTCTTGATCAATCGTACTTCACCTGATTCACTTAAGGCGTGATAATAAGCAAGCTGTCCCTGCGCTATGGCATAAGCCTGCAGGGGTGATGCATAATCTAAATTTGGTTCGATATGCCCAGTGGACCTGGCCAGCAGTGTAGCGAAACAGAGAGCTACGCGTCCCTTGTGCATTTCGGGTAGCGCGACCGTTCCCTGTCCGCGCCCAGGGTCTGACAAATTGCCCTCCTGCTCGCGGATCGTATACACGGAATCTTGTAAGTTCCGATTCCATTGCAGGGCATTCCACGCCAGGTCGAGGTGCGAGTCAACGATAAGCATTGCTGGTCTACACTCTGAACTTCCCGCCTGATTTTACTATGGGATTAGAGTCTCATTTCACATTAAGTTCCTACTGTTTATGAAAAGAAATATAGGGTAGGGGTTTTCCTACAGGACAAAACCTAATTGACAATATGGAGGCTAGGAAATATCCTGAAAACGTAGAGTTGCAGATCTCTAAGGTGGGTAACTATGATCTTATTCTTCCGTCATGTTGATAGACTAGTGGAAGTTAGAGATCATTCAANAAGGTATTNTTCAAGGAGTAATTTAATGAACCAACAGCATCATGAAATGGTTTTGGAAATGACACATGNATCAGGGATGCAAGGATGGTTTTGTCCCACTTGCGGTCGACGCATCTTGTTCTTGGTCCCACCAAACGATGAGATGGTCATCGTTGAATCTGGTGACCTCTATGCCACCCATAGCGGAAGTACNGGTGGCTTAAGAATCGGCGAAGTTCAGGTCACNGAAAGCGACGAGATTTCAGAAGAAAGTCTCCGTCCATGGATTAAGGCTCTAGAGGATCTAGACCTCGACTGGTAAAACAGCAAACTGAACAAATTTGTTCAGTTTAATAAAGGACTGACCTCGAAGATCAGTAGCATCTGACACGTTCGAGGCCAGTGATTGAGGTACATGCGTTCGATTTCAGCAGCCTTCAAGCATCTTCTATTGCTCTAGTTCCTTCACTGAGGATCTTGCCCGTATCACTTTAGGCGATAACCACGATGACAAGACCGTCATTGAAACCAGCAACTGTACCTTTATTGGGCGCACGGAAGTGAATGTGGGTGAAGATACGATAGGTACCAGCGTCGAAACCCGTTGGAATTGTCAGATCNGCACCAGCATTTGCCCCAGTAGTAGTATAAGGTCCTGAGGACACTTGGACGTGGCCAATTGGATTCTGCAAGGCGACATTCGTGTCAGTAACGCCTCCTCGAAGTCGTCCGGTGGCTCCATCTTCAACTCTCTGCCAGTGATGCACAATGTCAAATGTATCACCGATAAGCATGGTGTCGAGATTTCCATCGAAGCCAAACTCTGTTCGCAACGAGAAATTTCCAGGAGCCGATATTACATTAGTCGCAGCATAAGCACCAGCGGTCTCAAGGCATACGACTCCATCAACACGAAGTCTGTGTGATGGTAATGCATCAGGTTGTCCTACTCCAGCCATTTTAGATCTCCTTTTTAACAATTTTTATTTTGGTTTATACTGTTGGCTGAGGGGCCCGCTCAACCTCAAGTAACTAACAGACAGTATAGTAATTTTGATTCATCTTGTCATGAAGGATTCCCTCTATTTTCCATCATTGGTTTGTAGGAACATTCTCAATTGAAAGGCATGCGCGACAGCTTGCGCCCTGTTTGAAATGCCAAGCTTTACAAATATGTGATGAATGTGGTTTTCGACCGTTGCTTCACTGATCGAGAGGTTCGATGATATTTGTCGATTGGTACATCCTTCGGCAAGGAGATCAAGTATTTGTTGTTCNCGGGCAGTTAATCCGGGGAGCATGTAATTTTCCTCCTTTGTAGGGCTGTATGAANAATAAGGGGAGTAGNGTCCTTTCTGCGGGTGCAGATTTATTCGTGCATCTGTTTTAATAAACGGCAATAAATAGTATTTTCTGGCACACGTCATGACTCACTCAAAATTTATGTGTATTCGCTTTCAGTGCGGTTGAATGACCAAGTTTGATGTTGCCAGAGAATTACTACCCAGTTTTTTCTTCTTCACACCCCAAAGAATTGAATAAATCGCCACGCTTAGAAAGGAGTGCGGCGATTTTGATCTGTCAGTATCAACGATGATCCCGAATGAGATTAGAGCTCAGGGTGGCGGCGTATTCCCATCCAAACTGATGGGAACAGTAAAAAAGAAGGCGGTCCCTTTGCGGAATTCGCTTTCGAACCAGACCTTCCCGCCTTGGAGTTCGATAAGATTCTTCGTAATGCTCAAGCCGAGACCTGTGCCGGGTGCCTCACGGATCTTATCGTCTGCCGATCGGAAGAACTTGCTGAATAGCTTTGTCTGGTCTTCCGGCGTCATGCCGTGACCGTTATCCTGCACTTTGACCTGGATCATGCCATTTTTCCGAATGGCTTGCACAATGATTGAGCCACCTTCCTGCGTGTATTTATTCGCGTTGCTCACAAGGTTGGTGAGGATCTGTGCAAGGCGATTACGATCACACCAAGCTTTCGGAAGCTCAGTCGGAATATCTACTGTGACGGTCTGATTCTTTTGTGTTACCTGTGTCTTTGTGAGGGTTACAACTTCATCAATAACATCCCAGACTGGAACAGAGCGCGGCTCGAGCCGCAGGTTGCCACTTTCGATACGTGAGATGTCCGCGAGATCTGAAACAAGCGTTGCCATGCGGTTGACATTATTACGGATCGTCGTCAGGAAGCTTGTCTGGTTTTCGTTTAAGGGACCCGTCGCGCCGGCTAACATAAGATCGCTATATCCCTTAATAGATGTCATCGGCAATTTTAGTTCGTGTGAAACGACCGAAACAAACTCAGATTTGGATTTGTTTGCTGCAACAGCCTCATCTTTTGCTTCGGCCAATTCGTGCGTGCGTTGTGATACCTTTTCTTCGAGGCTCGTATATAAATCGCTTAAGTTCTCAGCCATAGTGTTGAAGTTCTCGCTTAAGATGGTAATCTCATCTCTGAACAACACATAAGACGTATTGACCTTTTGCTTCAGGTTCCCCTGGCTCATGTGGGTTGTCGCCTCTGTCAACTGTGCTAGCGGGCGGGTGAACGTTAGAAATGCAGCGATCCAGAACCAAAGCGCGGTGAGGCCGAAGATACTAGTCACAGTAATAAGAATGACTTGAATGTTTCGGCTGACCGAAAAAAGATTTTCAATCGGTTGCGCAACCATCACAAAGCCCTGTTGGTTTCCTGAGATCACAAGAGGGCGCCCCAACAGGCGGAAATCTTCATTACTGCTATATTTAACATTCTGGGAGGGTGTGTCTGCTGACTTAAGCCAGCCCTGATTAATTAAGTTTTCAATACCCGCGCCTGGATCGATTGTTGAAACAATGACCGAATTATCTTTCACAATCGCAACATCTGTGTTAATGATCTGGCTGATGTCATCAATATAGTTCTGATCCATATAAAATGTTGCTACGACTACACCCAATAAGTTCTCTTCGTTGGAGTCAAAAACAGGCGCAACCCCAATGATCTGTGAGCTTTGCGGCGCAATGGCCACACTGCTTGCCAAATCCTTATTCTCGAGCGCGCTCAAAATGAGGCCATCGCGGATCTGATTGATATCTTCGCTTACCTGGAGTCTGCGCGCGACAGTCGGTCCTCCATAAAAATATGCTGGATCTCCGGCTTTGAAATCCGCCGTATAGAGGATCAATTCCTGTAAGTTTAAAGATATCCTACTTTCATTGAGTGCCTGTGTTGAGGAACTCAAATCAGAGAAGGCATGTACCACATCGGGTTGCTTTGCAAGTAATGCTGCGTTGTTACGGGCCAAGGCTTCGGAGTTTTCGATCAGCGCACCGACGGAACCTGCGATCTCGCTGAGCCTTCGATCAGCTTCCTGCTCAATTCTGCTGTTGATGAGTCGATTGGTAAGAGGGGAAAGGACAACCACCAGCAGCAAAATAGTCACTGCCAGCGGAAAGACCAGCTTGGCTTGAATATTGAGATAATTTTCTTTGAAAAGCCTGCGGACTGCCTGTATCATGATTTAGGCTGACTTGTTTCTGAAATAATTCGCGATGAAAGAGACGATGAGGATCACTGCAAGGCCAACAATTGCCAATATGATCGGAGATGTCATTATATTCCCAAGCGGTGATTGATTCTGCGCTTCGGGTGCCATGACTATGAACCCTTC
>JGI25406J46586_10000939_pt1 | contig 13726 bp, 4 predicted proteins | sample TabmetS4T2R2_FD_46586 | JGI IMG/M metagenome (IMG submission 46586) | reverse complement strand
AGAGTTCGTTCGACCGTGAGCGCGTCGTGCAGGATGTCGCGTTGCGGAACGTAGCCGATCGATCGTCGGAGCGAATTGAAGTTTTGATAGAGATCGAGATCGTTGATAAAGACGTTGCCGCCGGTCGCTGGCCGCAAACCGTTGAGTGCGTCCATGAGGGTCGACTTGCCACAGCCGGACGGTCCCATCAGTCCGATAAACTCACGAGGCCTGATCGCGAGCGAGATGTCCTGAAGGATCGTTTTGTTGTCGATCGTTTTTGAGATGTGACGAGCAGTGATCGAGCTCGCGCTCAGATCGTGTTGCTTGACGGTGCGGCCGTCGACGTGAAGCAGGAACCCTCCGAGGAAAATGAGATCTTCGGGTGTGAGTTGTCGTGGCTCGGTGAGCGGCTGTCCGTTAACAAATGTGCCGTTGGTGCTGTTGAGATCTGTGAGTATGGGTTGTCCGCCGTTCTCGTAGCTCAGCATGGCGTGATAACGAGAGACGCTCGGCGCATCGAGCACGAAGTTATTATCCGGCGCTCTGCCCAGACGGATCACGGGAAGTGACGCGGCGCGCATCACGGTCGTGCCTGCATTTGTTCGCGGCGGTGGCACGACTAACGCGGGCGCAACTTGTTTCGCGTCTGGCTCGGTTGAAATCACGAATCTCGCAACCGGACGCTCGTTGGGCGAGACCTCTCTGTACTTCACAGACGGAAACGCGGCATGAAAGCTGAATGCGACTAAGCCACCGAGGCCGAAACCCACACGATCGCCGTCCTCTAACTCGCGACGAACAATCGCCTGCCCATTGACGAACGTCGACTGCTTTCCGCTGAGATCAACAAGCGTGACTCTCTGTACGTCATCGACCTCGAGCGCCGCCTGCATTTTGGAGACGACACTCTGCGCCAGCACGAGCTGGCATTGAGATGGATCTCTGCCGACCACGACACGCTTGTCTTCGAGGTGAAACTGTTTGCCGGCTAGTTGTCCGACCAGACCTTGTAGATAAGGCCTGCTTTTCAGATCTATTTCCCCTTGCATCTTCACTTGACTGGACGGCGAATGGCTGGCCGGCTTACGAGACCCGAAGAACCCGCGATCCAAAGGAAAGGATCGAGGCGGTGCCGGTCTCTGGAGTACANGTTTAAGGCGAGAGGACTCTAAGCCGCGNCTGGTATGACTGTCAAGGAAATCCTGCCTAAATCTTGTAAATCCTGNNAANGACTTTCTCTCACCTCAACCCGGTGTGATGTTTTCCGATTAGCCGCCACTTTACAACGTAACGAACGGCCAACCTTGTGCGGAACGGTACGCGTGGGACCGTTATCACGAGCGCGCTAAGTAATCATATTTCGGAGGCTATCATGGCACTTCAACTGGCAGGACGTGACTTAAAACGAGGCGATACCGGTGCGGATGTTGCCACACTTCAAACCGCACTCATTCAGCTCGGCTACCGCATCGCCGACAGCGAATTGAAGGAAAAATTCTTCGGTGAGACTACGAACGATGCTGTCGTCGATTATCAGAAAAGCCAGCACCTCGTGCCTAACGGCATCTTCGAGGGCAAGGCCGCGTGGCTGATTGATGACGATCGCGAGCATCCGAAGAAATTCATCGTCCTGGGCCAGGTGTTCAAGTCGGACGGCACTCCATTCAAGGATCTAACCGTGGAAGTCTTCGACAAAGACTTACGTTCAGAGGAGCTTATCAAGGCAGACACGACCAAGACGCCGAACGGCGAATACATGGTCTTTTACGAAGCGAAAGATTTTAAGAACGCAGAAAAGGATCGAGCCGATCTCTTCATCAAAGTTAAAAACAGCGCCGGAACAGTCCTCGCTACATCGCCAATTATCTTCAACGCGCGCAAGTTTGAAGTCGTGAACTTCACGATTGGCGAGGCACTCGGACTTTCTGAGTTTGAACGGATCGTAAAAGAGCTGACGGATCTGCTGCATGGCATAGCGCAAGCCGATCTGACCGAAGACGACCTCGCGTTCCTGACTGGCGAGACTCGCATCGACAAGAACTGGCTGACTTTCATCGCGGAAAGTGCACGCCGTCGCGCGGAAGCCGCAACGATTCCGCAGACGGTGTTCTACGGTCTGTTTCGCCAGGGCTTTCCTACGGACCTCAAAGAGCTGCTCGCGAACGAAATCTCGTTGTTGCGCGCGGCCCTCGAAGTATCGTCGAACGAGGCGATCATTCCTCAGCTCTCGAGTGCGCAGTTGGACCAGATCGCCAAAGACCTTAACACACTGAAGGCCAGCCTGATCCTCAAACCCGGCGATGGCGAGACGTCGCTTGGTGATCTGCTCGCGACTTCGCTGTTGCCTGCCGATAAGCGGCAACTCGTCGCCGGACTTATCGTGGTGCATGGCGGCACGACCAGAGGTTTCTGGGAAGAGATCGATAAAAGCAGTTTCTCTGACTCAGATAAGAACGAAGTACGCTTCACGCTTCAGGTCGGCGATCTGACCAGAAGACATCTGCCGCTTGTGACTGCGTTGCGCAACACCGGCGTTGCCGGCGTCGCCAGGCTCACTCAGAATGTCGCGTCGCTTACGGGTGTCAACCCGGAGACGATCGCTTTACGTCCGTTCGCGCCCAAAGGAGTGGCGGAATGGAAACAGGTCCTGCAGCCACCATCTGGTCCACCGCTCGGCGCACCNCCATCGATTCCCGGCAACACCGCACAGGAAAAAATCGACAACTACGCAGTGGCTTTGAATGCNTACATGGAGAACGCATTGCCGACTCCGGTGATGGCCGGTCGATTCTTTGCGGACACTGCGGGCGACAGTCCGTTCAATCCGGTGCGGACCGATCTCCAGACGTTCTTCAACAANCCTGTCAACCGCTTTTACGAGTTTCGAGAAGTTCCGATCGACGTGTATCTCAGCACGGACCGCGCGGGAAAACTCGCGGGCGTCACCAACGCCACGGCGCTCGTAGCCGAGCTGAAAAACATGCAGCGTCTCTTCAACGTAACGCCGCGTTACGCGGAAATCCGTTCGTTCAGAAAAGACTCTCTGCACTCCGCGTTCTCGATGGTGAAAGTCGGTGAGCGCCGGTTTGTCGAGAAGTATGCGAGCGTGCTCGGAGGCGAAGAAAGCGCGATCGAAGCTTATCGCAAAGCAAAGCAGACGCATGCAACCGCGCTCAATTTTTACCTTGGCCAGGCAGTTGGTTCCAACTCAGCATCACCCGCTGTTGTCCCGACTGCAAGTGCGAAGCCGTCGATTGCGAAATTCGCCGCCGCGACCGCGTCGGCGAGTCCTGACTTGCCGACGTTGTTTGGCTCGCTCGATCTCTGCGATTGCGAACAGTGCCAGTCGGTGTACAGTCCCGCGGCGTACTTCGTCGACATCCTTAAGTTCCTCGATGATGGTCCAAAGAAGCAGGACCTCACGCCGTTGCAGGTGTTGTTCAAGCGCCGGCCCGACCTCGAACACATCGAGCTGACTTGCGAAAACACGACGACGCAAGTGCCTTACGTCGATCTGACACGGGAGATCATGGAAGCAGCCGTTTCGAAGCGAGAGTTCGAGATGCCCGAAGGAAACATCAGCGCGGTGCTCGCTGCTCTCAACGCGAAAACGATGCCGTCAACTTTCCCGCCCATCTTCGCGACGAACGGATATTCAATCACCGCCAAAGCTTCCGTGCGCATCGACGACCAGCCTTCATCGTGGCTGATTCTCGACACGGGTTGGGCATTCACGTTGAAGCACGACGCAGCCCAGCACAAGTTCACGGTTGCAGCATGGCCGCAAACGAGTTGGAACGCAGACGAGCTGCGCGCAAATCCCGAGCACGTCAACACGGCCGCGTATGCTGAGCTGCGCGACGCCGTGTATTCATGGGACCTGCCGTTGAATGTCCCGGTGGAAGAGATTCGCGGTTATCTCGGGCACTTCGGTGTGAAGCGCACCGAGGTGATGGAGACGTTCTTCCGCGGCACACCCGATGCGGCTTTGACAGCCGACAGTATCGCGAACGAGTACGCAGGCGTGACGGCGGAAGAAGCAAAGATCATCACTGGTGTGAAGACGGGTGGTCCAAAAGCGCCTTCAGGCCCGTGGGATTTCTGGGGCCTCGCTCCGACTGGAAACGATCTGGAGGATCCGACTGACGGCTCAGCGCCGCACATGCAAGGCAATTGGGATTTCGTGCTGAAGCGCGTCTCGATCTTCCTGCAACAATCCGGTTTAAGTTACCGCGAGACGTTAGAAGTGCTGGGTTCGTATTTTATCAACCCGGTTGCCGGCACCGGTCGCAGGTTGGGAATCGTTTCAACCGATACCGCAAATCCTGCCACCTGCAACTTGAGCAGGCTCGAGATACAGGTAACCGACAGCGCGATCTCCGATAAGCAGGCGGCGCTCACCGAAGCCTGGAACAAGATTCATCGCTTCGTGCGTCTCGCGCGCAAGCTTAGTTGGACCATGCGCGATCTCGATAAAGCGATAGTCGCTCTTCAGCCGAAGAATGCCTCAGCGAAACTCGACATCACCGCGGGGTTCCTCGCGCAGGTGTCACACATTCAACGCCTCAGCGCGCAGTTTAGCTTGCCCGTCGTCAATCTGCTCAGCTTCTGGGGCACGATGGATGCCGGACTTTATCTCGATCACTTTGTTGAAGGTGAGCCGTCGGTGCCGTCTCTCTACGCGACGCTCTTCAACAATCGCACCGCGGCCGGACAGTCACTGCCTGAAAATCCATCGGCACTGACCGGCAAGCTTTCGGAAAACACGTCGCGGATCGCCGCTGCATTGCAAATCAGTATTGACGATCTGGCGTTGATGCTCGCGAATACCAACGTCGTCTCCGATGATCTTCTGACGCTCGACAACCTTTCGAAGCTTTATCGTCACGCGACGTTTGCGCGAGCAATCGGTTATTCGATTCGCACGTATCTCGCGGCGCTCAAGCTGATCAGCGCGACGCCTTTTGCGACCACTGGGGACACGATCAAGTTCGTTCAGCAGAGTGAAAAAATCGCTGCGGCAGGCTTTAGTGTCGAGGATCTCAGCTACCTGCTGCGCGATTCTTCAGTGGCCTCACCGATCGCAATCGGCGATCCCGCGATCGCGGTTGCATTGAGTGTGATTCGCGAAGAAGTGCGCAAGATCATGACCGAGGCCGGCAATGGTGACGCTGCGCCGGACAATCCGGACGAAGATCCACGCATAAAGTTGAGCGAGGAGACCGTGATTCAACGTGTCAGCCAGTACCTCAGTCTTGATTCAAGGGCCGCGCGCGAGTTACTGACGAACTGGGTCAACTCGACCGCGGATGCCACGAAGAAAGCCATCTCGGTCTTTATCGATACTTCGTTTGCGGAAAGCGATCCGGACGTTGAAGTGACGAGAAATGCATTCCCGAACCAGTTCAACACGTTCGTACGGTTGTACAAGATCGCGACGTTGAATCATGCCTTCAGCCTTACGCCGCCACAGCTCCAATGGCTGTTTGACTTCGGTCCGAGCAATAACTGGCTGGACATGAATGCGCTTCCGTTCGGCAACGTCGCGCCGGCACAGTCGCTCTATCCGGGTTGGGTACGGATTGCCGATCTGTTCCAGCTAAGCGCGGCTTTGCCGCTCTCGGAGAGTGTGTTGACTGATATCTTCACTTCAGCCCGCACGGTCAGCACAGTCGATCCGTTGCTTGCAAGACTCAGCCAGGGTCTGTCATGGAAGCTCGAAAACCTCAAAGCCCTCAATGACGGCTTCGGTTTTCAGGTCAACGACTACAAAGATGAACGAGCGCTGCGTCGCCTGCACGCTGCATTCACGATGTTGAATCAGCTCGGCGCATCGGCAGGCCAGTGTCTCAACTGGACCGACGCCACAAACGTCAAGGCTGATGAACAGTGCGCGGCAGACGTAAAAGCGCTCGTGCGAGCGCGACTCGACAACGAGCAGTGGCTGGAAAAAGCCAAATCGCTCAACGATCCGCTGCGCGAGAAGCAACGTGCCGGTCTGGTGTCTTACCTGATGCTCAGACGCGAGGCGCGAAACGCAGATGAGTTGTACGACGACTTCCTCGTCGACGTGGGAATGAGCCCGTGCTCGATGACAACGAGAATCAAGCAGGCGATCAGCTCGGTGCAGTTGTTCATTCAACGCTCGCTCATGAGTCTCGAAGAAGAGGTTTCGTTGACACCGAAAGAAGCGCGCGAGTGGTCGCAGTGGCGCAAGCAGTACCGCATCTGGGAAGCCAACCGCAAGATCCTCCTTTATCCCGAAAACTGGATCGAGCCCGAGCTGCGCGACGACAAGTCAGTGTTCTTCAAAGACCTCGAAAACGAGCTGCTGCAAAGCGAAGTCACGATGGACACAGCAGAGACTGCATTTGTCCACTACCTCGAGAAGCTGCACGATGTCGCGCGTTTGGAAATCGTCGGCATGTACCGGCAACAGGAGTTTGCAGACGACGGCACGATCTCGCTCGATGTGCTGCACGTCATCGGACGTACGTTCTCGGCTCCGCACGTCTATTTCTACCGCCGGCAGATCGACTCATCGAGTTGGACGCCGTGGGAAAAAGTTGAGGCCGACATTCAGGGCAATCACGTGATTCCGGTGGTCTGGAACCGCCGGCTCTATCTCTTCTGGCCTGTCTTTACCGTCAAGCAGAAAGAGATACCGCTCACGATGCCGACCGACGGATCACCCGTCGTCGCTGGCGAGAAACAGCTCGAAGTCCAGCTCGCCTGGGCGGAATACAAGAACGGCGAGTGGTCCGCGAAGAAGCTGGCGAGTCCGTTCCTGAGCACGCTGACGCATCCCGAAGCGGAGCTGAGCGACGCGCAATTCAAGCTCTTCACGTTCAAGACCCGCATCCAGAAAACGACAACGAGGGACGAGCAGTTGTTCATCGATTGTTATGGTCCGGTTGATTTGATCAAGACAGTCACGATTACTTCGACTGACGCAAAGGCCGTGAAGGAGACCGCGCTGTTCTCTCTCGGTCCGGGAAAAACACAGATCGTCAACGCCACAGTCGATGGCAAGGCGTTTCAGCCGTCAGACGTCACGAAGGTAGAGATTCGTAAGAAGGATTCCGCGGGCACGGTGGTCCAAACAATCAAACTCGGTGACGACGGCTCAGTCGAAATCAAAAATACGAGCACGACTGCCACGTTCAAGTACTGGCTGGCGTCCGCCGATTACCAGCCGGGCAAACCAATCTTCACGGGACAGAGAACGGAGTGTTTCTTCGACGACGGCACGCTCTCGCGCAATCTTGTGGGCACCAACGGCAACTCGGCAAAAGCCCTGGTCGGCGTAGAAACGCTGGCGGTTGGCACGCTGGCCATCAATGATCCGCCAACCTCCATCGATCTGGCTAACAGTCGAGTGTGCGAAATCATCAGCGAAGCGATGTGCGAATTCGATCTGAAGACGATTCCGACCACGACCACCACGACGACCACGACGAGTAGAACCACAGATCCATCGCAGGCGATCGTGTCGTTCTATTTCGACGACGGTCAGCAAAGCATAGGCGCGCTGTTTGATTCGAACGCGAACGCCGCGCTCGAGCCGATTGTCGGAACACGCTTCGAAAACATGATGATGGCCGAGTACCAGAACCCGAACAACGATGGCTTGTTAGACACGCGCATATTGCAAAAGACGCCGTGGCCGTTCCGTCTGTTGCCCATGCATCAAAGCTACCAGGCGAAGAAGCTCGAGTACCCGGCGTTTTTCCAGGACGACGTGCGCAGTTACTTCGTCACTCAGAACGAAGACACGAACCTGGTCCGGTTCAGCACGTTCTACCATCCCCTCGTCAGCAGTTTCTTCAGGTCGCTCAATCATGCGGGCATCAGTGGACTGTTGACGCTTGCCAATCAGCGTGTAGCCGATCAGCCGATCGCTTTTGACGGCTATTCACCTGATGCAGCGCAAGTGGATACGAACGCCAAGCCGCGCGAGGACGTCGACTTCAGTCATGCCGGCGCTTACTCGCGCTACAACTGGGAGCTCTTCTTCCACACGCCGTTCATGATCGCGACGCAGCTAAGCAAGAACCAGCGCTTCGAAGAGGCGCAGAAGTGGTTCCACTATATCTTCGATCCGACGGCGACGGATTCACCCGATCAACCAACCGCTCCGGGACCAGAACGCTTCTGGCGTGTCAAACCGTTCTACCAGCAAGCCCTCGACGGAACCGAAACTCTCGAAGACTTGTTTGCGAAACCGGACACGTTGAAAGCGCAGATCAAAGAGTGGCAGGCCAATCCGTTCCGGCCACACGTGATCGCGAAGCTGCGTTTAGTGACTTACATGAAAGCGGTTGTGATGCGCTACATCGACAACCTGATTGCGTGGGGCGACCAGTTGTTCCGTCGCGACACGATTGAATCCATTAACGAAGCGACGCAGCTTTATATCCTTGCTGCACAGATCCTCGGTCGCCGTCCGGAACAGATCCCGGCACGTGCAATAGCGAAGGTGCAGACGTTCCGTAGTCTCGACGATGCAGAGTCACTGAATGGTCTGGCGAACGCGTCGGTTGCAATCGAAGGCTTCCTGTCGCCGTCAGTCGTACCACCAACGGATGACACGAAGCCGAACGGTATGCCGTTGATGCCGTTCTTCGGAATTCCGGGGAACGAAAAGCTGCTCGGTTACTGGAATACGGTGGCCGATCGTCTGTTCAAGATTCGTCACTGCCAGAACATCGAAGGCGTGGTTCGTTCACTGCCAACGTTCGACTCGCCGATCGATCCGGGATTGCTGGTGAAAGCGGCCGGCGCCGGAGTGGACGTCGCGAGCGCGCTCAGCGATATCAACGTCGCGTTGCCACACTATCGCTTCAACGTCATGTTGCAGAAGGCTGAGGCGCTGTGTGGTGAAGTGAAGTCGTTGGGCAGCGCGTTGCTTTCCGCCCTCGAGAAGCGCGATGCAGAAGCCCTCGCGCTGCTGCGCTCGACGCACGAGACGAAGGTGTTGAAGGCAGTGCGAACCGTCAAGGAAAGACAGCTTGCTGAAGCGAAAGAGGTGCGTGCCGGACTTGATCGGAATAAAGACCTGATCACGCTGCGACGTGATTACTATCGCGACATCGCCTTCATGAACGCATGGGAGACCACGCAGCTCGCTCTGACGGGCGCCAGCGTATCTCTCCAGGCTTATGAAGCAACAATGCTCACGTTGGGTGGGGCCCTGAGCTTGATCCCGAATTTCCACTTGTCCTTACCTTTCTGCATGGGGCCAACATATGGCGGCGACAACGTGGAACGATCGATCGCGAGCTTCAGCAATTCCGTCGGCAAAGTCGTCGGCATACTGAATACCATCGGTGGGATGGCCGGCACGATGGGTGGTCACCAGCGTCGCTTCGACGATTGGAAACTCCAGGAACGCCTGGCCAATAAGGAACTCGAGCAGATCGAGCGACAGATGATAGCCGCTGATATTCGCGTCGCGATTTCCGAGAAGGAATTGAGCAATCACGATCTGCAGGTTCAGAACAACGCCGAAGTCGATGAGTTTATGCGCAGCAAGTTCACCAATCGTGAGCTCTATGACTGGATGGTCGGGCAGATCTCGGGAATTTACTTCCAGAGCTACCAGCTTGCTTACGATGTTGCGAAACGTGCGGAGAGCGCGTATCGGCACGAGCTCGGGCTAAAAGAGTCGAGCTTCATTCAGTTCGGTTACTGGGACAGTTTGAAGAAGGGACTGCTCGCGGGCGAGCGACTGTCCTACGATCTCAAGCGCATGGACGTCGCTTACCTCGATCAGAACAAGCGCGAGTATGAAATCGTCAAACACGTTTCTTTGCTTTCAATCGATCCGCTCAGCCTGGTGAAGTTGAAGCAGACGGGTGAGTGTTTCGTGACCTTGCCTGAGGCGTTGTTTGACATCGATTACGCAGGCCAGTACATGCGCCGGATCAAGTCGGTTGGTATCACGGTTCCGTGTGTGGCTGGTCCATATAGCGGCATCAACTGCACGCTGACGTTGCAGAGCAGCAGCATTCGTCACGGCAACACGCTGTGGAACAATAAGTACGCCCGGCAGACTGACGACCCGCGGTTTGCGGACAGTGCCGGAATCGTGCAGTCGATTGTGACGAGTGGGGCGCAGAACGACAGCGGCATGTTTGAAACGAACCTGCATGACGAGCGGTATCTGCCGTTCGAAGGGCAGGGCGCGATCAGCACGTGGCGCATCGAGATGCCGAGGAGCTTCCAGTCGTTCGACTACAACACAATCTCTGACGTCGTGCTGCACGTGCGTTACACCGCGCGTGAAGGTGGCGCACAGCTCAGGACAGTCGCTGAACAGGAGTTACAGACTGCGCTCAACGACTTCATTCGCGTCGAAGGCGCGCGTGGTCTGGCGCAGATGTTCAGCCTGCGTCACGACTTCTCGACGGAATGGTCGCGGTTCATGAACGCGCCATCGGGCACAGTGCAGAGTTTGAAGATGGCCGTGACGAAGGAACGTTTCCCGTTCTTGTTCCAGGGCAGAAATATCAAGATCAAGACGATGGAAGTGTACGTGAAAGTGAAGGACGGTTTTGGCGATCACAACGTGAGCACGATGAGGATCTCTCTGGAGGGCCAAACGTTGCCGCTCGATACGTGGAGTAACTTGATCCGCGGATCGAAGACCTTCAACAACGTCGACCCGGGCACGTTCACGTTGAACGCCTGGCTCAACGATCACGACCATCTGAATCCGGATGCAATTCAGGACATCATGATCATTTGTCGGTACGCGGTTTCGTAATGTGAGATCCGAAGCCACGCACGGGTGGCCACGGAGGGCCACCCCTACAGTTGTTGCTTATCGGGCGCCTTCGACGAATGTTCCTGATTGACTACAACTGTAGGGGCGGCCCTCCGTGGCCGCCCGTGCGTGGTTTACACCGTGCGTGGCTTCATTTGACACCTTGTTTGATTCCCATTAACGTATCGCCTGCCTCAACCCGACAACGAACTCCCGAAGCCCAGCCCGAAGTGCGGAATTGTCTGCGACTATCATTTAAAGGAGATTCCTGTAATGAAGCGAATATCGCATCGCCTTCTGGCGATTACCCTTCTGGTCTTACCCTTCCTGTTTGTAAGTGGGCCTGATGCTTTGGCCCAACGAAACCCTGATAAGGAGTTGCCTTTGCGAGAACTGCTTACCGTCCCTGGCAAGGTAGTGAGTGAAGCGAAGTCTGCTCGCCCCACCACTGAGCTGAAGCTGACTGGTTACCGCGTTGAAGAAATCAAGCTACCACGCCAGTTGAACGTTGAGCTGCATGGTCAGCAAGTCGCCGTTGACAAAGCGTGGCGCGTCACTGTGCAAGGTGGTCCATTTGCTGTTCGTGCCCTGCCGGCCCTGATCTGGATCGACGATCAGGTTGTCGGCAACGGTGTGGAGAACGAAACGCTCACGCAGATCACTGCGATCACGTTCGACAGCTCACTCATACGTGAAGGAGGAGTGGTTTCCATCTCCTACGGTGAGGATAAAGAAGGACGAGTGAAGATTTCTCAGGGACTGCGCTTGAAAGGAGGAAACTAATGAAAAGCACAATTAAAAACTACTTCCTCGCTTCATTAGCGCTCATCGTGTGGGCTGCGGGAGCAGCGTTCGCGCAAGCACCCGATCCAGGCACACCCGGCCCGCTTTCCGTTACGCGCGAAGAATACAACTTCGGCGACACTGCTTTTCAGCCGAGCAATTTCCCCGGGCCAGTGGAGCTGCTCGCTTCGATTCACTATCCGACTAATCTGTCTGCTGGTCCATATCCGGTGATTATTTTCCTGCATGGCCGTCACGCCACTTGTTTCAAGGGCGGCAGTCAATTGCTGCAGTGGCCGTGCACAAACGGGGCGCTGCCGATCCCCAGCTATCAGGGATACGACTACACTTCCGAAGTGCTGGCGAGCCATGGTTATGTGGTGGTGTCAGTCAGCGCAAACGGAGTCAATGCCGTCGACAATTCCGTGTTTGATCTCGGCGCGCTCGCGCGTGCGGAGTTGATGCAGAAACATCTCGATATTCTGAAGACGTTCAATACAACCGGCGGCGCGCCGTTCGGCACGAAGTTTGTCGGCAAATTCGATTTGACGCGTGTCGGCACGATGGGTCACTCGCGCGGTGGTGAAGGCGTCGTGCGTCATTACGTTTTGAACACCGCTTTGGGGGCGCCCTACGGCATCAAGGCCGTGTTTCCGCTCGCGCCAGTCGATTTCAACCGCTTCGTCGTGAACAATGCCGCGGTCAACGTGATGCTGCCTTATTGCGACGGTGACGTTGCAGATCTCCAGGGTGTGCATTTTTACGATGACGCTCGCTACAACGTGCCTGGCGATCCGGCTCCGAAGCATTACGAGCTCGTGATGGGCGCCAATCACAACTTCTTCAACACGGTTTGGACGCCTGCTACGAGCTCGTTCCCCGGCGCTGCGAACGACTGGCTCGCGTTTATTCAAGGTGGTCATTCGGATTCGCATTGTGGCTCTGGTCCAACGAATCAACGATTGACTGAAGCGCAGCAGCGCGGCGTCGGTCTCGCCTACATGACTGCGTTCTTCCGCGCTTATGTTGGCGGCGAGACGCAGTTCATTCCGCTGCTCACTGGCGATGCGCCGCCGCCGGCTTCAGCCCAAACAAGTAATCTGTTTGTGTCGTATCACGCGCCGGCTAACCGGCGATTGGATGTGAACAGGTTATTGAACGACACCAATCTCACGACGAACACGCTCGGCGGCGCGGCTACGCAAACCGGCCTCTCGCCGTATGAGTTGTGTGGTGGACCTGCGCCGCAACCGCAGCGTTGCATTCCTGAAGCGCGGAATGCGCAACAACCACACACGACCCCGAGCGCACGCTCGCCGTTGCGCGGCTTGAGTCAGTTGAAGACTGGTTGGAACAACATGACCGGCAACTACCGAAACGACATCCCACCGTCGTTGGGCAACGTGTCGGGATTCCAGGCCGTGCAATTTCGTGTAAGTGTGAACTTCGGTGATGTTCGTAATGTTGAAGGTCTCGCGCAGGACTTTCGCGTGGTCTTGACTGATGCTTCCGGAGCTTCTGCGTCTGTGCGTGTGAGTGACGTTTCGGGCGCGCTGTTCTATCCGCCGGGCGAGGTCCTGGCGGTGCCGAAGGTTGTCTTGAACACAGTGCGTGTGCCGTTGAGTGCTTTCAGCGGCGTGAACCTGAATGCTGTACGTTCGGTTCAGTTCACGTTCAACGAAAGACTTCAGGGCGGCGTGCTGGTTACTGACGTAGCCTTCGCCTCAGCACCGTAGTTGACATGATGAACAAGATTTTTTCAGGATTTGCAGGCCGCTCCTGTAAATCCTGAAAGCTGATCTCTTATGTTCTGATGCCTGATCACTTTCATCTGATCCTGAATCCGCGAGATGGCGATATCAAGGGATTCACGGGTGCTCTGAAGAGTGTTGCGACGCGAAGAATCGTTGACATAACTCAAGACAAGAGATTTCAGCGACGAGACGGCTTTATACATCAAGTTTGGCAAGACAGCTTCAAAGCTCTGCCGCTTTGGAGCCCTTGGATGATCTGGCAGAAGATCGATTACATTCATGCGAATCCGATCAAGGCTGACAAAGGCAATGAAGGAATCAGGTGATGGAGTATTTCAGAAGAGAGACAAAAGGAACTGATCAGCGGGGGCAAGCCCCTCTTCCTGACTTGTTCTACTCTTAGTTGCCTGAGTTTCCGGGAAGAATTTGTAAACGAAGA
>JGI25406J46586_10000922_pt1 | contig 13839 bp, 10 predicted proteins | sample TabmetS4T2R2_FD_46586 | JGI IMG/M metagenome (IMG submission 46586) | reverse complement strand
AGCCTAGAACTCGGCGTAACCGCAGGCAGACGAGCCGAGTCTCCAAGCCACGATCCGGCCGACGCCATCGCCCAACATTGCGATCACCCCTACGTCACCGCCGCCACAGCACGTTGCCGTTACCTGCTCGGCGACCACCGCAGCGCCGCCACGATCCTCGAAGAGGTCCTGACCGAAGGATCACCGTCAACACCGTTGGACTCAGGTATGTGGCTGACCTACCTCGCCGATGCCTACGGGCCTCACGACCCCGAACGAGCGGCGAACACCGCTACCCAGGCACTCACCGTTGCCCGACGCTACACGTCAGCTCGCATAGTCCGTGCTCTGCTACCACTGGCCATCACGTTGCGCCCGTACCGTGGGCTCGAACCGGTCGACCGGTTTCTCGACGCACACCGCGAGGCTCTCACCGACGGCTGACAGGATGGAGGCGTGGACCTGACCCCGAACACCACCACCGCTGACGTCCGACGGCGGCGACCGCCCGTCGCGGTGCTCCCGATCGGGAGCTTCGAGCAGCACGGCGACCACCTACCACTGGCGACGGACACCGTCGTGGCCAGCGCCATCGCCGCGAGCATCGGCGCCGCCTACAACGTGCTCGTGCTGCCGCCGGTGACGATCTCATGTTCCCATGAGCACGCGGCCTGGCCAGGGACCGTCAGCATCACCCACCAGACGCTGTCGGCCGTGGTGACGGACATCGCCGCCTCGCTCAGGTCCCAGGGGATCAGCCGGCTAGCTCTGGTTAACGGCCACGGCGGCAACTACGTGCTGTCGAACGTCGTTCAGTCCATGAACGCCACGGCACCGGCCGCCATGACGCTGTTCCCCACCCGAGCCGATTGGGACCGTGCCCGTAAAGCTGCCGGCCTACAAACCACATCACACGAAGACATGCACGCCGGCGAGCTGGAGGTCTCGATCCTGGCCGCGGTCTGGGCTGACTCTGTGCGGCCGGGCGCGTACACCGCGGACCATCTAGTCGACGATCGATCGATGCTCCTCGTGCACGGAATGGCCAGCTACACCGACACCGGCGTCATCGGCCGACCATCGGCCGGAACCGCAGCCAAGGGAAAGTCCATTCTCGACAGTCTAGTCATCTCCTTTGCTGACCACCTGTCCGCTCTTGGCTTGCCCACCGGCGCGAACACGACGCCCGCAGAGTAGGACTGCGCTGGCAGGCTGAACTCAGCCCAGTCGCGCGTATGCACATCGCACCTCCTCGCTAGCGGCCTCCCGTGAGGCAACGAACCCGAGGGGGTGATTGCGAGGATTAACGCCGTTTGTCGCGAACCATGCATGCTCACGCCATATAGGCGTCAGACGCGCGAGTGACTGTTCCAGGACAAATCCCGACAGTGCCACGCGGAGCGCGACGGGCCTGAAAGTTGCCAAGCCGGAGTGAAATACAGCCGATGGCCGGTAGGCGCCGCGTTCCCCTGCCCCGGCGGCGCGGATGATTGATTGTGCGACCAAACGCAAGAAGGACCGATCTGTGCGTGGAAGCAGCAGCCCGGGAGCATTGGGCATCGGATGTTGCCCATGCTCCCGGGCTTGCTGGGCTATCTGTCCGCCGCCGATGGGTTCTCGTCCTCTGCGCGTTGTGCACGGGCGGTGCCGAGGATTCGTACGGTGGTGCTGGCTTTGATCGGTGCGTCCTCTGGCCCCTTTCTCTGCACCATGAAGATCATCGATGGTGAGTCGTGCGGCGAGGAGTGCACCTACCGCAAGGCGACGGGTCCGGAGGACGCCGTCGCCTTGGTGTTGCAAGCCCTTTTGCGAGTGGGCCCTGGTGATTACTCAGCGGTCCCGTCGATGATCGTGTTCAGCTTGTCGTAGATCCACAGGGCCGCCACAACCCCGGCGAGCCGACCCAGACCCAGCTGGGGGTAGTGCAGGGTGACGGTCAGGGCGTCGGTCGCCGCGGAGGCGGCGGAGCCGGTGGCCACCGAGCATGCGGTGATGACGGCAGAACGCAACGAGATGGTCTTGCGGGCCATGCTGGTCCCTCCTTGAGGAAATGCGACGGTTGTCGCGGCTCTCTCAAGGCCATCGCGGTGCGCCCGTTCATTCGTTCACCGGCGAACGCTTATGTGTGTGAACGGCGTGGCCGGTAGCCTCCGGACATGGACTCCGAGGCGGACCCAGGCCAGGCCCTAGCCGAATTCTTCGCCTCTCTGCGGGAGCGGCGCAAACCCGGACTGTCACTGCAGCAGATCGTCTCGAAGGTCCAGCTCGACGGCAGCGAGGTATCGAAGGGATATCTCAGCGAGATCTTCGCGGGCCGGCTGCCGTCCGAGTCCAAGGCATTGGCGATCGCGACCGTTCTCGGAGCGACCGACGAGGAGCTGGCGGAGGTCCGGCGGCTGGTCGTGGTCGCGCGTCCCGTCCCGCATTGGTGGACACGATCGGGCTACATCGAAAAGGTACGCGACATCGCGCCGAGCGGCGGCCTGCGCGACCGCGGTGACGAGCTTGCGCTGATGGCCGCGTTCTGCAAGGGAACCGAGCACTACCTCTGGTTGCAGGCCGACCCGTGGGCTGGCAAGTCGGCCCTGCTGTCGTCCTTCGTGCTCGACCCGCCTCCCGGCACCGACGTGGTGTCGTTCTTCATCACAGGGCGGCTGGCGGCTGAGGCGGACAGTTCCGCGTTCACCGACGCCCTGCTCGACCAGCTTACGGCGCTGACCGGCGAGAAGCTGCCAGCGTCGGTGTCGCCGCTGGCCCGCGACGCTCACCGGCGCAAACTGCTGCGCGCCGCCGCCGATAAGGCGGCCGAGTCCGGGCGCCGGCTGATCCTGGTGGTGGACGGGCTGGACGAGGACGCCGGCGCGCGCCCGGGAACGGGCCTAGCCAGCGTGGCCTCCCTGCTTCCCAAGGATAGCCACGCCGCGCTCCGGGTGATCCTCGCCAGCCGGCCGTCGGTGTCCCTTCCCGCCGACGTACCGCACGATCATCCGCTTCGCCAGTGCCAGCCGAGTCCGCTCAGTCGTTCGCCGCACGCGGCGGCGATCGAGTCTCAGGCGAGGCTGGAGCTGTCCGAGCTGCTGGCCGAGCGCGATCCGGAGCACGAGGAACTGATCGGGTTCATCGCCGCCTGCGGTGGTGGCCTGACGACGGCCGAGCTGGAGGAGCTGACCGGACGGCGGCGGTTCCGCTTGGAGCACGTGTTGAGCGGCGCGTTCGGCCGGACCGTGTCGGCGCTCGGCGGGCCGTTACTCTTCGCTCACGAAACCCTGCGGAAGACGGCGATCGAGACTATCGGCAGTGGCCTCGCCGGGTTCCGGGCTCGGATCAACGAATGGGCCGACATCTACCGTGAGCGAGGGTGGCCAGGTGAAACGCCGCAGTACCTGATTCGGGGCTATCCCGACATGCTGCGCGAGACAGCGGACGCGGAACGGCTGGTTGCACTGGCCACCGATCCCGCCCGGCACGAACGGCTGCTTGCCGCCACCCACGGCGACGCCGCTGCCATGACCGAGATCCGTAGCGCGCAGGATCTGCTGCTGGAGAGTTCGCAGCCCGATCTTGTGGCGATGGGCCGATTGTCGGTGTACCGGAACTGGCTGAGCGTTCGCAATGCGGCCGTTCCGTCGCACCTGCCGGCAGTCTGGGCACGGCTGGGCCAGCCGGCGCACGCCGAGGCGCTGGTATACGGAACGCCAGTGGAATTCCGGGACGACACTCTGGTCGCACTCGTGTCGGCGCTCACGGACACTGGCGAGGTCGCTCGTGCCGAGGTCGCCTGTCACGACATTCACAAGCCCACGGATCGGGCTCAGGCACTGATCAGCCTCATCCCCGTGGTCGACGATCTGGATCACGCCAAGCGGCTGGTGGACGAGGCGAAGGCCATACTCGCAAGCAGTTCCGACCCCTGGGCCCCCTCGTTATGGTCCGACCTTGCGGTGGCGGTCGCCCGCCGAGGCTCGTTTGCGCACGCCCAGGCCATCACCCGACACCTTCCGGACGGTCAGGCCCGGGCAATGGCTCAGGCTGATGTCCTGTGTGCAGCTGGCAATCTTGATACGGCGGTGGCACTCGACAACATCGAAGCGTGTTCCCTTAAGGCTCAGGCGCCTGTGCTGCTGCGACTTGCCCAAGCCGCGGTCATTCATAACCTCGGGCCCACTGCCGTAGAGCTGATAAAGGCCCTGGAGGCGGGCATCAGTCACAGCTCCGACGATTCCCTGGCGCAGGAGGACACGCTGATCGACGCGATCGCCGTGGCCCTTGCTCTCGATGATCGTGAGACCGCCACCCGGCTGGCCGAACGAGCCGAGAACGAACTGCGTCCGAACACCGATCCCTTCATCTGGGCCAAGCTCGCAGACCTTGTCTGCGCCTGCGCCGATCTCGACAGCGAGCGAGCCCGTCGGCTGCTCGCGACCGCCGAATCCGCCGCTTCGGCTCCACGCTCGGAGCAGGCCATCGAAGACCCGTTTTTCGAGGCCATGGCCCTCAGCCGCCTGGCCGACGGCGCCGCCAGACTCGGCGATCTGGACCGAATGCACCGACTCGCCGGCCTCGCACGCGCCGCTGCGGCTGAAACCGGCCCCCGAGTACGTGGGTTTCTGCAGGCCGGTCTCGCGTGGCGAGCCGCTCTTCGTGGTCACCTCGCCGAGGGGACCGAGATCGCGCGGCAGATTGCTGACTACCGGCATCGTGCGGAGGCGCTAACCAGCGTTGCCCAACGCATGATTGACGTGGGTGAGCGTGCACTTGCCGCCGTGTTGGCCGCCGAGGCCGAAGGCGTGGTCCGCAGCGCAGAATCTGTTCAGCACGCGGTCTGGGCACTGGCGGAGCTGATTTTCGTCGTGACGATCGCCGGCGACCGAGCGCGGGCTCATCTCCTCGCGGATGAGGCCGAGCGGATCGTCTTCTCCGCCGACGCGGAGGAACGCGCGGAGCCGTGCAACGAACTCATCCACATCCTGGTCGCCACCGAAAGCTACGATCGTGCGGTCGCCGTAGCGAACCGCGCCGCCGAGCGTCGCGCACTCAATGCCTTACTCTCCTACTTATGCATGTATGACCAGGTCGATTACGCGGCTGACGTCGCCCAGGGCATTGGTGATCCTTCCGACCGGGACGAGGCACTGCGGTCGGTGGCAAAGCATCACAAGCCCTCCCCTGCTGCCGGCCCCACGGCCAGCCGGCCGGCCGGGAGACCCGATGCAAAGTCCGAGGCGGGCGCGCTTGTCGAGCGGACGCGCGTTGCCGCGGCGGATCCGGATCACGCACTCCTCGCCGACTTGGCTAATCGCGCTGAGGCCGCAATTGAGCAGGTGACCGACCCATGGGACCGAGCCAGTCTGCTGACCGACCTGATTCGGGCCACCGTGGCCAGCAAGGACCATGACCGAACCACGCGGCTGGCGACAGCGGCCGAGCATCGCGCGGGCCGGATCTACAAGCCTGAGAGACGGTGGCGAATCCTCGCCGAACTGGCCGGAGCGATCGCCGCGGCCGGTGAGCATGACCTGGCCGAATCCGTCGCCCTACGAATCGACGACTCCTACGGGCAAGCCGACGCGTTCACCGAGGCTGCCGTCGCCGTGGCCAGCCTTGACGACCGCCCGCAGGGCTCGGACGCGATGATCCGGCGCTGGCTGGCGCAGGCATTGGCGCTAGGCCCATGGCTGGTCCCGCTCCGAGCACTGGCCCACTACGTCCCCGAGGTCTCGCTGGCGATCGCCGACGAGTATCTGCGAGTGCGGCACAGATTAGTGACCGATTATCACCTTGAGCGGCGAGATAACTGGGGCTACCAAGGCGATGAGAACACCCGCCACTAGAAGCCGAAGCCGGGGACCAGCCGGCGCGGTTCGACGCGGGACGGGGCGTTGCCGGGTTGACAAGGGGTCAGGCAAGGGCGGTGGGGCCGGTCTCTGCCTGATCGGCTTGTCGGCGGAGCCGGTCGGCTTGCCTCTTCTTGTCCTCGATGTGGCGTAGGCTCTCCTGCAGCGCGGAGACTTCGCCGAGCCATTGCATCCGGTGGGCTTCGTCGAGTCGTTCTCGGGTGTTGGTCTCGATTTGCAGCAGGCGCGGCACCTGGGCAAGATCCAATCGCAGAACCGGGCACCGTATGTCCCGTTGACCGAACTAACCGGGGGCGTCCTGCGGTTCTCCGATGTCGACGGACGGTGACGTTCATGGCCGTTTCGCTCCCAGCGGGTCACTGCGCGTAGCTGAACGTCTCTGCTCTGATCCCGTGCTGTCAGGGGAAGACGGCTCGTGGAGGTTCGGATGGCGGAACGCGGCAGGGTGATACGGGACGTGGCGGCCTTGGCGGTCGCGAGAGTCGGGCGGGTTGAGGAGACCGGTGACCGGTTACGGCCGTTCCGGCTTGTCGACGAGCATGGCGTCGAGGAACTGGCCGTCACCGAGTTCCTGGGCCACATGCTCGCCGACGACGCGAGCCCGGCGTCGCTGCGTTCGTACGCCTACGAACTGTTGTCCTGGTTCCGGTTTCTGCGCTCGGTCGAGGTGCCGTGGCATCTGGCCAGTCGGGTGGAGGCCCGGGACTTCGCGTTGTGGATGAAGACGAGCAAGAAGCCGCCACGGCTGCGGCGGCTTGACGCGCCGGCGCCGGGGTCGGTGAACCCGGTGACGGGCAAGGCAACGCAGGGCGAGAACTATGCGGCCCGGACCCGGCGGCATGCCCGAGCGGTGGTCCGCGCGTTCTACGAGTACCACCGCGAGGTGTATGGCCGGCCGTTGGTGAACCCGTTCCCCAAGACTGCGGGTGTCGAGGATGAGGATCTCAACGCCCACCACAACCCGATGCGGCCGTTCCGTCAGCCGTCGCGCCGAGCCATGTATCAGCCGAAGGAGCCCAAGCCAGCGCCACGGAGCATTCCAGACGACGCTTTTAACGTCCTTTTCGCGGCTCTTACCTGCAACCGGGATCGGGCGTTGCTCGCGTTCTACATTTCCACCGGCGCACGCGCCTCGGAGCTGCTGGGCGTCTGCCAGGGTCAGGTGGAACCAGAGGAGCAGGTGATCGGTGTAGTCCGCAAGGGCAGCCAGGCGTTGCAGCGATTGCCTGCCTCGACGGACGCGTTCGTCTGGCTGAGGCTCTATCAGCAGGAGACTCTGGGTTTGGTTCCGAAGGGGCCGAACGAGCCGTTGTGGTGGTCGCTGCGCCGGCCGTTCCGGCCGCTAACGTACGACGCGACGCGGATGGTCTTCACCAAGGCCAACGCCGCCCTCGGCGCGAACTGGACTCTGCACGACCTGCGGCATTCTGCGGCCAAGCGGATGGTCCGCGACCCGAACCTCACCCTGGCCGACGTGCAGTGGGTCCTGGAGCACGCCCACATCACCACCACGGAGATCTACACCGCACCCACTCCCGATGAGGTCATCGCCCACGTCCTGGCCCACCACGACCGACAGCGCGCCGAGCGAGAACGGCCACCAGCGCCCCCGGCGCCCGGTTACCGGCCGGAGGTGCTGGCGACCTTGTTCGGTGCTGGGCCTGCCGAGGGACATGCTCGGTGACCGTCACGACAATCGACGCCGCAGTCGGCGAACCAGAATCGGACGTTGTTCCGGCGGTGCGGCTCGGCGAGTGGGAGCCGCGGCCGGTCGAGCAGAGTTGGTGGCAGACCTGTCAGACCCGCGAGGCGTTGGTCGAGCGGCTCCTGCGCCTGTTCACCGGGCAAGGCGCGAGCAGCACCCGTGACAAGACCCGGCGACGTGGCCTGGGCAAGGTGCTGGACTGGCTCGAACGCCAGGCCGGCGGCACCTGGCAGCAGCGGTGGCTTGCCAGCGGGGCCGACGCGGCCGGCTTCGACTGGGCCGACCTGCCGCTGAACGGAATCGTCGAGCTGCGGCGCCACCACCGCGACGAGCTGAGCTGCGGACTGGCCATGCTGGTGGCCGGACAGGCCGTCCGGCCCGGCTACCCGTGGCTGTTGCGGCAACGCCAAGCCCTGATGCTCGCCGAGGCCCGTGCGGCCATCGACCCCGACGGCTTCGCCGGCATCGAGCGTGACGCCAGCCAGGCCGCCCGCTACGCGAGGTCTGATGCGTTGAACAAGCTCACCTGGATCGTGATCCGCAAGGGCGGCCTGGTCGCCGACATCACCGTTGGCGACTGCGTCGAGCTGACCAAAGCGTTGCAGGAGCACCACTTCCGGGGCAGCGCCGGGCGTCCGCTGTTCTACGCGCTGCTGAAGGCGACTGGCGTGCTCCCAGCCGCGGCACCGGAGCGGCTGCGGGCGCTGCGGGTGGACGGTCGCCGCACGGTCGAGCAGATCGTCGACGGCTACGACATCCAGTGCCGGCCGGTCCGTGACCTGCTGGTCGAGTACCTCACGGAGCGATCCCCCGAGCTCGACCACACCTCGCTGCGATCGGTCGCCCGCAACCTCTGTCGGCTGTTCTGGCGCGATCTGGAGATCCACCACCCTGGCATCGACTCGCTGAGGCTGGCCCCCGAGATCGCGCAGGCGTGGAAGGAACGGCTGGCGCACATCCGCGACGCCGACGGCAAGCCCGTGCGGCCGCGGGTGAACTACCGCGGCGAGTTGGTGTTCGTGCGGGCCTTCTACGAGGACATCGCCCGCTGGGCCGCTGACGACCCGTCCCGCTGGGCGCACTGGGTCGCGCCCTGCCCGATCAAGGCCAGTGAAGTGACTCGCAAGAAGGTCCAGGCGCGGGTCAAAGCCCGGATGGATCAGCGGACCCGGACCCAGCTGCCGCTGCTGCCCGCCCTGCTACGCGCGGTCGACCGGCAGCGCAAAGATGCCGAGGAACGCGTCGGCGTCGCAAGGGCTGTCCCCTCCGGCAGTCGGTTCACCGCAGGCGGCATAGAGTTCCAGCGTTGCCGGGTCGGCGATTCCGGTCGCGTCTACGCCATCGAGCTGGGCACCGGCAAGCGACGAGACCTGACCCACGAGAAGGAAGCGGCGTTCTGGTCGTGGGCAACGGTGGAAGTGTTGCGGCATACCGGAATCCGCATCGAGGAGATGCTGGAGCTCACGCACCACAGCTTCGTCGCCTATACGCTGCCCACCACCGGTGAGGTCGTGCCGATGCTGCAGATCGCTCCGTCCAAGACCGACGCCGAGCGACTGCTGCTGGTCTCGCCCGAGCTCGCGGAGGTCTTGACCGCGATCATCTTCCGCGTCCGCGCGGGCAACGCCGTCCTGCCGCTGGTGTCTGCCTACGACGTGTTCGAGCAGACCTGGAGTCCGCCGATGCCGTTTCTGTTCCAGCGCCGATACGGCACCGAGGACCGTCCGCTGACTCGCAGCTACATCCGCGAATGCCTTCTCGCCACGTCCCAGGCCGCGCAGATCACCGCCGCCGGCCAGCCACTGCAATGGCGACCCCACGACTTCCGAAGGATCTTCGTCACCGACGCTATCCGCTCCGGCCTGCCCCCGCACATCGCCGCCAAGCTCTGCGGTCACTCTACAGTGGACACAACGATGGGATATGCCGCCATCTACCCCGAGGACGTGATCGCCCACCACCGGGCGTTCATCGCACGCCGCCGCGGCCAGCGGCCCAGCGAGGAATACCGTGAGCTCACCGCCGCCGAGTGGGATGAGTTCCTCGCCCATTTCGAGCTGCGGAAGGTTGCTCTCGGGACCTGCGGCCGGGACTATGGCACCCCTTGCGCGCACGAAAACGCTTGTGTCAGATGCCCACTACTTCGGGTTGACCCGGCCCAACTACCTCGCTTGGAGGAGATCCACGCCAACCTCCTTGACCGCCTCCGCGAGGCCAAGGAACAAGGCTGGCTCGGTGAAGTCGCCGCAATCGAGACCACAATCATGGCGGCCGACCAGAAACTCCTCGCGATGCGGACCCAGATGGCCCAACGCACTACGACCAATCTGGGCATGCCGAGCATTGGCGGAGCCGTGGGACGATCGAGTTCGACTTGAACCGGTGACCGCGGCTGACTGGGTTCAGCGTTATCGCGGTCTTCGCCAGCTTCGCCAACATAGAGGTGCCCTGTCATGCGACGATCGTGGCGACTGCTCAGCGCATGGGTTGCTCTAGCCTTGGGCGGAGCGACGGCGGTCGGTGGCGCTCTGATCGCATCACAGTGGGTCTCCGCAGCCTGGGCCGCGCTGATCGGCGGCAGCGTCGCGGCGGTCTCGGCGGTGGCTGCCGGCCGTGCGCGACAGTGGCTTGATCGCCAATGGGAGCTACAGCGGCAACTTCCCGAGCGGATCGTCCTGCAACATCGCAGCGGGGGGCTTCCACGCGTTCGTGACGTCACCGACCCGATCGTGCTCGGTGTCCATCCATCCGACACGCGCGCCGGAGGTTCGCAGAATGCTGCGGCGATCGGACTGACGCCTTACGTCACGCGAGATGTCGATCAGGAACTCCGCGGCGCGGTCCACCGGGAGGGCCTGATTGTGGTCCTGGGCGAGTCGACCGCCGGGAAGTCCAGGGCAGCCTTCGAGGCGATACGGTCGCAGACTCCAGATCATCTGCTCGCTGTCCCGTCGGCACTGGAGTCGCTCGCGGCAGTCACGACCCGGCTGTCCGAGTCTCCTCGGTCCATACTCTGGCTGGACGACCTGGAGCGGTTTCTGGGCCCTGGCGGTTTGACACCCGCGATGGTAGCCAACTTGACCAGGGAGTCCAATCACCGCGCCGTCGTCGTGGCCACGATGCGAACCTCGGAGTACGAACGCTTCACCTCCCGGGCAGAGCCTCCTCTTGACGACCAGGGGCGCTTGGCTTGGCGAGCCAGCCGAGATGTTCTCCGAAGCGCCTACGTCATCTTCCTCCGCCGGCTGTGGTCGCCGGCGGAGCTGGCGGCCGCGGCAACATTCGCAGACGACTCTCGGATAGCCCTCGCGCTACAACAAGCGGACACGTTCGGCATCGCCGAGACTCTCGCTGCAGGGCCGGAGCTTCTACGCGACTGGCGCAATGCTTGGGCACCGGCAAGTCATCCGCGGGGAGCCGCGCTCGTTGCCGCTGCCGTCGACTGCCGCCGCGCCGGAATGCACGCTCCAGTGCCCCGCGACCTGTTGATGGATCTGCACCACCACTATCTACAGACTCGCGGTGGCTACGCGCTCAGGCCCGAATCAGTGGACGAAGCGTGGGCGTGGGCGCTGCGCCCCATACACGGAGCGAGCAGCCTGCTCATCCCTGCCGGCCCAGTTGAGGACGACCAGCGCTACCACGCCTTCGACTACCTCATCGACCAGCCCGACCACGCACCGATCCCACTCGATACCTGGAACCTGCTCGTCGCCAGGACCCTAGGATTGCAAGCCGCCTTGATCGCGTCCGAAGCGTTCATGCGTGCGCGGACAGCGTTTCACGCTGCGGTCGACTCAGGTGCGGTCGACGACGTGTTCTCGCGGGCAAAGGCGGTCGCTGATCGCGGCGACTATCCGTACGCGATCCAGCTCCTCACCGACACGCTGAACGCGGCGTCCGATCAGAGCGGCGATCCCGAGCAGCATCGGTCGCTGCGGCACCAGATCGCCTACTACCAGATACAGTCCGACCGTATCGACGAGGCAGAGGCGACCTTCAAAGACCTACTGGCAGAGGCCGAACACACCCTGCCACCCGACGACGAGTACCTCCAGGTCGTGCGGCACAACATCGCCTCATGTGCAAGGAAGCGAGGCGACCTTTCGGGCGCCCTTGCTCAGTTCCAGCGCATACTCGCCGACCGTGAGCGGCAACTTGGACCTGACGCCATGAACACGCTGGCCACAAGAGGAGCGATTGCACACATCATCGCCGAAATGGGCGATCCGGCCGAAGCGCTACGCCAGACCCAAGAAATCCTCGCCGACGAAGAGCGAGCACTCGGCACAGACCACACCAACACCCTCTTGACGCGCTACAGCCTGGCCAACTACCTCGCAAAGAGCGGCGATCCCGGTGCCGCGGTCGACGTTCTCCAAGCCCTGCTGCCGGACCTTGCCAGCGCGCTGGGCGTCGACCACCCAGACGTCCTTGACGCCCGCTGGCACCTCGCGCGATACCACGGCCAGAACGGCAATCGGTCCCAAGCGGCGCGGCAGTTCCAAGAAGTCCTGGCAGACCGCGAACGGATACACGGCGCAGCTGACCGAAGCCTCAATCTTGCACGTCAGGAGCTTGAGGACTTCCTCGCCCCGCCTGGATAGCGACGCTTTCCACCGTCGACCACGACCGAACGCGCAACGTGGGAGGTCGAGTCGGCTGCTGCATAGGCTTGCGACACGCCGGACACCATGCCGTTCCCAAGATATTTTGTGACCCTCAGTCACGCCGGTTCATGCACGCGGGGAGCAATGGCCGCCAAGATCATTTCGGTTAAGCAGGCGTGCTCGTGCTGGCAGGGCGTTCCGTAAGGGCGTTCGCAGGTGCCGAGGGCGACCTTGCGAAGCTGGAAGTGGTCGCGGAACTCGGTCCATTCGGCGTCGGTAGGTTCGCGGTACTCGTCGCGAGGGCGGCGGGCGCGTCCTTGGTCGATGAAGGTGCGGTAGTGGCGGATGACCTCCTCGGGATAGACGGCCACATACCCTTACGTGGTGTTTAGGTCGAGATGTCCGAGTAGCTTGGCGGCGATGTGGATCGGCAAGCCGCTGTTGACGGTCTCCGTGGCGAAGACCCTCCGGAAGTCGTGAGCGGAGAAGCTGATCGCTGAGCCGTCGACGTCGGTGAGCGCGGCCTGCTTGGCGAGTTTCTTGAACAGCTGGTTGAAGTAGGTAGGCGAGATGACGCCGAGCCGGCCCAGGGAGACGCGCTGGAACAGGTGCGGCAGCGGCGGGCCGAAGCGGCGGTCGTGGAAGTCGTAGCGCTGCAGCAGCGGCACCCGCCCGTCCGCGGCTTTGATCCGGCGGATGATGCGGGCCAGCACGGCAACCAGCTCGGGGTCGGCGGGGATGACCCGTTCGTGGTCGGTCTTGGACGGGCTGATCTGGATCAGGGGCACCAGGTCACCGGTCGGGGCCTGGTACTGGCGCAGACTCAGGTGGGTCAGCTCGAGCATCTCCTCGATGCGGGCGCCGGCGCGGCGCAGCACTTCGACCGCGGCCCAGACCCAGAACGCCTGATCTTCCTCCACGGCGGCGTCGAATCGTGGGCCTTCGGGTTCGATTGGCCGCACGAGCAGGGCGGTGGGCTGCCAGTACTTGGTGGGCTTGCCGGTGCGCAGATAGCGGGAGCCGTCGACGGTGAACTGCTCGCCGGGCGCGGTGGCGCGGGTGGCGGTCAGGATCCGGGCTGCCCGGTCCAGTTGGCGTTCGGCGGCGGTGACGACTCTGGGCAGCAGCGGGGCCAGGGTGCGGGTGCGTTCGTGCATGCGGGCCTGGCGGCGGCGTTTCTCTTTGACGGTGCCCCGAAGGTCCGCCGCGGTGATCGGGCACGGTGCCGACCAGGCCGCCCACAGCTCGGGCTGTTCCATGGCCCAGTGCTGCAGGTCGAGGTAGAACGCCCGCACGGCCAGCAGCATGACCTCGTAGTTCAGCCGGGTACTGCCGTCGGGCAGGACCCGGATGCGCTGCTTCCAGGCGTGGATCGCTTCCGGTGGCAGCCGCAGGGTGTCGATGCCGGGATGGTGGCGTTCCAGGTCGGCCCAGAAGTGCTCGGACAGGATCTGCGACAGGGTGGCCAGGGAGTTGTAGTCCAGGGCGGGTGCCCGTTCGGCGAGGTAGTGCACCAGCACGTCGCGCATCGGCCGGTAGGCGATCGGGTACCGGTCGACCAGCTCGGCGACGGTGAGCTGGCCGCGGGCGCTGGCCTGTTTGAATGTCGGCGGCGCGTCGGCCAGCCCGCCGACAGCGCGGAGCAGGTCGTAGGCGAACGGCAGTGCGGTGGTGTATCGGCCGCTCGCGG
>JGI25406J46586_10000898_pt1 | contig 13983 bp, 9 predicted proteins | sample TabmetS4T2R2_FD_46586 | JGI IMG/M metagenome (IMG submission 46586) | reverse complement strand
CCCCGCCGTGCCGTCCCGGGAGCCGAGCAGCCTGCCGAGCAGGCTGGCGAGGCGGGCGAGCACGTCCGAGCTCGCGGAGAGTACCAGTTCGATCAGCCACTCACGCAACGCCGCGTCCGCGTCGGCCACGAGGTCGGCCAGCGACAGCCGTGGCCCCGGAACCTGGCCGGTCCAGCCGAACAGCGCGACGAGGTCGGTCAGCCAGCCCGCCGCGGTCACCGACGCCAGTGCGGCCAGTGGTGCCTCGAGCGCGTCCCATTCGGTGAACGTGACCTCGCCGGTCGCGGAGATTTCCGGCAGTGGCAACGGGAACGTGCCGGCCGGCGTGACCAGCGCCGCGCCGGGCACCTGGACCCGCAGGCGCAGCCCGGCGCCCGCCAGCCAGGTGAGGGCGAGCTCCACTTGGTCGGCGGCGAGCGCCAACGGCCCCACCTCGAGACGCATGGGGCCAGGCGGTTCAACGGCCCGGATCACCAGTGCCAGGTCGGCGCCGCCGAGGAACGCGCCGGTCCGGTCGGCGAGATCGATCTCGGCGAGCACCAGCCGAGCCGTGCTGACCACCTCCGTGCAGCCGTGCCCGAGGTTGTTCATGGTGAAGGACGCGCCGAGCGCGACCGCGAGCCGCCCGGTGGCGGGCTGCCAGACCAGCAGGCTCGCCGGGCCGGCGAGCGGGATCCGCCACGGGTCGGCCGCGGTCCCCGCCCCGGTGATCGCCTGGCCCACCACCCCGGCGTCGGCCAGCGCGTCCCGCAGCGGCGCGAGGACCGCACGCACCACCGCGGCGTCGCCGCCGAGCAGTGCCAGCCAGCGGGCCGCGATCGCGCCGACCGGGTCACGCAGGAAGTCCCCGAGGTCGACCTTCGGGGCCGACGGAAACCCTTCTGGGGCGGACAAACCGAGCACGACCCCGACCACGCCACCGATCGAACCGAGCCTGTCGAGGAGGTCGCCCACCACCTCGCTGAGGACGGTGCCAGCCGCCTCGGCCAGCGCGTCCGGGTTGGACAGGTCCACCGTGGCGTACCGGGTGCCGGCGACCTGCACGCCGTCCGCCGCGAGCACGAGCACCGGCCGCCGGCTCTCGTCCAGCGCGACGCCGACCCGCAGGGCCTCGACGCCCACCTGCCCGGCGACGGGCGGCAGCAGCACCGGGTCGGCCGGCTTCTCCCGGCCAGCCAGCGCCACGACCTCCAGCCGGGGCAGCGCCACCACGCCACCGCCGCCGAGGGAGACCCGCAACAGGTCCGCCTGCGCGCGAGCGGTCAACCCGTTGGCACGCAAGCGAACCGCGGCCCTGGCGGTGACCAGCGGCTGGCCGTCCGGGCCCGGAGTCGTGCGTAGTCCGAGCCGCAGCTCCACGCCGTTCAGGGTCGCGGTCACCTCGCCCCGGTCGAGACCGCCGCCGAGCAGGGCGGCGAGGTGGCCCAGCCATTCGGCGCGTGCGGACTCACCCGACACGACACCGGCGAACCATGTCTTGAGCGCAGCCGGGCCCTGCGTGGCGAGCTGGGCGAGCGGCAGCGCCGGCACCACGCCGCCGGTCAGGCCGAGCATCCCGGCGACCGCCTCGGCGGCCCCGCCCGCCACCGACGCCCGCTGGGCGAGCAGTCCGAGCAGCAGGTCCCGCACGGTGTCGCCGAGTGCGGCAAGGTCCTCGACGTCGAGGATGACGTCGCGGGGCGTGGACGTGCCTGGGAGCTGGAGCCCCGCGAGCGTCAGTGCGATGGTCGGCGCGGTACCGTCCGTCGGCACCACCAGACCCAGCCGGACCGCCCGCAGACCGACCGCGCCGGGCGCCGGCAGTGCGGCGTCGATGGCCACCTCGGTGTCCAGGCCGAGGCGGCCGAAGGCGGTGCCGAGGGCGATCGGCGTGTTCAGCGGGGTGTTGCCCCGGCTGACCTGGAAGACCGGCACGTGCACCGTCGTGGCACTGTCCGGTTCGAACGTCGTCAGCGTCGCGCCGACGCCCACGACCACCCGGTCGGCGCGCTTGTCCAGGACCACGAACAACGCCAGCTTCGGCGCGGGGATCTCGAACACCGGCAGCCACACGACGTCGCCCTTGGTCTGTGCGGCCGAGCCGCCCAGCACGATGTCCACGAACCGCACCAGCGCCTCACGCTGACCGTCGTCGGCCAGCACCCGGGACAGCTTGTCGCCGGGCGCGCGCAGCCACTGGTCGTCCGGGGCGCCGCCGTCATCGAGGATGCCGAGCGCCTTGGCCAGGTCTGCCAGCGGGCCGAGGTCTTCGCCGAAGTTCATGGGATCACCCGGTCGAACGAGTGGCGTGCCTGCGGCAGGACGACCATCGTCGTCCCGCTCGAGGCGATCGCCGCTGGCAGTAGGAACGCCCCGTCCTGGTCGTCGCCGGCATGCGCCGCCGTCCCGGCCGCGACGTCCAGCACGACCTGCCACGCGAACGCGGTCAGCGCCTCACCCCACACGTCGACCACCGCACGCGGGCCACGCGGCCGCTCCTCCGCCGCGGCCACCATCCCGAGCGGACGTTCGGGCGCGCCCACCGCGAAGGTCACGTGCACCTCGGTCTGGCCGACCTCGTCGCAGGCCACAGGGATCGTCACCGCGATCGCGCCCTTGCCCATCGCAGTCCGGATGCCGGGCACGCGGATGAACAGCTCGCTGTCCCCGTCCACCCACACCACGCCGGGCGCGGTGGGCTGCCCGTCCGGCCCGTCAATGCCGGCCGCGCCGAGGGCCGCGACCGTGACCAGCCGCCCGACCACGTCGCGTTGGACCGTCACCGGGTCGCCGGTCTTGCCGGGCGGCAGCGGATCCGGCGGAACGTACCCAGGGCAGTGCCGCCGAAGCTCTTGGAGCAGCTTCCTGCACTGCTGGTCGTGCGGATCGCCACCGTTGTGACCGCCGTTGTCGTCGCCGTCGTGGTCACCCGATCCGACCTGCCAAGCGCGGCGGACCAAGTCCCGACCACGCGTCACCCGACGATCCCGCGGAGCTCGCATGACGACCACCTCCTGCGACGCACACCGTTCATCGCGGTCCGTATTCCGGTCGCGACGGGCCGCGCGATATTTAGCCCGTATGGACTAATTTCCGACTACGACGCACATACCTGTAACGGATACGCAGAGCCTCGCGACCGGCCAGGAAGGATGTCGCCTGCTCGCGGAGGAGATACGCCATGTCGCGCGTCCGCAGATGGATCTCGACAGTTTTCGCCGCCATCGCCGCTGTCCTCTTCGTATTGAGCCTGATCTGGCCGCAATGGATCGAGGGAATCTTCGAGGCCAGCCCCGACGGGGGCGATGGTTCGTTCGAAGTGCTCTCGTCGGTCTTCCTAGTCATCGTCGCGGCAGTCACAGGTACAGACGCGGTTGTCGGCTGGCGGCGGGCACGCCGTGCCCGCCGGACTGGCGACGACCTCGTTCCCGAGTGACGCGCCATCACGTCTCTCAGGCAGACAAAACTTGCACGGACACTGAGTAATTCGCGATCGCTGTGTGCGGCAAGGGCCTACGTGCACGAACCACATGTTTAAGTCCCACTGCCGCAACGCGCGGCTACAAGATCCTGATCAATATCGACGAGATCCCTCTCGGTCGGTCAGGTTAAGAGCCAGACCATCAGTGCCGAGCTTGACCGTACCCGTGAGATAGAGCCGACCTGCAGCCCGATGTCCGTGGGACATCGGCGCCCGCCAGCCAATACCTACCACGCGCTACGACCAAGATCAATATCGTTAGGAGTTGTTAAGCCGAGCTACGGTACAAAGCTGATCCTGCGACACGCACTTCTGCACTGCTCAACACCGCTGACGTACCGAATCTTGTGATCGTTCGCATCTCCGACCCCAACATCACCGCAGCCGTATCGTCCTCCGAGGCACGCGCATGCCGAGTCGCCTACTCTGCAGCCAAAGCACCACCCGTCCGCATATCCCTGATGGGACAAATAGGGGACATAGCCCCTCGACCGTGCAGCACAGGCGTAGACGGGACTATACTCGTCGTTGCTTATACCTGCTCGCAGTCACACAGCGATGTGAGAGGTCGTTGAAATGAGTACGAACGAGGCGGGTGCGTTGTCGATCCGTTCGGACCTTCCGGATCTACACGGTATCAAGCTCGCTGTCATACGTGATTGTAACGATATGGTACTTGAGCAGGCGACGAGCGTGGCCGTCGCTCAGGTCTCCCGCCCTCTCATCAGCGTGGGCGGAGATGGCGGCTCTGGGGGCGATGCAGGCGGCGGCAACTAACTTTCCGTCGCCACTATCGCTTTGATGACGACCGCTCGCCCAGGCGCCTCCTACCATGAGCTGTCTTGGGATGATTTCGATTCGCTGGCTTTGACCGGCGGTGACGTGTCGGCGGCTGATGTCTTCAAGCGGTCTGAGCGAACCCGCGTGCTGTTGCTGCTTCGTGCCATCGTCAACGAAGTTGGCGATACGGCCGATATGGTGGGGCCGCTGGCGCCGTTGAGCACGGCCTGGGATTTGCTGGCCCGTGTGCAGGAGACCGAGCCCGGAGCACTTTACGCGATTCTTGACCATCCCTTCACGGGTTCGTGGGCGGCTCACACCATCCGGCGTCTGCGGACCAGCGAGTCGCAGCCGTATCCGTTGTGGTCGCAGCTAGGTAATCTGCATGCGTTGGCCGCCAGCGCAGCCATCCGAGCAGGAATCGACGCGCGGTTAGCCGTACCCATGCTTCACGGCACGGTGGTTCTGCCAACGCTTGGCGCTGTTCGTCTTGACGAGTTTTCGCCCGAGTGGTCTACCAGCACAGTTCATGTGCATGATGCCGGCGCGGAGGTCGAGGATGGGCATTTTCGGGTGCACGTTCCTGAGGATCGCTATTCGCACTCGCCCGGCTGGTGGGGTCTACGACGGTTGGTGTCGTGCTCGGGCACCCGCGAGTTAGTGCTGTGCCTCGACGACTTGGATCCGTACCGTGGTTTGCGGCAGCCGATCCAGCCAGCGCGTGTCGCCCAAAGCGAGATTGACGCATGGGCAGAGCTCCTACAATCTGCCTGGGGCCTGGTCTGCCAGGCGGTACCGCACATCGCCGACGTGATGCCACTCGGGCTGAACACGATCGTTCCAGGACCTCCAGCCGGCAACTTCCGGGAAGTCAACGCGTCGTCAGCGGATGCGTTCGGTAGTGCTGTCATCGGACGTCCCCGGGACGATGCAACCCTTGGCGCCATCCTCGTCCACGAGTTCTCACACATTCAACTCAACGCGTTGATGCACCTCATCGTGCTGTACGACGACCAGCACGGCGGACGTTACCACTATGCGCCTTGGCGCGATGATCCTCGCCCGCTCGGAGGCATTCTTCAAGGAATTTACGCATTCGCAGGAGCGACCTCGTTCTGGCGCGGCCTGGCCCGGTGCACGAGTGGTCCGCTGCACCGCCGGGCGGCTTTCGAGTTTGCTCGTTGGCGTACGGCTTCCTTCACCACCTTGTGCCGGGCCCGCGAGGAATCCGCACTGACCAACGCAGGCAGACGATTCCTCAATGGTGTGGCGGACAGACTCGGCTCATGGCAGGACGAAGAGGTGGCGGCGGAGACCATCGGCATGGCTGGTCTGGCCGCCGTCGACCACTACCTTGGCTGGCGGATTCGCTATCTTCGTCTAGACGCGGCCGCGGTTCTGGCTCTTGCTCGCGCCTGGCCCGGGAAATGGCCGGATACCGGGCTGGATCTCAGCTCGGGTGCGCCGGTGTTGGAGCCGGATGGTCCGTGGGCGCGTGACCGAGCAGATCACCTCCGCACCCAGGTGATCGGTTCAGGCTTGGTAGAGCAAGGCGACAACGAAGCTGACCAAGCTCTCGCCACCGGTTCTTACGAGCGGGCGGCGAAGAGCTACATCTGGGAGTTGACGACGACTCCTGACAAGCCATCGTCCTGGGCAGGTCTTGCGATGGCAATGCGTGCGGCGCGGCCAGGACCAGCGAGCGAACTCCTCTTCCAGAGACCAGAACTCGTACATGCTGTCTGCCGGGCGATTCGGTCGCTAACGGCGGTGCCACCTGAACCGCTCGCGGTTGCGGCGTGGATCGCGAATGGCTTGGCACTATCCGGTCAGCAAGAGCCAAACTGACCGTCCTCGCCCGCAGGGACAATCGGTTCTTCAGGAGCCGGTCCTCGGTCGCCAGAGGCGTCGCCGACGGCGGTCTTGCGCTGGCGAGGACTCGACGATGTCTTGTGGGCCGATCCGCGGGTTCAGCCAGACCAGCCAGTCCTGCGTGGAATCGCCATTCGTGCCGACCTCGATGGTCAACAGGCCGGACCGTCCGGAGAAATGCGACATGTCGATGTCGATCATCTTTAAATGGCCGTCGTAGAGCTTGGTAACCTCACATAGAACGGTGTTCTCAAAGTGAATGAGCACCGTCACTCCGTTGGTCAACGGGCCATCCATGGGAGCGATGAAGCCGATTTGCGCCAGGAAGTGATGATTCGTCCCTACGTGTGGAACCCAGAATTCTCCCCTGATCCATCCGTCGTCTGTCCAGCGTGGATGGGTCTCCAGAACCAATTCATGGTACGACTCGTCTTCCAGTAGCAGGTGTGGTTTAGGGTAGATGGCAAAGCCATCAGGGCTGTTGCGGTCGTGGCTAAATTTCAGCCGACCGGCACCGCTCGACCAGACCGCGTTCGGCGCTTCGAGCAACAGGTCGATCTCCTCGTCCCGTTGCCGCGCTTCCTCTGAGTCAGCAGGCCCCATCGCGCTCCCTCAACTGGATTGTAGTCTGCGGATGGTGTAGCCGCCCGCGCTGGTACCACGGCCGCTGACGACCACCTGATAGGTCCCGGTGGCTGGGAGTGTGACCGGGCCGAGTCGCACCCGACGCGTGGTGATCTCGTCGCGGACGTCGGCCGCCGGACGCCCCGGACCGTGTAGCTCGACATGGGGCTCGAGGTCGATGCCGCCAGGTGTGACGAGAATCGTGGCGGTCTCGCCCTGCTGGCCAGAGAAGCGCCAAGTCCGTGTTCGGCCTTCTTGGACCGCGTCGAACTGTTCGACCTCCGGCTCCAGCGGAAGGTCGGTGGGCATCCGAGGAGTCGAGACGTTAGGCGGCGGCCCAATTGTCAGTGAGGTGAGCGGCTCGGGTAGGACGGGCCAGGACGCCACGTCGGGTGGATTGCCGTACTCGTCGCACAATTGTGGGAGGTGATGGGCTTCGCGCTCCTCACAGCGCAGTTCGCGGACCAAACGGTTCGCGTGGGTCCAGGCAAGGAGTTCGCCGGGCGAGTGAATTCGCCAGAACGCGATCGTGCCATCCTCGGCACCGACCGCTACCACTGAACCGCGGCGGTCCACCGTGCAACTCAGGCACCGGGCGCGAGTACCAGGGCTGCCAAGAAGCCGGATCGGCTGGCTCGTAGCCACATCCCACACGATGACCGTGCCGTCTGCTCCTACCGACAGAAGTGTCGTGCCGTCGGGTGTGAACGCCATGCCGGTAACCGCGGTTCGGTGACCGACGAAAGCATTTCGGTTACCGTCTCGCACCGGGCCCACAAACAGGGCCCCATCAGCCGAACTCGATGCGATGGTCTGGCCCGAGGGGCTGAATGCGATGCCCGTCACCGCGTCGCGGTGTTCGTCCAAGCGGCGCAGGACGGCCCCAGTGTGAGTATCCCAGACGGTGACACTACGGTCATCAGAGCCCGTGGCCGCCACCGTTCCATCTGGCGCTAGCCCGATGCTGCGCACCGGGCCGGTGTGCCCGTGAAAGGACCGGGCCAGTTCCGCATCCGCAGTGTTCCACAACAAGACCCGGTGATCGACCCCGCCCGAGATGGCGGTCCGACCGTCCGCGCTCAGCGCAACACATTTGACCGCTTCGGTGTGCCCGCTCAGTCGACGCGGTGGCGCTGAGGTGCGGGTGTCCCAGCAGTACAAGGAGAGAACGTCGAAGACCGCGATGGCCGTTGTACCGTCGGCGTTCAATGCCACCCCGTTGGCCTCGAACAACGGCCAGCTCGTGATCCTCTCGCCGGTCTCCAGATCCCACAGCGCGATGTTGGTGTCGTCCGATCCGGACAGTGCGGTCCGGCCGTCTCTGCTCAGGGCGATGCTGGTCACGGCTTTTGTGTGCGCGGGGATCCTACGCAGCAATGCGCTCCTCGTGGTGTTCCACACAACAAGGCGCTGATCGTCGCCGGCCGTCAGAGCTGTCGTGCCATCAGCGCTGAGCGCGACCGCACGCACTGCAGCAGTATGCCCGACAACTCGATGCACGGTCTCCGTCGCCCCGTCCCACAGGGTTAGGCTGCCGTCCGCCCCGCCCACGGCGAGGTTGCGGGCATCTCCACTGAACGCCACACCCGTCGCCACAGTCTTCCCCATGTCGAGCACATCTCGGGCGTCCTGGACCTGGTCGCCAGTCACGTCCCAGAAAATGAGCTGCCCATCAACGGTCGACGCGAGCGCCGCCGCACCGTCGGCGTCCATGGCGACTCGGGATATGGCAGTGCTGTCGCGAATCTGCCGCGAGAGCTGTTCGCCGCGTAGGTCAGCCAATATCAGGTCGCCATCGGCGGTACCGATCAGTACGGTCCGACCGTCACCGCTCAACGCCACAGCAGTACCGGCAGCTGCGCCGATGTCCGCATCGACTGTCTGGCCGGTTCGGGTGTCCCATAAGGTCAAGGCCCCGTCCGTTGCCGTGGACAGCGCGGTCCGGCCGTCCGCACTCAACGCAACACCAACCGGCACCGCACCATGCCCATGAAGATGCCGAACCGGATAACCGGTGCCCGTATCCCACACGATCAACGTGCCGTCCAACGCCGCAGACAACGCAGTCCGACCATCCGCACTCAACGCAACACCAACCGGCACCGCACCATGCCCACGGAGACGCCGAACCGGTTCGCCCGCGCCGGCATCCCAGATGATCAGGCTGCGGTCGTCCCCACAGGACAGGTGCTGTGCTCCGGTCAAGTCGGCCACCACCCCTGTGACGGCTCCGGCATGTCCGACGAATCGGTGCAACAGTTCACCGGTGGTGACATCCCACACAATCACACTGCGATCCGACGATCCCGACACCGCCGTCCGCCCATCACCACTCAGGGCCACGCCCCACACACTGCCGGCATGCCCAACAAGGCGATGCCGCAATTCACCCGAAACGACATCCCACACAATCACACTGCGATCCGACGATCCCGACACCGCCGTCCGCCCATCACCACTCAGGGCCACATCCCACACACTGCCGGCATGCCCAACAAGGCGATGCCGCAATTCACCCGAAACGACATCCCACACAATCACACTATGGTCCGACGACGCCGACACCGCCGTCCGCCCATCGCGACTGAGCGCGACGCCGGCGACGACGTCCGTGTGGTCACGCATCCTGTGGATGACGCGGCCTGTGGCGATGTCCCACAGGATCACGTCGCGGTCGGATGAGCCGGACAGGACTCTGTCGTTGGAGATCGCTACCGCGTGTACCGCACCGTCGTGGCCGTCCAACCGCTGGATGATTCGCCCGGTCGCGGTGTCCCAGGCAATGACCCGTCGATCAGCGCCTCCTGAGACACAGATGCGCCCGTCGGCGCCGAGCGCGACACTCCAGACGTCGCCAACATGCCCTGCTAGTCGGCGCGGTGGCTGTTCTCCGGCGAGATCCCAGATGAACAGGTCGCCACCTTCTCCGCCGGAAACCGCGATGTCCTCGTGTCGGGCGACGCACCACACTCGTTGCTGGTGACCGAACTCAAGTAGCCGCCGCGCGCCCGGCCGGTATGCGATCTCTGCCAGAACCTGCTGCGCGAAAGCTGGCGGTGAGCTGATCAGATTCGCCTCGAGGGCAAGAGCCACCGCCAGTGAATCGTCCTCCTCCTGCCGCGCCCGCGTCGCCCAGAGCAATGCGTTCGCTTCCTCCGTGCCCCGCTGCGCTAGCCGCCGCTGCTCTTGTTCATTCCGCAGAGCGCGCTCCAACTCCTCCCGTCGCGCCCGTTCATCGGCCCGTCGCCGTTCGTACGCGGCTACGCTCAGATCAATGTATTCCCGCAAAGGAGCAGACAGGCCTTCTGGGTAGACCCGGACCCAATCCTGTGCTGGTGCCAGCAGCGAATCTCGTAGCAAATACTCAGGATTTCGATCGCGGTCGATCCAGTCGCGGAACGCCGGCGCCAGGTCCCGGACGTACCACTGGTTGAACTTGCTGCTCTCGGCGAGCCATTTCCGCAATGCCGGCCACGCCTCGATAAGCGCCTCGTGCGCCAGTTCAAAGACTGGTTGGTGAGTTACCGCATCGGTTCGCGTCACCAGCAATCTAGCGGCGACAAACCTTTCCGCCACTCTCCGTGCGTCGTCATCCCATTCGGCCTGCCAGGCCCGCCGGCTCGCATAGCGGCCGGTACGGCCGTCCTGGCCGACCAGCATCTCCTGGGTGACAAGAGCTCGAAAAACGAGCGGCACCAGGTCTCGCTCTTGTCGATCGAGGGCTTGCCAGACTGACTCCGCGGCCCTGGCAATCGCGCCGCTCACGCCGTGGTACCGCCCGCCTGACGCGCCAGGCACGGAGAACCCGAGGGTTTCGTAGCTGGCATGGGTGATAACCGCCTCACCGGCGCTGTTCGCCCATAGTTCTGCCAGTGTGAACTCCAGAAGTGGGAGCCCTCCTGCCTGGCCGCTGACATCCGCTATGAGCGCATCCACCAAGGAGGGCTGAAAACTCCGCTTGAGCACCAGGGCCGGCTTCTCAATCGCGCTGCGGAGTTCGTCCTCATCCATGGGGAGGACGGTTACTTGTCCTGTCTTGACCACCTTTGATAGCTCAAGATGCCGGAGCACTCGCCCGTAGAAGTCGGCGCGCAGCACGAGAAGGACCTTTACGGTGTCACTGGCCGTCGCTATCAATACGTCAACAAAGGCGGCGCGGACGTCTTCGTCCTGACATTCGGTGTAGAGTCTTTCAAATTGATCGACTATCAACAGTGCGCCTCGCGCATGAGCAATAGTCTGGATCGCGTCGGCGATCTCGGTAGGCGACATACTATCTAGGGTTTTGCCAAGATCGTCGCGGGCTTGCCCTGTGAAATCTCGCAGAGCGAGTGCCAGGTCCATGAGTGGACTTGGCCCCGGAGTCACCAGCCATCTGACTCGTTCAGCCAATCCCGGAATCTGATTTTGGGCGAGCCCTTTTGCCAGGCCTGCCCTCACGAGGGACGACTTGCCGCTACCGGATGTGCCGACGAGGGCGACAAAGTCGCGTTCTATGAGTTTGAACAACAACTCGTCAGTCGCCCGCTCGCGACCAAAATAGTAATCCACATGGGCAGGACCGAAGAAGTCCAGACGTCGATAGGGGTTGCCCGCTGGCAACCGCAACCCCGGATGGCAGCGGCGAATCAGCTCTGTGCTGATCATGTATGCCGTCTCGGTCTGCCGGCCACCTGGATCCGAGGGAACCAGAACCGTTCTGTCACCTACGGCCACTTCACCCGGTGCCACGAACGCGACAATCATCCCAACCACAGCCCGCAACTGGTCATCCCACACAGGTGCACCGCTGAAGCCTCGCGTTACCTCGTGACTGCGCATCGCGAATACGGGAACTCCGCCAAGGGTGGTCGCTCCGCGAAGGACGTGACACTCGGCCGCCAAACCTTCTTTCTGATTCAGATAAGGAAAGCCGAAAGCTCGCAGGTCACGCCCTTCCACGTCGTGCGACGTCCCCAGGTGTAACTGTCGCGACGGATCAATGCCGGCTTCTGGCACCAGAACCACGATGTCGACGCCATCATGACGTAGCGAGGATTCATCGATCCGCGCACGTACGCGCTCACCATTGTCGAACTCTACGTCCACGGAACCAAGCCGTGGCCCGTTCCTGTCACCCTCGACCACATGAGCACAACTGACGATCAAGCCCCCAGCGGTAAGGAAGCCTGTGCCGGCGGCCGCTCCGTCCTCGCTTAAGATTCGGACGACACCTCGCCGCAGTGGATCAACCGCCACTGTCGCGGATCTACTCATTCGCCTCAGCCTGGTGGACCCCTTGACGCACAGACGAGTCAGGACTTTGCGGGGTGGTCGAACTATCGAAGTTCCACGAAAGCGTCACTGAATAAGTCGCTTCGGTCGACATCTTCGCGACAGTGAAGGCGCCAAGCTCCCCCGATACCTTCAGGCCAAACGTGACTGTTGCCTGCTGTGGAAGTGGATCAAGATCTCGGATCGCTCCGATGAACGCTTGCGAACTGTGTCGCAACGCATTCGACGTGGCGACGTCGAACGCTTCCCGCGCGGCAACAACGGTCTGCCGAACCCGCTGTCCAGGCCCGGCGCCCTGAATGCCACCAGCCGAGGCATCAGTACTGTCGACGACCTCCACGAGGACAGTTGTCCCGCTCGACGTAGGGAACTGGACGTAGCGCTCCACCTGGTCTCCCATCTAGCGACATCACCAACACCTTCACCCACCCAGCTACGAGGTCCGTGTCACGTAGCTCAGACAATCGGCAACTGTAGCCCCTCGACTGACCCTCCGACGTGGCGGCTGGAATTCTACTTACTGGTAAGGATTAGTAAAACATTGATGGTTGCGCCAGGCGTCGACCAAGCAGTCGACTCGCGGATGATGCCTGTGAATGTCTGACCTGATTGACCTCGCGTCATACGGAGATTAACTGATCAAAAGCCGAACTAACACCGGCAGGGCTACGTACGGTCTGCTGAAAGGCAGACGCGCCAGCCTCAACTGGGTGGTCAAATCGGGGGCATGAAAGCACTGATCAAACCATGTGGCTGCAGTCGGACTGCTTGCCACGGACGCTAGGCCCACCACCGCTGGTGAGGGTGCTACAGGACTTCGCGAGACCATCGGCGGCAATGCATTGTCCGTCGGCACAGCGGCGGTCGTAGTTCCCATGGCGCCTTGAGGTCAACGGGCTCCGACGGGAGCTACCGGTCACGCAGCCGAGGAATGTGGCGGGCCAGGTAGTCACCGAGGTTCTGAATGTCCATCCGCTGGCGGCGGTCGCGGATCTCGAAATACTGGCGGTCGGTCAGACCCGCCAGCTCGGGCGGCAGGCGATCCGGAGTCAACATCCCCCCCATCAGGACGGGCACCACCGGAACACCGTGCTCGAGCGCCTCCAGGATCTCTCTGCGAACCCAGTCTTCCGGGTCGTCGATGGGCCGCCGGCCCACCTCGCCGGCCAACCACCGGTCGCCGACAACGATCACCAACACCGCGCATCCACGGACCCGGTCGAGCAACACGGGCACGAAATCAGCGCCGAGTGGAATGGACTCGTAGTCGAGAAAAACCGACTCCAGGCCGAACCGATCCGACAGCTCCGCGTGCAGGAACGCCGCAGCGGAAGGGTTGTCGCCGCTGCGGTAGTTGATGAACACGAGCGTCTCGGCATCCTCCGCTCGACCGGCCGCGACACCTGTCGGCGCCGCGTTCCTCGCGACACGACCGGACTGGGTTCCTGGCAGGTGACCGACGACGTTTCCGTGCCCGGCCACCACATTGCCGCCGACCTGACCGCCGACCTGAATCGAGATGCTGTCCCCGACCCCGTCGGGAACCCGTTGGCTCATGGTGCTTCCTCTCCGCTGCGGATGTGGTCAGCCGGCCGCCGTGCCCACCAGCCGGTAGGTGGCGGGCTTGCCCTGGCCGGCGGCGACCGGGATGTACAGGGTGGCGGTGTAGTCCGTCCGGTCCGGCTGGGTCGGCCGGAAGGTGATGGCGAAGCTGCACTCATCGGAACCATTGGCTCGAGTCGGGCTGGGACATTGCGCCGGATCGCGCGGGTTCAGCTGGAACCCCTCCCCCTCGATCGACATGTCGGCGGTGTCGGCTCCCTCCGGCGGCCAGCACTGTTCGACCCGGAAGTGGAGGTTGAAGCCCATGGTGGTCTCCTCGCCGTACGGGACCGAGCCGAAGTCGAGGTCGGGGTTGGCGCCGCTGCCGGTGCATCCGGCCGAGTCGCTCGGGTCCTCGCCGACGGGCGGTG
>JGI25406J46586_10000895_pt1 | contig 14001 bp, 11 predicted proteins | sample TabmetS4T2R2_FD_46586 | JGI IMG/M metagenome (IMG submission 46586) | reverse complement strand
CTATCTGTGGACCCTGCCGATGTTCCACGCCAACGGCTGGACTTTCACGTGGATCAACACCGCGCGCGGCATGACGCATGTTTGCCTGCGCCGCGTCGAGCCACAGTTGATCTATCAGACGATCAAGGACGAGCGGATCACCATGTTTTGCGCGGCGCCGACCGTGCTGATCAGCATCGCGAACGCACCGGCGGAGGTGCGGGCCGGCGCGCCGCGCGGCGTCCGCCTGTTCACGGCCGGTGCCCCGCCGGCAGCGGCGACCATCGAGCTCATCGAGCGTGAGCTCGGCTGGGACCTGACGCACGTTTACGGGCTGACCGAGACCACACCGTTCATCACCTTCTGCGAGCCGTTGCCGGAGCACAGCAAACTGTCGCTGCAGGAACGGGCACAGATCAAGGCGCGCCAGGGCGTCGAGCTGGTCAGCTCGGGCGAGCTGAAGGTGGTAGACGAGAATGGCAACGAGGTGGCCCGCGACGGTCAGACGCTGGGCGAGATCACGGTCCGCGGCAATGTCGTTATGAAGGGCTATTACAACGATCCCGAGGCGACCAACGCCGCGATCAAGGACGGTTGGTTTCATTCGGGTGACGCCGCGGTCGTGCATCCTGACGGCTACGTCGAGATCCGCGACCGCTTCAAGGACGTGATCATCTCCGGCGGCGAGAACATCTCTTCGGTCGAGATCGAAGGGTGCCTGCTGCGGCACCCCGCAGTACAGGAGGCGGCGGTGGTCGGCATGCCGCATCAGCGCTGGGGCGAGTCGCCGCACGCTTTCGTGGTCCTGCGGCAGGGCGGCCGGACATCGGAAGACGAGCTGAAGCAGCACGTGCGAACCGCGCTCGCTCACTTCAAGACACCGCAGTGGATCAGCTTCGTCGAAGAACTGCCGAAGACGGCAACGGGCAAGGTACAGAAGTTCGTGTTGCGCGCGGGCAAGGCCGGCATCTCCCGTCAGTAGCGCGACATGCCCTGCGTGAAGGAGACGAGCCAGTCATGAACGAAGTCTGGAAGAAGCCGCCGGTTTCGCTGGAGACCTATCAGGCCATGGTCGGCAAGGAGGTCGGCGTGTCGTCCTGGCACCTGATCGACCAGAGCCGGATCAATGTCTATGCCGACGTGATCGAGGACCACCAGTTCATCCATGTCGACCCGGAGCGCGCGAAGAAGGAAACGGCATTCGGCAACACCGTGGCGCACGGGTTTCTGACGATGTCGCTGATGTCGATCATGTCCTATGAGGTGATGCCGGTGATCCAGGGCACCACCATGGGCGTCAACTACGGCTTCGACCGGCTACGCTTCATCTCGCCGGTGCGGGCCGGCTCGCGCGTGCGCGGACGCTTCGTGCTGAAGGACGCGATCCTGCGCAAGCCGACGGAATTGCAGAGCCGCACCAATGTCACCGTCGAGATCGAGGGTGAGGCGAAGCCGGCGATTGTCGCGGACTGGCTTGGGTTGATCTATTTCGCATGATCGGGCGCTTAGGCCGGGCTTGACCACGTCGCCGCCGGCTGCTCAAAAAGCGGCGAAAAATTCACACTCGGGATTTCTACGCATGACTATCAGGTTTGACGGACGCGTCGCCATCGTGACCGGCGCGGGCAATGGTCTGGGGCGCGCGCATGCGCTGGGGCTCGCCAGCCGCGGCGCCAAGGTCGTGGTCAATGATTTCGGCGGGTCGCGCGACGGCACCGGCTCTTCGCTCACGCCGGCGGAAGCCGTGGTCGAGGAAATCCGCAAAGCCGGCGGCACCGCAATGGCCGACGGCGCTGATGTCTCCAACTTCACGCAGGTCAAGGCAATGGTGGACCGCGCCACCAGGGAGTGGGGCAGTGTCGACCTGCTGGTCGCCAATGCCGGCATCCTGCGCGACAAGTCGTTCGGCAAGATGGAGGTCCAGGATTTTGCAAAGGTGCTGGACGTGCATCTCATCGGCACCTTCTATTGTTGCAAGGCGGTGTGGGAGGGCATGCGCGAGCGCAACTACGGGCGCATCGTGCTGACCACCTCGTCCTCCGGCCTGTTTGGCAATTTCGGCCAGGCCAATTATGGCGCAGCCAAAGCCGGCATCGTTGGCCTGATGAACGTGCTCGCCGCTGAGGGCCGCAAGAACAACGTTCGCATCAACACGATCTCGCCGACGGCGGCGACGCGCATGACCGAAGAGCTGCTGCCGCCGCAGGCGCTGGAGCTGATGCGCCCCGAGGCGATCACGCCCGCGGTGGAATATCTGCTGAGCGAGGACGCGCCGACCCGCACCATCATGGGCGCGGGCGCCGGCTCCTTTGCGGTCATCAAGATCATGGAGACCGAAGGCATCAACCTGCCGCCGTCCGAATGGACGCCGGATGCGATCGCCGCGCATTTCAGCGAGATCGCGGACATGTCGACGGCGAAGGCGCTGGAAGGCGCCTTTGAGCAGACCCAAAAATACATCGGCCATGCCGCCAAGCGCGCCGGGGTGAAGTTCTGAGCGACGTCGCCGTCATCGGCGCCGGTCCGGCCGGCCTGATGGCAGCCGAGGTGCTGGGGCGGGGCGGCGCCCGTGTTACCGTCTACGACGCCATGCCGTCCGCCGGCCGCAAATTCCTGATGGCAGGCCGCGGCGGGCTCAACCTCACGCACAGCGAGCCGCTGCCGGAATTTCTTTCGCGATATCGCGAGGCGATGCCGCGCCTTGCTGCCGCGATCGAAGCGTTTGCGCCGGATGACTTGCGCGCATGGAGCGAGGCGCTGGGGCAGCCGACGTTTGTTGGCACGAGCGGGCGCGTGTTTCCAAAAGCCTTCAAGGCCTCGCCCTTGTTGCGCGCCTGGCTGCGGCGACTGGATGCGGACGGCGTGAGGTTCGCGTTCCGTCATCGCTGGACCGGATGGGACGGGCAAGATCGGCTGCAGTTTCAGACGCCGGACGGGCCGCGCGCGCTCGATGTCTCGGCGACCGTGCTGTCGCTTGGCGGCGCAAGCTGGCCGCGGCTCGGCTCCGATGGTGGTTGGACAGATGTGCTCGCGGCAAAGGGAGTTGCGATTTCGCCGCTCAAGCCTGCCAATTCCGGCTTCACCGTCGATTGGTCGGAGATTTTTCGTAGCCGCTTTGAAGGCCAGCCGTTAAAGGGCGTGGAGCTGACGGTCGGGCCGCACGTCGCGCGGGGTGAAGCGATCGTTACCCGCAACGGCATCGAGGGTGGCGGAGTCTATGCGCTCTCGGCCGAATTACGCGATGCAATTCTGCGCGACGGGCAGGCAACGCTGAAGATCGCGCTGCGGCGCGATCTCGGCGTCGACGATCTGACCAGGAAACTCTCCGCGCCGAAGGGCAAGCAGTCGCTTTCCAATTTCCTGCGCAAGGCAGTGAACCTTTCGCCCGTTGCCATCGGACTGCTGCAAGAAGCTGCAAAGACGACCGGTACGTCGCCGGCTTCCATGCCGCCCGCCGTCCTGGCGCGGCTCGTCAACGCCGTGCCCGTGAAACTCACCGGCATCGCTTCGATCGCGCGGGCGATTTCTTCCGCCGGCGGAATTGCCTTCGACGAACTGGATGCAAACTTCATGATCCGCCGGCTGCCTGGCGTTTTCGCAGCTGGCGAGATGCTCGACTGGGAAGCGCCGACGGGCGGCTATCTGCTGCAGGCGTCGTTCGCCGCCGGCGTTGCGGCCGGGAAGGGTGCATTGAAGTGGCTTGAACATCGTTCGGCCTAGTCGTCATTGCGAGGAGCGAAGCGACGAAGCAATCCAGCTTTGGGGCGGCAAGCTGGATTGCTTCGCTTCGCTCGCAATGACGGATGGCGCTAGCGCAACTTCCCCCTTGCCGCGACGGGCAGCGTGCCGATGATCTCCTCGCCGCGCACCATCACGACCTCGTCCATCATGTTGACGACGACACAGACGTGGTTGGGCACGATGCGCACGACGTCGCCGACATTGGGGCGGGTGTTACTGCGGGCGAGATCAAGGAAGCCGTGCTCTTCGGCGAATTTCGCGATCCTCGCCTCGGGATGTTCGAGGATCAGGCCATGGCCGTCGAGACCGCCGCCGGTGTCCGAGGTCAGCGTCTTCGAGCCGGCATCGAGGATGCCGCGATCGGGGCCGGCGCGGCTGACGACGGTCGAGTAGATGTTGAGCGCGCAATCGTCCCAGGAGGCGACGCCAGCCTTGACCTGCATGCGGTCGTTGTAGATGTAGGTGCCGGGCCGGTGCTCGGTGGCGCCCTTGAGCTTGCCGAGATTTTTCAGGTTCGGCGAGCCGCCGGTGGAGACCATGGTGGCATCGAGGCCGTGGGCGCGGACGCCAGCCAGCGCCTCGTCGTAGAATTTCTGCGCTTCGGCCCAGCCGGTCTCGGTCGGATACAGCATGAAGCCGGCGAAGTTCAGCCCCTTCGAGGCTGCGATCTCGAGCGCCAGCGCAATGGCTTCCGCCGGTGTCTCGACGCCGGCGCGCTTGCGGCCGGTGTCGCATTCCACCACGACATTGAGCGTGCGGCCCGACGCGGCGGCGGCCTTCGGCAAATCGGCGATGACGACTGGATTGTCGGCGGCGACCGTCATGTTGGCCTTGGCCTGCAGCGCGGCGAGCCGCGCCATCTTCTCGTCGCCGAGCAGATTGTAGCTGATCAAGATGTCGTCGATCCCCGCATCTGCCATCACCTCGGCCTCGCCGATCTTCTGGCAGGTGATGCCCTTCGCGCCGGCGGCGATCTGCAACTGGGCCAGCATCGGGCTCTTGTGGGTCTTGATGTGCGGGCGGTTGGCGAGGCCGGCCGCATCGCAGGCCGCCTGGATGCGCGCGATGTTGCGCTCGACCCGGTCCATGTCGATGACGGCGCAGGGTGTGCCATATTCGCGGGCGATTTTTGCGGCGAGGGTTGTGGTCATGACGTGAACTCCGGTTGTCCCTTTCGTCATTGCGAGCGAAGCGAAGCAATCCATCATGCGGCAAAACGGATAGATGGATTGCTTCGTCGCTTCGCTCCTCGCAATGACGGCAAACGCTTATGCCTGCTCGATCTCTTCCCGCAAGACTTCCAGCTCCAGCCAGCGGTCCTCGGCCGCCGCAAGCTCCGTCTGCGCCGTGGCCATGGCGGCGGACGCCTCATCGAATTTCGTGCGATCTTTCCGGTAGAGATCGGGATCGTCAAGCAGGCGCTGCTGCTTGGCGATTTTGGCCTGCAGCTTTTCGATCGTCTTCGGCAGCGTCTCCAGCGCGTGCTTTTCATTGAAGCTCAGCCGGCGTTTTGCTGCGGGCGAGGGCGCCGTGCCACGGGCTTCCTTCCTTTCCTTGGCGGCTGGCGCCGCCTTCGCCGCCTCGCGCTTCAGGTCGGCGCCACGCTGCAACAGCATGTCGGAATAGCCGCCGGCGTATTCGATCCAGCGGCCATTACCCTCGGGCACGATCACCGAGGTCACGACGCGGTCGAGAAAATCGCGATCATGGCTGATCAGGATGACCGTGCCTTCGTATTCGCCGAGCATTTCCTCGAGCACGTCGAGGGTTTCCAGATCGAGATCGTTGGTCGGCTCGTCCAGCACCAGCAGGTTCGACGGCTTTGCCAGCGCGCGCGCCAGCATCAGCCGGCCGCGCTCGCCGCCAGAGAGTGCTTCCAACGGCGTGCCGCGCTGCTCCTGTCCGAACAGAAAATCCTTCATGTAGCCGATGACGTGTTTTGGCTTGTCGCCGACGATGACATGGTCGCCGCGGCCGCCGGTCAGCGCTTCGGCCAACGTTGATTTGGGATCGAGGCTTTCGCGATGCTGATCCAGCGTCGCCATCTCGATATTGGCACCGAGGCGGAGACTGCCGCCGTCGGGCGCAATGGCGCCGGTGAGCAAATTGACCAGCGTGGTCTTGCCGGCGCCGTTCGGCCCGACGATGCCGACGCGGTCGCCGCGCTGGATGCGGATGGAAAAGCCGTCGACGATCCTGCGGTCGCCAAACGATATTCCGATGTTCTTCGCCTCGATCACCAGCCGGCCAGATTTTTCCGCCTCTGCCGCAACGAGATTGGCGCCGCCGGCCGTGCCCTTGTAGGTCCGCCGCTGCTCGCGCAACGCATGCAGATTGCCGAGCCGCTTGACGTTGCGCTTGCGGCGGCCGGAGACGCCGTAGCGCAGCCAGTGCTCCTCGTTGACGATCTTGCGGTCGAGCTTGTGCTGGTCGCGCTCTTCCTCCGCCAGCACCTCGTCGCGCCAGGCTTCGAAGGCGGCAAAGCCGCGATCGATCTGCCGGATCTGGCCGCGGTCGAGCCAGGCGGTCGCCTGTGTCAGGTCGGTGAGGAAGCGCCGGTCGTGGCTGATCAGCACCAGCGCGGAGCGGCGGCCCTCGAGCTCCGCCTCCAGCCATTCGATGGTGGGCAGGTCAAGATGGTTGGTCGGCTCGTCCAGCAGCAAAATGTCAGGCGAGGGCGCCAGCACCCGCGCCAGCGCCGCGCGCCGGGCCTCGCCGCCGGAGACATGCGCGGGGTCTTCCGCGCCGGTGAGGCCGAGCTGTTCGAGCAGATAGCGCGCCTGATAGCGGTCGTCGCCGGGCCCGAGGCCGGCCTCGACATAGGCGAGCGTATTCTTGTGTTCGCCGAAATCCGGCTCCTGCGGCAGATAGCGGATGGTGGCGCCGGGCTGCACAAATCGGCTGCCGCCATCCGGCTCGACAAGTCCGGCCGCGATCTTCAGCAGCGTCGATTTGCCGGAGCCGTTGCGGCCGATGAGGCAGACCCGCTCATTGGCGGAGACGTTGAGCTCGACGCCCGTCAAGAGCGGCGTGCCGCCGAAGGTCAGCTTGATGTCTTTCAGCTGGATAAGCGGCGGCGCCATCAGCGTGGGCCTGCAGCAGTCTGCTCGGCCGCGCGACGCAAAATACGCCGGATAGTCTGGTCGAGCGTGGAGAGAAAATTCGAGCGATCGCGCGGGCCGGGCGGTTTGGGGCCGCCGGTGATTTCGCCGGACGAGCGCAAATCCGTCATCAAATTTCGCACCGCGAGCGCCATGCCGATCGACTGCTCGGTGAATGCCTTGCCGTTGGGCGCGATCACCTCGGCGCCGGCCTTGACGCAGCGGCTCGCCAGCGGGATGTCCGCGGTAACGACGATGTCGCCCGCGCCGGCGCGCTCCGCGATCCAGTTGTCGGCGGCATCCATGCCGTCGCCTGCGGCGACGCGCTCGATCAGCGGATCCTGCGGGATGCGGATGAACTTGCCCGCGACGACGCTGACGGGCACGCCAAGCCGGATCGCCACGCGATAAATCTCGTCCTTCACCGGGCAGGCGTCGGCATCGACATAGATGCGGGTGGTGGTCTGGGCCATGGCCGCCGCGTGGTAACCCATCGCGGGGGCAATTGCGAGCAAAAGTGCCATGCGCCAACACGCTTGCGCCGGCAGTTTCCATTGCTACGATTGCATCCGAAAAACAGGGAACACGGGGAAACGCGTCATGTCCGGCCGGCTCGAGACCTATCGACTTCAGGCCTACAACACCGCAAAGCAATCCGAAAACAAGATGCATGACGACACCGTGGCGAAGCGTTTCGGCTTTTCCGGCGGGCTGGTGCCCGGTGTCGACGTCATGGCCTACATGATGCACATGCCGGTTAAGCGATGGGGCCGCGCCTTCCTCGAGCACGGGCTGATCGATGCGCGCTTCATCAAGCCGGTCTATGACGGAGCGGTCACGGATGTGACGGCGGAGGAGAACAACGGTGTGCTGGCGATCGAGGTGCGCAGCCGCGGCGATCTCTGCGCCACCGGCAGCGCGTCACTGCCGGCGTCGGCGCCGACATTCTCGCTATCAGATTATCGCGAGGTGCCGGCGGTTGCCGAGCGCAAGCCGGTGAATGCGACCTCTTACGAGGTCGGCAAGTGGCTCGGTACGACACCGCGCCGCTGGGCGGGCGAGGCAGCGACCGGGTATCTCGCTGACATCAGGGAAACCGATCCGATCTTTGCCCGCGAGGGTCTCGGGCATCCCGGCCTGATCCAGAAGGTGATGAACCGCGTGCTGGTGGACAATGCGATCCTCGGTCCTTGGATTCATGTCGGCAGCAAGATGCAGCTGTTGTCGGCGGCGAAGACCGGCGACGAGATCACCGCGCGCGCCAAGGTGACCGGCAATTACGACAAGAAGGGCCATCGCTTTGTCGAACTCGACGCGCTGGTCGCCGCCAATGGCACGACGCCGCTGGCGCATTGCTGGCACATCGCGATCTACCAGCCGCGCGAGCAGGCAGCGGCGTAACGAAAGCATTCGACCATGTCCCTCACCATCGACTACTACCTCTCGCTCAACTCGCCATGGACCTACATGGGCAGCGCCCTGCTGGCCGAGGTCGCCAGGCGCAACGGCGCTGATGTCAACGTCAAGCCCGCGAAATTCGGGCCGATCTTCGAGAAGACCGGCGGGCTGCCGCTGCCAAAACGCTCGCCGGAGCGGCGCGCCTACCGGCTGATGGAGCTCAAGCGCTGGCGCGAGGTGCGGGATATTCCGCTGATCCTGCAGCCCAAGAATTCGCCCAGCGACGACCTCGCGGCGACGCGCCTCGTCATCGCCGCCAAGCTGCAGGGCAAGGATGCCCACCGACTGGCGACGGAATGCGGGCGCGCGATCTGGGAACTGGATGAGCCGCTGGGCGAGGCCGCCGTGATCGCGGCGGCCGCGAAGCGGGCGGGCATTGACGCCGCCGCCGTGCGCGCCAGCGGGCCTTCGGATGCCGAGCTCGATCAACTCTACGAGCAGTACACGCAGGAGGCGTTGGCGGCCGGCGTGTTCGGCGCGCCGAGCTATGTCCTGCCGTCAGGCGAGTTCTTCTGGGGCCAGGACCGGCTGGAGATGCTGGAGCGCGCGCTGAAGATGCTGCGCGCGCCGCAGGCGGCGTCGGCTTAAGCTAGATCGTGAAGATGCGCCCGGGATTGAGGATGTGATGCGGGTCGAGCGCGCGCTTCAGCGTGCGCATGGTCTCGATCTCCTCCTCGGTGCGGCTGAGCTTCAGATACGGCCGCTTCAAAATGCCGATGCCGTGCTCGGCCGAGATGGAGCCGGCGAAATCGGCGGTGATGCCGTAGACGAGCTTCGTGATCTCCTCGGTCCGATCCGTCGCCGGCGGGTACTTGATGTTGAGGTGCAGATTGCCGTCGCCGGCATGGCCGAACACGATCGCATAGGCGTCCCTGTCGATCGTTTTGGTCTCAGCTTTGATCCGGTCGGCGAACGCCTCCATCTTGTCGATGGCGAGGCTGATATCAAAACCGACGCCGTTGGGGCCGATGGCGCGGCCGAGTTCGACGGAAGAATCGCGAATCTTCCAGATTGCCGCGGCGGCCGCGCCTGAGCTGGCAATCGTCGCATCGATGATGATGCCGTCTTCCAGCGCCGTCTCCAGCATTTCCTCGAGGTCGCTGCGGATACGCTCGGCATCGCTGCCGGATGATTCCAGCAGGACATAGAACGGATGGTTGGTCGGCAGCGGCGCCGCCACACCTTGCACCAGCTCGGTGGTGAGGCGGTAATACTCGTTCCACATCACCTCGAAGGCGGTGAGGTCGCCGCCGAGCCGCGTCCGCGACAGCGCCAGGAATGCGCGGACCTTGTCGAAGCTTTCCAGCGCGCACAGCGCCACCTGCTGCTCGGCCGGCGCCGGGAAAATCCGCAGCGCCGCGCGGGTGACGACGCCGAGCGTGCCCTCGCTGCCGATGAACAGCTGCTTCAGGTCGATGCCGGTATTGTTCTTGATGTACTTTCGAACGCCCTTGAGGATGGTGCCGTCGGCCAGCACCGCTTCCAGACCGAGCACGAGGTCGCGGGTCATGCCGTAGCGGATCACGCGGTTGCCGCCGGCATTGGTGGAGATATTGCCGCCGATGGTACAGCTGCCGCGGGCGCCGAGATCGAGCGGGAACATAAAGCCGTCCTCGCCGACGCGCTCCTGCAGCCGCTGCAGCGGCACGCCGGTCTGCGTAATGACGACCCCGCCGCCGGTGTCGACTTCCTCGATCGCGTTCATGCGCTCCATCGACAGCACGATCTCGCCGGGCAGCGGCATGGTGGCGCGCACGAGCCCGGTCATGCCGCCCTGGGTCGTCACCGGAACCTTGGCCAGATGGCACAGCCGCAGGAATTTCGACACGTCTTCCGTGCTGCGCGGGCGCATCACGGCGAGCGGAGGGGCGACGGGGACGCCCGCCATGTCGGTATGATAGCGCGCGCCGATGTCGCTGCCGGTCAGGACCGTCGTGGCGTCGAAGACCGAGCGGAGCTCGTCGATGATGGCGGCGGACACTGGTTGGCTCCGTGGTCGTATGAAGGGACGGCGGGACGACGGGACCTTACGCCGCCTTCGCCTTCTCTGCATCCCGGATCGCGCGCCAGATCTTTTCCGGCGTCAGCGGCATGTTGATCTCCTTGATGCCGTATTCGGACAGCGCGTCCAGCACGGCGTTGACGATCACGACGAGGCTGCCGGCGCAGCCGGCCTCGCCGCAGCCCTTGGTGCCCAGCGGGTTGGTTTTCGCGGGCGAAGGATGGTCGCCGATATCAATCAGCGGCACGTCTTCGGCGCGCGGCAAGGCATAATCCATGAACGAGCCGGTGATCGGCTGGCCGGAAGAGTCGTAATTCACTTCCTCCATCAACGCCTGGCCAATGCCCTGCACGACGCCGCCGTGCAGCTGGCCGGCAACGATCATCGGATTGACCACGGTGCCGAAATCATTGACGGCGTTGTAGCGCACGACCTGCACCACGCCGGTATCCGGGTCGATCTCGACCTCGGCGACATGGCAGCCGTTCGGGAAGGTCGAGACCGTTTCCTTGGTGGCGTAGTCGACGTCGAGCGAGGAGGGCACATCTTCCGGCATCTTGTCTTCGCGCAGGCGCTGCGCCAACTCCATGATGCCGATCGACCGATCCGTGCCGGCGATGGTGAAGCGGCCGCCGGCAAACTCGATATCGCCTTCGGAGGCTTCAAGCGCATGGGCGGCGGCCTTCTTGCCTTTCTCGACGACCAGCGCGGACGCCTCGACGATGGCCTGACCCGTCGCGGTGATCGAGCGCGAGCCGCCGGTGCCGTTGCCGAAGCGCACGAGATCGCTGTCGTTCTGCTCCAGCGTGATCTTCTCGAAGGGCACGCCGAGCTGCGCCGACAGCACCTGCGCGAACGGCGTGGCATGGCCCTGGCCGTAATCGAGGGTGCCGGTGGTGAGCTTTACGCTGCCGTCGGGTTCAAAGGTGATCTTGCCGAGCTCGCCGCTCGGCGGCGCAGTCACCTCGAGATAGGAGCCGACCGCGATGCCGCGCAGCTTGCCGGCCTTGCGGCTCTCTTTCTTACGCTTGGCAAAATTGGCGTGATCGGAAATCTCCAGCGCCTTGTTGAACACGCCCTGGAAATCGCCGCTGTCATAGGTCACGCCGGACGATGCCGCGAACGGTAGCTGCGACGGCTTGATGAAATTGCGCTTCCGCAAGGTGAGGCGGTTGATGCCCATCTCGTCGGCGGCGCGGTCGATCAGGCGCTCCATGTAGTAATTCGCTTCGGGCCGGCCGGCGCCGCGATAGGCGCCCATCAGCGTGGTGTTGGTCAAGACCGTCTTGATGTCGACGCCGAGCAGCGGGGTGCGATAGACGCTGGCGAGATTCTTGCCGGTGTTGAGCGAGAGCGGGCCGGGCGCCACGCCGGTGATGTAGGCCCCGAGATTGCCAAAGCCGGAGAGACGCACCGCGAGGAAATGGCCTTCCTTGTCCAGCGCGAGCTCAGCGCGGATCAGCTGGCCGCGGCCGTGGCTGTCGGAGAGGAAGCTGGTCGAGCGCTCGTCGGTCCACTTCACGGGACGGCCGAGCGTTTTCGCCGCATACAGGATGCAGACATATTCGGGATAGCTGACGTTCTTCATCCCGAAGGAGCCGCCAACATTGGCGGTGAGGATGCGAACCTTGTCGTTGGTGGTGTTGAGGATTTTCGCCAGAGTCACCTTGTTCCCGGAAACGCCCTGAGTCGGCACCTGCAGCGTATAGCGCTCGGTCTTCTTGTCGTAATGCGCTAGCGCCACGCGCGGCTCCATCGACACCACGGCGACGCGGGTGTTGACGATGTCGAGTTTGGTCACATGCGCGGCGCCGGCAAAGGCCGCCTCGATCTTGGCGGTGTCGCCATAATGATAGTCGAGCGCGACATTGCCCGGGATGTGATCGTAAAGCTGCGGCGCGCCGGGTTTCGCAGCCTCGGCCGCATTGGTGACGGCAGGGAGCGGCTCGATGTCGATCTCGACGGCTTCGCCAGCGTCGCGCGCCTGCGCCAGCGTCTCCGCCACGACGATGGCGACGGGATCGCCGACGAAACGCACTTTGTCTGATGCCAGCGCCTGGCGATTGGTCTGCAGCAGCGGGGAACCGTCGCGGCTCTTCAGCGGCAGGCCGCAGGTGAAGGGTGCGTAGCCGGCGGCGACGAGGTCGGCGCCGGTCCACACCCCGAGCACGCCCGGCATCGTCTTTGCCGCCGCCGTGTCGATACCCCTGATGATGCCATGGGCGTGGCTGGAACGGACGATCCAGGCATAGGCCTGGCCGGGCAGGCCGAAATCATCGGTGTATTTGCCCTTGCCGCGCACCAGCGTGTCGTCCTCCTTGCGGCGCACGGGCTGGCCGACGCCGTATTTTTGCAGTGCGATTGCGTTNTCGATGGACGACNTGGACGGCTGATCTTGCATGGAAAATGACCTGAAATGGCTCGTTTCGAGCGGTTCCGCAGGGGATTCCGAGGAGATATCGCACCCGCGAGAGGACGACAACGCACGAATGGGCATGGTCGTTGTGATGGATTGCACCAGAAATCGGCGCTGCTAAGGTTTCGGCGAACGGTAATTCCATGACGGCCCGGACGGGCCTACGGAAAGTCATTTGATGAATGATCATACGCGGCTCCGCGATGGCCATGCGCCTCGCGGCGGCCCGGCCGGGTTGGCTGCGGCTGCGGTGGATACCGCCGTCTATGCGGCGCTCGACCTCGGCACCAATAATTGCCGCCTGCTGATCGCCTGTCCCACGGGCGACGGGTTCCGCGTCATCGATTCCTTCTCGCGCATCATCCGCCTTGGCGAAGGCATTTCCTCGACCGGCGCGATCAGCGAGGCGGCGATGGAACGCGCCATCTCGGCGCTGTCGATCTGCAGCGACAAGATCAGGTACCGGAAAGCGCGCCGGCTGCGGCTGATCGCGACCGAAGCCTGCCGTGCGGCCGAGAATGCCGACCATTTTCGCGAGCGTGTCGCGGCCGAAACCGGCATCAAGCTCGAGGTGATCGACCGCGAAACCGAGGCGACGCTCGCCGTGATCGGCTGCTCGCCGCTGCTCGACCCCAAAGGGCGCGGCGCCATCCTGTTCGACATCGGCGGCGGTTCCACCGAGCTGGTGCGGATCGAGCGCGATCCCGATGTGCCAGGCGCGACGCCTGCCATCAAGGGATGGANGTCGATTCCGCTCGGCGTCGTCTCGATCGCCGAACATTTTGGCGGGCGCGACGTGACGCAGCACTCCTACGGGCAAATGGTGGAAGAGGTCGCGCAATACGTGGCGCCGTTCGCGGCCGAGCATGGCAGTGACTTGCGCGACATGCACATGCTCGGCACGTCGGGCACGGTGACGACCCTCGCCGGCGTGCATCTGAATTTGCCGCGGTACGACCGTCGCCGCATCGACGGCATCTGGATGAACGACGCGGACATTTCCGCGACGGTGGCGAAACTGCTCGCCATGAGCTACCAGGAGCGCGTCGCCAACAATTGCATCAGCATCGAGCGCGCTGATCTCGTGCTGGCGGGCTGCGCCATCCTGGATGCGATCCGCAACGCCTTCCCGATGCCGCGCCTGCGGGTCGCCGACCGCGGCCTGCGCGAGGGCATGCTGGTCGAGATGATGCGCGAGGACGGCGTGCTCAGGGCGTGCTAGATCACGCTGATCTCGCGAGCTGGAATCGATATGGCGAAAGATACCACCGGGCGGCTGCATGTCACGGTCAAGACCGGGGGCA
>JGI25406J46586_10000882_pt1 | contig 14125 bp, 10 predicted proteins | sample TabmetS4T2R2_FD_46586 | JGI IMG/M metagenome (IMG submission 46586) | reverse complement strand
GCATTTTCCGACGCGTACGATGAGGGACAGAAGATGACGTTCGACCAAGCCATCGCGTATGCGCTGGAAGAAAGTTAATGGTTTCCATTCAAGCCATGTAGTATATGTGATCAGTGTCCTCTTATGCGACTCCCAGTTTAGGAACGGGGCAAGGGGAGATTCCAAGCGCACAGCCCAATCAGCAAGCCGGTGACTGAATCCATCCCGGAGGAATGACCCACGTGCATGGCTTCTTTTGTGGCAGGTTCAACATCATCGCCTGTCCCAATGGCCTCTGCCAGAGCGGACAGGCTGCTGGAGAACTGTCCCTGTGCAGCGTGATAGAGATAGGTCCGGCTGATTTCGCTGGTCTGTTTTGAGATTTTTATGATTTCACGTCCAAAGGAACGGATATAAGATAACTGCGTCTGATTACTTCCCGCCACGCTCCACAAGGCAGCGAGAAATCCGATCAGGATGTCATCACCAGCAGGTGTGACGCCCGGCCCGAGCCCGATCATTTTTTCAGCAGCATGGGTCGAAGCCTGCACGTCGAATTGCTCCGCTGCATTGAGCAGTTGCATGACTGGCTTGCTCATTCTCTGACCTAATGCCGACCCAACATCCAATTGAAACAAATCGTTAGCGACGATGTCCGTGCCCTTGAGTCGTTGCCTTTTGATAAGCAAGTCCAATGCAGTAGACCAGGCCTTTTGCGCGGCCGGCAAACTCATGTCTGTGTTGAGTTCGCGGACACGGCACTTCCACACGGACGCGCGGCGCAGGTCNATGGCAAGAGGGGAGGAGGCGAAACGAAGTATGTCTCCTCTCGAAGCGGCTCGCAGGCCGATTGTCAGAGATTGAAGCGAGAGATGTTTCGTCTCAATGCGAATCCCTTGAGGCAGTTCATAATGATCCGAGATTAGCACGGTGATGAGCCGGTCTTCATCAGGTAGACGAAGATTGACCGCCGAGTCGAAGGCGGATTGGATCGATGCGTCAAAGTTTTCGCGCGGGACGGCCTCCCCAATAGATGCAGCGTGGACTTGCATGCCGGATATTATAGAACTCCTGTGAAAATCTTTCTACCGCAGACTGCGCAAGCGGAGAGTAATACAATGACTACACTCGCTCAAGAACAAAAAATAATAAACCTGCCGTTGTGGCAGGTTTACTTAGTAAGTCTTTAAGGTCTTGGGAACTCAGCCAATAATTCTTCGCTGTAGTCGGCGGCAGGCAGCCAGGGGACAAAATAAGCCTGATAGATCTTGCCATCCTGTTCGAAGAACGCGTCACCGGTGTTGCGCTCTACTGTAGCCAGGTAATCGCTCAAATCCTGTCCCACCAGGGGGATCGCCCAGAGGTTGAAATCGTTCTTTGGGAACTGCAACAGAGCTGGGTCGAGGGGCCAATCAGGAGTGGTCCCAGGGGCTTCGCCGCCGTATTCTGAGAGGAACAAAGCCGCCTTGGTTGGAACGTATGGCTGGGCTTCCGGATGGGTATAGCCGCTGAGCATGCTTATAATGCCTTCAAAGGCTTCCTTATCATCAGCGAAATCAGCATAGATCTTCACCTCTCTGAGCGAGTCATCGGGTTGGCGCATGCGGAGTATAGTGTAGGCAGCATCCGCGATGCATTGTTGCTCACTGCTATTCGGAGGGAAACAGAAGTCGGTATAAGTCTCGAGGCGATCAAAGCCCAGATCCTGTACTTGTTGCAGCAGTGCCGAGGTCTCCTCTGGGGAGAGCTGGGCAATCATCACCCGCTCCTGTTCGACCGTTTGACCTTCCTCGGTGTAAATCGCTCGTCCATCGGCTAACAGAGCGAACACGGGCGGGCGACCAAATTCATAGGAGGCCTCGGGACGGAAGAAAGTCGGTTCGTAGGCCAACTCAAGCACGACGGCATCGGGCGTGAGACGACCGAACCCCACAGAGGACTCAGTAGGTGGAATCTCCGGTGTCGATTCAAAAGAGTCTGCGGGCTGAGCTCCTTGACCAGCACACGCCGTCAACAGCAACACGACCCCCAGCCAGGCGTACAGAGTATGAGATAACAAAAGTCTNATATTCATAGTAGTTAACCTCTTAAACGTTTTCCTTTCGGGGAACTATGGTTGGAAAACCATGTACCCCCGCAAGACGCCGGACATACCATTTTGGTTCCTGATGGAATTCATTTGGATTCGCATTATCCTGAGGCGACGCAGCCGTGCCATAGGATAAGAAGGTCTTTCAGAGAGTGTCCAAAAGGATGGGCTAGTTCCTATCTTTGCCACAGACATCACTGAGACCGTTGAGAAATATCTCTGATTTCTCTGTGGTCTCTGTGGCTGAGCCCACGAAATTGGACACTCCCGTCTTTCATTCCCCGGTAAAACATCTTCACAGAATGATAAAATTCCATACATCTTTGGGTGGACATCTTATCTATGGAAGGATAAATAAATGACGATAAGACGCGTGGCGGCAATAACTTATACAATCGTTTCTCTGGGTGTCGTTGCTTTTCAAATGGCTTTGGCTGCCGGTGCACCCTGGGGTGCGTATGCGATGGGCGGAGCATTCCCAGGGCAGTTCCCTCCTGCATTACGTGTTGCAGCGCTGATCCAGGCAGCTCTCCTGATTGGAATGGCATTCGTTGTCCTGGCTCGCGCGGGACTTATATTACCTGGTTGGTCGCGGGCATCAGGCTGGCTCGTCTGGTTTGTGGTGGCATTTTCTGCGTTGAGTCTGATCCTCAATCTACTTACACCCAGCGCAGGGGAGCGAGCCATATGGGCACCGACGGCATTGCTCCTGCTGCTAAGCAGTACAATGGTGGCGCTTGGCGGTTCGTCGAAGCCTCTGGAATAGAGCGCACCCCTAGTCAGAGATTGATCGAGGATGTGCATTGTAGTGGTGGTATCAATTTCAAATATAGATATCCCACTACACTTACTTCTCAAAACGAATCTCATCTAAATAGAAAGTACAGCTTTCATTCGATACCGTGTTCCAATCCACTACCAGGGCAAACCCACCGATGATATGGCTCAAATCCGCTCCTGCAAGGTCAATATCAAACTCCTGCCATTGCTGTGTGAGTTGTGCGACTTTCTCTTTTGGTGATTTCAGGCTATCTCCATAAGGTTCGTCTATGCCACCAACCAGAAATCTGATCGCGCAGGATTGGTCAGCTCTCGCCCATAGCTTCAAATGGGAATAGCTGGAAAGATCAAACCCTTTTCCTTCTAATGTTGAATCCCAACCCCAATTACTGGAAGGTTCAAGCCAGTAAACTCCACTCCATTTACATGGCGGAGAAAAATCACATNGATTAGGTGCCGCACCTTCCGGGTTATATACAACTTCTATTGCACTGCTTCCCGAATATGGATTTTCCACATAGACTTGGTTGATGTGAATGTCGCCTATATCGCCCATATATCCGCTTGGGTCAAAGTGATTATTGGGCCAGCCAGCATCCTTGTATATATAAAACGCTGCATCGAGGGGGGCTTGCGTTGGAGGTGCTTTTCCGAGCAGTTGCCAGCCCAAGAGTTTCGGCGTTCGATCCGCGTTGAAGATACCCCAATGCGATTCGATGGGGAGAGAAGTTCTTCCAGGCTGATCGAAAGCTTCGAAATAAACAAAGTTAACGTCTGTGTGAGCAAGCTCAACAAAATANTGTTTCTGGGATTCTTCTGATAGCTTTCCACCGTTGTCGCCAGCAGTCGGTAGGCCGACTTCCTTTAGCCAGACAAAACGATCTGTTCGTTTTTTTAATCTATCGTATCTATCCTTTGTCCATCGAACCGCAGACTCTGGTTCGCTCCTATTATGAAAATAGGGATGGGCATTGGGAAAGATCCAATCGCCGAGTTGAAGTAGTTCTTTATCGTAATAATCATCAATCTCCTCTGTGGTCGTTACGGGTTTCTCCGTTGCCTCGCGCAACTTCTTTATCGCTGCAGAAAGCTCTGACATATCATACCTGCGCGGCCAATTAAATCCTTCATTTCCAATGCAATACCCCAATACAATATTGTTTTGCGCAGCGTTGATTGCAGCGTTATATTCCTCCAGGCTGTCTGGATCCCATATACCCATAATGAGCCCCTCAAAACCAGCTTGCTGAGCCAAGGCAGGAAGATCGCGCCCCATGATTCCTGTAGACGCGTAAGTAACCAAGCCATTAAATCCAGCATTCCGTAATACTTCCAAATCTGCAAGAACTTCATCAGGAGTTGCCTCAAGACCAGTCTTCGAAGTAGAAGATGGATGTGAATATGCAACCCAGACAATGGTAGATACTTTTTCAATCCAACCCGCTGGAAGTGGGCCAGTAGACTGGCCTTGCGTAAGCGATATCGTGGGTTCAGTTCCAGGGACACCACATCCCGCAAGACAGGTAACAATCATTATGACTAAAAATAAGGAGGTTATCTTGTCCCTCGCTACTATGTTCGCCAGAGGGTAACTACAGTTCTTATCAGAGATGGAATGGATAGAACGACCGTTCATTTTCTTCCTGTGTTACATTCACCAATCTGTCGTCCAACAAATTTGACTTGGTCCTGCCTGCTTTTGAGCAAGCATACCTTTGAAAGAATCCGGCGTCAATGATAAAGACAGGTACGCTACAAAAACGCGGAAAATGCCTAAAGCAGAGCCCAACGTTCGCGTCCGGGTTGAATATGCGATTGCGGGCGCCAAGCGTTCTCGAAACGTGGTATAGGCGTTGCAAAACGGGATGGCCAGCGTTCGGATTTGGTCATTCCAATTCTAGATAGCCTGTACAACTTTCTGTGGATCGCAGAAAGAAACCCTTGATATGACGACTAAAAAGGCACATTTTGTGACGTATAGATATGCCTTTGTAACCTTTTTGTGACCGTGAACGTGTAACTATCATATTTGAAAGTAGTCATGATATCAGCTTGCAGAAATGTAAGCATACTATCAATAGATGTGTGGCTCTGAGCATTTTGAGCTTGGATGGCACTGTAAGTATTCGGGAAGAACATGTTGATTAAAGTAGGAAGAATGTAACAATCGACAGGGTCGACACCGCAGGGCTTACAAGGCTGTAGACACAGCCGAGCGCAAATCCACCAAAAAACATATATGCCAATCTGTGACGCAAGTGCTGTGTCGCATAGTTCATGCTGCCTTCTAGGCTTGATATTTTGAGTGTGTTGATTGGCAGCGAATTTCGAGAATAACAAAGGATTTATGAATGAATAATAAACCATTTTTCATAGATGTAATGAGCAAGAAACAGAGGCTGACGTATACAGGACTGATTGCTTTTTGGTTCTGTACTCTTATCTGGTTTTGGAGCTGGTGGCTCAAACAGGATCACTTCGTGACCCTGTGGGGAATGTATATTAATAGTCTCGTGATAGGATGGACACTCATACTGCCCGGCTATTATTTTCTCTTCGTTTACCGCATGAAAATCGCCAATCCAGAGCTGGACCCGCCGGAAGGTTCATACGCGATGGTAGTGACAAAAGCTCCATCTGAACCCTGGTCGGTAGTGTCCAAGACGCTCACCGCGATGCTAAAGCAAAAGTTTCCATATGAATATGACGTCTGGTTAGCAACCGAAACGATTGACGACGAGATCGTGTCTTGGTGCCATAAGCACAATGTTCACATTTCCTGCCGAGATGGGGTTGTTGGTTATCAGAATGCGAGTTTTCCGAGAAAAGCCCGCTGCAAAGAAGGGAACTTGACATACTTCTATGAACAAGCTGGAGGCTTCAATTACGATTTCATCTCACAACTCGACGCTGATCATGTTCCGACAGAAACCTACTTACTGGAAATGTCTCGACCGTTTGCAGATCCGAAAGTCGGCTACGTTGCTGCGCCGTCGATTTGTGATGCCAACTCGGATGAATCCTGGGTGGTTCGTGCGCGACTATATATGGAGGCTTCATTGCATGGCTCACTTCAAGCGGGTTATTGCCGCGATTGGGCACCTATGCCAATCGGAAGCCACTATATGGTTCGCAAAACCGCGCTGCAATCCCTCGTCCACAAGCGTAATGGTCAAGTTGTTGCGGTTGGGACGCTGGGCCCCGAATTGGCAGAAGATCACACCACGGGTCTGGCCATGAATTCGGCGGGCTGGCGCGGTGCATTCGCACTGAACGCTATCGCACATGGTGATGGTGCGGGATGCTTNGCTGATTCCGTAACCCAGGAGTTTCAGTGGGCAGGTTCTTTGATGAGAACCCTGCTCGTTTGGACCAAAGGCTACTGGTCCGGGCTTCCGCTTCACATGAAGTTCGAATATGCGTTTGCACAGGGATGGTATCCACTGTACGCCGTATTCATGCTCATGGGATTCCTGTTCCCCATCATCGCGTTGGTCACAGGTCAGCCATGGGTCAACGTCTTACTGCCCGAATTTATTCTCCGTGCATTTGTACTTAGTTTAGCGGGTATCATAGTGATGATCTTCATCAAGCGGAATGGCTGGCTGCGCCCTGCTACTGCCCCTGTCGCCAGCTGGGAGATGGTATTCTTCCAATTTATTCGGTGGCCATGGGTTTTGTACGCATGTCTACAGGCGGCTCTCGGCGTTCTCCTCAACAAGGAATTCACATTCAAGGTGACACCGAAGGGATGGAAGGGCGCCAAACCCTTACCATTTGTCGCGGTGTTGCCATATGTCATTATCATGCTGGTCGAGGCAGGTACAGCGATTCTGATCAATGATCCGGTAAAGGCTGGAGGGTACTATTATTTTTGCATTGTATATTCCCTCACCTACGTTGTAGTTCTGGCGAGCATTATTGTCCTCCACGTTAAGGAAAATTGGAGCAAGCTCGATATTCCTGTTGTAAAGTATGTTGGTAAACCCATGGCATATACAACTATGATGGCGGCGTATGTTATGTTTGCTTTCACACTGAGGGCCGATATAGTGTTCAAGACAATCATTCCGGACGTTGGACCTTATCATAGTTATGCTGCGTCCGATATATCTCAGATTATCATGTCCGCCCAGCATGAAGGACAGATCCTGTTGTCGGCTACAGTCAACTATATAAGCAACATCCTGCCATCGGGTATACTGCCTTACACGATCGTTATTGTCGGAATGATCTGGATCTGTTTGATCGGCATCCTGATAAAGATGACTTCAGGGACATCCACGAGAAGACCCAACGGATTGTTTCCTGCTTCTCAGGCTTCGGTCTTTGAGGAGCCGTACTCTTAAAGTATAAGATCAAGTGTAAGCTATCCTCTAGAGTTGCCCAAAGCAATTCGACATATACGCCTTTGCTTCATAGTGGCGGTATTATCGCTCCATGACAACAGTCACCTGCCGCTGAAGCCTTCGCGATATTACTGACAACAATCCTGATGTTAGGCGACTGACATCCGAAAAAGGCAAAGCTGGCGAAAGCCAGTGACGCAAAACATCCAAGATTAGACCCTCCCAGTCCTCAGTTGGCACAGTCGAAGATCCCGCACAGCGGGGCCATGCCGAAGGATAGGAGGGTTTTCTTAATACCAATTGCGAGGTTCCTCAGGAATTGCCGTGAACCACCCCTAGATCTGGCGGCAGTTGCACTGCCGCCCGCCAGCAGTGCAACTGCTGGCGTAACTTTCCCGTCAAAAACCAGAGAGCCACCATATTTTGTTTATCAGCCCCGTCTAAATAGCACCTGCCGGGCAAACTACCGGAGTCCAGCAAACTTTATTGCCGGACTTTCTTCTGAGCATGTAATTGCTCACGCAGGCTCGTTAATAGATCATACATTTCATCGAGTTGGTCATCTTCCATAACTGACCAGGGACCATAAAAATACTCGTTGGTTAATCGTTCAACCTGCTCACGTAGTTCCCGTCCTTTTTGTGTGGGACGGAAGGCGCCAAATACATCTGCGCTTTCAACCCACTCGATCTCGATAGCAGCCTGGATGGCCACTTCATAATCGTCCACTTCGTATCCGCGAAATGCCATTGCCTCTGTCATCTGATCGGCAGTGACCGCATCTCCACTCCAAATCGACCCTAGAACACTCCAAACAATCCCGGCCTGCCCAAAATGCGGATGCGACGCGGAGAGATGTGAATCGTCGCGGTAGGCAAAAAGGTCCATCAAATATTCCCTGATCTGAGGAAGCCAGGGGCTATCTTTGTCTGCAACGCGGAAACGTTTGATGATTGCCCATTTTTGGGGAGGTTCCGTTGCTTGCACACATGCGATTACAAGCTGTTTTAGCAAGAGAGCCAGCCTTTCGAGATCAATATCCAGCAGTGATTCAAAATTTGTCAGGTGTGCATCACCGGCCCGGATAATCTGACGGGCACCTTCACGCGCCTTTTCGGTGACTTGATATCGCCCATCTGGCATCGCGGCGATCCATCCTTTCACGACGAGACGGGCAAACAATCTCTCGAACTGTTCAGGATTGGAAAATGGGTCTCTTTTTTGAAAATCTGGAATGGAAAAATATTCCAGCCCCAGTTCACTATAAAAATACAATTCAAGAGGAAGGTCATTACGAATCGCAGCCTCCTCAATGCGCGGCTCAGTAATGCTCCATATTTCCTTGATTATTGAATATATGAGCGGCCAGAACTTGACCAGAGATTCTTTGTTCATGAATGCGTGCTTGTATTATCCAACCAAAATAATGGATGAAAATTACAATTTCGTTTGACCCATTGATAGGCTCTGAACGCGTTGATAACGAGAGCAGTTTATCACTGGTGAATAAAGACTGAGATTAATTACATCTACACTTGAATAGATTGCAGAAGCTAATCGCCGCGTGAGGAGGAGAGCAATGCAACACATTCAATCTCCACGAGTGCGTTTCTTGGCAACGCAGCAACCTGAACTGTACTACGAGCCGGAGGATTCTCCGGGAAAAATTCTGCGTAAACTGTGTTCATGTTCGCAAAGTCGCGCATATCATGAAGAAAAACCGTTGTTTTGACAATAAAGTTCAAACCGGAGTCAGCCACTTCCAATACGTTTCTGAGATTGGTCAACGCCTGACGTGTTTGCGCTTCAATTCCACCTTCAACGAGTTCCATCGTGACCGGGTCAACGCCTAGCTGACCTGCTGCAAAAACTAAATTTTCCGTACGGATGGCCTGGGAATAAGGACCGATAGCCTTTGGTGCCTTCTCAGTATAGACAATTTTCTTGCCTTCAGTTGTATACATGATGCCTCACGTTTTAGGATTTTCACCGCTTGTCTTATTTTGCTAAACTTTTAGGAAAAATTGTACGCCAAGTTGCTTTCTATGATTTTATAGGGCGCTTTGTAGAGGGTGAGGGGACATTGTACTGCTGAATTTAGGTTTGTGTAAACTCTTAAAGAAACTCATACCCTTCTCAAGGCTAGCATCGTCAGGTCATCGGCGGGAGGGACATCCTGAACAAAATTGAGCAAGGATTTTTCAACCACGTCTAACAAATTCGATGCAGAAGTACAGTTATTCGAGGTAATCGCCTCCAGCAGGCGCGGTTCGCCGAAAAACTCATTTTCCGCGTTAAAAGATTCAGTCAAGCCATCGGTGTAGAGCAAAATATTGTCGCCCGAATCAAGTTTTATTGTCCGCTGTTCGATAGGGTCACCGATCACCACACCCAGAGCAATTGCGGTGCGCGTCAGTCTATGAATTTCCCCATCGCGTTTCACCCACAAGGGTGGGTTATGCCCGGCATTGACGTAGGTCAGTTCGCTTTTCTCTACATCAAGCACGGCATAGATGGCCGTTACGAACATTCCCTGCCGCGTATCGGGGATGAGCAAGTCATTGACACGTTTCATCGCCTCGGCGGGAGAGTCGGTTTCGATAACGGCAGCACGGACGAGGGTCCGTGTGAGCGCCATGAAAAGGGCGGCAGGAACACCCTTGTCTGCCACATCGGCAATAAAGAGCCCAAGTTTATGATTGGGCAGGTCGAACACATCATAAAAATCGCCACCGACTTGTCGTGCAGTTTTCCAGCGCGCGTCAAGCTCCCAGCCTGAAAATTGGGGCAGCGCCTCAGGGATGAACGTTTGCTGAATTTGCCGCGCCAACTGCACTTCCGTTTCGAGGCGTTCACGCACTACCATCTCTTTTTGGAGGAGGTCATTTTGAATGGCAAGCGCAGCCTGCTGTGCAATACCTGTGATGATTTCAAGCCTGCGCGAGCGGAACCGCAAACCACCTGGAGCTTCCTCGATCATCATCACGCCATACAGATCCTCCTTGACCGCAATGGGCACCGCGAACAATAGGGCGCTAGGCGTTCCAAGATTGACGTCCTCACCTGGATCAACTGAAAGCCACGCGTTCAGTCCACCTGGACCATCAAGTTGGCAGGCAAGAAGACCTGTTGAGTCTCGACAAGCATCCAGGAATGAGAATTCACCATGCGCAAAGGAACGCTCCCAAAATCTACGCTCATCTTCATCACTTAACCCATACTCCTGTGAGGGGCGGAAGAGTTCTTTTTCAGCGTCCCACTGATACAACGCGGCACGCTCCACACCAACGAGAATCGGCATGATGCGGATGATCGTTCCCAAAATCTCGTCCAGATCGCTCAAACTGACAATCGCCTGCGCGACTTGCAATAACGCGGCCGAGGCGTACGCCTGCTCCTGAGCTGCATCATACAAACGGGCGTTCTCAATCGCAACCGCGGCATAACTCGCGAATGTTGTTGTCATGGCCTGGGCTTCATGACCATATTTGCCAGGNGCACTATGCGCGAGCGTGATCACTCCGAGTGGCTGATCGCCCAACCGAAGAGGCACAGCCAGTGCAGAATAATTTTGATCAAAGCCTGCTGCCAGACCTGAAACCCAAATCGGGTCTGTGGGTTTCCGAATCCTCGGATGATCTGAATTGATAACTCTCATCAATGTTTCATAGGATTCAGGTGAATCATAAAGAGTCTGTTCCAAATGGGCTTCGTCGGAGTTGTGACTCGCGGCGAGGTACAACTCATCATCGTCTAATAGCCAGATTGCGGAAATATCAACCGACAGGTTGCGATCAAGCTCAGAAAGGATAGCATCGAGAACGTCATCCACATCTGCATCTGCAGAGATCANCCCTGCAACTTCTCGAAGTCCATCCGCCACCTGACGTCTCCATTGCTCAGAGCGATATAAGTCAGCATTATGTATCGCGGTCGCGATGTTATCCGCTACCGCTATGAACATCGTTTGATCATCTTCGGTAAATGCATTGTATTTATTGGATTGGATATCAAGAACACCGACCACTCTCTGATCATAAAGAAGCGGCACAGAAAGTTCGGATTTGGTATCGTCGGGAGGCATCGGAGAAGCGCGATAACGCTTATCCTTCTTCACGTTATTTACTAGAACCACCTGTCCCTCACGCGCCACCCATGGAATAATGCCCTGAGGATCATCCAATGAAAGAGTATAACCCGCCAAGCCTATGCTTCTTGCACCACTCCCGGCCTGATATTCAATTAATCCCCGATTTGGATGTACTGTGAGGAGTTGAACATAGGGAAAACGAAACCTGTTATGNATCAGGTTTGCAACATCCGTCATCAATTTTCCTAAGTCAAGAGATGAACTTACACTCTTGCTCACCTCCGAGATCAACGTCAACTGGTCAGCGCGACGTCGTAAATTATTGTAAAGGCGCGTGCCCTCCACTGCACGTGCAATCGAATCTGCCAGCGCGCCCAAGATCAATAGATCATTCGGATGGAATGCATTCACCTGATTGCTTTGCACATCCAGGACCCCCAGCACACGGTCTTCTATCTTTAGCGGGATGACTGCTTCTGAACGTGTCTCGGGAAGGGCATCAATGAAGCGATAACGTTTATCCTTTCGTACATCACCGATAANCATCCGTTCTCCCTGGGCGGCTGCCTGCCCAATCAGCCCCTGACCGACTTCCACCTCCAAGGCCACCCTTGCNTTGCGTTTNCCCTTCTGTGGCGCCATGGCGCTCGCACGGAAGCGCATAAATGTAGAACGATCTCGAAGTGTAAAAATGGCAACATAATAATAGTGGAATGTTTTCTGTATTAGTGTGGTCACACGCTTTGCAAGTTCATCCAAATTGAGCACGTTTGCAATCTGCGCGCTGACGTCACTCACCAGATTCAACTGATTGAGTCTGAAGCGTTCCACGGCCACGCGATGAGAGGCAACCAAGCTCACGACAATTACACCCGCAAGCCCTTCGAGCAGNTCAAGCTCATCCTGNTTGAATTCAGGTCCTTTTGCGCGNGTGACTTGTAGCGCCCCCAATATAATNCCCTGATCCTCGAGCGGAATGGCNGCCCACGTCTCGCGCGAGGCGCCGTTCTTCATTTCTTTCTTGCGCTTTGTGCTTGCCTTACCTAATTTCAATACACGTTGCATCCCAGGCTTTGGTGGTTGTTCNGGGAAGAGAAGTTCCTCCTCCATGTTAGGCAGGCGGAACAAGTTTTCGTGAAGCCAAACGTCTACCTCCCCCTCCACCAGGCGTGAAGTCATGGCAATGATGCGATCGCGTTGCGCAGCCAGCGACGGGGCGCTGACGATCTGCTCCCCAAGGCTGGCAAGGTCGCGCCAATCCGAAGAAAGAGGCGAACGTGAAGCGGCTGCCATGCCGTCCTATCTTTTGCGTTTGATCATTGTCAGGGTGTTACTGTTTTTCCCGGGTTGTGAGTCGTAACGGACTTCATCCATTAATTTTCGCATCAGGAAAATTCCCAGTCCCCCAATTTTGCGTTCAGAAAGATCAGCCTTGAGGTCAGGCATCGGGATCTCAGAAGGGTCAAAAGGCTCACCATGATCTACCAAAACAATCACGATCATGTTGCCTTGCATCCCACAGGAAAGTTCTAGCACCCCGTTGTTAACACCTTCATACGCGTGTTCTATAATATTGGAAGCGGCTTCATCCGTTGCAAGCTGAATGTTGTAAACCTCCTTGTTGCCAAAGCCGCCTGTACGCGCGATCTCGCCAACAAAATCGCGGATCTCGTCGAGGTAGTCAAATTTCGCGGGAAATTGAACAGATTGCATCGGGTAATTTACCGCCTGTCTCATTAATTACTAAACTTTTGATTGTGGTAAAGGTTTATGTTCAAAGTTCAAGTTTAGATAACTGTGCGGTACTGTGTAAAAGCCGCCTCAGCAGTCCATAGCTGAGGGCGGCATCTTTTCAAATTCTATTTGCATTCTCCAATCTTTTCAGCGGACACAATCTCTAGAAGTGGCCGACAGCAAGCAGAGGGTCATCGAAGGTCTTAAAGAGTTCCGTAAACCCGGCCAGTTCAAGCGCCTCACGGATTCGATCAGGAACAGAAGCCAAAACAACTTCGCCGCGATTGTATCGCTTGCTATTGCGTTGTGCAGCAAGCAGNGCCCGGAAACCAGCACTGGACATGTATTCCAAGTCACTCATATTCACAACCAATTTATACTTGCCGCCATTGTTTGCAGTCTCAAGTGCCTGTGATAGTTGAGGTGCAGTGGCGCTATCTATACGACCTTTGATCGTGATCATATCGCAATGTTTAAACTCTTGAACCGTGATCTCCATAGAACATCCTCCAGATTGATAGTACGGTGTTGAATAGCAAAATTATATCATGAGAATATCCCTGTTCACGACAGGGCATTCGCTGCGCTCCGGCTGTTCACTATCAGAGAAATGCCCTATTTGGTGAAGTGCATATGAAACTTCTTTCATTGACGCCCAAAAGGAAAATCTGGGTGGAATCTCAGCCAGGAGAGGGGACAATTTTTCTATTCACACTTCCATTAGCTGAATTGTCTGATAAATGCACTGCTTAAGAATTGGTATCAAACTATCCCAAAACAGAAATTGGGATTAAAATCATTCTGAAGATTTCAACAAGCATTATTGCTTTCTCATTAATTACCAGCCCTTCTTTGGAATTTCAGTTTAGACGCCTGTTAAACATGCGTTTGGTTATTCGTAGGAGAATCAAATGATTGGTGAGCCAATCCTTGTCATGCTTGTGGAAGATAATGTGGATCATGCAGAGCTTGTGATCCGTACCATGGAAGAACATCGCATCACGAATAAAGTGCGTCATTTTCTTGATGGGCAGTCAGCATTGGATTATTTATTCTACCGGGGAGAATACTCGGACCCAAATAATAATCCACGCCCTCATGTCA
>JGI25406J46586_10000870_pt1 | contig 14229 bp, 12 predicted proteins | sample TabmetS4T2R2_FD_46586 | JGI IMG/M metagenome (IMG submission 46586) | reverse complement strand
TTGCAGCATAGTCGATCTGGAGCGAGTATTTGATGTCATGTCTCTAATTTCCTCCCTCTATACCCGTCGACGCATTCTGTAATTAGTAGTGACCATTTTGTCTTCCTTGCTCTTCATTGATGGATCAAGGCCGCTTTGCTTGCACTGGAATATTACGGAAAGTACTAGCAGATTAGGTCTTTAAGCCACGTTTCAAATACTTCTCCCAAAACTAGTAATAAACTAGTAATGCTTTGATAAGCCACTCCAAAAAAGGGGTTTAGATCGTCAAAATTCAAGTCCGAAAATACCTTATTCTTTGCAAAGTAGGGAGCTATATAATCGCGCAGTCGAATCTCTTCCTTTTTCCAGCGAAAGAGGGAATTGTAAAGATCGGTCCAGAAATCGATCCAATAGGTTCCGACTTTGTAGTCGGTAACATCACACTGCTGATTCAACACCAGGTCTTGATAGATCAGCCACGGAAAATTTATCCCAGCTGCAATGGCCAGCATACCTGAGCGCGGCATTCTGCAATTGTTCTCGATCAGCTTTAATTGGCCATCTCTGGGATCCAGCTTAAACTCATTACTGAAGTAGCCACGATAATTTGACCGGGTCAATAGTTCTTCCGTCAACTGCTCCACTTCTGACTGCCGATCGGTGCTAATCCCTACCCGTGCGACACCAAATTGAGGCGGATGTTGTCTTAGTTTCCTATAGAAGAATCTTCCCACCAGCTTTCCCTGGCTGTTTACATATCCTTGCATTTTGTAGAGGTTAGCGTCCGGTCCTGGGATGATTTCCTGAAGGATCATCGATAAGCCCGCATCCAAACAAAGTTTGTATTTCTCCTCTAACTCACGATCATTATGAACTTCGAAATTTTTCATATGAAATTTGTCTGTGAAAGGAGTGGACAGAACCGGTTTTAAGATGCAGGGATACAGGATTTCNGAAGTTCCCTTTATATCTTTCAACCCAAAGAGTGGAATGCTTTTGGGGTGNGGGAGGTTATATTGCTCTGCAAGGGCATATGTTTTTTCCTTCTCAACAAAGATATTGAGGACATTCCAGTCCGGGGTGGCAATTCTGTAATACTTTGAGAGGATTTCCTTGTTTTTAGACAAAGCGATTGCCGCGCTATCGGATGTCTCCAGAATTAAGGCTCCGGCCCAGCGGTCAGCATGCTGAATTAAGTAAGCAACAAATTTTTCCTCTTCATCGGGGGAGGGACTGTGCACGACTTCTGAAACATAGCGTGAGAGTTGAGCAACATCTCTTTTTGAATAGGTTATGCCAATGGTATGAAGATTCCTGTCGGCAAGCGCACGCATCACTGCATAACCTGTCAAAGAGCATCCGAGCACGATTATCTTATCTTTGGGACCTGTTTTCTTTAGTTGGGTAGTAACCATCTAATGTTCCTTGTTCTTATGCATCCATGCGGTTGTGTAGCTTGTTGAAATGAGCTGTCCACGAGAGCAATTGTGCTCGTAAAACCGGCAGGGATGTTCTGCCCCCCACATTGATCCGTTGAATTCTCAATGGATTCATGTGCTTAATATTATTAATCCCTCGTTTGGTCGTAAACGCAAGAGAAAACCCCTCGCGTTCCAGCATGCTCACCACATCATTGTTGAATTCTCCACCTGGATAAGCGAATATTGGGAGAGCGAAGCCAATTTCGCGCTTGAGGTCCTCGATGGAACCAATCACCTCTTGCCTGGCGTCGTCCAGCGAGATGCGATTTAATAAAGGATGTGTTCTCGTATGAGCGCCTACTGTGAGTCCATCTTGATGCAGCTTCCGCAAGGAATCCCAGCTCATTATGCAATTGGCGGCCGGCTGAACACCTAATTCACTACAAAGTTCTCTTACTCTCAAAATTGCTTCGGCATGCTTCAATGTCTTCATGTAGTTTTTTAGACGTTGATANGCNNGATTTCGAGAGAAAGCATCTGACAGGGAATATGTACCGATCGGCGTATCCAGATTCTGTTTGCGGTTGGTATTTTGTAGGGCTTGATAAAGATCATTCCACCAAAATGTTTGTTCAGGATGATCCGGATAGGCTGTGGGAACAAACAAGGTAGCTGGAATCTTATACCGCCTCAGGATGGGCCAGGCTTGCTCTTCGAAGTCCAAATATCCATCATCAAACGTAACCAACACTGCGCGCGGCGGTACGTCTTTTTTATTCTGGGATTTTAGAGCGGCAAGCACATCACTGACAGTGACCAGTTGATAGCAGGTCGCCAAATATGCCATTTGCTCGTCAAAATCTTTCGGAGTGGCACTAATCTGGCCGGGATCTAACCAGGGCCGCCTTGTTGGCTCATCTACGCGGTGGTAGGTCAGGACACGCAGAAAACCTGACTTTTGAGCATCCATATTTTCCAACAATTTAACAAATCGATCAAAGGTGGAGCTTTTCACAGCAGCGAATGCAGTATTTTTAATGAACTGGAACACGGATGAGCTCACATTTCGGGCACTAATACAGTTTTAGTGGCTTCCGTCTCTACTGGCACTGGCATATCGGCATCTTTAAAACGGCTTGCGACGACAGCCAGTGCTAACATCAGATAAAAGAAACGCATATACGACATATGTAGAAAGAGACCTGTGGCAATATAACTAATCAGCACTTGAAAAAAGGCTGTTGCCATATACGACCAATCTGGGTGGCTCTGCAGCCATTGTTTCCGTACGCGTGCTAAATCTCGCAGAGGGATGTATAGGATCGCTACAAAACAGATCAAACCCAGCAATCCTGACTCTGCAGCAATCCCCGGGAATAAACTGTGTGCCTGCTTGTTATCCGTGAGATAGCGGAAACCAACTCCTCTGGAATATTCTTGCGTGTAAGATGAAACCATGCCTGGACCAACACCGATGAGAGGGTGATCTTGAAAGATCCGCAAAGCGGCAAGTACATCGGTTGCTCGTCCACGGATAGCGCCGTCGGCGCTATTAAGCGTGGTGCCGCTGTCTGTAGCAGCCGCATCTGTAAACACAGTTAATGTTGCAAGGCGCGCACCGTACTGTGGAAACAACCAAATGACTAAGTAAGCACCAAGAACGAGGAGCACAAGTTGGTAGAATTTTATATATCGCAGGAAAGCCATGATTAGGATCAACAAGATAAATCCGACGGCCGCCCCGCGCGAGAAGGCCAACGCTCCGCCCACAATGATCAAACTAGTGCAGAGCAAAGCCAGGAGGCGAGCCCAGGAGGAGCGATAAATCCAAAACTGAAATAACCCTAGAGGTACAAGCATCAACATGTTCTGTGCGAAACGGTTCTTTTCACCAATGGATCCAGAAAGACGTGCCTGTGTGACTTCTCCCTGTAGGTTTTCGACCCCCGTTCCAAACGAGGCGTTTGTTTCTACTTGGGCGAATCCCCAGTAATTGTTATCAAAGGTGCCTGTCACCTGCTGATAAAATGCCAACCCGCCAATCAATGCGCCGGAGATCAAGAGTGTCCAGACCACGCGCTTCAGCATGAGAGGAGTACGAATGACATTTGTAAGAAAGAAATAGAGTAAGACACCTTCAAAAACGTAATCAATTAACTTTCGAAAGGCCAAATTTATATCACTTGAAAAAACTGCTCCCAGAATGTATATGACCAAAAGCAAAAGCAGCAAGTGAAAAACGGGCGTGATGATCAGCGTTTCGCGGCGTAAAACGAGATACCAAATCAGTGGAACCGTTAACAGCACTGGAAATCCCATAGCAATGTAATCGGGAACACCATAGAAGTTCATAAGAACCGGTCCCACGTTTGTATACAGGTAAAACACGACCAGGAGCGTCGCCGTGTCCGGCCATTTGAATAACGCCAATATGAATAGAATACCAAGGAGCACACCCAGCGTTAAGAATCGGTCTCTGGTCGCGACGTGGCCAATCGCCATGGCGCCCAACAAGGCAATAGGAATCAGCCAAAAGAGTCTACGTTCGCTTGCGAAGAGCCTTTCGATTGTTGAATCTAATGCTGTCATAACGTCCTCACTGACTTAATGAACATTTTCGTACTGCGTTTGACCATGCCGTTGCGGCTCCCAATGCTTGATTTGGCGCCCTCGCAACACATTTATGATGGCAACCAACGAAGCCGCGTTGACCATGCAAAAATAGAATGGAATTGTGAATATTTTCTTGCGTCCAAAGCCGGCCCCATTGAAGAGCCAGCCGAACAGAGCACAACCGTAAAACGCAATCTGGCCGATGGTCGCTATTTGATAGATGAAGCCTGTCTTCCACAAAAACGGGCTTACCAAAAAAAGTATCAATAAAGGAAAAACCACTAAGTATCTCAAGATCTTGTGAGAGAACAGTTGGATTGCATAAAATTTGTATCGAAAGGGATTCAACAGTTCCCTCCGAAAAATAAAGGCCTTCCAACTACGCATGATCACACGCACCTTACGCCCAAACTCCACTTGAGTTGTCGCAGCGACCGGCTCATAAGCGATGGCCTCCGGCGCAAAGACCAATCGATATCCCTGGACGATTACGCCGGTGGAAGTAAAAAGATCATCCGATACACCGTCTGGAATTGGCCGAAATAGTGACCGGCGAATAGCATATATCGCTCCTGTGGCCGCCAGTGTGTTACCTGATTTACTTTGAAATTGTTTCAGCATGCGATCAAAGTTCCAATAAGCACGCTCGCCATCGGTGCTGGACCCGCCAGAAAGCTCCGTCTTGTAGATTTGATTGCCCGCCACACCCCCCACCTCAGCATCCCCAAACGGTCTAACAAGCTGCTGAATCGCATCCGCTTTGTATATACTATTCGCATCTGAAAACACCAGAATTTCGCCTTTGGAGGCGTTCACTGCTGCGTTGAGAGCGGCAGCTTTTCCTACCCGCGGAAGGGAAAGTAATTTCACGCCATGTTCCTTGTAGCGCTCGACAATGGCATCCGTGCCATCTGTTGACCCATCTGACGCAATGACGATCTCGAGGCGGTCTCGCGGATAATCCAACGACAAAATGTTATCCAACTTTGCCGCAATGGATTTCGCCTCGTTGTACGCTGAAACCACGACGCTAACAGTGGGCGAATTTGTGGGCTCCTCATGCTGATAAGACCGACCCCAGAACAGCCCACGCAGGACAACTCCCACAGGGAACCCGATATAGGTGTAGACGATTAAGGACACTGCAGCCCAAAATAGGATCAGTGCGATCATGGGCGATCCTTTAGAAAATGCTGAACGAGCTTGGCGGCATTTTTATTAAGATCGAACTCCCTTACAACTTTCTCCCTTCCGACACTCCCCAGGCGTCGGCGTAATTCTGGGTCTGTGATGTAGCGTTCCAACGCATTCGCGAGGGAGGTTGCGTCTCCTGGAGGAACCAACAGCCCGGTCAATTGATCGTTCACCAGTTCTGGGATACCCGAAAGATTACTGGCAGCCACAGGAACGCCACTTCCCATCGCTTCCATAAGCACTACTGGAATGCCCTCCCGCTTTCCATCACGTGTCGGAACGCTGGGCGCAGTCAAGACATCTGCATCCAGCAGGAGGCGGGCGATCTCGTCGCGTGTAAGTCTTCCGTGAAATCGGACTTTATCTGAAAGGCCTGCTTCCTTCACAAGTTCGCTGAGGGATTCTTTATCAGGTCCATCACCGACAAAATGACACTCGAAGTCAAATCCTCTTTCCTGAAGTAGATGGCAAGCTTCAATTAAATAAACTTGTCCCTTGACCTCATGCAAAGTCCCCACACACAGGATCATGAAAGGATTTTCTCCTTTTTCGTACGGGGTTTCATGAGAGCGAGCCCGAAACACCCCCGTATCTACACCACAATGGACCACGCTTACTTTCTCGCGGTAAATGCCCTGGCATTCCGAAATAATTAATTCCTTGTTGTATTCTGAAATCGCCGCAACAAATGCAGCTTCAGCCACTTTTTCACGCAACATATGTCTGTCACGATGAAGATCCGAGCCATGAGCTGTGAAGCTATAAGGGATGCCAACCAGCCGGTGAATGATAAACCCCGCGGCAGCGGGATGGCTGGCAAAATGAGCATGGACGTGTTGCACGTTGTCTGCACGCATTTGATATGCAAACAGAATAGTCTTTGGGAAAATGCCAATGACACCCGTGAAAAAATTAAGACTACCCCAATTCGCGCGTAGTACATCCCAAAGTGTTTTTAAATATACAAAGGGTTTTTTCCAGAGAAAGTGTAGGTTCGCTCGTAGGATTGGCAAAGATATAAAGGGCTGAAAATGAGCGACGTCCACAAATTGCGCGGCTTCCGCATGCATCACCTCTTCGCTCTCACGTAAGAGTGGATAGACTTCGACTTGAACGCCCTGCTGCTGCATTGCCAACATTTCGTACAGAATAAAGGTTTCCGTGAGCTTCGGAAAGCGCGACATAATGTAAGCCACTTTGAACCCTTGTGATTCTTTCAGATGACTTTCCACAATGCCGGGTTCAATACTTTGTGATTCTTGATTAATCATCATTTTCTACTGTGCTTTGACTGTCGCTCATCATGGTTCAGCCGTTGGTGCGTTGGGCTGCGAAAAGAACTTGTATAAGTCGAAACCGGAGTAGTTCCGGAAATGTGTGTTCGATATTGAGCACACCACGATTCATCAACACGACAACTAACGAGATGATGCCCGCCAGCAAAACACCCACATATATAGGAAGAGTCAGCCAGCTTTGGAGAATTGCTAACCCCAACGTTCCCAAGATAATACTTAAGTAAACTCTTAGGTAACGCCACTCAAACAAGTTAATCTTAGTAGCGAACTTTAAACCAATATGATTTAGAATATTGTATAAGACCAGAGTCCCGCACGTTCCGATCGCGGCCCCCATGGCCCCATAACGCGGAATGAGTAGGAGGCTCAGTCCTACATTGATAATCGTTACAACAAAATCGACAATCACGGTGTAACGAAGTCGTCCATAAATGCGCAGTGTATCTGCGTTAAATCCCAGCGCTGCATTGAAGTAATAACCAAAGGCAAGCACCGCCATGATCCATCCGGATTGAGCATAGCGCTCTCCGAAAAGCAACAATGTCAGTGGTTGAGCGAGCGAGAATGTAAGTAGAAAGATTGGAAACGAGATAACTGTAATCCAGGCCGCGCTTTGCCAATACAAGTTATCAATCCCTTCCTGATCCTTTCTGGCATACATGCGTGCCATCGTCGGCATAAAGAGCAAGGCAAAGCTTTGAATGACTGTTGTATTCAAATCCGAAACGGGCTGAACGGCCCGGTAAGCAGCCACATCGAGTGTGCTACGAAAGTATTCTAGTAGAACAACGACGAGATGAGTCCGTACCATGAAAACAAAACTGCTTATAAAGAGGGGAATGCTAAAGCCAAAAATCTCGTTGATCGGAAACTTTATTGTTTGTAAGTTGAAATGCTTCCGTACCTCTTGTTTACGAAGATCGCGTATCAATATTCCGTAATATATGGTAAGGCCTAAAACCCCAGCACCGATAAAGCCTACGGACAGGAAATACACATCTTTGTGGAATAGGATCAACAACAGCACAACCAAAAGCCTCAGACCTGGGGCCAGAACGTATCTTCGAAAAAAAATGGAGCTTGGCTTTGAGAAAATAGCAAGCATCCCCACCAGGAGGCTGTCCAGTGCTTGAATGGGTGTTAAAAAAATCAACAGCAGCAATAATTGAACAGCCAATGGATCNCTGACCAACGATCCTACGATCCAGCCCCTCAAACCGAAGACTAACAAAATGAGAAAAAGACCAAGTGAAAAAACAGTGCTGACCATCATAATAACGGAGCCAAACACTTTATGATATTCGCCTCGTTCCTGGTACATGGGTATGAATCGAGTGACTGTTTTGTCAAATCCGAAAACGGCGAGGCTCGATCCTAACGAGATGAGAGACAGAGCGTAGGCAAAGGCACCGTAGTCGCTCTTCGACAAGTAACGTACGATCAGTAGTTGGACAAGGAAATTCCCTGCCATCGCGATTACACGACCAGATAACAGTAACGTGGAACCGCGGAGGTGCTTTTTCGTTGTCTGACTCGTTGCCATAGCAGGCACCTCGGTCACAGACGATTTTTCAAGATTTATCATGGGAGAAATTAAATAAAAGACAGTAACAAAGTGGGTCAGCGCGGCATGCCATGCCGCGCTGACACGTAGATCTTTGTTAACTCTCTGTTGTCTGCTCTGATAAATTGCCCTTATTAATTGCTTCTCTGGAAGTATCACGTCCAAATGCAGAACCAGATCTGCGGTCTTCATTGGGGAGAAAAGGCGGTGGGTTGTAATCAAAGATTACACCCGCCAGATTGATTTTCATCAGGCGAAAATTCTCGACCACTTTGTTTACCACATTCTTTCTTGCTTCTGCAGGGCGTGACACCAAAATGACGGCATCTACCTGAGATGCTAACGTGAGATTTTCGGCAAACCGTGAAATTGCCGAGCCTGCCACTAATACAATATTCGCTTCTTTTTGCAGCTGTTCAACCAGTGTTGACACGTTTGTTGGATTCAGCATTGCGTGTGCGCTTTTTTCAGAAGATAATCCCGCTGGTAAGAATCGAATTCCAGGAACTTGCTCTAAGGGCAAAAGNTGTGCTTCGGTCGATTTCGTTATTAACAGGTCTGCCAGCCCTTCTTTNTTCGNGGCTTTGAATATAGTTGTCAACACAGGGTTATCAACTTGAGCATCAACCAGCACAACCTTATAACCTGCTTGAGCGAATGCAACAGCCAGATTTCCTGCGATCACAGCTGCATTCGCTTCGCTCTTGGAAGCGATGCTGCTCAGCAACAAAGAGTAGGGTATCGATTCGCCGATTGAAAAAAGCAACTTGGCGACTACTTCCCGATATCTATTTGCAGCATCAGATTCGGGATAGGTAAGCGTGACGAGCCCGTCAAGTCCGGAACCTCTTAATCTGGGATGCTTGTCAATCGTACTCAGCAGCTGAACTCCGGCAGCTCTACTGAGATCGCCTGGGAAGCGAAGCCTGTCATCAAAATATTCAGCGACAAAAATAATGATGATCGCGAAGATCAAGCCACCGACTCCAGACGAGAATACTCTTAGCCAAAGTTGCTGGTCGACGAGTGTTGCCGTCGATGCGGGTTGAATAATCTGCATTTGGTTGGTGTTTGTATCTAATAGTATTTGATAGATGCTCGTCAACGTTCGGAGCGTTTCAGACAAGCGGCTGCGTTCATCAGCAAGCTGTTTGATCACAAGATTTTGTTGCTCCAGATTCGCTTTTACAGCCTCTGGGCTACTCGTGTTCGCAACTTTTAAGGCAGTGAGCTCAGCTTCCAGTTGCTCGATGCTTGACTGAGACTGGCTAACAATCTGCTCCAACTGGTGTGACTGCTCGCTCATTTGAGTGCGAAGCGAGTCTGTTATATTATCCTTCGAGGGACTCATTTCGAGCAGGGCTTGCGCTGCAGCATTTGCAATAGCAACAGCCTGTTTTGGATCACGAAAGAACACGATGATTGTCAATACTCGGGTTTCGGTACTTTGTCTGGTTGTGATCGCATCCCTGAGCACATTTAGATCTAATTTCTGATCCAATTTATTGTTCACGGTCTCTAGGAATGAGCGAGTAGTCAACACTTCAGCATACGTCAGACCTAATTGTCCCCCGATTCTCAAAGCGTTCAAGTCTGGACTAGGGCTATCCAAGCTTGGCCCAACAAGTAAATCTGTTGTCGCTCTATACACAATGGGTTGGCTGCTAACCTTAAAGAATGTAGTAAGTCCGGCAATCAAAGCCGCCAATACTAGCAACCATAAATATCGGTAGACTAAATTTAGAATTTTTGAAAGATCCATGGCTGATACCTCCATTCATGCAAGATGTACTCTGCTATTTCGACATACAACTTGGAAATTGAATTTGTATAGGAATACACACTTGCATCTATTAAATTAACTAACTGATGATAAGCTAGTCGTTCTACTTGCACTCCGGCATATTCTGCTTTTGATCGTCGACCGTGGCACGTTTTCAACATGACTTGCACTCCTCGTTCCTAGACCTCGACAGCTTGGGTGATTTCTGTCGGAATTTCATAGCCATGTCGCTCCATCTCCTCATAAAGCTCTGGAATAATTCGAGCCAGAACATGAGGCTCAAATCGCTGCCACTTCAGTTTCCGATCCGTCTTGACCATCTCCCTGATAGTTTTCGCCATGTGGTCGGTCATCTGCAAACCACAATGAGCACAGATACGCTCCATATCGGAAATTGGATTTTGTACGAAATCTTCATATCTCAACCTCAAGACTTGACCAGGCTCGAAAAGAGCTACATCGCGCTCAGCTTTGCTCGAGGAACGCGACCACTGCCTAGCTATTACAGTCATAAGATTCTCTGTTTTCAGATCTTCCTGAATACCTTTGTAGCGCGGCCCCCAAATAGATAGGTACTTGCGCCGCAAGATCCGGTTGTTCCACTGTTGGCTGAGAAAGCGCTTCAGGTAATGCTGCAACTGGGTAACGGGTGTAGATTTTAAACGCTTTACAATTCTTTTTCTTGTAGCCGGTTGCTGCCACTTCAACTCCACGGAACTGACAAAAGAGAGAGGATTCCTGACGATGTATAGAAAGTGAGCTTCAGGGAAGATCGCACGCACATAGGGAATTCTCAGAATATTATGAGGTGTTTTTTCAACAATTATTCGATTTCCATGCTGCTGTTGATATTTCAAAAACTTGCTCCGGATATAATGTTTGACGTTATCCGACGCGTCCCTTTCGTCAAATTCGTCGTGACCTCTTCCAGGATCAGCATAAAGCCAAAGTCCAACTGGTTCATACAATGACACTACATCTGGATGAGTGGCGATAAGCTTATGTAGCATTGTGGTGCCCGAACGAAAATTACCAAAAAGAATAATTGGGGGCTTCAGCTTGCCTGACATATCTAATAAGCCCCGTCTTTTCTTAGAACGACGAACACCGTCTTCCAGAGAATTTGAAGATCTAACTTCAAAGATCGGTTGCGAATGTAATATGCATCCAATTCAACACGGCGCTCATATGTAGTATCATTTCGACCTGAAACCTGCCACAAGCCGGTTAAGCCGGGACGAACTTGAACATAGAGGTCGAAATATTTCCCATATTTCTCTACTTCCGCATCGACAATGGGTCGAGGACCAACCAAACTCATATCACCAATGATGATGTTCCAAATTTGCGGCAACTCATCCAAACTCAATTTGCGCAGCTTGGCGCCAAGACGGGTCACACGAGGATCTTGCTTTAGTTTATGTGTTGCTAACCATTGGGCCTTTAACCCAGGGGAGGTATCAAGATAAAGCTCCAAGGTTTTATCGGCATTTTGAACCATGGTGCGAAACTTATATACATAGAATTTGCGGCCGAACCGACCAATTCTGGTTTGACGATAAAACACTGGGCCTGGCGAGTCCAATTTGATCAAAAACGCGATAATAAGAAAAGCCAGAAGAATATAGGGAGCTGCAAACAGAATCACTGAGATATCAAGGATACGAGCGATTCGGCTTTTGGAGACCAAATCTCGTTCGAGACTTCTTGAGGCAATGAGTGTATTTGATGACAGATCTAAATTACTATCCATCTTACCTCTACTTATGCCATACCCAAAATCTCAATAGGGCAACAATCTCAAGATAGAGTGATTTTGGATGAGCATAAATGATCATAAAAAGTTAAGAACGTACGGTTCGCTTGATTGACGCACCCTTGAATGTTCTACAGCCATCATAGCAAGATCATCCTTAATCGGTTGATCTTGGAACCTTTGCAATAAAATTTTTATTTGTTCGTACCTTACAATCACATGACTGGTACCGGTAGAAAATGTAACAAAATTGTGAGTATTACGTCCACATGTTAATTAGATCTTAACCTGGCGTTAATTTAACTTCGATAGAAATAACATTTACCTCTACCAAATAGCAAGATCAAGTACAATTGTCTGACATTTGNTTTATCCTTAGGCATAAAAATCTTCTCCAGAGCGTGCCCTTTCTGAATTGTTTGGCACCTTACGTCATTGTTATGTNTATTTTTCATAATCGCAGGTATGATATTGACATGAGTTACAAAGTGTTTTTTTCCTGCTTCGCTTTCATTTCTTCAGCAAGCAGCANCAGCAAAAAGGAGTGTGCATGACTATAGCGGGAATTNTGATTGNTGCATATTTCATCGTTGGAGCATTAGTATCNGCCTTAATTTGGCTAATACTAATAGCTTCTAAGAGACACGACAACAAAGCTAAAAANGTGAAACGTGAACGTTTAGAAGCCAATCTTTTTCGCGAGGCTAACTCTAAACCAGGCAGATTCCAAACGTAGTGAACCTCAAATAAGCGGGAGGGACTTTGCTACTCTTTCTTACAACGAAATCGCCTATGGTCTTAAGCTCAACATGAATAGAACTGAGACAATATGAGAGTCTTCGATGATCTCCCGGTCCGCATGCCGTGCAACGGTATAAAACAATTGTCACCTTTCCCAGGTGACTTTTGTTTCTCACTTTTTTTACACCGCAACGCCGCGTAGTGGAGGTAGGGAAATTCCCCAAAAAGCATTGTAAAAGGTTACAGAGGAAAATTTTGCAGTTCAGTTTTTTAAAAATTTGCAGGGAATAAAAATATACCTAGAGAGATTCGAANTGATTACCCCAATTTGCNCATTTCTCGATCTACATCATCGCCAAAAGATTCACGCTTCGCTGGGAAATAGTTCTTAAAATCAACAAAAGGCGCTCAGCATTCTCTGTTGGCATCCCTTCGCGGATCATTTCCGAAGATGAATAAATTTTGCACAAGCGGGTAGGCAAAGGGTAAGTTCGATCCATGGTCCAGTGTTAACCATTGATGCCAACCAAAATTCGCTAAACCAAAATCTGCAGGAGGGTGGAGCAATGTTGATTGCAAGAGGCATTACCATACTATCCAAAAATTCGAGTTGAATTTTACCTTGACATGATATTTTTTAATGCTATACTCATGCACACGTGTGCATTCCCTCACAATAATTATCNAAATAAGTTGAAAAACTTCAAAAGNATTACGATCAAAGAACTGGCTCTCCGGGCAGGCGTCTCACATTCAACGGTATCACGAGCGCTGAATAACCATCCGGCTATTGCTCATGAAACTATTGAACGGATTCAGCAACTGGCACGCGAACTAAATTATGTACCAAGCGGTTTCGCACGCAGTTTGAAAACCAATCGATCCTATATGTTAGGGGTAATTGTCCATCGCATTGCGGATCCCTTCTATAGTGAAGTCCTGGCTGGAATTCAAAGTGTAGCTCATCAATTTCGATACAGTGTGTTTGTGTCAGCATTTGAGAGTGACATTGAGCGTCAGGATAGCTTGATCCGAGGTGTGTTTGGGAGGCAGGCGGATGCCTTGATCATTGGAGATTCGTTTTTCACCTCTGAACATGTCGATGAACTAGGAATACGTGTGCCAACAGTTTTCATCCATAACCGCGCAGAAGTCTTGCCTCACTCCATCTATCACGATGATGTGAACGCCACACGCGCCTTGACGCGGCACTTACTTGATCTGGGGCATCGCCGTATTGCNTTTGGTGGCAATCAACGAGGCGGGATTCTTCATCAACAGCGGCGTGATGGGGTAGTTACAGAACTTAAAACCGCCGGATTGGAATTATGCAGAGCGTATGACTTGACCGCGCCGGATGGACAGATGAGCAGCGGCGCATGGCTGGCAAGACAGTTATTGGATATGCCTGAACGTCCAACTGCTATACTTTGCTTCAACGATATGCAGGCGATTGGAGTCATGCAGACTCTCCAACAGGCGAATGTACGCATCCCAGAGGATATCTCGGTGGTTGGTTTCGACGATATCCCGCTCGCCGAGTTCCTTTATCCTGCCCTAACTACCTATCGTCAACCGATATGGGAACTGGGACAAATGGCAGCCAAGGTTGCCTTGAATCTGCTTGGAGAAAATTTGAACGGGACTCTTGTGTCTGAACCACTCATCACAATGCGCGGTCAGTTGATTGTGAGGCGGTCGACGGCTCCACCTACTACAAAACGAACTGGCATTCAAGGCTAGAGCATCCGCCTAAACAGCTTATCACCCTATTTTTAAGTGCATAGTGTAGAAAAGGAGGTGAATGTCAAGAAAACATAAAATAGAGAAAGGCGTTCGTTTGCTTAGACCACATTCATCTAGGAGAAAAGGAGAAG
>JGI25406J46586_10000850_pt1 | contig 14374 bp, 10 predicted proteins | sample TabmetS4T2R2_FD_46586 | JGI IMG/M metagenome (IMG submission 46586) | reverse complement strand
CCGACAGCGCCGCGGTGCCCGCCGTGAGCGCCAGCGCGAACGCGACCGCGATGCCAGCCACGAGCAGCACCCCGAACTCGCGCACCATCGGCACCGGCGAGAGCAGGAGCACGAGGAAGCCCGCGCCGGTGGCGAGCGCGGCGGTGCCGATGGCCGGCACCGCCGTGCGCGCCGCCCGGCCCGCGTCGCGGCCTTCCTGCACGCGCGCCTGGTACTGGATCGCGTAGTCGACGCCGAGGCCGAGCAGCACGGGCAGGACGGCGATCGAGGCCATCGTCAGCGGCGCGCCGACGAGCGCCATCGCGCCGAACGTGATCGCCACGGCGGCCAGCGCCACGCCCAGCGGCACGAGCCGCAGCCGGCTGCGGAACACGAGGCACAGCACGACGGCCATCACGGCGAGGCCCACGAGCAGCAGCCGCAGCGTCGAGCCGGCGAGCGCGTCGGTCAGGTCCTCGGCCACCACCGGCGCGCCCGTGACCGTGTAGCCGGCGTCGCCCTTGAGCCGCCACTCCGGCATCCGCACGGCGGCGCGCACGAGNNCGACGGCCNGGGCGCGCTGGGCGTCGCTCAGCGTCGGCTTCAGGCGCACCTGGATCAGCGCCGCGTGCGACGACGGCACGAGGTAGGCGAAGCGCGCCTTCGGCGTCGTCGCGCCGCGCGCGGGATCGAAGAACAGCGCCGAGACGAAGTTCGGGTCGTCGACGCTGGGCAGGCTGGTCAGGCCGAGCCCGTACTTGAGGTTGATCTGGAGCAGGTCGCGCACGAACTGCGCGTACACGAGCTGACGCGCCGCCTCGGCGGCCCGGTCCTGCTCGGCCGGCGTCCGCCCCTGCGCCGCCGCCACCTTGCGCGCGGCGCGGGCGGCGCGGTCACCCTCGGCGGCCTTGGCCTTGATCCGCGCCTGGATCTGGTCGTTGATCTCGCCCGCCGACGCGTTGGCGAACGTGCCCGGGCCGTAGACCACCTTGACCGGCTTGAGCGCGGCCAGCCGACCGCACGGCCCGCCGGCCCCGCCCGGCGCGGTCTGGCCGGCCGGCTTGTTGCCCGACAGGCACCCCTCGAGCCCGATCAGCCGCCCGAGGTTCGCCGTCAGCAGGAGGTTCGACAGCTCGCCGCGCACGAGCACGATCACCGCGTGGTCGCCGAACTTCTGGCGGTAGGTCTCGGTGGCCTTGAAGCTCTCGTCGCCGCGGCCGACCAGCGTGTCGCTGGCCGCGCTCGGCTCCAGACGCAGCGCCGCCGCGCAGCCGATCGCCGCGAGCACTGCGACGATCGCCAGCACGCGGCCGGGCCTCCTCGCCGACCCGCCCACGATCCGCTCGAACCGTGTCATCGCGCGCGGACGTGCGGGTACTGCGTGACCTCACCGCCGAAGTCGTACTTGCCCTGCCAGCGGCACGGCACCGCCGCGCCGCCGCGCTGGCTCCCGCTGAAGGCAAAGGTGATGATGTTGTTCAGCAGCTCGTCGGAGACCAGGTTGCCGAACGGCGGCGGCAGCGGCACCGCCGGCGCGTTGGTGATCGACGGGTTCGACCGCCCGCAGTGGCGGTTCTCGAACACCGGCATACCCCGATCGAGCTGCGAGAAGTTCCCCGGCTTCGCGTAGGCGTTCGGGCGGTTGCTCCCGATCCGCTTGGGATAGACCGCCAGGTTCTCGGCGTTCAGCGGGTTGGTCGTGCGCAGGTAGTGCACCTGCCTGGGGCCTTCGCTCTGGCTCGCCTGCGTGGCGCCGACCGTGTTGGCGAAGAACGACGTCAGCTCGGGCTTGTAGAGCGCGAGGAACTGGAAGATCGGCGAGAGCTGGCGCATCGTCGGGTCGAGCTGCGCGATCAGCGGCCGGGCCTGCTCGAGCACGTGCTTGGCGGCCGGGAAGCCGGCCCTGGAGGCGTCGATGAGCGGGCCGAGCTCCTCGAAGAGCCGCTTGAGGTCGGGCGACAGCGCCCCGAGGTCGCGCAGCGTCGGGCTNAGCTCGCGCGCGGCCGGCCGCAGCTGCGTGACCAGCGGGTTGGCGTTGCGGGAGAACGCGGTCAGGCGGTCGAGCGTCAGCTGNGACTCGCGCTCGAAGGTGGGCAGCGCGAGGAACGCCGCCTTGAGGTCCTGGTCGCGCGCCGCCGTCGTCTGGAAGACCCGGTTCGCGTTGGAGATCAGCGAGCGCAGCTGGCCGTCGCGCGCGCTCAGCGCGTCGAACACGACGCCGGTGTTCGAGATCAGGCTGCGGACCGCGCCCGCCTGGCGGTTGAGGATGTCGACGACGTGCGCGGTGTCCTCGGCGAACGGCGCGAGGTTGCCGAGCGCGTCGTTGAGGTCGCGCCCGTAGCCGCTGATCCCCTGCGCCTGCGATTGCATCCAGGTCTCGAACGCCTGGCGGGTGGGCTTGTCGAACGTGCGGAGGATCTCGTCGAGCTGCACCGTGTCGGACACCTGCGACTCGCGCAGGGTGCCGTTCTCGGCCAGCTTCGGCGCGCTCGCCGTCCCCGGCGTGAGCTCGACGTAGGTCTCGCCGAGCAGCGTCTTCTGGCGCAGGATCGCCCGCGCGTCCGACGCGAGCGGCGCGTAGCGCGACTGGAGCTCGATGGTCACGTCGGAGCGGCCGGTGCGCTTGTCGGGCTCGATCGACTTGACCTTGCCGACCGGCACCCCGGAGATCCGCACGTCGGCCTCCGTCGCGAGCTGGGTGGCCTCGGCGAACGAGGCGTGGACCCGATAGCCCTTCGGCTTGAGCGGCACGGGGCCGCCGAAGGCCAGCCACAGGAACAGCAGCAGCCCGAAGCACGACAGCGCGAACACGACCATCGCGGCGATCCGTCCGAAGCTGGGACCGGACTTGTTCACGGCGCCCCCGTGCTCTTGGGACAGATGTCGGCGGGCTTCGGGCCGTTGAGCAGCCCGACGAGCGTGCCGAGCGCCGGGTTGCTGGCGCCCACGGCATCCAGCAGCTTCGCGGTGTCACAGCTGAAGATGACGAGGCCGCGACGGATGGGCCCGTGCGCGTCCTGCGTGGCGAACACGGTCTCGCCCACGTGGTTGGCCCAGGAGAGCCAGAACAGGTAGCCCTCTTCGCGGTCTCCGGGCGGGTTGTAGGCGAGCGTGTTGAGCAGCGCGTTGACGACCTTGAACGAGCGCGTGAGGTTCGGCGTGGCCGCCGACAGGTCGCGCAGCGCGGGCCGCAGCTCGCGCACGGTCGGCAGCGCGGCGCGCGCGAACGGGCGGATGTGGTCGCGCAGCACCGGCGTCGTGCGGGTGAGGAACGGGCGCGTCTGCACCAGCGCCGGCCCGAGCGAGCGGGCGCCCGGCCGCAGGGCCTGGAGCGTCGGGCCCAGCACCTTGGCCATCGTGTCGACCTTGGCCAGCGTCGTGGACGTCGTATCGAGCGTCCCCGGCAGGCGCCGCAGCGTCTCCTCGAGGTTGGAGGACTGCTCGGCCAGGATCGCGAACACCGCGTTCGAGCTCTGCACGAAGTCGGCGATCTGCTGGTCCTTGCTTCCCAGCTCCCCCGTCAGCAGGGAGAAGTTGTGGACGACGCGCTTGATGTTCTCCCGCCGCTTGGCGAGCTGCTGGTTGACCTCGCGCGCGTACTTGGCCGTCGGCTCGATGCGCCGGATCGTCTGCCCGAGCTGCCGGCCGTTGCCGCGGAGCGCCGCCGCGCCGTCGCTGAGCAGGATCCGCAGGTAGTCGCGCGTGTCGGTGTCCAGCGACGAGAGGATCTCGTCGAGGTTCACGTCCGGCAGCGTGCGGGAGATCGGGATCGTGCCCCCCTCGCGCATGCGCCCCGCGGCCGCGGTCCCCGGGTTGAGCTCCGCGACCATGTCCTTCAGGCCGGTCTTGGGCCGCAGCAGGATCGTCGCGTCGTTGTAGATCCGGTCGTACTTGCGCTCGATCTTCAGGCCGATGATCGCCTTGCCGTTCTCGAGCTTGACGCTGGAGATCTGGCCGACCTCGACGCCCGCGATGTTCACGGTCTGGCCCTGGCCCGGCGTGACGGCCTGCGCGGTCGTCAGCTCGGCGTTGACGTCGAAGAAGTCCTTGCCGAGGAACGGGACGCCCGGCGGGAGCGCGAGCCGCTGGTGGGCGAGGATGACGACCGAGACGACCAGCGCGACGATCAGCAGGAAGACGATCGCCAGGAAGTCGCGCAGGTGCTTGCGGATCGCGACGCCCATCAGCGCGTCCCCTCCGCCTTGGAGCCGAACGGGCGCAGCAGCTTGCGCAGCTGCGGGAGCGCGCTGCGGGTCGCCGTCGCGGACGCGCCGGTCTGCGGCGACTTGGCCGCGGCCGGCCCGTTGAGGTCGGGCAGCTTCTGCTTGTAGCACGTGGCGTCCGGCCTGTACGGCGAGCGGTGGCCCGGGTAGAACGGCCGGTTGCCGAGCGGCACGGCGACGTTGTTGCCGAACAGCTGCCCGGTGTCCGCGGATTGCGAGCCGAACGAGAGCGTGTGCGTGCCGCCGCCCGGCTGGAAGCGGACGTACATGCCGTTGCCGTCGAAGTTCTGGCCCTCGCCGGACAGCCCCACGAGCGTGTAGAAGAACTCCTTGTAGTTCTCCACGCCGGTCGTGAACTCGTCCTTGATGACCACGTCGCCGGTCGGCAGGATCACCCGGATCGCGCAGCGCGAGGCGAGGTTGGTCTGCGGCAGCAGCTTGATCGCGCGGTCGGTGACCCGCGCGAGGTCCGCTGTGGCGGGCGAGAGCTGGCGGGCCAGGCCGCCGAGCTCCTTCGGGCCCATCAGCGGCCGCGCCTGGGCGATCCAGGGGAACGCCGCCTGGATCGTCGCCGGCGTCTCCCGGACGCCCGGGAGGATCTCGCGCGCGAAGGCACGGGTGGGCGGGAACGCGGCGTTGAGCGAGCTGAGCGCGCGGTCGGCGTTGCCCAGCGTCGTCGGCAGCTCGCGGATCGACGCCCGCAGGTTCTGCCCCTGCGCGGCGAACGCCGCCATCGTCGCGTTGAAGTTCGTGATCAGGCCGCGCAGCGCGTTCTCGTTGCGGATGAGCGCGCCGGTGGTGCGGGCCGTGCCGTCGATCAGCCGCGACAGGTCGCGGCTGGGCTCCGTGCCGAGCAGCGCCTCGAACACCTGTGCGGTCGACCGCTCGGCGGCCGGGATGTCGTCGTAGGCGTCGTTGAACGACTTGGCGGCCGTCTCGCCGCGCGCCGACGGGTCGCTGGAGCGGTCCTGCGCCGGCGTCGGCTTGGAGTTGAGCGCGATGTTGAGCTGGTCGAGCAGATCCTTGAGGTCCGTGCGCGAGTCCGACTGGAGCGACGTCAGCACCTGGTCGAGCTGCACCGGCGTGGAGGTCTGCGTGACCTTCAGCGTGCCGCCGTCCTTGAGGATCGGCGCCTCCGGGGTGCCCGGCTGGAGGTCGACGAAGAAGTTGCCCTCCAAGAAGATGCGCGGGCGGATCTTCGCCGTGGCGTCCGTGTGCAGCGGCAGGCCGTCGTCCTTGATCTGGAGCACGACGACAGCGGCGTCGGTCCCCTGCTCGGGCTTGACCTCCTTGACCTTGCCGACCTCGACGCCCGCGATCCGCACCGGCGAGTCGACACGGATCGAGTTCGCCGACTGGAACACGGCGTTGACCTCGAACGGCCGCGTGAAGGGGATGTCCTTGGTGAAGCCGAGGAACAGCAGCACGAGGACCACCACCAGGGCGATCAGGCCGATGGTCACCGGGCTGCGCGGCTTGCGACGGCTCATCGCGTCGTCTTCTCCGTGTGCGCCGACTGCGTGCCCGGCGGGCTGCTGAGGACGGTGCGCCCGCGCGCGAACGGCTCGTTGCCCACCTCGCACTCCTTCGGCTGGCCGGGCGCCGCCGTGTGGGGATAGGGGTTCGTGTGGAGGTGGTTGGCCTCGTCGGGCCCGTTGGCCGGGCCGTTCGACGGGCCGCCCTCGTTGTTCGGCCCCTGGGGCGTCGGGATGATGATGAAGCGCTGCCAGGTGCCGTTGCGGTCGCCGGAGCTGAGCAGCGAGGAGATGTTGCGGAACCACAGCGTCACGTAGTTGCACTGGGTCTGCGCGGGCGTGACGTAGGCGAGCGTCGGGTCGAGCTCGCGCAGCGCCTGCGTCGTCGCCCGCAGGCCGCGCGGCACGTTCACGTCCTCGGAGAACCTCTCGAGCTCCTCGAGCAGCGAGGCGAGCCGCTGGTTGAGCTTCGGCGTGCGCGGCAGCACCCTGATGCCCGCCGCCAGCGCGTCCGCGATCGTGCCGGCCGACGCGCGCAGCGCCGCCGCGCCCGGGCGCAGGTCGTGGAACAGGCCCTGGGTGTTGGCCAGGAAGGGGCGCTGGACGGGGAAGTCGCGGATCGCCGCGTCGAGCGCCGGCGGGCCGCCCGAGATCGTGTCCTGGATGAACGGGCGCGCGACCTGGCGCAGCGCCGTGAACGTCGTGTCGAGGTTGACGAACAGCTGGGCCTGCTGCTCGGAGGCGGGGGCCACGATCGCCGCGGTGCGGCCGAGCGCGCTGAAGAACCGCCGCAGGTTCGTCTGCGGGGAGGCGAGGTTGCGCGCCACCGGCACGATGTCGCGGAGCAGCGGCCGGAACGCGCCGATCGCGGTGTTGATCGCCTCGCCGCGGCCGGCGAAGGCGTCGCCGAAGCCGCTCGTGTTGGCGGCGATCGCCTCGCGCGTCTTGTCGTCGAACATGCTCAGCGCCTCGTCGAGCTCGACGGGCCTGGGCGTGGCCTGGCTGATCGGGATCGTGGCGCCGTCGTCGAAGCCCTGCGACTCGCGCCCGCGCGTGATCTCGACGTACTTGAGCCCGAGCGCCGACCGCGGGCGGATGATCAGCGTCGAGTCGCGCGGCAGCGGCGAGACGCTGCGCTCGAGCGTGAGCGTCAGCACTGCGATCGTCGAGCCGTCCTTGCGGCGCTGGGCCTTGATGCCGCCGACGAAGCCGACGCGCGAGCCGCCGATGCGCACGTCGTTGCCGACCACGAGGTTGGCCGCGCTCGGCACCTGCGCCTTGAGCTCGTACGTCGGCACGAACGGCAGGCCCTTGTTCGCGTTGTAGGCGAGGAAGACCGCGACGAGCACGACGAGCGTGGTCGCCGCGCCGATCAGCACCGGGTTGCCGGCGATGCCCGCGCCGCGCCTCACCGGTCGCCTCCGAACAGGTAGTCGAGCAGCGACTGCGAGCTGTCCGGCGCCGGCGTGGCGGTCGGCTGCGGCGTCGCGGCGGCCTGGGGCCGCGCGGGCGCCGGCGCCGTCTTGACCGGCCGACGGCGCCGCCGGCTCTCGTGCTTGGCCGCCGGGTGGCGCTTGCGGGTAGCGACGGGCTCGCCGGCGAGAGCGCGCGCGGTGCGCACCAGCGACCGGTCGCCCGACGAGGCGGCGGCCGCCCGGGCCGACGTCGCGCCGGCCTGGCTGAAGTTCGCCGAGCAGCCGAACACCGGCGTCAGCGCGTAGTTGGAGCACTGGTTGACGAGCAGGCCTGCGCGCAGGTAGTGGCCGAAGGAGTCGAAGCCGTTGATCGCCGCCACCTGGTAGAAGACGTAGTCCATCGCCCGCTCGATGCCGCCGGTGCTCTGGAACGACTCGAGCAGCCTGCGCAGGTTCAGGCCGACCGGCCGCGCGGCGTTGGCGAGCCGGCGCAGGTCGGCGACCACGGGGCGCGCCGCCTTGACCGCCGGGGTACCGCGGTCGGCGGCCCGGCCGAGCGAGACGAGCGCCGGCGTGGCCGTGCTCGAGAACGGCCCGAGGTTGCGGATCACCCGGTTGATGTCCGGCGCCTTGGCGCCGAGGTCGGTGAGCACCGGCGTCATCTGGTCGCTGAGCGCGCCGAGCCGGACCATCGTCGGCTGGAGCTCGCGCAGGAACGCGGGCAGCCGCTCGATGTCCGCGCGCAGCGCGTCGCCGCGCTCGGCGGTGGCACGAGCGACCGCGCCGGAGTTCGCGAGCGCGCCGCTGACGTGCTTGCGCTCGCGCGCCAGCGGGGCCAGGATCGTGTCCGAGTCGACGGCCAGGCGCTGGAGGACGTCGTTCTGCGACGCGAGGATCTTGAGGACCTTGTCGGTTTCCTGGAGCGCCGGGTCGGCGCGGCGGATGACCTCGGCGAGGTCCTTGCCGCGGCCGGCGACGCCGACGCCGAGGTCGTCGAGGATGATCGACAGCCGCTCGCGCACCGGCTCGCGCATGATGTTGTTGATCAGGTCGAGGTCGACGGACTTGCTCGTGTGCTCGACGTCGAGCAGGTACTGGCCCTTGCCCGGCCCCCGGTCGATCTTGCGCAGCGGCGGCGGCTCCTGGGAGCCCTCCGCGCGCGGCTGCGTGACGGTGCACTCGACGAAGCGCTCGCCGATCAGCGACTGCGGCCGGACGATGCAGTGGGCGTCCTGCCGGAAGTCCTGGTAGCCGCGGTCGGTGATGTCGAGCACGACCGCGGCCTTGAAGTCGTCGGTGACGTCGAGCGAGTCGATCGTCCCGACCTTCACGCCGGCCACCTTGACGTCCTCGCCGGGGATGACGAAGCCGGCGTTGTCGAAGATCGCGCGGACCTTGTAGGGGTGGCTCTCCCCGGAGCCGAGCGCGATGATCACGACCGCGGTGGCCGCGGCGACGAGGACGAGGACGGCGGCGACGCGTCTCATGGGCCGGGGAGCGCGAGGCTCGGGTCGCAGTCGACGGTGCCGCCGTCGGTGAAGGGCGCGGAATTGTCGGCCGGGCGCTGCGTGGCGGCGCCGGGGCAGCGGCGGATCACGCGCGTCTGGTAGCCGTCGAAGCGGTGCGACGGCACGATCGGGCGCAGCACGCCGCCCGCCGGGTTGTCCGTGAACGAGAACGCGTTGAAGATCGGCTGGATGCGCGCGAAGTGGCCGTTGGCGTCGTAGTTGGACGCTCCCTCGCCGAAGTCGCGGAACCAGCCGACGAGGTCCGGCGTGTAGGGCCGCACGAACTGGAGCACGGGGTAGAGCTTCTTGAGCGCCTTCGTCCCGTTGGCGAACGCCGGCTTCGCGACGCGCTCGAGGCCCGGCATCTTGCGCGTGGCGTCGACGAGGTCGTTGTTCGGGCCGTCGAGCGAGACCACCCTGCGCAGGTCCCGCACGGTCGGCCGCGCGGCGGCGATCAGCGGGCGGAGCCGGCGCAGGAACGGCGCGAGGTCCTTCGTCGCGGGCTTGGAGACGTCGACGAGGGTGTCGAGGTCGTCGAGCGTCGCCCGCAGGTTCATGAACGTCGTGTTGGCGCGCTTGAGCGTGGTCGGCAGCAGCCCGAGGGCGCGCGCCAGGGCGGCGTTCTCGGACCCGATCGCCGCCGCCGTCGTGTTCGCGTTGGTGACGAGGTTGGTGAGGTCGTCGCGGCGCTCGGCGATCGTCTCGACCGCGCGCGAGGAGTTCACGAGGAAGCGCGTCAGCGCCCCCTCGTCCTCCGTGACCTGGTTCACGAGGTCGCGCGAGGTCGAGAGGAGCGGGTTGAAGTACTTGGCGGACNGGCCGACCTTGGCGCCCTTGCCCTGGTACTGGCGGGCGAACCCCTTGATCACGCCCGCCAGGTCGCCGGACGTCTTCTTGTCCAGCGTGTTGAAGATCTGGTCGAGGTCGACGACGTCGGTGGTGGCGTCCTCGCGCAGCGTCGCGCCGTCCGGGAGCTCCTTGGCACCGCCCGGCCCGGGCGTGAGCGCGACGTAGCGGTTGGCGATGCCCGACAGCGACGTGAGCCGGATGACCGCCTGCGTGCCCTCGCGCAGCGGCGCGTACGGCTCCCGGACCGTGACCTTGATCGCCGCCCGGTTGTCGCTGGTGAGCTCGATGTCGCGCACCGAGCCGACGGGACGGCCGCCGACCTGCACGTCGTCGCCCTTGACGAGCTGCCCGGCGTTCTGGAAGAGCAGCGTGTACTCGGTCCCGCCGTCACCCTTGAACAGCAGGAGCCAGACCGCGAGCGCCACGGCCAACGCGAGCGCGCCGGCCGCGGCAGCCCTGGCCACCGTCACAGACGACGCTCCCTTACGCGATCACTCGTCGGGCTCGGCACTCCCTCTCCGGTACGTCCCCCAGAAATCCAGAAGGGGGAAACCCTATCGTCCGCTCGTGCGCGGAGGGGCCAGTCCCCACTAACGCCCCGGAAGGACTTCCGCCTCGATCGAGGGGACAGGCCCCTTAGTTCTATTCCATTCCGAGGGGGCCCTGGGATGCACCGCTGAGGAACTGGCGCACGAACTGGTTGTCGGAGCTGAAGAGGTCCTCGGCGGGGCCGGACTCGACGATCCGGCCGCGCCAGAGCACGGCGATGTACTCGGCGACGCGCTTGGCGGACATGATGTCGTGCGTGATGACCACGTAGGCGCCGCCGTTCTCCTCGTGGACCTCCTTGATGAGCTCGCACAGGAGGGCGGTGCGGACGGGGTCCAGGCCGGAGTCGGGCTCGTCGAAGAGCACGATGTCGGGGTCGAGCACGAGCGCCCGGGCGAAGCCGGCGCGCTTGCGCATGCCGCCGGACAGCTCGTTGGGCATCTTCTCGCGCGAGCCCTCGAGGCCCACCTCGCGCAGGCGGCGCATGACGATGTCCTCGATCTCGTCCTCGCCCTTGTCGGTGTGCTGGCGGAGCGGGAAGGCGACGTTGTCGTAGAGGTTCATCGACCCGAACAGGGCGCCGTCCTGGAACAGCACGCCGAACTTCTTGCGCATGTCGAAGAGGTCGTCGTCGGCCATGCCCGGGACCGACTCGCCGTGCACCAGCACGTCGCCCTGGTCGGGGTACAGCAGGCCGACCATGTGCTTGATGCAGACGGACTTCCCGGTGCCCGACGGGCCGAGGATCATCGAGATCTTGCCCTCGGGGATGGCCATGTTGAGGCCGCGCAGGATCCGGTTGCGCCCGAAGGACTTGTGGACGTCGACGAACTCCACGGCGTCGGCCGCGCCGGTGGGACGCTGCTTGCCGGTGTGCCACTTGAACTCGTCGTCGCGATGTTCGGTCGTCGACATGGTTACCTCCGCGGGGCGTCCAGCCCCGCGTTCTGATCTGGGGTCTCCGCCTCCGGCCTCGTGTGACCGTTCGCTGCGCTCACTTATCCTCCGATGGGAGCGCGGGGATTCGCGCCCCAGAAAAGCTGAGTGCCGAGCATCCCGATCAGATGCACGAGCACGATGTTAAGCACCATCGACTTCGCGGTCGCCGTGCCGACCCCGACCGGGCCGCCGCTCGCCGTGTACCCGTAGTAGCAGCCGACAAGCACGATGACGGTCGCCATCGCCATCGCCTTTATCACGCTGTATAAGAGGTCGGGCGGGTTCTGGAACATCCAGAAGATCAGCGAATAGCCGCCGCTGGAGACCTCGCCTATCTGTTCGACCACCGCCAGGTAGGACGCGAAGAACCCGGCGCCGATGCCGGCCAGGTACATGAACGGGAGCACGAGCCAGGCGGCGAGCAGGCGCGTCGCGCACAGGAACGTCATCGAGGAGATGCCCATGACTTCGAGCGCGTCGATCTCGTCGGAGATCCGCATCGAGCCGAGCTCGGCGACGATGCCGGTGCCGACCTTCGCGGCCATCATGTAGCCGAACGCGTAGGGCACGAGCTCGCGCAGGTCGCACCACGCGGCGAACACGCCCGCGTAGGCCGGCGAGCCGACGGCGCGGTTGAAGTAGGCGCCCTCGATGCCGCACTGGAGCCCGATGATGAAGATCAGGCCCCAGATCACCAGCGTCGAGGAGAGGATCAGCAGCCCCGCCTGGCGCAGCGCCTCGCCGAAGAAGCGGAAGACCTTCAGGCCGAAGACCTCGCCGACGACCGTCGAGCAGAAGCGGACGATCTCGCCGAAGGAGGCGAGCCACTCGCGCGGGGTTGCAAGCCACTGGCGGCCCATGGCTACTTGATGTTGAGGATCTCCGGGTGGGTGGCCAGCAGCGTCTGCGTGAACACGTAGTTGAACGCGAACACGCCCAGCGTGGCGATCACGACCGCCTGGTTGACCGCCCGGCCCACCCCGGCGGCGCCGCCGGACGCGGTCATGCCCTTGTAGCAGCAGACGATCGCGATGATCGCGCCGAACATCGTGCACTTCAGGACCGAGCCCCACAGGTCCACGACCGACGAGTTCGTGAAGAACGTGGCCCAGAACGGGCCGAGCGGCGCGCCGTTGGTCAGCGTCGCCACGACGCCGCCGAAGATGCCGAAGAGCAGCGCGTAGATGTCGAACAGGCCGGTCACGAGCATCAGCGCGAGGAAGCGCGGCACGACGAGGTTCTTGACCGGGTCGACGCCGAGCACCTGGAGCGCGTCGAGCTCCTCGCGGATCTTGCGGGCGCCGAGGTCGGCGGTGATCGCGGTGCCGGCCACGCCGGAGAGCACGATCGCGGTCACGAACGGCGCGAACTCGCGGATCGACGCGAGCACGAAGAAGCCGCCGAGGCGGTCGATCGAGCCGAACAGGTTGAGGAAGTTGGCGGCCTGGAGGCCCGGCGCGCCGTAGCCGAACGCCACCGTCGAGACCACGAGCGGGAACCAGCAGAGCTTGAGGGCGAAGAGGAACTGGTTGACGAACTCGCCGCCGTAGGGGTACGGCGGCCTGAGGGCGGACATGATCGTCTTGCCCGTCAGGATCATCATGTCGCCAACTTCCTCCAGCATGTTCTTGGCCGGAAGGAAGGCTCGATCGGCGACGGTTCGGACCACTCTTCTCCCCTGGTTGCGGCGACCGCCCGTCGTGGGCGGCGGCGCCGAAGGTTATGCCACGGCGTGCATGGGCACCAAACGAGAACCGTGGCCGGAACTTGCGCTCTGAGGGCGACACTACCCTTGGACAATGGCCGCCGAGCGGCGCATCCTCGTCACCGGCGGTGCCGGCTTCGTCGGCGCGAACCTGGCCATCGGCCTGCGTGAGCGCCATCCGGACTGGCACGTCGTCGCGCTGGACAACCTCAAACGCCGCGGCTCGGAGCTCAACCTGCCGCGGCTGCGCGCTGCCGGCGTCGAGTTCCGCCACGGCGACGTGCGCGAGGCGGCCGACCTTCAGGCCGTGCCGCGGATCGACGCGCTCGTCGAGTGCTCGGCCGAGCCGTCGGTCCTCGCCGGCGTCGACGGCGCCACGGACTACCTGGTCGGCTCGAACCTGATCGGCGCCTGGCACTGCCTCGAGCTCGCGCGGCGCGACCGCGCCCACGTCGTGTTCCTCTCGACGAGCCGCGTCTACCCCGTCGCCACGCTCGGCGCACTGGCCTACGAGGCGGCTCCGACGCGCTTCGAGCTCAGCGCCGCCCAGCCCGTGGCGGGCGCGTCGCCCGAGGGCATCGCCGAGGACTTCCCGATGCGCGGCGCCCGCACGCTCTACGGCGCCACCAAGCTCTCCGCCGAGCTGCTGGTGGAGGAGTACCGGACCTCGTTCGGGCTGCGCACGGTGATCGACCGCTGGGGCGTGATCGCCGGCCCGTGGCAGATGGGCAAGGTCGACCAGGGCGTGTTCACCTACTGGGTGCTCGCCCACCGCTTCGGGCGCCCGCTCCGCTACATCGGCTTCGACGGCACGGGGCGCCAGGTCCGCGACCTCGTGCACATCGCCGACGTCGTCGCCCTGCTCGACGACCAGCTCCTGCGGCCCGACCACTGGGACGGCGTCGTGGTCAACGCCGGCGGGGGCCGCGCATGCTCCCTCTCCCTTCTGGAGACAACGTCCCTGTGCCAGGAGCTGACCGGCCGCGAGGTGCCCGTCGAGGCCGCCGCTGAGGAACGCCCCGGCGACGTGCCGGTGTACATCTCCGACTGCGCGCGGCTGCGGGAGCGGGTTCAATGGTCCCCGCGACACACGGCCCCCGACATCCTGCGGGACATCGCGGAGTGGTCGGCCGAGCACGAATCCCAGATCCTTGCCGCCCTCTAGCCCCATGAGCAACCCGTGACCCAAACCGCCATCGTGACCGGATCCGGAGGCCTGATCGGCTCCGAGTCGGTGATCCACTTCGCCGAGCAGGGCTTCCGCGTCGTCGGCCTCGACAACGACATGCGCGCCCGGTTCTTCGGCCCGGAGGCCTCGACGGCCAAGATGACCGGCTGGCTGGCCGAGCGCTACCGCGCCGAGTTCGCCAGCGAGGCCGTCGACATCCGCGACGCGGGCGCGGTCGAGCGGATCTTCGCCCGCGAGGGCGCCCGCATCGGCCTCGTCGTCCACGCGGCCGCGCAGCCGTCGCACGACTGGGCGGCGAGCGACCCGCAGACCGACTTCGGCGTCAACGCCAACGGCACGCTCAACCTGCTCGAGGCGGCCCGCCGCCACTGCCCCGACGCGCCGTTCATCTTCTGCTCCACGAACAAGGTCTACGGCGACACGCCGAACCGGCTCCCGCTCGTCGAGCTCGAGAGCCGCCTCGAGCTGCCGGAGGACCACGAGTGGTACGGCGGGATCGACACCACGATGTCGATCGACGCGTCGACCCATTCGCTGTTCGGG
>JGI25406J46586_10000840_pt1 | contig 14439 bp, 10 predicted proteins | sample TabmetS4T2R2_FD_46586 | JGI IMG/M metagenome (IMG submission 46586) | reverse complement strand
AAACAAGCCGAGCGCCTCGAACAGTCGAACCACGTCGGCGCCAATGCCGCGCGGCGGACGAAAGTAGACGATCTCGACGGGGATGCGCCGGCCGATGCGATCGAGTCGCCCGATGCGCTGCTCGACCACCGAGGGTGCCCACGGCAGGTCGAACACCACCAGTCGCCGGCAGAACTCGAAGTTGCGCCCTTCTCCCCCGCACTCGGTGGACACGAGAATACTCGGGCCGTCCGGCTGCCGGAAGCGCGCCACTTCGATGTCGCGGCGGCCCGCGGACAGCTGTTCGTGGAACATCCCGCTGGCAACCTGCGCGCGATCTTTCAACGCCTGACGAAGCATCTCCAGCGTCTCGCGATGGGCGACGAAGACGAGCGTCTTGTCGCCGGCATCGCGCCATCGTGGCGCATGTGCGAGAAGCCAGAGCAGGCGCGGATCGCCTTCGTCAATCCCCAATGCGCGACGCCGCAGCTCACGCTCGTCGGCGCCGAGCACGGCGATGAACGCCGCTCCCGACGCCAGCGCACGCCGGATCCGCTCGATCTTTCGCCGCCGTGCGACGGCATTGGTCGCCTCGCTGCGCCGTAGTGCGTCGATCAGATCGAGCCTGGGTTGCCAACCGTTCTCCAACGCGACCGGCACACCAACCCGCGGTGGCAAGCCGCCGATCTCCACCCGGCGTGTGGCGCTCGTGCACGGCGGCAGCGGTACGCCGGACGTCAACCGGTTCTCGAAGCTCGCGTCCTCTGGGAACTCCTCCGGACGGAGCAGCTGCAGAAGCCGGAAAAACCCGTGCGCGTCGTCTTCGAGCGGCGTCGCCGTCAGCAGCAGCACGTGGCGTCCCAACGAAGCGATCGGTGCGATGGCGCGCCAGGCCGGCTCGCCGGGGTGGCGCGGTGCCCGTCGCATTCGTTGCGCTTCGTCGACGATGAGCAGATCGATGCCGGCGGCGACCGCCTGGTCCGTGAGCTGTGGCCTTGCCGTCAGCAGCTCCAGCGACACGATCGCGCGACGATGGACGTCGAACGGGTTGAATCCGTGACCGAAATCGCGCTCGACGTCGGCGAGGCGCGCCTCGTCGAGAAGCGTGAACACGTGGTGATACTTACGCCACAGTTCTCCCAGCCACTGGATGGTCAGCGTCTCGGGCGCAACGATCAGACAGCGCTGTACGCGTCCTGTGTGCAGGAGACGATTGAGAATGAGCGCTGCCTCGATCGTCTTCCCCAGGCCGACCTCGTCGGCCAGCAACCAGCGCACCGGAATACTGCCGCTGGCGCGCTCGGCGACATACAACTGGTGTGGAAACAGCAGCACGCGGCCGCCCAGAAAAGAACCGAGGCCGCCGGCCTCCCGCAATGCGAGCAGGTGAAGAACATCGAGCCGGATGCGAAAGTCTTCGAGCGGATCGACGTCACCACTCGCGAGTCGATCGAGAAGCGGACGGTCGACGGGCCGTGCCGCCGACTCCTGCGCGACGAGCGCGTCAGAGTTGATGGCGAACCGCAGCTTCGCCTTCGAGCGATCGAACGCGACGACCACGGCGCGTCCTTCAACCGCAACGACGCGGCCGACGCCAAGCTGCGGATTGAATCGATGGGTCAGGTAATCGCCGATCTGCCAACTCATTCAGACGCCAGGCTATGCCCCGTCATATCGACTGCGGCAGTCTGGCCGACGTAGGCTGCCAGCGCCCGTACGCCACCGTCGCGGCGAGCAGGCCGACGACGAACGGAAACCACGCGGCCACCGCGCTCACGGTCAAGGCCGTAACGGTGACCGCGCCAATCATGATGATGACCAGTCCTGCCGCGGCAAGCGGCGTCAAGAACGGCTTTATGCCGAGCAGCCTCGGCAGAATCAGCGCCACCGCACCGAGCACTTCCATCGTGCCGATGAATCGAAGGAACGGAATAGGCAGCCCTGGTGCGGCTGCTCCAAGTTCGGCGGCGGGCACGGCGAGCTTGAAGCCACCGGCGAACAGGGACACTGCAGCAAGAAGCGCCTGAATCGTCCAGAGCAAACGGTTGTTCCGCGCCAGCTGAGGCATGTGCGTGTATCTCCCTTCGCCAGGTAATCGAAGGATACACTCGCAAATCGACACACTCTGTACCGGCTGGAGGGTTCCCCGATCCTCGAGCCGGCTCCTTGACTGGTTCAACCGGCCACCGCGACCAGCTTCTTGTACTCAGTCCAGAGCGGAACCAGACGATCCATACGCGCGCGCAGCGCCGAGGCGGAGTCGGCCGGCAGGTCGGCGAACGCGTCGCGATTCACGCGCGCCTTTGTATCGGCGTCGGCCCGTTCCAGGTCGATTGATAATGGACCGTCGATTTTTCCCTGGAAGTCCAGCATCGTGAACACGCGATCCACCGCCTCGCGCACCTCTCGATAACGTGCTTGGGCGAGACCTGATGCGGTGGCACCCTGGGGGATCGTCGTGGTTTCCCATTGCGCCTGTATGGCGACGCCGCGCTCCTGCGCGTCGGTCGCGGTCGTCGCCTTCTGCTGCGCCGCTTTGACCGCGTCGATCTCCGAGCGGAAGCCGCGCTCGAATTTATCGAGATCATCTGTCGTGAAGGTGACCTGTTTCGAGCCGCCCGAAGTCGTCGAGGCCTGACTCGTGCTCGACGTCGCGGTCTCTGTTGCCTGTTGTCCTCCGCAGCCAATGCTGGCCAGCGTCAGTGCCAGTGCCACAACGGTCCGCATCCTCATGTTCCCTCCACTGCTGGTCCCCGAACAGGCTAGCATTGACCGCCTTCAGTGATACCCGCCGCCCCGATGCCCCGCCACTCTGCCAGGTATGCGGACGCAAGACGTCTGCTCTGCCGTGCGTTCTCGCGCGTGCGGTACGACATCGACGGGCTCGAGCAGTTTCCGTCGACCGGCCCGGCGCTCGTGATCATGAACCATACGGGATGGGAGGAAATCCTCCTCGCCATGCTGGCGATCCCGCGCCCGATGCGGATCGTCGGCATGCACGATCTGATTCATCTCGATGATGCCCGAAGTCAGGCGCGCATCTTCGACTCCGGATATACGGCGGGGATGGGTGCGCTTCAGCGAAGGTTGCTCGTCGTGCTGGGCCGGCGTTTTGGTGCCCGGGTGCGACAGCTGGCGCGCGAGTTCGGCTACATCCCCACGCGAGTGTTCAGTCCGACGTGGCATCCGGTGCTCGGCAGCAACGGCATCCGCGACATCGTGCGCGCGCTCGAGGGTGGAGAGGTCGTGCTGATGTTTCCCGAGGGCGGCTACCGTCGCAACGGCGTGATGACGCCGTTCAAGCCGGGCATCGGGTTGATCGTGCGGCTGTTGCAGCGGCGTGGCCTGCGCGTTCCGATCGTTCCCGTCGCACAGCACACGGCGGGATGTCTGACGATCCGACTGACCAATCGGTTCGTCGCACGGATGGCGATCGGTGCGCCGCTCGTGTTCGAGGCGGATGCGGTCAATCCTGACACCCTTGACGTTTATGCCGCCCGTTGTCTGCAGGATCGCGTGAGTGCATTGCTCGAACACGCATGGCCGGACGGACCGAGACAGACCTACATGCTCGAAGGAATCAGGTATCAGGAATCAGGTTTCCGGGCTGGGCGAGGAATCAGCGTGAGCCTCTAATTCCTTCACGGCTGCGCCCTTAGGCGCAGCCCGACCAAGGAGCGGCGTTAAGCCGCTCCGCAGACAGAGGCCGCAGGACGACATCAGGCACAGCCTGATGTCGTGCCACAGTTCGCGCACTTGTAGCAGCTGCCGCTGCGGATCATGATCGAGCCGCAGGTGCTGCACGGCGGCGCATCTTCCTGGTTGCGGATCGCCGCATGCGAGAACTCCGGCTGTTTCGATTTCGCCGGCGGATCCACAGTTGGCGCCGTGGTCATGGGCGCCGGCTTTGCGGTCCGCCTGACGGCGGACCCGACGCTTGAAGAGGACGCGGACCCGATGTCTGGCGGCTCCCCGCGCATGTTGACGCCGGCGCGGAACTGCGCCTCCGGGCTGAGGAACTTCGTCGCCATCCAGCGGAAGATATAGTCGACGATCGACTTGGCGAAGCGGACCTCGGGATTCTTCGTCATCCCCGACGGCTCGAAGCGCGAGTGGCTGAACTTGTCGACCAGCGTCTGCAGCGGCACGCCGTACTGCAGCGCATAGGAGATCGCCTGCGCGAACGCGTCGGCAAAACCGGAGATCGTCGAGCCTTCCTTCGCCATCACCAGGAAGATCTCGCCAGGCGTGCCGTCCTCGAACAGGCCGACCGTCACGTAGCCTTCGTGCCCCGCCACGTCGAACTTGTGCGTGATCGAGTGGCGCTCGTCCGGCAGCTTGCGTCGCGTCGGCCGCTCGACCACCTTGATGACCTCTTTGACGATCTCCGTCGGGCGCACCGGAAGGTCCGCCCCTAGTGCGGACGGAGCTGCCGCATTCCGCGTATCAGCCACGCCCGCCTTCGACGTGTTGAGCGGCTGCGTCCGCTTGCTGCCGTCGCGATAGATCGAGATCGCCTTCGCCCCCAGGCGCCACGACTCGACGTAGGCCTTCTCGATGTCCTCGACGGTGGCTTGGCGCGGGACGTTGACGGTCTTGCTGATCGCGCCCGAGATGAACGGCTGGGTGGCGCCCATCATCCGGATGTGACCCATGTACTGAATCGACCGTTCGCCGTTCATCGCCTTGAACGCGCAATCGAACACCGGCAGGTGCTCGTCCTTGAGGAACGGCGCCCCTTCGATCGTCTCCTGCTCGTCGATGTAGTGAACGATGGCCTCGATCTCCGGCTGCGTGTAGCCGAGCCGCTCGAGCGCCATCGGCACGGTGCCGTTGACGATCTTCATCAGGCCACCGCCGACCAGCTTCTTGTACTTGACGAGCGCGATGTCCGGCTCCACGCCGGTGGTATCGCAGTCCATCATGAAGCCGATGGTTCCGGTTGGCGCCAGCACCGTCGCCTGCGCGTTTCGATAGCCGAAGTCCTCGCCGAGCTCCACGGCCTCGTCCCACGCCTGCTTTGCTCCGGCATACAGATCGCTCGGGACGTACTTCGCCTGGATCTCGGCGACCGCGTCGCGATGCTTGCGCATCACGCGCAGCATCGAGTCGCGATTCTTTTCGTAGCCCGAGAACGGACCGCCATGATCGCGCGCGACGCGTGCCGACTGCGCATACGCTTCACCGGTCATCACGGCGGTGATCGCCGCCGCATAGGCGCGTCCTTCATCGCTGTCGTACGGCAACCCGCGCGACATCAGCAGCGCGCCGAGGTTCGCATAGCCGAGACCGAGCGGACGGTACTCGTGCGAGTTCTTCTCGATCGCCTTGGTCGGGTAACTCGAATTCGGGACGATGATCTCCTGCGCCGTGATCATCGTGCGGCAGGCCGCCTTGAATGCCGCGACATCGAACTCGCCGTCTTCGGTGACGAACTTCATCAGGTTGATCGAGGCGAGATTGCAGGCCGAGTCGTCCAGGAACATGTATTCCGAGCACGGGTTGCTCGCATTGATGCGATCGGTGTTCGGACACGTGTGCCAGTCGTTGACGGTGGTGTCGAACTGCATGCCGGGATCGCCGCAGATCCACGTCCCCTCGGCGATCATCCGCATCAGGTCGCGCGCCTTGTAGGTGTCCATCACCTGGCCGCTGGTCACCGCCCTCGTCTGCCACTCGTCATCGTCGAGGACCGCGCGCATGAAGTCGTCGGTCACCCGCACGCTGTTGTTCGAGTTCTGGAAGAACACCGACGTATACGCAGGTCCGGTGAACGAGCCGTCGTAGCCGGCCTCGATCAGCGCCCACGCCTTTTTCTCTTCCTCGACCTTGCAGTTGATGAACTCGACCACGTCGGGGTGGTCGGAGTTGAGGATGACCATCTTGGCCGCGCGCCGCGTCTTGCCCCCCGACTTGATCACACCGGCAAACGCGTCATAGCCCTTCATGAATGACACCGGACCCGACGCGGTCCCCCCGCCGGCGAGCAACTCACGCGAGGAGCGGATCGCGGACAGGTTGCTGCCCGTCCCTGAGCCGTACTTGAACAGCATCCCTTCGGTCTTGGCGAGCGTCAGGATCGACTCCATCGTGTCGTCGACCGAGTTGATGAAGCAGGCGGAGCACTGTGGCGCCTTCTCGAAACCACAGTTGAACCAGACCGGGCTGTTGAACGCCGCTTTCTGGTAGACGAGCAGATGCTTCAATTCGCCGGAGAACGCCTGCAGCGCCTCTTCGCTCGCAAAGTACTTCTGCGCGCGCGCCCAGCCCGTGATCGTGTCGACCACACGGCCGATCAACTGGCGCACGCTGCGCTCACGGTCGGGCGATCCAAGCTGACCGCGGAAGTACTTCGAGACGACGATGTTGGTGGCCTGCTGCGACCAGGCTTTGGGGATCTCGACGTCGCGCTGCTCGAAGACGACCTGCCCCTTTTCGTTGCCGATCACCGCCGCGCGGATCTCCCATTCGACCTCGTCGAAGGGATCGACGCCGGGCAACGTAAAGTAGCGCGGGAACTCGAGCCCGGGAGTGAGCGGTGGTCGCTCGGCGGTCTTCTTCGCGCGCGTCTGCGTCTCGACTGCTCCGCTGTGCGGCTGCGCCTGGGCGCCGGCCGCGGCTTCAAGGGCAGGACGTCTTTCCATGCCTCTCCTCCGCACGAACGTCACCGCGCATCCGCGGCGTGGACATTCGTGTGCCTCAACTCAATTGGACGCCTCTACCCTGGGCGTCCTGATAGCTCATGTGGTGACTGCGCCCGACCTGCGATGCGCGTTGTGAAACCAGCGCTGGGAGTCCGGTCTCACGGGCCTGAAGCGCGAGCGAGATAGTGCGCCCGTGTATCGGCTTTGTCAAGCGCAAAACCACAATATATTGCGATTCTAATCTAGGGCACTCGCAATATGTTGCTCTCGATCGTACGAGCTGCCCTGAAGATGGCGTTCTCCGATCACCACCAGCCGAACCGCGTTCGACGGACCACCTCCGCGCGTTGAGGGTAGTACGCTCACGGGTACGGCCTCCGTTACCCACAGGCACGGAGGCCAGCTCGATCGCTCGAGCTCGGCGGAAAGCCAAAGGCGCAGTTTTTCGAGGAATTCCGCGGATCGGACCGGAAACACGGGATGGCATAGCCCCTGCTCTACTCGGGCCCAGAGTTCGAAAGTTACCCCACCCCGCAGCGAAAGTGGCGGGGCACAACCTACCAAAGCAATCCTGCCTGTGCACCCGGGGGAGGCCCATAACGCCTCCCTCGCGCCTCACCCACAGCTCACTTCGCTCGCGGTGCAATGCGCCGTTAACGCTTGTCAGGCAAATGCTTTCTTCGATGGTCGGTGCAATGCCCTCTTGGGTCGTCGGTGCAATGGTCCCTGACGCTGGTAGGTGCAACGCCCACTGACGCTCGTCGGCGCAATACCTCCGACGCTTGTCGGTGCAATGCCTCCTGACGGTGTCGGTGCAGGTCTCTGACCCGTCGGCAGGGAGAACTCGGACGACGTGGCATTCGTCCAAAGGGTGGCCAGCGCCTGCCTCGGGAGTCCTCGTGCGTACATGCCTCCTGGTTGTTGCCGTCCTGATCGGGATGGTGGCGGCCCCGTCTGCCCAAAACGACCTGGACGCCTTCATGGCCCAGGTGCTTGCCCGGCGCGACGACAACTGGAAGAAGCTGCAGCAGTACGTCCTCGATGAGGACGAGACGTTCCTGCTGACCGGCCCGGATGCTCGTCGCTTGTACGGATCGCATCGCGAATACACCTGGTTCCCGCAGGACGAGTTCTTCATCCGCAGCCCGATCAAGGCCGACGGCGTGACGATCTCCGAGGAGGAGCGCCGAAAGGCCGAACAGGCGTGGCTGCGGCGGGAACAATCACGCGAGAGGGGACGCCTCGAGCGTGAACAACGCGCCCAGGACACCGCGGAAACTCCTCCGAGCCTGGACGATCTGGTGCGACCCGGAAACGAACCTCGGTTCGTCTCGAACGCCTACTTCCTGCGCTTCAAGTTCGAGCCGGGGCACTACGCGCTGGTCGGACGCGAGCGGCTGCTCGATCGCGATGTGCTGCGCATCGAGTACTACCCGGCAGAGTTGTTTCGCGAAGGCCGCTCCCGCCCCAACCGTCGAGTCCGCGAACGCGACGAGCGGGTGGAGGAGAAGATGAACAAGGTCGCGCTCATCACGTTGTGGATCGAGCCGACCGCGCATCAGATCCTGCAGTATGAGTTCCGCAACATCGATTTCGATTTCCTGCCCGCTCGATCGCTGGTCCGGCTCGATGATCTGCGTGCGACGATGCGGATGACGCAGCCATTCCCGAACATCTGGCTGCCCGACACGATCGCCATGCGCTTCGCGATGACGATTGCCCTCGGCACGATCGACGCGCGCTACGACGTGCGCTATCACGACTACCGTGAGGCGACGGTGCGGACGAGGGTGCGGTGACCCCGGTCTTCACGCGCGGCATCGACACTCTCACGAACCACACAGGCACGGAGACACAGAGAATCTTTGGTTTTCTTGCTCCGTGCCTCTGCGCTTGCATGTTGTCGATCTGTATCACGCCTGCTTCAGCACAGGAGCGCATTGCCGCGATTCGCGTGCATGGCAATCACACCACGCCTGACGCCGACGTGGTGGCCATTGCGGGGCTGGCTGTCGGGACGGACGCAACCGCGGCGTCACTCGATGACGCCACCGGCAAGCTTCGGGCGAGCGGACGCTTCGCGGAGGTGGATGTCAGACGCCGTTACCTGTCGATCAGCGATCCCTCGCAGATTCTCGTGATGATCGTCGTCGACGAGCGCGCGGGGATCAGCGATGTGGACCTCACGCCTGGTCCGATGAGACGCTTGCGTGCCGCCAGCATGTGGCTGCCGATCCTGAGCTACGCGGACGGGTATGGCTTCACCTACGGCGCGCGTCTGACATTTGCAAACCCGCTCGGCCGGAACACGCGCGCCTCGCTGCCGTTCACGTGGGGTGGCGAGCGACGCGCGGGCGTGGAGCTCGAACGGCGATTCGGCGGCTCCGATGCGAACGGACCGCGACCGCCTGCGTTACGCGTGGTCGGCGGCGTCGCCGCGTATCGTCGCGTCAACCCCTATTATCAGGTCGCCGATACGCGACTCGAGGGGCGCGTGCGAGTCGAACGTCCGCTGGCGTCGTGGCTGCGCGTCGGCGCCGGCGCGCGCAGCGCCCGGGTCGACTTCGCCGGTGACAGCGACCGACACGACGCCGTCGGCGCCGATGTGCTTGTCGACACGCGCCTCGATCCGTCGTTTCCTCGCAATGCGGTGTACGCCTTTACCGGATGGGAACGCCTAACCTTTGCACAGGCTGCCGCGAGGAGATGGACGACAGATCTGCGAGGCTACGTGGGCGTGGGTCCAACCATTGTTGGGATCCGAGGACAGACGATCACATCGGACGTGCCGCTGCCGCCTCCAGAACAGCCGCTGCTCGGGGGCGGCGACACGCTGAGAGGCTACCGCGCCGGTCACCGCGTGGGCGACAACCTGGCGGCCGTCTCGACGGAGTTGCGGCTGCCGCTCAATTCACCCCTCAGCGTCGGACGGTTCGGAGTCAAGACGTTCGTCGACTGGGGCGCGACGTGGTCGTCGGGTACGCAGCTCGCAGATGAGCGATGGGATCGCGGGATCGGCGGCGGGATCTACTTCGGCGGCGGACCAGTGATCGGCGATCTCGCGATCGCGTGGCCGAAACACGGGAGCCCTCGAACAACGTTCGGACTCGGAGTCAGCTTCTAAGCCCGTACGCGCCGCTTACGCCGGAGGTGTGGGGTCAGCGGTTGCCGTTGTCGGGCGGATACCATGAATGCGTTGCTCAGCAAGGTCCGATCGTCACTGAAAGAAACCTAGAGTACCGGCCCCACATGACGTTGCGACCGAGGTCGAACGCAAATGTCGCCGGCAGTATCGTGTCAGCGCAGCAGTTCTGCCGCCAGGGTGGCCGCCTTGTCGGCGAGCGTTGCGGCGAACACGTAGTTCCTGTCCTTGATGGCCTGCTCGGCCTGATCGCTGAAGCGCTTCGATTGCTCGTATTGCGCTTTGCCGTCGGCGCTCAACCGCCGATAGTCCACGCGATTCAGGTCGCGTGAGGCGCGAGTAAGCTGGTCGCGGATCTTGCGTTCTTCCGCGGCGTCGGCTGCGGACAACGCCGGTCGCAGTTCACGCGGCGGCTCGACGGTCGTCGTCGCGGGCGGTGGCGTCGCCGGGGCGGGCTGCGCCGCCACCGGTGGCGGTGCTTCCTGCCGCGGCTCCGGGTCGTTCGTCGTGGTGTTCGGCCGGCGAGGCGGATTCGCGGGACGAGGCGCTGGTGTGCGTGGCGCTGGTGCCGGTGGGGCGTCGGGCGTGACTGGCGTCGCGGCGATCGGCTCTTCGGCCGGGACCAGGACACGCGGTGGCGGCTCGGGCACCTGCAGGGGTGGCCCCTCCGCGACTGTTTTGGCCTTGGCTTTCGCGCAGCCGGTGAACGCCACGCACAGCAAAATCCCGAATCCCAACCGCCAAATCCCAAGCCCCAAGTGCGAGAGCGGCGTCTTTCGTTTTGGAAGTTGGGTTTTGGGATTTGGCTTTTGGGATTTCATCATCGCATCCCCTAGTCGTTCGCCTTCGGCAGCAGGATCTTGAACGTCGTGCCGCGTCCCGGCGTCGACTGCACCTCGATCTCGCCATCGTGCAACTGGACGATGCGATAGACCATCGACAATCCGACACCGGTTCCATGATCCCTGGTGGTGAAGTACAGGTCAAAGATCTTGCCGAGGTGCTCGGGTGCGATACCGACGCCGGTATCCTCGATGCGAGCCTCGACGCGATCGTGCGACGCGGCCGCGCAGGAGAACCGCAGCGAGCCGCCGGTGGGCATCGCCTGACAGGCGTTGATGGCGAGGTTGAGAAACGCCTGGCGCAGCATGCCGGCATCGCCGTTCACCAGTACGTGTGACGGACACTCGACGGATACGCGGACGTTGTTCGCTTCCGCTTCGGGGCGGACGACAGGCATGATCTCGTCGAAGACGCCCTTCAGATCCACCGGCTGCAGGCGCAGGTCCTCGGGTCGCGTGAACTTGAGGAAGCCCTGCACCACTTCGTCGAGGCGCCGGATCTCGCTCTCGATGATCTCGACATGCTGCAGCGCGTCCACCTTGGCGGCACCTCGCGGCGGTTCCGCGACAAGCCCAGCACCCGCGCCGGCCGCCACCGCCACCGGCTCGCGTGCGGCATTCCTGATCTTGGTTCGCAGCAGCTCGAGGTGAATCATCATCGCGTTCAGCGGATTCTTCACTTCGTGAGCGATCCCTGCGGTCAGCCGCCCGAGCGCCACCAGCTTGCGCGAGTAGGCGAGCGTCGACTGCATGCGGGAGAGATACGCCATGTTGCGGTCGACGAGCAGCACGCCGACCAGTTCTCCGTTGACGCCGGAGATGGCGTGCGTCAGCAGAAGGCGCTCACCTTCCTGCACCGGCCCGCGAGAGGTTCGCGTCGCCAGCGTCTCCTCGACGAGACTGCGATACGAATGTCCAGTTGGCAACAGCGCCTGCAGTGCACGGCCGATGGCGTCGACCGGCAGCGTCGGCTGCATCGCGGGGTTGCTAAACAACAGCTCGCCGGACTGATTGAAGAGCGCGACCGCATCCTCGAGATGCTCGACCGCCGATTGCAAGTTCGCTTTCTGACCCGCCAGCAACGTGCGGTCCGCCGACAACTGCTGGCTCACCGTGTTGAAAAAGGATCCGAGCTCGCCGAACTCGTCCCCCGGAGGCAGATCGAGCGTCACGCCGAACTCGCCGCGGCCAAGGCGTGTGAGACCGCTGCGGATCACATGAATTGGCCGCAACAGCAGCTGGGCGAGCAGGCCGGCCACGAACACGGCGATGATGAGCGCCGCCGCGCCGAGCAGCAGCGCCGGCCGCAGCGAGAGATACAGCTCCTGCCGCATCAACAGCGTCGACACACCGATGCGAATCGATCCGAACGCCTCGTCGCCGAGCATCATCGGCTGCTTCAGATCGAGCGTCTGTCCTTCACGCGAGTAGATGACGCGCAGTTGCTGGAGCGGCTGGGCCTCGACGAGCGCCGCCAGGTCCGCGTGCTCGGGCCACACCTTGCCGATCATCGCCTTGTCATTGGCGGCGACGACCAGCCCCCGCGGATCGAGGATCGCGGCGTAGATGACGCCTTCACCGTAGATGCTGGACTCGAGAACGGCGCGCAGGCCCGGATCCTGACGCAACGCCATGTATGGATCGGAACTGGCAGGAACTACTTCACGCGCACGATGGAAGATGGCATTCGCCAACAGCTTCCCGCGCGCCTCGCTTTCGTGGAGCACCACCCGCGAGAGCCGAGAGACATAGGCGGCACTCAGGAGGAGCACCGTGATCCCGACGATGGCGGTAACGCCGGCGATCTGCTTGGTGCGGATGCCTACGCGCATATCTATTCGCGGCAGTCCCCACCGCCACGAACCACGGCGATACGGAGATACGGAGAAATATCTTCAAGACTCCGTCTCTCCGTGCCTCCGTGGTTGGTGAGGGTGTACAACGCCACTATTGTGAAACGGCTTCCTCTTCCGGCCTCTTGCCGGGAACTCTCCCGCGCAGCTTGTTCAACTTGTTGTGCAGCGTCTTCAGGCTGATGCCAAGGATCTCGGCGGCGCGCGTCTTGTTGTCGCGCGTGTGTTCCAGCGTCATCAGGATCAGCCGTCGCTCGGCCTCCTCCACCGTGGTTCCCGGCGTCAGCGACAGCGTCGGCTTGGCCACCTCCGGCGCGCTGGTGACGAGCGGCGGCAGGTGCTTCTCTTCGATGAACTGGTCGCTGCTCAGGATGACGGCGCGTTCGATGACGTTACGCAACTCGCGCACGTTGCCCGGCCAGTTGTATTGCTCGAGGATCCGCATCGCACCGGACGCCAGCGCCGACACGTTCTTGTTGTTGCGCTGATTGAATTCGGTCAGGAACGACTGAATCAGCAGCGGGAGATCTTCCTTGCGCTGACGCAGCGGCGGAAGCTCGATCGCAAAGACGTTCAACCGATAATAGAGATCCTCGCGCAGCTTGCCGTTGCGGACGGCGTCGGACGGAATCACATTGGTGGCGGCGATGACGCGCACGTCCACGGTCTGTTCGTTGCGACCGCCGAGACGTCGGAATTTCCTCTCCTGCAGGACGCGCAGCAGCTTGACCTGCGTCGCCGGCGTCATTTCCGCGATCTCGTCGAGAAACAACGTGCCGCGATCCGCCAGCTCGAAGCAGCCTTCGCGCCGGTCGACGGCGCCGGTGAACGCGCCCTTCTCGTGACCGAAGATCTCGCTCTCGAGCAGCGTCTCGGGGATGGCGGCACAGTTGATCGGCACAAATGGCATCTGCGCGCGCGGACTCAGCTGATGAATCGTCTGCGCGACCAGCTCCTTGCCCGTCCCCGACTCGCCCCATATCAGCACCGACGCCGAGGTCGGGGCGGCCTGCTCGATCGTTTGGTACACCTTCCGCATCTGCGGGCTGCTGCCGATCATGCGACCGAAGGTCCCGTGCTCGCGCAGTTGTTTGCGGAGCACCTTCACCTCGCGCAGCGTTTCGTGACGCTCGACAATCTTGTCGAGGAGAATCTTGAGTCGCTGCGGCTCGATGGGCTTGGTGAGGTAATCGTAGGCACCTTCTTTGATTGCCTCGACCGCGGTCTCGACCGTCCCCTGCGCGGTCAGGATGACGACGGTATAGTCCCCGCCATCGTCCTTGAGTGCGCGCAGCAGATCGAGACCGCCCATGCGCGGCATGACGAGGTCGCTGATGATGATGGATGGCCGAAATGCGGTGATTTGCTGCAGCGCTTCTTCGCCGTCGCCGGCTGAATCGGTGCTGAAGCCCCAGGTGCGCACGAGCTCGGTGAGCCCAAGCCGCGTACTGGGTTCATCCTCGACGATGAGAACCCGCTCGCCGGAGGCGGTGGATGTCATCCCTCTCCTTGGTGGGCGTTCCGCAGGCGCATGGACGAAAGGAGCCCGACGGTAACCCGGTTGTGCCGCTCCTCATGAAGGACAGATGGCGCGGCAAGGACGTTCGATAGTACTCTGTCGTTTTTACACGATCCAGCACAGCTATGTCTTCGTCCTCGCCGCCCGTGACCGAGCCGCTGGCTAGTTCGGAGCCATTTTCCGCACCGGCGCGCATCGACGAGCGCTTTACTCCGCTTCAGCGCCGGCTGATTGCGGCGGGCGAAGTGGTGCTGTGTTCGAGCGTGCCGACACAATTCCTGATCGGCGCGTTGCTCGGCGCGGCGGGTCTGGCGCCGATTACCGATGCCGCTGGCGGCACGCAGCTGACGCTGCCGTTCGTGCTGACGCTCTCCCTCGCCGACACATTCGTGGTGATCGTGCTGATGATCGTATTGACGCGGGCGCACGGCGAGAGCGCGCGCGGACTCTGGATCGGCTC
>JGI25406J46586_10000834_pt1 | contig 14477 bp, 10 predicted proteins | sample TabmetS4T2R2_FD_46586 | JGI IMG/M metagenome (IMG submission 46586) | reverse complement strand
ACAGGAACACTTTACCTAATCCTGCGGTGTATGCAATAGAATCAGGCTTAACTTATCCTGTTGATGAAACATTATTACCCATTGCAAAGAGAAGCCTTGTAAGATACATTACAGAAAAAGCAGCGTGATAATTTAGATATTGTAATGAAAGGAGTTACCATTAGGTAGCTCTTTTTTGTGATAGCAACACGTGGATTTGTTGTCCTATGATTAACCTGCGGTTCAATATACTCTAAGCCCTAATTTGTATCGTAAGAACGCAACACTGCTTTAAAGTTTTCTCTTATTGTTTTTTCTTGAGTCGTTAAGTTAACGAGCAAAGAATCCGGTCTGCATTTCGAGATTTTTACAAAAGTATAAGACCTCTTGTAGACATTTGTGTCATACAGTTTATAACTATCGTTTTGCACCCACCGCCTCCATGGATTTACGCTTGGATTTATGCAGTATGAGGTAAAGATTTCTGTTCTTAAGGAAGATGTATCTCCGGCACTAAGAAGAGGATAAAAACTTATTCCGTCCAATATACCATAGTTGTTGGGTTTAGGTATTCCGGCGATATCCGCCAAGGTGGGCAAAAAATCTGTAAAGCTTATTAATGCATTACTTACACGGTTAGGAGCGATTGCTTTATCCCATTGTATTAGCATTGGAACATTTGTACCCGGTTCATTCGTCTGGCTTTTACCACCGTTTACAAGAAAATTATTATATAATGAAGTAACATCTTTCGGTGAACCATTATCACCAATAAATATTATTACCGTATTTGCGAGAAGATTATTCTTTCGAAGATGATTTATAATCGCGCCGATCTTTTTGTCCATAAATTTCACCTCAGAAGAAAAAAATCTTGGATTACCTTTTTGATCTGTAAAATTCCAAGTATGGTATTCGGAGTCATCTGGTGTAGGGCTATGAGGTGCATGACAAAGAATCATTGAATAATAAGCAAAAAAGGGTTTGTTTAAACTATGAACGCTGTCAATAAAATTCAGTAGATAAGATGTAAAAATGTTATCGGAATATTTATTACGTGTGGCACTATCCGGTAAATAGCCGCCATTCTGATATATCTTCGCGCTTTTGTAACGTGAGCCTTCCATTGATTCTTCTTCGAGCAGAAAAGGCAACCATACAGAATATTTTTGCCATCCGAATTTGAGTATGGAATTATTTCCGCCATCCAACTGCCATTTGCCCGCATAGCACGTGGCATAACCTGCATCACTCAACATATTTGCAATTGTTTTTTGATCAGTTCTTAAATAGCCCCACTTTTCATAATTTCTGAAATTTTGTTTTCCCGTTAAAAGCGATACTCGTGATGGAGCACATAAAGGACTTGAGTGGCATTGTGTAAAGCGTAAGCCGTTCAGCGCAAGTTTATCAAGATTAGGCGTAGAGTAAGACTGGCCTCCGTTACATGTTGGTACTTCATATCCCATATCGTCGCCAACAATAAAAAGAATGTTTGGTCTCGCGGTCACTCTGTTATTGAGAACTGATTTAGCAGTATCAAAAAACTTAACCGGTTCAAAATTTTTTTTGCAACCAAATACTATGAATAAAAGAAAGCTGAAATAAAAGTGTTTGTACTTTAACACGTGAGGTGGGTAGGATTTCTGTTTCATATAAAAATTTTTAAAGTATTGGTTAGCTGCTATGAAATCATTTTTACAGCCCCGCTATTTCTTGGGTAAATAAAAGTCGCTCCCGCACAAAAATGTTTTGCAATGCAACAGTGTAAGAAAAGTGGTGCTTATCAAAAAATTTAGTCCGCTGATTTGGAAAAGTGGAAAACAATTCTCTTAATGTCCCGGCACAATATTCTTCCAGCCTAATTGGTTGAGGAGTGATAAATAATCCCAATACATATTTATCGTCTTAATTTTTTCATCCTGCAGAGTAGTTACACTGCAGGCTTTTACATTGAAACTTTTATCTTTCAGGTTTTCAGGATAACCGGGGAGTAATGCTTTAACAGTTCCGCTAAATTCAAATTCCTCAATTACTATGTTCTCGTATGTGTAGGTACGAATAACTTTAGTTGTTACATCGGGTATCAGCATAAACCAGCCTGCAATCAATTGTTCTATTGCTTGTATTCCTTTAGCGGGTTCTTTATAATCTGCCGTATTGTATAATTCTGCATCGTCAGAAAAATAGGAGATGTATTTTTTTATATCATGATCATTAAAAGCTTTGGTAGCTGCAATAATTATTGATGTTTGAGCAGATGATATTTTCGTTAATGTAAAGACAGAGCAGGCACACATAAATAGTGCAATGAAATTTTTATTCATAGTGGTATTATTTAAGTCGAGTAACAATACGCGATGATTCGATAACGGTAAATAATTTTTTGAGTTTATTATCGAGGGTATCTTATTAATTCAAATTCGTATTGCTGGTAAATACTGGTATAGAGTCGGAACATTTAATATGTGTAATCTTCTAACAAAAATAGTTTGGTATATGCTTTAAGTCAATCCCATAAAGTAGGTAGATTAGTAAGAATGATTTATAATCAGCTATAGGATACTGTAATTTTCTTCTTGTCATATTGCATTTAAATATGTACAGATTCTGCATTGGAGTATTGCGAAATTTTTTTTATCTTTCTGAAACCTTCTTCAACCTCCACATAAATTAACCTGCTTATGAAAAAAAGTACCCCCATTCTTTTTCTGATGCTGCTTATTCCTTCGATTGACTTTTCACAAACAAAAATTATTTCCGGAAAAATAATCGAACAAAACGGTGTGCCGGTTTCGTTTGCAACTGTAAATATTAAGAACTCAAAAACAACTGTGGCTGCAAGCGAAGCAGGCGAATTTTTTATTAAAGCATCTGCCCGTGATACTTTGATTATAACTGCAGTGAATTTTCAATCGCGGGAAATTGAAATAAAAGATGTATTGAACATACAGGTTGTCTTAGTGAGAAATCCAAATACTTTGCCACCTGCAATTGTAACTACTGCCTTCGATATAAAAAGAGAACAACGAACAACTCCTTATAGCACACAGGTAATTTCTTCAGAGGTTTTAAATATCATCCCCCAAATGAATTTGAATGATGCATTAGCAGGTAAGATTGCAGGCGTTCAGTTCAGAACGCAATCAGGAGCAAAACTAAACAGTCAAACATTTCCAAGAGTCAGAGGCGGACTTTTGCTGAATGGTGATGCTGCGCCGGCATTTGTTGTAGATGGAACATTGGTTACAGATGCTTATGATATTGACCCTTCTATCATTGAAAATATTACGGTAATGAAAGGCGCAAATGCAACGGCAATATTCGGTGGTTTTGCAAACGGCGCTTTTGTTATCACCACTAAAAAAGGTGCATACAATACGTCAACCATTCAAGTTAACCAAGCAATTACGTTTGAAAAAATTGGTAATTTGCCTGAGTTTCAAAATATGTATGCGGGTGGTGGCTCTTCAACACTACTGCAGTATACATGGCAACCGGGACATCCGGAAGAATGGAAAGCGTTAGACGGAAAATATTTTCATGATTATACAGATGATGCAAGCTGGGGACCAAAAATGGAAGGACAGGAATATGTTCCATGGTATGCATGGGTTCCCGGCACAAAATATTCCTTCAAAACAGCGAGCCTTGTTCCGCAACCTGATAACATAAAAAATTTTTGGGAAACAGGCATCACATCAAATACAAACATAAGTTTTTCAAAAGCCGGTCAGGGATACAACACACGTTTATCTTATACAAAGCAAATAATTACAGGTATTCTCCCCAATTCAAAATCAAACAGGGATGTTGTATCAGGATTTATGAATCTTGACTTGAATAAATTTATTTCTGCAGGAGCCGATTTTTCCTTTAACACACAGAAGATTTACGGAGATTTTAATGACGGTTTTATCAACACAACCACCGGAAATTTTTATCAATGGAATCAAAGAGATCTTGATATGGGCATCATGAAAGAATTACGTTCACTTATTACACCTGTTGGCACAACTGCCACCTGGAACTGGCACACTAATCCTACCGCTTATGATCCTTTGAATCCGGCTTCGTTTTATTCAGTGAATTATTGGTTCAATTTTTACACTTTTCTTGATAATGAAAATTTTGAGAAAAGAAACAACCGCTTGTTTGGCAACATGTATTTAAAAGCAAAAATCACTAATGACCTTGCTCTTAAAGGAACAATAAGATTAGATTATTACGACTATTATTTTGAGAACAGTGCAGGTACTCTTCTCGGTCCAACAATTGAGCGCTACGAAACAGGTCAGCAATATCAAAATTTACTGAGTTATGATTTGTTACTTACTCACAATAAAGTTTTATCAAAAAGCATAACTGTAAAAACTTTTGCGGGAATAACTACCAGTACTTCTAAATTAAAAAGTATTGGCGCGTATAGTGCAGGAGGCTTAATTATTCCCAATCTATACGATATTTCTAACTCCCTTTATCAACCTTACATTGCAAATGGAAGATTGCAGCAAAAAAGAAACTCTGTATTTGCATCAGCCGATGTTGAATACAAAAAATTTATTGCAGCAAGTGTTACTGCAAGAAAATTGTGGAGTTCTACTTTGCCTCAAGATAACAATAGTTTATTTTGTCCATCTGCAGGGGTTTCTTTTATTCCAACAGAATTATTTCATCACATACCGTCATGGTTATCGTTTTTGAAAATCTATGGCGGTTGGGGAAAAACGCCCCTTACGTTAGGTTCCTATCAAACCAATATATCTTTTTATGTTAACTCTTCTCAATGGAATGGAAACTTTCTCATGACTGCGGGAGATGTTATTCCAGACGAACATTTAAAAGGAGGATTGATCACAAGTTATGAAACGGGAATTGATCTAAAATTGTTCAATTCGCGACTGGGCATCAACCTTAACTATTACAATGAAGTTGCCGCCGACCAACCCGTGCAAATTAATGTAGATGCGGTAAGTGGAATAGCGGCAAAAGTGATTAACGCTGCAACGGTGAAGAGACAAGGTTTTGAATTTGTATTGAATGCCATAGCAATAAAAACAAAAAATATTTCATGGTCACTAACAGGCACGACAGGGTGGTTTTTAAATAACGAGGTAAAAAAAATTATTGAAGGACAAACAAAGATTCAACCGTATGGATGGAAAAGCGGTCTTGATCGTAATAGTTTCGCTTCTTCTTACAATGTGCTTGGATTAAACTGGGGACAATTGATTGGCGGAGGCTTTGCCAGAAACGACGAAGGTATTCCTTTACTCGATCCATCTACAGGTTTGTATGTAGCAGCAGATGCAGACTACAACTACGGAACGATTGTGCCCCGGCTCACAGGAGGATTGCAGAGTTTTTTTTCTTATAAAAATCTTTCCCTCAATTTCAGTATTGACTTTCAGCATGGCGGTAAATTTTATTCATGCAGTGAGTATTGGGGCAATTATTCCGGTGTGCTTGCACCCACAGCAGCAATGAATGATCGNGGTTTTAATGTTCGGGATGCTGTAAGCGAAGGTGGCGGTATTCATGTTACAGGCGTAAGTTCAATTGATAACAAAACGCCTGTGGATATATATGTAGATGCATTCACTTACTTTCATCAATTTCGTTCAACGAGAATTGCAGAGCCATACATTCATAAGCTGTCATATATTAAACTTAGAGAATTAAGCATCGGCTACAATTTGCCTGTTAAAAACTGGAGCTTCACAAACAAATTTGTACTGGCTGCAAGCATTGCAGTTATTGCACGCAATCCATGGCTTATTTACAGTGCAGTAAAAAATTTTGATCCTTCGGAAATTTCTTTAGTCTATGGTGAAGAGGGACAACTGCCACCTACACGTTCATTAGGAATAACTATAAGTATTACTTTTTAAAAGATCCTTTCGCTTATCAGACACATAACAATAATTGATTTTACAAAAACATAAATTATGTTCAGCAAAAGATACTTCTTGATACTAATTATAATTACTGCTCTCTCCTGCAGTAAGTTCAGCGACTTTGGAAACATCAATCAAAATCCCGGTGCAACAACAGAGCCTATTCCATCTGCTTTATTAACGAATGTGCTTGCTACTCTTGGAAACGATACGTGGGATGCAGCTTTTACAGGTTCAGCAGGACTTACTACTGTAAGCGGTTTGTATTGCCAATACTTTTCTGAAACGCAATACACAGAATTATCAACCTATGCAAAGACCAATATTAATTGGGATAATTACTATTTGGGAAAATTGTACGATTTGCAAACCATTATTAATTACAATTCTGATCAGGCCACCAGCGCAAAGGCTGCTATTTATGGTTCTAACAACAATCAAATTGCTATTGCAAGAATTCTAAAAGTTTATCTTTTTAGTTTGTTAACCGACAGTTATGGCGACCTTCCTTATTTTGGTGCGTTGAAAGCGGATAATGGAATAGTAATATTCGATGCACAGGAACTTATCTACAACGATTTTTTCAAAGAGTTAAGTGAAGTGGTGGAGCAATTTGACAATGGTAATGCAGTCTTAGGCGATATATTATTTAATGGTGATGTTATTATGTGGCGCAAGTTCGCTAATTCGTTACATGCATTGCTCGCATTGCATTTATCGCAGGTAAATCCTGCCATGGCAAGCAGCGAATTTAATGCGGCACTCTATGCGCAGGATGGTGTTTTTGAATTCAATGAAAATGCACAATTGAATTATCCCGGCGTTAATTATTATAATCCTGTTTACGTGTATTATGTTTCTGCATTGCAACTGCGTCTTGCTGTTTCACAAACAATGACAGATTGGTTATTAGGCAGAANTGATAATCGTATAAATGCTTATGGCACTGCTTCACTTGGTTTTCCATATGGTTTAACAAGAGATAGTGCACTTTCATTTAGTAATGCTAATCCCGGGTGGGCAAGAATATTACAAGGTGAAAATACTTCTTCATCCGCACCTTTTCCAATTCTAACGTCAGCAGAAGTTTTTCTTGCACGTGCAGAAGCTGCACAACGCAAGTGGACAACAGAAGATGCAGCAACATTGTACAAAAATGGAATAGCAGAAAGCTGGAAGTATTGGGGCGTTTATGATGATGTGGCTTTTAATTCTTATATATTGCAATCCTATATAAGCTTAACAGACAACGATGCATTGCAGAAAATTTGCGAGCAGGAATGGACAGCACATTACCCCAACGGACCAAGAGGATGGACAGTTTGGAGAAGAACCGGTTATCCGAATCTTATTCCTGCAATTGGCAGTATTTCAAATAAAATTCCAACGAGATTTTCCTATGGAAATAATGAATATAGCACCAATACCGAAAATGTAAGTAATGCCGCAGCGCAATACAATGTAAATGGAGAAACCGATTCGCAGTATGGGATTATTTGGTGGGATACGCCCTGATATCACAACGATATTTAAAGAAAAATAAAGCAGCTACCGAACATTAGCTGCTTTATAAGTGAGGGCATTTATAAAGTAAGGGTATAGGTTAATAGAAACTTTTTTTATTAAAAACAAAATAACAATACATATTACAAATTGTCAATCCCATAAATAAGGCAAATTTTAAAATGTACTTCCAAACTTGGCAGACAGTTCTGCTCTTGAATGTACATTCAGTTTCTGATAAATATTTTTTATGTGGGAGTTTAGTGTTTGAACCGATATGAAAGTACGCGCTGCAATTTCTTTGTAGGAGAGCCCCTTTACCAATAACTGTAACAATTCTTTTTCCCTTTGCGTAAGATTTGTTTTGTCGAGCGAAGCTGCAGTTTTCTTTTGTTCTTTAAAAAAATAATCGAGCACTTTTGACGCAATCAAACCATTCATTGCAGATTCACCTTTACATAATGAGCCAATGGATTCAATAATCTTTTGAGGCGAATCTTTTTTCAGCATATAGCCATTGGCGCCGGCTTTAATGGCGCCAAAAATTTTATCCTCATCTTCAAATACAGTAAGCATCAGCACTTTCATTTCGGGCCATTTTGTTTTTAGTTTCCATACACCCTGTATGCCGCTTATTCCGGGAAGATCAATATCCATTATCACAACATCGGGTTTTTCATCGGTAAACAATTGTATCATTTCATTACAATTACCAAGTTTGTGAATCAATTTGAAGGACTCATCCAACTGCAATATAATAGAGAGTGTTTGCCGGTATTGCGGGTTATCTTCTATGATAGCAATTTTCACCATAAACAGGTAAAAGTAGTGCGCCGTGATTGTGTTTCCTATCCCTTCAATTGGGGATTTTAAAAGGATGTGATAAATGAATTTGAATTTTTGCGCCTTTGCCTTTTGCACCGTTGATAGAAATTTGACCGCCTATCTCTTTTATTCTTGCGTTCATATTTTGCAAGCCGTTCCCGTTTCCGTTAACGTGGCCATCAAAACCAATTCCATCATCATAAATTTCCATTACAAATTTTCCTGCGGTAATGAATGAAGTGATCGTACAGTTTTTCGCCTCGGAATATTTAACAGTGTTATTGATTGCTTCCTTCGCAATCAAAAAAACATTTTGTCTTATTTCACCCGGCATTAAGTCTTCTTTAGCAATGCCGTCTGTTAAGATGTTTAAGTCTATATGTTTTGCAGCACATAATGGTGCAGCATAACGATTAATTTTATCCATAAGGCTTCCAAAGCTATCATGATGCGGATTTGCAGCCCACGCAATAATTTCTAATCGCTCTATCATTTCTGTAGCATTTTGTTCAATGAGGTTTGCGATTAAGGGGTTGCCCGGATTATCTTTTAATATTTCAGAATATGCTTTTACACTGCTTAATGTTGCTCCTACATCGTCGTGCAAATCGCGGTGAATGCGGTGACGAATCTGCAGTATTTTTAATTGTTGTTGTAAACGGTATCGGAATAAAAGATAAACGGCAGCGGCAGCAAGCACTGCGAGCAATGTAAAGAACCACCATGTTTGGAACCAGGGTGTTGCAATGGTGAAATTAATTGCAAGAGGTCTACTCCAGCTCTTATCGTCATACGAAGCTTGAACAATAAAACTGTATTTATCCGGAGGAAGTTTGTTATATATCGCAGCATTAGCACCTTTTAAAATTTGCCAGTCCTTATCCACTCCTTTTAACTTATACCGGTAAAAAATCTTTGAACTGTTTAGAAAGTCGTTGGCAGTAAATTCAATAGTGATGTTATCGTCATTTGTGGCGAGCTTATAAAGTTGTGTGAGGGGTTGTAACTCGCCATATACTTTAAAGGCAGAAACATATACAGGCGGAACTTGTTTTACTTCGGTAAATGAATCGGGATGAAAATAATCAATCCCCTTCATTCCTCCGAAATAAAAATATCCATCATGATCAACACAGGCAGAGCCACTGTTGTATTCTGTGTTGATTAAACCATCGCTTTCATCATAATTGGTAAATGTTTTAGCTGCGGTGTCAAAACAGGATAAGCCGTTGTTGGTGCTTAACCAAATTCTGCCATGTTTATCAAAAAACCTCATGTAAATGGTGTTATTGGGGAGACCACTCTTTGTTGTATAATGATAAAAGCGATCTTCTTTTGTATTCCAAAAATCTAAACCTGCATCTGCTGTAGATATCCAATAATTACCCTTATCGTCTGGCAGTATGCCATTTACATTACTGCTACCGATGCTGTACGGGTTATTTTTTTGAGGAAGGTAAATCTTCTCAATAAAGTATTTTTTTGTGTTGTACAAAAGAAGCCCCTTGTTGGTGGCTATAAGCAAATGATCCTCGTCGGCAATAACAACATGAAACATGTTTTGCTTAAATATTATCCTTTTATTTGCGCTTGCCAACTCGTTCGCAGTGACCGGGCACCAAACATTATTTTCTTCATCAATCGCAATGCCGGCAAGAGTAATATCAGTAGCTGCCGCATAGCATTTTTTAGCACTGGGATATGCTTGGGCATTGCAGGCTGCGTGCAAAATCCAATAATTTCTTTCTGAAAATATTTGTTTAGGTTTACCGGTAATTTCCCATATCATGGAATCAATGGGGATGGAATCTTTTCGGTTCAACTTAGTTATCTTCCTGTCTTTTTCAATCAGAAATTTTTCATTGGAAAAGGTATTGATAAAAATTCTTCCCGAATACAACGTTTTCATTCCATATATCATGCGGTCATCACTGTTAAGAATTGAATCAAGAGTAATATGTTTAAATTTTGAGTTGAGATTGAAGTAGCAAAGTCCGCTGCCAAATGTACCAACCCAATATGTTCCACGCATGTCTTTCAACAAACAGGTTACTCTGTTATTGCTTAATAATTCTTCATTCGCTACAGTATGGCTGTAACGGTAAAATTTATTTTGCATATAATCGTAATACACCAATCCCGCCGAAGTACATATCCATAATTTTTTTCCAGGTTCTTCATAAAAACCGGAGATGATATTTTCAAGTGCCCGGGAATTGGCAGAAGAATAAGGATAATTAATTTCTTTTCCTGAAACAAGGTTTGTTATAAGCGTCTTTTTAGGAGTAAAGCACCATGGATTGTTTTGAGAGTCAAAATAAATTTGATTAATGGGATTGGCTGTATCATGTGGCGCTATTGCATTAGTAAAGTCATTTGGTTTTAAAGACTCGGCAGTAGCATTTTTCCAGTTAATTCTTACACAATCCAGTCCTCCCGAAGTGCCAAGAAATATTCTTCCTCCCGCATCTTTTGCAAATCTTGCCAAAAGCTCTGTTCCGAAGGAATATATCGAAGCAGGAAATTTTATGGCTGTAAACTGCTTGCTTTTTTTATTAAAACGATAAACGGCAGTGGAGGCATTTATCAGCAGTATAGAGTCATTTACCAAGAAAATATCTTCCATCGCAGAAGGCATTGTTGAATCTGGTAATTCATATCTTGTTATTCTGCCACTTAAAGGGTCAAGGCTATTCAATCCATTGTTGGTGGAGAGCCACAAAATTCCGTCAGCGTCTTCTTTAATACAGGGTACATTGTTTCCTGAAAGACTGCTGCTGTCAAAAGGATCGTAATTGTACTGAATAAAATGGTAGCCATCGTAGCGGTTTAAACCGCGATGCGTTCCTATCCATAAAAATCCTCGTTTGTCCTGAATCACACAATACACCACATCACCTGATAAACCATCTTTGGAAGTAAGCCGCTTAAATTTTAAGTCTGGTTGCTGACCATGCACAGGATTAAAGAAAGATAAACAGAGAAAGAGAACGAGATTATGGGGCAACAACTTCATGCTTTAAGTTAGTAAGAAGTTTAGTGTTTTACAAGATTACCCTTAAAGTTTTTGGGTAGCTAAATAAAATATTCCGCAACGGCTAAAACGCAGCATAGTTCAATCCCCCATATTATCAATCTTCTTTTTCCTTCGAAATAATTCCATAAAGCAAAATCGGCAAATAAAAGGTTTACTTCTGTAAACACAAATAAGGAAACTATAAAAAGCTTGTCAGTTGCGGTGTGGTTGCTTGAAATAAGAAACCAGACAATCACAAAGGGTAAGCTAATTGCGAGCAGTAAAAAAGGTGAAAGACGCTTAATGTTGACTTTCTTTCTGTGTGTTTTAGAAGGTATAATTTTAAGAGCTTGTTGTGTTTTGAGATGTTCTGATGTGTCGCAATTTGAAAAAAGTTGAGGCAAATCAGTCACACCTGTTTTAGTATAGTGCAGATTACTTCTTCTTTTATATTGAGTTATCCTTATCATTTTATTTCTTTCTTTGATTACTCAAAAATTATGAACGCAGATGCGCGTGTCTACGCGTGCAGAGTAGGAATTAAATTGAGTTAGAATATTCAATAGGAAGTTTGAATTACAAGGAAAGAATAAATTCTAATGCAAATTTATTGGAGCCAACCAGGCGCAACAATACCATAAATCGGGTAGATTAACAAAAAAGTGGAGATATAAAATATTTTATCATTTCAACACATTTCCCTCAACCATTCTGTATAATTGAATAATTGCAGCAATTAAAAAAATGGCACCCATTATATAGTTTAGAGCTTTAGTGCTGGCATTCATTTTAGTGATAAGCCAATTGCCGCCATACATGTACAATGCAAGCCCGGTAACAGTTCCGGCACCTGCACCAAACGTAAAAAGATTAAAAGATTCATTATCGCCTTTCTGCAATATGCCGTTATTAATACAGATAGAGCCCCAAAGAAACCAGAAAGGAATTTGGGCAGGATTCAAAGCGCTCATTGTTGCCCCAAGAAAAAAACGGTTAAGTTCATTATTTAAAAGGAATGCTTTTTTTTCACCTCTTTGTTTGCTCGCAGAAACTAAACTCGCCACTGCAAGAATCACAAAAAAAACTACTGTAAGCCATCCAAGTACAATAAAAACAAGTTCGTGTTGAACCATCCAGTTAACGCCCGACAACGTTAACCGCAAATAAATAATTTCGATTATTGCAACACCAATCGAATACTTCCATGCGTTCCTAAAATTTTCCTGCACTGCAATTTGTGTGGAAGTCATGCTTAATGTAGAAAGCGGCAACTGTCCTGTAAAACTTACAAACCAACCCCAAAAAAGTGTGTAAAAAACATCCATGCAAAAAAATAAAGTTGCAATTATATGAAACTATTATTTATGCTTTATCAATCATTGTTCCTGTTTTTATTTATTGTGATGCCACGTTCGAAACTTACTCGTCATCGGCACCTTCTCATTGCAATCGCGAGATTACTCACCTTTCAAATTTGTGACAATGTTAAAAATAAAAAAGCCGCGTTATGATTAACGCAGCCTATTATCATTCAACAACTAAAATTTCAATTATGCTTTTACGGCAACTTTCTTTGCAAGCTTGCTTTTTAAATTGGCAGCTTTGTTTTTATGAATAACACCCCTTTTTGCAAGTTTATCAATCATAGAAATTACATTAGGTGCAGTCTCTGCATAAGCCTTTTCATCTTTCAGCTCCTTTAAATCACGTATTGCATTACGAGTTGTTTTTCCATAATAACGATTGCGCTCCCTGCGTTTTGCAGCCTGACGTGTATCTTTTTTTGTTGCCTTATGATTTGCCATCTGTATTTTTTTTCGAGCCGCAAAAGTAGGGAGTTAAAATGAAAAAGAAAAAATTTAAAGCGGAAATTTCCCATGGACGACCCTTCAAAACAGGGTTTTTAACACATAAGTTTTTGCAACCTAAATACTTTTTGCATTCAAATAAGCGATATTTGCAGTTGACGTGTTGCAAACCATGTAAAATAAAATCTAAATTGTTATCCGATGAAGGATTTTTCATATATCACGAGCTCCCATCCCGCTTTTATTGAAAATTTATATCAGGATTTTAGAAAAGACCCCAACAGCGTTGATCCCGAATTCAAAAAATTTTTTGAGGGTTTTGATTTTGCGATTACTAACGTTAACGGTGGAAACGGTAAATATACTACTGCGACTGCCACAGCACCTCCTCCTGCCGCTGAAGGTATTGACTGGATGCGTGAGGTACGGGCTTACCGCATGATTCTTGGCTACCGCAATAAAGGTCATTTGATTGCTAAAACAAATCCCATACGTAAGCGCAAAGACCGTGGTGCAAATCTGGACCTTACATTCTTTGGCTTTACCGAAGAAGACCTTGATAAAGAATTTCAGGCAGGAAAACTCATTGGCTTGGAAACTACTTCGCTTAGAAATATTATTCAGCATCTTGAAAATGTTTATGCGTCACACGTAGGTATAGAGTTCAAATACATCAGCGACCAGAAAAAAGTGGATTGGCTAACCAATGAAATGGAAAAGAAGTTTACCAATTCTCTGCCTCTTGAGAAGAAAAGACGCATTCTTGAAAAATTGAATCAAGGCGTGATGTTTGAAAAATTTCTTCACACAAAATATATTGGTCAAAAACGTTTCTCCCTTGAAGGCGGTGAAACAACTATTGCGGCGCTCGATACAATTATAAATGTTGCAGCAGACCACGATGTTCAAGAAGTTGTAATTGGTATGGCGCATCGTGGAAGATTGAATGTTTTGGCAAACATCATGGGCAAAACCTATCAACAAATCTTTAGCGAGTTTGAAGGAACGGCTAAGCGTGATGAGACCATGGGCAGCGGTGATGTAAAATATCATCTTGGTTTCGGCAGTGAAATTAAAACACCAGCCGACAAAACTGTTCATCTGAAACTGATGCCAAATCCATCTCATCTTGAAGCTGTTGACCCTGTTGTTGTAGGTTTTTCAAGGGCAAAGGCAGATGTTTTATACAGCAGCGATTTCGATAAAATTCTTCCCATACTTATTCATGGAGATGCTTCCGTTGCCGGACAGGGAATTGTGTATGAAGTTATTCAAATGAGCGACCTGCAAGGTTATTANACNGGCGGCACNATTCATTTTATCATCAACAATCAAATTGGATTTACAACCGATTTTGATGATGCACGNAGTTCGGATTATTGCACTTCGCTTGCATCTGCCATACAGGCGCCGGTACTGCATGTAAATGGTGATGATGCAGAAGCTGTA
>JGI25406J46586_10000828_pt1 | contig 14564 bp, 18 predicted proteins | sample TabmetS4T2R2_FD_46586 | JGI IMG/M metagenome (IMG submission 46586) | reverse complement strand
AGCTACGGTGGGCCGTCCGTGCACGGTTTGCCGACCGGTTGCGCGACGGGGGCGCCCGTCTGTCGCGCCCGTCGCTCGCTCAAGAGCACCCTCTTTAAGCTCCGATGCAACTTACTCAGTTGACTACGGCTGTTGGCGGCTCTCCACCTGATCAGGAAAGCGGAAACTTCACGTTGCAGAGAGTTGTTGCCGTAAGACGATCATAGCTAAACTCCAAATGCGCATTGCTCAACTCGCTCCTCTTGCCGAGAGTGTCCCCCCAAAGCTATATGGCGGCACGGAGCGGGTGGTCGCCTGGCTGGTGGATGAACTGGTTGAGCTGGGCCATGACGTAACTTTATTCGCAAGCGGCGACTCGAAGACGCGCGGCCAGCTCCACCCCGTTTGGCCCAAGGCGCTCCGGCTCGGACGAAAGGGTGTCGATCCCAGTTCTGCCTGCGCGCTGCTGCTGCAAGCTATCGCAAAACGGGCAACCGAGTTCGATGTGGTCCACTCCCACATTGATTGGCTCCCACTCCCGCTGCTTGAACGACTCGGGGTGCCATTTCTCACGACTATGCACGGCGCCGGCTAGACCTGCCGGGACTTCCAGATGTGATTCGGAAGTTCCCCGAAGCCCCTTTTGTCTCGATTTCAGACCATCAGCGCATGCCTCTTCCGAACGCGAACTGGCTCGGTACGGTTCAGCATGGGTTACCTGACGACCTGTTTCGCCCGTCGTACGACCGAGGATCGTATTTGGCTTTCCTCGGACGCCTAACGGCTGAGAAGGGTCCGGAAGATGCGATCCGGATCGCGAGGGCCGCCGGAAAACCGCTGTGCATCGCCGCCAAAATACCACGTGCCGAGACGGCGTTCTTCAGAAAGCATCTCGAGCCTCACCTCGACGGTGATAGAGTTCAGCTCATCGGCGAGGTGGACGACGCTAGAAAGCAGCCGTTCCTTGCAGACGCGGCAGCCCTGCTGTTTCCCATCAATTGGCCGGAGCCGTTCGGCCTGGTTATGATCGAGGCGATGGCATGTGGGACGCCCGTTATCGCCTACCGGTCCGGCTCCGTGCCGGAGGTCGTTGAGGACGGCATTACGGGTTTCATCGTCGAAAGCGAGGAGGAAGCCGTTGCCGCAGTGAACGAACTGGCTCGCCTGGACAGAAGAACAATCCGCGCGCGCTTTGAGGAGCGGTTTTCGGCGCGTCGCATGGTGCGGGAATACGAAGGTTTGTATCAGAAGCTGATCGCGGCCGGAGCCGCCGAAGCCGCAGGCGGCAAATATCATCTCAAATGTGAAAAGATTTGCAACGACGTCCAAGGCGGCGATGGCTATGGCATCGGCCCTTCTGCCCTAGTTGATCGCCTGAGCGGTCCGACTTGAACGCGGACAGAGGCGAGTGGATGCCTCTTACATCCCGGCCCTCATCCACGTCCGCTTTGGCCCTAGAAGCAGGCAGCCAAGGCCTTCAACCTACTGTCACCCTCGTTAGCCTTAGCGGTCACCTCGTGAAGAAGGAAGAGTTGCTGCGCGAGATGTGGCCGGGCACTTTGGTTCAAGAGGTAAATTTGACCGTCAATATCTAGGCCTTGCGAAAGGCCCTTCGGCGCGGTCGAACTGAACAAGCTCTAATCAGCGCGCTTGGCAAAGGCATGCAGTCAAGCGGCTGATTTCGGACTATGTGCCAATGCGGTCCCATTTAGGCCACGCCTCCCCGTGTTCACTTCGGAACACAAAGCTACCATCTGGGTTTATGCGGACCGGTGCAATGCCAGGAGCTGCGCTATGCGCGAGCACGCTTACAGAGCGTTTCAGATCGGCACAGACGGCCACGTTCTCTTCAGGGTTGACCTTTTTTGCGAGAGTGATGACGAAGCCAAGGATCGTGCCAGGCAACTGATGGACGGCCACGCTATCGAGCTTTGGGATGGGGCGTGTCTGCTCACGAAGTTCGAGTGAACGGCGCCAAGCGCAGCCCTCATCGGTAGCCAACCAGAGACGCTCTTGAAACAGCTTACGGAATACGTGCCGCTCGCGGCGGCGCGGGCTACCAGTATGGCCTTCCTCCGCCAAGCCTACCTCAGATTATCAGCTAAGATTTACGCCCCAAGCAGTTTCTGCTTTGATCCCATTTAGTTCGCGAAATACAACTCGTACTCGCTCAGGAGAACTACGGAGCAGGAACCCGAACCTTTCAGGGGGCTCGCCATTTCTGCTATGGTGGCTGGACAGAGACGGGGTGCGTTCATGACCGAACAGCTAGTCGTCACGCCGCGCGACAGCTTCATGGAAGCGGCGCAACGCGAAATGATCGCGTTCGAGCGACGCGAGCGAGAGTTTCGCAAGCGGGAAAAGAAAGAGCGGGCGGAAGAACTAGACTTGCCCGCCTTGAAGCAAAGACTGAAGAGCTAGGTTGAGGGGGCCTGGATCACGACGGAGGGGTCGCTTCGGCGGCCCCTTTTCATTGCCCCAAGCTGAACCGCAGGCCGTCATCAAATATTCACGGAACGAGCTGTCCGCGCGCCTCGTTGCCTGCGAAAGTCAGTTGTCAGGAGAGAAGCTTGCTCTCGAACACCCCAGCGCTCTTGAGTCGGATCGCCTACCTCACAGCGCTCCTGCTGTTTGGGACATTCGTCGTGCCTGAGGCATGGAGATTGCTGCAGTGAATGGAGCGGCTAAATGGGTGGCTCGGTGCGTGATCAAAACCATGAACTGACGTTGGTGCTGATTGCACTACTACTGGCGCCGATGGCGCTCAACGTGGTCCGCTATCTGCGACGTTCCTTCAGGTGATAGAGGGCTCGGGATTTTTCATCCGAAGCTCATCCCTTGCAACAATCTTTTTCGTTTGCCTCCCCGAACACTCGCATTCAATTTCATTTTGGACCGCGGCTAGCGAGCACCTACCGCCCGGAACTTAGGGGCATGGGAATAGTTTCTGGACTGGGCGGGACACAGGAACTGACCGATGAACCGCCTAGTTTGCGTCGCGATAATGCTTGCCTGCATTTCAACGTCTGCTTTGGCCGAGACCTGCATTGCTTCGCAATATGGGTACAGCGGTGGCAAGACCGCATCCGGCGAGCGGATGAACCCAAGTGCGATGACGGCTGCCCACCGAACGAGGTCATTTGGTTCTCAGGTGACGGTCACTTCGCAGAAGAGTGGACGGAGCGTCGTCGTTCGGATCAATGATCGCGGCCCGTTCGTTAAGGGTCGGTGCATTGATTTGTCTACCGGGGCGGCGCGCGCTCTCGGCATGGGTGGCACTGAATTCGTGTCGCTCAACTGAACGCTCTGGCAGAGAAACAAAACAGACCCGCCGAAGCGAGCCTTTTGTCGACGGACGGGCTACCTCTTCGGTCGTGGTATTGAACCCCGTCCCTGGCGTCGCAATACGGCCCGGCGTCACTGTGCGGCCTTCTGCTAGAAACGCCGACTCTGGACCTGCCTGTTATTCATTCACTCTTTTTGTTGTTTTTCTTTTGCGCTTTTTCCGTCAGAGCTTTTAGAGCGTTCTTCGAAGCGATCGGGCCCCTTAGCGAGATCGTGCCCCGTCTTGCTCTCGTTTTTCGCTTCTTCCTTTGCAGTCGCCCGGCGCAAGCCTTCAGCAGCCTGCTCCCCCGCTTTTGATTTTCGTTCGTGATTCATTTCATGGTCCTTCCCTGATAAAGCCGTCCTCTCTAGGAATACTCCTCGTCTATCTTAGCCATAACAATTTCCAATTAGATCACCTGAACATTGTTCCGCTCCGCCATCATGCAGCCGATATGGCGCCTCACATACAGTCCTTCCCCCTGGGCGAAGCTGTGGTCCGCTGTACTCATCCACCCATGCAACCGTGTCGGGTCCGGGCCCGCTATAGGCTCGTTGGCCAGGAACTCATGGGGGCTCGCGGCCGTTCTGTTGCTATGACGAAGCGAGAAATCTCAGTTCCGATGGTTGAGCAGCCAGCCCGGTTGTCCGATATTCAGCCAATGGGCGACGCCGCCTCGGTCGACAACCGTGAACCGAGATCGAAAAATGCGGCGAATTCGACAAACGCCGGTCGTCTAAGGCGAAATTCGCTGAAGAAGCAACGCTCAATCCTTGTCGATGGAGCAGAAGTCAGGCGTAACGACTGACCGGCCATAGCGAGCATCTCGTAACGTACGAACCGGCCGCAAGAGGTACTGCTGCTCCCCCTGGATGGTCCTACCCGAGTGTTCCAAGTGCGCGAGTTCTACTGTCGATCCTGCCGCAATCAAGTATCATTCGAACAGTGCGAATGTGCGAATTGTGGCAGCAAACTCCTATTCGACCCCGCGACTTTTGGGATGGCGCTATTGGCGGAGGGTCATCCCTGCGACAATCGTGAACTCATCGGATGCAATTGGTCAGTTAAGCGTACCGGCAACTACTGTGCCTCCTGTTGTCTCAATCGGACTGTACCCAACCTCTCCAATCCTAGAAATGTTCTGCTTTGGAAGCGGGTTGAAGAGGCTAAACGTCGGCTTTTGTACGATCTTGGTCGCCTTCAACTTCCGCTCATTTCGCGCAACAGCTCCCACGTTGCTTTCGATATCCTCTCCGAAGACGGAGGACCGGTTGTCACGGGTCATCTTTCAGGGCTGATAACTCTGAATCTTGCAGAAGCTGATGACGTCGAACGCGAGTCTCGTCGCGCTTCCTTTCGCGAGCCCTACCGCACTTTGCTCGGTCACTTTCGACACGAGATCGGTCACTTCTATTGGAATCTGTTGGTCGAAGGAACAAAGCTCGAAGCGTCCTTCAATCTGGTCTTTGGGGATGCGGCGCTTGACTATCAAGCCGCGCTGGGTAGGTACTACAATCGCATCGAAAGAACCTATGATCGCAATGGCTTCATAAGCGAGTATGCAACGTCCCACCCTTGGGAAGATTGGGCCGAGACATTCGCTCACTTCCTTCATATCGTCGCCACTCTGGACACATTGGCGGCCTTACCCCTAGCGCTCGACGAACGCACTAGGCAGGTCCTAACGGATCCTTATCGTGAAGCCGATTTCGATGCGCTCCTGGCATCGTGGAAGCCTATTGCCCGTTCAATCAACGAACTGAATCGTTCGCTAGGCTTGGGCGATGCTTATCCTTTCGAGCTTTCCCCTGCAGTGCAAGGCAAACTGCATCTTGTGCACATGGCGATCGAACACTTTCGGAGCGACGCGAGTGCGCGCAAAGCATCGGTAGCCTCTGTGATCAGCCAACAAACCCGAACCGCAAGCTGACTCAAAGGTGAGGTTGCGCGAGATAATTTCGTTGCCGTGTTTTGACTGAAAATTATTCATGGCCCGACGAGTTGCGAGTCCAATTCACTGGCCTTGTGATCGCCTGGAACTGATAGCTGACGGTGTAGTGCACTTCTCGAGTGTTGGGTGTTGGGCTATTTGCAGTCGCGCCTTCCGCTTTCGAATGGGCGCGCTTGAGCCTAAGGAACCCTCATGGGATGTTCCAGTTTTGAGTCGATGAGGAGAAAGCCTATCAAGTTCGAGGTGATCCACCAGGGTGACGAGCGCATCTTGTTGAGGGTCAAGCGCGTGATCACCTCGTTAGGCTGTCTCATGTTGAGCTTACTGCGATCGTCTTGCTCAAGCGTGGTCAGATTATCCGCAATCTCAGCCTCACGCGGCCCTCGCTTGCTTGTAGCGCCGGTAGTCGTCAATTGCACGGTTGAGGAGTATGAGCCTGCGCCGTTCGCCTTTTACAACTAGCTGAGCAACGGTTTGCACCAGAAAGCGGCTGGCGTCGTTTGGATCAGAGATTTCATCCGAGCGCTCTAAAACGTCCCAGGCAATTTGGACCACGTTTTCAACGAAGGGGACCAGCGAGTCGTACATATGATAGGAACGGCAGCTCGCCCACTTGGTTCCCAACGTTATTGTCTTCTTCAACAACAGCCACGCATCCAGTATCGCCTTGGCGCGGCCCCGCAATAACGCTGGACGCCCACACGAGAAGTACGTCGCCCTCGCTACTATGCGCCTTACTTTTCTCTTGCCAGCCGTTCAGCCTTTAGGCGCTCATAGTTGGCACGGAAGGCTGCATCCGCCTGTCTCCGCTCGGCCATCGCCTGCTCAGCCTCAACTCGCCGTTTTTCCAGTCGTGCCTCACGTTCCAAACTGTCGGCAGCCGGCTTAACTCTTTTGTCGAACTGCATGCCTCTCAACGCTCACGCTTCGTCAGATGATCCCCGTGCTACTCCTTAAAGAGCACGGTCCCGCTCCAGTTTTTGGGGGCTATAAGCGGGACCGTGCTTTGGTCGTAGGCTTGTCATTCCAACCAATCAATCCATCAATCCCAAGCCGCCCATGAAGTTCCTGTGTTGCTATTGCGTAGTCACTGATCAGCAGGATCGATGAATCAGTTGCTCGGTACAAAAGTGTACATAAGGCCAAACAAAAGCATGGGCCGCATTCAGAATACCTTACTCGTTCGAGAGACCCTTGAACGAACTCGTCCTGACACAATCCTTCGGAGGTGATGTCTCGGCATTCTAGATCGGCGTAGAACTTCGGCTCAGCCCATGTAGCCTTGGCCTTCCGAATAGGCTCAGTTAGCTTTGCCTTCGGACCAATAACGGGATCGAGTTGCTTCCTGACTTGGCTTGAGCTCGTTCAATTCTAACCCGTCCCAACCTTGCCGAGATAGACACGCTCTTTGTCTTCTCGCTTGCCAAGGAAAGGAGGGGCAACTCCGGAAGGATCTTTGATGAAGCCGACGACAGGGGATCTCCCACGCTGGACGGTTTTGATTTCGATTAAGGCGTCACTCCGCTCGACTTGTATGGTCATCCGTTCGCTTCGGGATAGTGCCCTGCAAGTAGTGTTCCGCCCATGAAGCGGGATGACATCGTGCGTCGATCCGAGGAAATCCAGTTCGCTATCCTCACATTTGTCGGCAGGAGGGGTCGTGACCGCTTGCTTGGAAGGCCTTCGATGCAGCCTGCAGGCGGCTAAAAGTGGCGAGCGAATTGCCTAGCAGCCGTGCGAATAGGGCGCCCTTGGGTTTCAAGTTAGCGCTGGCGGGCAGAAGCGCTTTCCATAGCATGCCGAACCTAACGGCCACCCACTCCGCGGTGGACCACGAACGTGATTAATGCTGCAGTGCCGTGTTCTTATAGGGCCGAGATCCTACTAAGGGGCCGGCTTGTTAAGCAGATGCGACAAAGCCGTTAGTAGTTGAACGGGTGCAAATGGCTTCGTCAGCAAGATGCTGTTCGGGACACCATGTACTGCCCATTCATCAGTACTTCCGCCAGTGATGTAGATGACCGGTAAGCTCGGATCAAACGCTCGAGCACGCCGAGTAACCGACCACCCTGTCACGTGATCATGACCAAATCCGATATCGACGATCAGCGCCTGACAACGATCAGCATTGAGCAAGCTTATTGCCTCCTCGCTTGAGGAAGCATTGCGACATCCAAACCCTCCGTCGCTGACGACCTCGGCCACAATGTCCCGGACTGTAGGATCGTCGTCTACTATCAGAACGAGCGGGTTTTCCATGGGCGCCTCGTAGGGCCTCACAAGCGCTGCTCTCAACCCTCGAAGCAGTTCCTGGCCAGCGACGAAAAATCTCGGGTGAGTGCCCGTTCATCCAGCTCTCGCTTCAAAGGAGACACCCAGTTTTTGGGTGTTCGATGCGCTTAGAGTGTATCCGCTGGCCGTCTTCTTTTTGTCGCTTGGACGTGCCACGGCGGAGCCATGAGATAGGTAAGGCAGGCTGCTAGTAATGCAGCCGCCGCTCCTAACGGACCAACAAGACGCCAATCAACCATTGAGAACTCGTTACGAAATCGGGCAAGACCTAGACAAAGAGTTGCACAGATGCATCACGGGCGAGCCAACGATCGGGCTACGGCCGAATCACTTTGACTGTGCAGCAGCCCTCTCATCTTAATGCGTGGCAATAGAGAGGTCTGTCATGTTTGAAACTGTAGCGGTGTTTTTCATTTTTATGAGTGCTGGGATATTTGCAGCTCACGCCGTGGACGCCCTGCGGTCGTAAAAAGGGCGAAATGTCCCGGCGACTTTGTGACAAAGTATGCGGTGGTAGAGCCGATATCAGAACATACGTCATAGCGGATGAGAATCACCGACTGGAAGGCGTTGATCGGTGTCATCGACCAAGCAACTGAGCGGCAAGTGCCGTGGGGGACGTCGCGATCAGCCTGCCAACACCGGCGGCTTCGGTGACCAGCTTCTTGACCGACCATTCGGAATATCGGCGGCCGCATACTTCGTGACCACGATCATTCAGGCTTGTGAGCTCACAGCGATCACGTGACCCAATTAGCCCTAGAAGACGGTGAGATGCAGCAATCAATAGCCGACGCCGACCATGCGAATTGCAGCTTTCAGCTCATCGCTGCCGTAGGGCTTCTGAACGACGGCGATTGAGTCCATATCTTTAAACATCTCGCGAATGTCTCCCCCGCCTTGGCCGGTCGCGATGACGATGGGCATCGACGGATAGATCGAGCGTACCTCGCGGATAAAGGCGTCGCCCTTGCTATCCGGCAGACCCATGTCGACGACCATAGCATCAACGCCGCCCGGAATAAGGCGCAGCTTGTTAAGGGCTTCGGCGGCGGACGATGCGACATCCACTTTCAACGAGCATTCTTCGAGATAATCCCGCGCGAGCATCTGGATAAGCGCTTCATCTTCGACGACCAGGACGCGGGCCGGAGCCGAGCGTGCGTCGATAATGTCCCGAAGTTTTGCCCCGAGCGCGGCTTGGGTGAAGGGCTTGGTCAACAGCTCGACGCCGGGGTCGAGCCGGCCATCATGGACGATGGCGTTCCGCGCATAACCAGTCGTAAAGAGAACCTTCAAGTTCGGCTTACGCTTGCGGGCTTCCTCGGCGAGCTGACGCCCGTTCATGCCACCGGGCAACCCGACATCCGTAAAAAGGACGGCCACCTCGGGGTGCGCCTCGAGAATCTGAAGTCCCGCGCGCCCATGAGCCGCCTCCAGCACGCTATAGCCAAGCTCCCGCAAGCTTTCAGTCGAATAGCTCCGCACGTCCTCATCATCCTCAACCACCAGCACAGTTTCCGTGCTCCGGCCGCGCGCAATCTCGCGCACGGTGGGTTCGTCCTGCTCGGCCGCATCCGAATGGTGCCGCGGCAGGTAGACTTTGACGGTCGTGCCTTCGCCGACCTCGCTGTAGATTTTGACGTGGCCGCGCGACTGCTTAACGAACCCGTAGACCTGGGACAGGCCGAGTCCCGTGCCGTGCCCGACATCCTTCGTGGTATAGAACGGATCGAAGGCTTTCGCCTTTGTTTCCGCCGTCATGCCGACGCCCGTGTCGCTCACAGCCAGCAGAACGTATTGGCCGGGCACGACTTCAACTTGGGCGGCGGCATAGATTTCGTCGAGATGAATGTTGGCGGTCTCGATCGTCAGCTTGCCGCCATTTGGCATGGCGTCTCGCGCGTTTACTGCGAGATTGAGGATCGCCACTTCGAGCTGGTTGGGATCAGCAAAGGCGCGCCACAGGCCGCCGGCGAGAACCGTTTCAACCGCGATTTGCTCGCCAAGGGTTCTACGCAAAAGATCGGACATGCCCGTGACCATGCGCCCGACATCGACCGCCTTCGGCTCAAGCGGCTGCTGCCGCGAGAAGGCCAGCAGCCGCTGTGTCAGCGCCTCGGCCCGGCGCGCGCCACGCATGGCGTTATCGACGGCGCGTTGCAGACCGCTTCTATCCAGCCCGTCATCGCGCACGTTGCGCTGCAAGGTCTCGAGGTTGCCTATGATGATGGTCAGAAGATTGTTGAAGTCGTGTGCGACGCCGCCGGTGAGCTGGCCAATGCCTTCCATTTTCTGGGACTGGTGCAGTCGTTCTTCGGCGGCGCGCCGTTCGGTCAGATCGCGTGTCACTTTGGCAAAGCCCAAGATCTCGCCTTTGGAATCCCGGATTGCATTGACGACCACGTTCGCCCAGAAATGCGTGCCGTCCTTGCGCACCCGCCATCCTTCGGCTTCGAACTTCCCGGTGGCGGCGGCGGTTTCAAGCACTTTGTTTGGCACGCCGTTGCTGCGATCCTCCTCGGTGTAGAACCGCGAAAAATGCTCCCCGATAATTTCCTCGCGCGCGTAACCCTTGATGCGTTGAGCGCCCGGATTCCAATTGATGACGTGCCCTTTCGGATTAAGCATGAAGATCGCGTAATCGTTCACGCCCTCGACAAGCAATCGGAACCGGCGCTCGCTATCTTCGAGCTTGAGAGCGCTGGAGGCGAGTTCGCCCGCGCGTTGCAAGGCCCTTTCTTCCAGATCGCGGTTTAGCGCCTGAAGCCTTTCTTCCGCACTCTTGCGCGCCGCCAATTCCCGTTGGCTGGTCTCATAAAGCCTTGCATTGTCTATGGCGACCGCAGCTTGAGCTGCAAGTCCAACCAGCAGGCGCTCGGCTCGCGCCGTAAAAATGCCTGGCTGGCGATGGCCGAAAAACAAGCCGCCTAGAACCTCGCGGCTGCGCGAGAGCACGGGCACCGCGAGATAGCTGCGCACCGGCAGATGACCGGGCGGCATGCCATGATAGGGCTCCATCTTGCCGTACCGGGGATCGGCAAGAATGTCCGGCGAGCGCAACGGGCCCGTCCCGCGGAAGGTCGGCTCGAATATTTGCGTGTTGCGCGGCATCGGAAATTTGGCGAAGGCCTCGCGTGGCGCTCCGGACAAGGTGTAGAGCGTGTACGCTTCGCCGTCTGAACGCATCACATTGTAGAAGAACGCCCCAAACTGCGCGCCGCTGAGTTCGACTCCGGCATCGGTCACCGTCTGAACCAGTCGCTCCAAATCAAGTTCGGCGCCGACGGCCGCGCCAGTGCGGTTCAACACTTCGAGCGCGCGCGCTTCTTCACTCAATTCCGCCAGGCGTGCTTCCAGCGTTTCGTTGACCGCGAGCAGTCGGGCTTCCAATTGCTTGCGCTCACTGATGTCGTAGAAAGCGGCGCGTAGCATGCCGCCGCTTACCTGGCCCTTCCCCGCTAGCCATTGCAGTCGGCCCTCGGCTTTCTTTACTCGGAATTCCACATTGAGTTCGCCGCCATTTTTGGCGTTTTCAATGGCGTGCCGGAGCTTGATAGCGTCGTCGGCGAACACCGCGCCAAGCCAATCCTCGAAACGCGCGGGCGGAGTGCCCTCGACGAAACCAAACATGCCTGCCACGGGGGGACTCCAAGCCCAATCCTGAGTTGAAAGGTCGAGAACAAACGCGCCTACGCTCGAGGTCTCTGCCTGACGGAGTTGCCGTTCTAGGGCCGATGCGCTTGAAGCGGAGCCAGCCGGATTTCTCGTGTCACTGTTCATGGGGAAGCGCGTCGGGCATTTCCGGTGAGGATGGCTTTCGCCTCGACCATCGCGCGCAGCTTGCCGAGCGCGATATGGCGCGGCAGATGGTTGAACCCACAGGAGCTTGTGATGAACGTTTGCTCCGGCGCGAGCCAGCTGTGCGCCTGAATGCGTTCGGCCACCTCTTCGCCGGTCTCGATGTTGGGAGCCTGTACGTCGACGGCGCCGATACCGAGTTGGCGGTTTCCAAGACAGGACTGATAATGCGCCGCCATGTCGTGTTCGATCAGAAATCCGTCGCATTCGATCCCGCACACGAGATCAGCCTTATAGCGCCCGTGATCGAAGTAACGGTGCCCGATCTGCCCGTCGTAATCAGGCCCGACGGCGTAATTGCCTTGGCAGTAGTGCACCATCACGTGCACATCGTCCGGCAAGTCTTCGATGGACAGGTTGATGGCATCGACCGCCGCGCGGACTTCGTCGTCCTCGCCCACCGTGAAATACGGTTCGTCGATCTGGATATGCTTGCAGCCTTCCGCCGCGAGCCATTGAAAATTGCGATGCAGCAGTTTGCCGAAGTCTCCGATCATTTTTTTCGTGTCGTTGTAATATTCATCGAAAGCCACAGCCGCGAGCAGATGCGGCCCTGTCATCGTTATTTTGACCGNCTTGCCGGCGAAGGCCGATACCGTCCTGAACTCATCGACAAGGCCGAGATCGATGGCGTCTGGGATGGGTCCGCGGCAGATCGCCGCCGGATGAAAGACATTGGGATCGTAATGAGTAATGGGTTTCGCCTTAGTCTCCCCCTGAAACGAGGGGATTTTCTGCCAAAAGTGATTTAACATGGCGTTGGGGGGCGAATGCCGGTTGTGGCGCCGGCGGTGCATCTCCCCGCCTGTGATAACGTCGATGCCCGCGACCTGCTGGTCAAGGATGGCAGCCTGCATCGCGCGCATTTGGGCGTCGGCGAGATCGCCCTCAGTGAGATGTCCAAGCGTGACCATGCGGTCAAGCGCCTCATACCACCGAGGCACGCTGTGAGCCCCGACGACCGTCGTTGTGTAGGCTGGATAACGCGGCATTCCCCCGCTCACTTTTAGATGGCGTCCTTTAAACTATATGGTCGGGCCGCATTGGTGGCGAGTACAAAAGATGGAATCCGCTTGCATGATCAAATCGTTAGGGCGAAGCGTGATTACCCCAACGCTGCTTAATGGTTTTTGTTCCAACGGCGGGACTAGGGCACATGTTTCGCATGAGCCCTTGCGGGCTTGCCCCCGATCGGACGCGCGCTGACTTTGCCGAGGCACTGGTCGAGCTCCTTGGGCCTGCTGCAGCGATGCTGACTTCGGGTACCGCCGCCAGCGCGCATGGACACCGCGAAAGTACGAGATGCAGAAGAGCGGCTGTAACGATGTGGCCGGGAGGGCGAGATTGAGCGGGCGATGAGGCCGGCGAAATGAGGCAGCCTCACTCGCGTACTTTACCTGCGAGTTGTTCTTCCTTTTTGGCCAGCAAATCATAGGACTCTGCCAGCTGGATGTAGGAACTTCGTACCTCCAGCTCGGTCGCCATCCGCGCCAGCACTCGGCACTCTTCAGCGCGCGCTATCAAGGTTTCCACCTGAATAGAACGATGCTTCCTGATCTCCATCACGCGACTCCAATCCAGCCAATCGGAATCGAGCGCGAAATAGGGCAGGAGTGAGCACTCTTCAAGCCCCAGTGCTAAAAGTCAGCAAGGGCCGGACTGACAAGGCCGCGCGACGCATCGTCGAGATCGTCGGCGCCTTCGAGGGGTGCAGGACCACGTGAGAGCCAGGGTTGAATTGGAAGCCACTCAATTCCGATCGCGACTCCTGATTTCCGTTTCGGCCTGAAGCCAGAATTCCAGATCGCGATCCCTGGGACGGCCGTGTTGCTCCCATAGTTCGTGCGCGCGGGCAGCGATCTTTGCCTTGGCGCGCCTTTTACGCAAGATACGCGTTAACCGGACCCTCAACTCCTGAGCCCACGAACTGAGCCGCTCGACCGTCGTGGGATCAAGGACCCGCGAGGCGATCCGGTCCGCTTGTTCAATCTTCCTTTTAAGTTCCTGAGGATCGTCTTCGCCATCGTCCATGCGGCCGTCTCCGTCAAGATATGACGGTTGACGTCCCTGCTTTGTTCACCGGAGCCGACCGCGTGTAGATCGTAGATCGAGGACGAAGACTGGGGCTAGCTCGCCTCGGAGAGGCTGTGAGCTTGTCTAGTCGACCGACGCTTGGACCTTCGAGCACCACGTAAGAACTGCAAGCCTTGGACAGCAAGCTCCTGATCCGTTCCCGTCCTGCCTTCGAGGAACCTTCTGCAGCCGCTCACGCGCGGCTTCTTCTTGCTCGGGCGTGAGGTCCACCATCAGTACATAGGTCTGCATGACCCGTTCGATCGGCCTCGATGGCGGTTTTTGCTCCCTCTTTTTTCCATAACGCACCGACGGAACTGGAGTTCCGCGCTTTGGAACCAAGGGATGAGGTCATTACGAAAGACGCGGGCTGGGTCGCGAGATTAAGGCCTGGCTGAAACTCCTATTTGCAAAGGGATGCGCATGACGATTGCGGACATGCCAGAGGCGCTGGGTTGCCGCATCGCAGCAGAAGCCGGGGAAATCCTGGGGCTTCCACTTGACCGACTTCGACTGTGGCCAACTTGACGTCAACCGCGAGAGGGAAGCAGTGTGGCCTGCTGCCGAGCTTGTAGAAGCGCGCAATTGATCCTTTTCTTCGCTAATGGCTTATGGTGTGTCAGGACTACCTGACAAGTAGCGCCATCATCTCGCGCTGCAAAACCCAGTTGAGACCAGCGAACTGCCGCAGCTTATCGAACGGATGCTAGAGAGCAGCTGTGCTAACTCAATTCTCGCCGTTGAGACCCGAGAGCCGCCACAGAAAAGGTGATCTGTCGGGCGGCAGTGGTGATCGAACCGGTCTCCGCCAATAGTCTCCTCGAAACGGGAATTTTTCGGAATACGGCCGGAGATTTTCCGCGATTTCAGCCCTGAGTGGCGGAGACTGGGAGCCTGGAGACTAACTCAAGCGCCGGAAAAGCCCGGATTTCCGGGGCTGTGTGGCGCAGGTTGTGGACCTCGGCAAATTGCAGGACTGGGTGGCTGGCGACGCAGTCCGGATCGCACCCGTCTCCAGCCAAATTCCCTGCAAACAGGGAATTTTTCAGGGAAACTGGCGATTTCGGGCGCTCTGAGACCATC
>JGI25406J46586_10000789_pt1 | contig 14957 bp, 10 predicted proteins | sample TabmetS4T2R2_FD_46586 | JGI IMG/M metagenome (IMG submission 46586) | reverse complement strand
TGCAGGCAATGGCCGAGATGATCGACCTGCCGGTCGCGATCCTCAGCCATGGCAATACGGTGAAGCACACCGAGTATTCGTTCCTCACCAACGTCTTTGCCGCCCGCGGCTACCTCGTCATCAGCATCCAGCACGACCTTGCCACCGACGATCCGATGGTGACCAAGGTCGGCGAGGAATATGTCGGCCGCCGCATGCAATACAACCGCGGCGCCTTCAACATCATGTTCGCGATCGAGCAAGTGAAGAAGCTCTATCCCAACGCGGACTACCGCCACCTCACCTTGATCGGCCATTCCAATGGCGGCGACATCTCGATGTTCTTCGCCAAGCAGCACCCTGATCTGGTCAAAAAGGTCGTCACCCTGGACAATCTGCGCGTGCCCTTCATCACCGACGGCAAGATCAAGATCCTGTCCTTCCGCTCCAAGGATCCGCACTTCAAGGCCGATCCCGGCGTCGTTCCCGATGACGAGATTTGCCTCAAGGCCGGCATCAAGGTGGTCAAGACGCCGTTCCAGCACAACGAGCTCAGTGACCGCGGCTCGGATCGCGTGAAGTCGGCGATCCAGGCCTCGGTGCACCAGTTCCTCGACGAAGACGAAGGCCCGCCGACGATCCCGCTGCTGACGGCGGCAGCGCCCGGCACGCCCGCGGCGGCTGCTTCGGGTGCGTCAGCGGCGGCCGCATCGGGCGCGCCGGCCGCGGCCAAGCAGTAGCGTCGAGCCGCCTGCCTTACTGCTCGCCGTCGCGCAGTCGCCGCCACAGCGCGCCGACGATGTTGGAGTAGTCGTCGGTCCAGACCCGCTGATTGTCTTCCGGCTCCGTCAGCGTCCACTTGTCCGACGCGGCGAGCTTGCCGATGTCGGCCTCCTCGCGCGCGGAAACGACGACCGTGGTCGAGAAGATGTACTCATTGTCGCGGCCGGTGTCTTCGCTATAGACCCAGCTCTTGAGATCGTTGGCATCGGCGATGCCGACCACCACGCTCTCGAGCTCGAGATGCCGGTTCGAGACGTGCATCACCACGGCGCCCTGCGGCGCCAGCTTGTCCTTGTAGATCTCCATCGCCTCCTCGGTGGCAAGATGGATCGGGATCGCGTCCGAGGAATAGGCGTCGACGATGATCACGTCGTAGGTGCCGTTCGGCTCCTTCGCGAACGTCAGCCGCGCATCGCCGATGACCGGTTTCAGGTCAGGCTCGCATTTCTGGATGTAGGTGAAATATTTCGGGTCGCGCGCGCTGTCGACCATGGTCTGGTCGATCTCGAAAAACTTCCAGTCCTCGCCCGGCTCGGAGGCACAGGTCAGCGAACCGGATCCGAGCCCGATCACGGCCACTCTTAGCGGCGCGCCCTTGCGCTCGCGCATCGCGGTGATGGCCTGACCGATGCCGCCGTCCTTGTGGTAGTAGGTGATCGGCTCCGGCCGTTCCGTCACCGGCGAGCCGTCGTTGTTCCTGAATTTCTCCGCGCCATGAATGGTCGTGCCGTGCATCAGCACGTGATACTGGCCGTTGGGCGTCACCACGATCTTGTGCACGCCGAAGAAGCTGCGCACGGTCTCCACCCGCCCGTCGTCGGAGGGATAGGCGCGCAGCAGCACCAGCGCGACCGCGACGGTGGCAAAGATCTTCCAGCGGTTGCCGTTGAGCGCGACCGCCAGCAGCGCCGCAAGCGCGCCGATGCCGCCGATCATCCAGGTGCGGTTGTTTTCGAGGAAGGCAAATATCTTGCCCGCGTAATAAGTCGGCAGGATCAGCGCGACCGCGATCGCCGCGAGCAATGGCCAGTACCATTGCGTGAACCGCTGGAACCGCTCGTTGCCGGGCGGCCGGCACAGCGCGGCGAGCGCCAGCAGGATCGGATACTCGGCGATCCAGGAGAAAGTGAATGGCGCGATCAGGCCGGCGAACAAGCCGCCGACCATGCCGCCGAACGACAGCGCCACATAGAAGCCGGTGAGATATCTTGCCGCCGGCCGCGTGCGCGCCAGCTCACCATGGCAGGCCATCGCGATGACGAAGAAACACAGTTGATGTCCGCCGAGCGTCAGCAGCAGGTTCTGCTCGCCGCCGACCGCCAGCAGGATTACCACGCCGGCGATCGCCAGCGGTTGCAACAGCAGCATCAGCCAGTGCGGCAGCAGCGGCCGCGACTGGAACACCAGCACCCAGGTCAGAAGATAGAGCGACAGCGGCAGCACCCACAACAGCGGCGCGGCGGCAACGTCGGTGGAAATATGCGCCGTCACCGCGATCAGCAGGCCCGACGGCACTGCGGCCAGAAAGATCCAGCGCGCGCGCAACAGCCATGACGGCGCCGGCGCATCCGCGTCGTCCTCAGGCATATTCAGCGCCGCCGCGTCCTTTGGCGAGCGAAGCAGCAGCACGCCGCAGCACGCGATCAGCAGGATCAAAAGGCCATAGCCGGCGGTCCAGATCAGGTTTTGGCCGCGCAGCGTGAACATCGGCTCCAGCAGCACCGGATAGGACAACAGCGCCAAAAAGCTGCCGATGTTGGAGGAGGCATAAAGGAAATACGGATCCGGCCCGTTGGGATGGCCGGTGCGGACGAACCAGGCCTGCAGCAGCGGGTTGTTGGCGGCGAGCGCGAAGAACGGCAGACCGATCGACACCGCGAACAGACCGAGCAGCCAGAACGCGTAGCCCGAGGTCGGCGGCTCGCCCCATCCGGAGCGGATCGCCAGCGGCAGGGTCAGCATGGCGGCAACCAGCAGCAACAGATGCACCACCACGGGAACAACGCGGTTGCTCGCCATCGTCAGGTAATGCGCATAGGCATAGCCGGCGAGCAGCAGCGACTGGAAGAACACCATCGCCACCGACCACACCGCCGGCGAGCCGCCGAGCCGCGGCAGCACCATTTTGGTGAACAGCGGCTGCACTGAAAACAGCAGCAGCGCGCTGACGAAGATCGCCAGCGTGTAGACCACCAGGATCAGCCGGTTCCGCGAAACGGCTGATGGCTCCGTGATGGCGGGTGCGGCAACGGTCATGAGAGCTCCGGCAAAACCCCGGCGGGGGATGGCATGTCCGGCAGGGGGTCGCCAGAGACGCCGAATTGAGCATATGGCAACTTCGCGGGCAAGAAACCTTGACGGAACGCAGTGGGGGCGCGAAGCACGTTTCGTTGAGCTAGCCAATCTTTCTTGAAGCGGACATGAACGAAACCGACGTTGTCATCATCGGAGCCGGACATAACGGCCTCACCTGCGCGGCCTATCTGGCGAAGGCCGGGCTTAAGGTGAAAGCGGTCGAGCGCCGCAAGGTGGTCGGCGGCGCCGCCGTGACCGAGGAATTTTGTCCCGGCTTCCGCAATTCGGTAGCGGCCTACACGGTGAGCCTGCTCAATCCGCAGGTGATTGCGGATTTGCGGCTGGCCGATCACGGCCTGAAGATCGTCGAACGCCGCGCGCAGAATTTTCTGCCCGCCCCCGACGGCCGCTACCTCCTCACCGGCGAGGGCCGTACCAAAGCTTCCGTTGCCAGGCTGAGCGAGCGCGATGCGGCACGGATCGACGGCTTCTCGCGCGAGCTGGAAGACATCGCCGATGTGCTGCGGCAACTGGTGCTGCGTTCCCCGCCGAACATCGTCGAAGCCTTCGGCACCGCCGCGATCCGCGAAGCCTTCAACGCCGTCGGCACCGGCAACATCCTGCGAAAGCTGTCGCTGGAGCAGCAGCGCAGCCTGCTCGATCTCTTCACCCGCTCCGCCGGCGAGATGCTGGACGAGCGTTTCGAGAGCGACCTCGTCAAGGCGCTGTTCGGCTTCGACGCCATCGTCGGCAATTATGCGAGCCCCTATGCCGCGGGCTCGGCCTACGTGATGCTGCACCACGCCTTCGGCGAGGTGAACGGCAGGAAAGGCGTCTGGGGCCATGCCATCGGCGGCATGGGCGCGATCGGACTTGCGATGGCGCGCGCGGCGCAGAAGCACGGCGCCGAGATCGAGACCGACGCCGGCGTGCGCGAAGTCATTGTCGAGAACGATCGCGCCGTCGGCGTCATGCTCGACAATGGCGAGAGCATTCGCGCGAAATATGTCGTCTCCAACGTCAATCCGAAGCTGCTCTACACGCACCTCGTGCCGCCGGAGGCGCTGCCGGCCGCCTTCCTTGATCGCATCTCGCGCTGGCGCAACGGCTCCGGCACCTTCCGAATGAATGTCGCGCTGAGCGCCCTCCCCTCGTTCACGGCGCTGCCTGGCGATGGCGATCATCTCACCGCCGGCATCATCCTCGCGCCATCGCTCGGCTACATGGACCGCGCCTGGCTCGATGCGCGCGCGCATGGCTGGAGCCGCGAGCCTGTCATCGAGGTGCTGATCCCCTCGACGCTCGACGATAGCCTGGCGCCGAAAGGCCAGCACGTCGCGAGCCTGTTTTGCCAACACGTCGCGCCGGAATTGCCGGATGGAAAATCCTGGGACGATTTTCGCGAGGAAGTGGCCGACCTCATGATCGCCACCGTCGATCGCTACGCACCGGGTTTTGCCGTGAGCGTGATCGGCCGGCAGATGCTGTCCCCGCTCGATCTCGAGCGGCAGTTCGGCCTGCTCGGCGGCGACATCTTTCACGGCGCGCTGACGCTCAACCAATTGTTCTCGGCGCGGCCGATGCTGGGCCATGCCGATTACCGCGGGCCCCTGAAGGGGCTCTATCACTGCGGCTCCGGCGCACATCCCGGCGGCGGCGTCACCGGCGCACCCGGCCACAATGCGGCGCGCGCGATCCTGGCCGATCACCGCGCGCTGTTCGTCAAATAAACGACGGCCCGCCCGGCCCTTTCTGGGCCGAGCGGGCCGGCGATGTTTGTGCGTCTGACTTAGACGGCGTCGAACGCTTCGAGCGGAAGCGGGCGCGTGTCTGACATCAGCGCCGACGGAATCAGCGTCGATGCCTGACGCTCTTCGGCCGACGGGTAGGTCACATAGGCGCTGATCGCGCACATCAGAGCCAGCACCATGGTGATCTGCTTCATTTGACGTCCCCCTCTGTTGTTGGTGCGGCCATCCTCGCGCGGGGCGCTTAATGCGCGGTTCCATCGCCCCGCTGATGTGGTTTCGGGGTGAATCGGCGGTGAATTTGCGAAGGTGTTAGCCAGCGGAGGCTCGTGGAATGCGGGCACGAGGCTGTGGAAAACCGCGGGATAAGCTGTGCAGGGATCAGTGGAGATTATCAGTCAATCCCTTGCTTTGCTTGGCTTTTCCCTGCCGAGTTGATCGAACGGGGTCGTGATACCTGCAGGGTGAAGAAGCTGTGAAAATCTTCCAAATGGGGATGGTGAGAAGCCTGTAAACAAAGCCTGTATTTCCTCCTTGTTAGCTGTGGACCGCACTTCCCGATGACCGTCACCCCTTCCACCCATCGCGCCGGCTTTGCGGTCGGCGACGAGCATGCCGCCAAGCGCGTCGTCGACGTGCTGAGCGAAATCTTCTTCGACGGCGAGGCGGCGGTAGCGGCGTTCGAGCGGCCGGACGGACGCTGGGACGTCGCCGTGCATTTTGCCGAGCCGCCGGACCAGGCGCTGCTGCGCGAGCTCGTCACCAATGCGGCGGGCGCCGAGATTGCCGGCACGCTCCGCTTCGAGACGGTCGAGGCCAGGGACTGGGTCAAGGCGAGCCTCGCAGATCTCGTGCCGGTGCCGGCCGGCCGTTTCGTGGTCCATGGCGCGCATGACCGCGCGCACGTCGCCGCCAACAAGCTTGCCGTCGAGATCGAGGCGGCGCTGGCGTTCGGCACCGGACATCACGGCACCACGCGCGGCTGCCTGTTGCTGCTCGACCACCTGCTGAAGGCGTACCGGCCGCGCCGCGTGCTCGATCTCGGCACCGGCACCGGCGTGCTGGGCATAGCGGCGGCGAAGGCGCTCAAGATCGGCGTGCTCGCCGGCGACATCGATCGGCCGTCGGTGAAAGTGGCACGGGAGAATGCGCGGCTGAACGAGACCGGCGATCTTGTGCAGGTGATTTGCGCGACGGGATTCTCGGCGCCCGCTTTCGCAGAGCGCGGCCCGTTCGACCTAGTGCTGGCCAATATCCTCGCCAATCCGCTGCGGCAATTGGCGACGCCAATGGCGCGGCATCTGGAGCCAGGGGCGCTGGTGATCCTGTCGGGCCTGCTGACGCATCAGGCCCCCGCCGTGATCGCGGCCTATCGGGCTCGCGGGCTCGTGCCGCTAAAACATCTGCGGATCGAAGGCTGGAGCAGCCTGTTGCTGCGGAAGGCGAGTTGAGAGGTTCGTCATTCCGGGGCGGCTCAAAAAGCCGAACCCGGAATCTCGAGATTCTCAGGTGCGCAAGTGCGCACCGTAGTTCACGCTTCGCGTGCCCCGGAATGACGTGGAAAAATCGTGGGCTAGACCTTCTTCTTGCGCTTGACGCGGAAGATGACGCCCTTCTCTCGGCGCTTGACGCGGGCTTCGACAAAGCGGTCCAGGATCTGGACGATGACGCCGCGCTTCTTGACCTCGATCGGCGCGATCGGGCCGCGGCTCGCCGGCGGCGAGATTTTTTCAAAACTGAAGGCAGGCATAGTGTATCCCCTCGTCGTTGAGTTGAGACACTCCTCGAAGTCTCCCGGTCATCCGAACGACGTGTCCGGTCCTGTCTGATGCAGGTGTCAAAATTCAAGCATAACTTGTGCCAATCTAAGGAGAATTCGGCTGCATTGCCGAGCGCGTTCCGCGTACCTAAAATGTGAGCACGATGTTCGAAGCCCATTTCCAGACATTCGAGGAGCCCGAGAGCGGCGTGGCGCTGACCGCGCGGCTCTCCCGGTTCCGTGAGGAGCTGGCGCGGCGGAAGCTGACAGGATTCGTGATTCCCCGCGCCGATCAGCAGCAAAACGAGTATGTGCCGCCCTCCGAGGAGCGGCTGGCCTGGCTGACCGGCTTCACCGGCTCGGCCGGCCTCGCCGTCGTGATGACCCGGGAGGCCGCGGTTTTCGTCGACGGCCGCTACACCCTGCAGGCGGGAAAACAGGTCGACAAGAAGGCCTGGCAGGTCGAGCCGCTGGTCGATCCGCCGCCGGAGCACTGGCTGGGCCGGCATCTGGCCAAGGGCGACCGCCTCGGATTTGACCCCTGGCTGCACACTTCCGCGGCAGCCGAGCGCCTCGCCGCCGCCTGCGCCAAGGCCGGCGCGGAGCTGGTGGCGGTCGAAGCCAACCCGGTCGATGCGATCTGGCACGAGCGCCCCGCGCCGCCACTCGGCCCGGTATCGGTCCAGGGCCAGCAATTTTCCGGCGAGGTCGAGGCCGAGAAGCTCAAGCGCATCCGGCTCGAGATCGCAAAGCTCGGCGTCGATGCGCTGGTGCTGTCGGATTCCCACGGCGTGGCCTGGACCTTCAACATCCGCGGCGCCGACGTCTCGCACACGCCGCTGCCGCTCTCCTACGCGCTGGTGCCGAAGGAAGGCCGGCCGACGGTCTTTATCGATCACCGAAAGCTCTCCAACTCCTCGCGCGACCACCTCGAGCGCTCCGCCGATGTCGAGGAGCCGGACAAGCTCGCGCCGAAGCTGACCGAGCTCGCCAAGCGCGGCGCGTCGATTGCGCTCGACAGCGCGACCGCAGCCGATGCGCTGAGCCGCCTGATCAAGGGCGCCGGCGGCAAGCCTGTCGCCGGCAACGATCCCGTGACCCTGCTGAAGGCCGTGAAGAACATCACGGAGATCGAGGGCACGCGCACGGCGCATCATCGCGACGCGGTGGCGCTGACGCGGTTTCTCGCCTGGGTCGATCGCGAGGCGCCGTCGGGCGGGCTGACCGAGATCGATGCCGTCGAGGCGCTGGAAACCTTCCGCCGGCAGACCGGCGCGCTGAAGGACGTTTCCTTCCCCACCATCTCCGGCACTGGCCCAAACGGCGCCATCGTGCACTACCGCGTCACCCGCAAGAGCAACCGGCGCATCGCGCCCGGCGATCTCTTGCTGATCGATTCCGGCGCGCAATACCAGGACGGCACCACCGACGTCACCCGCACGATCGCGATCGGCGAGCCGACCGCCGAAATGCGCGACCGCTTTACCCGCGTGCTGCGCGGGCATATCGCCATTGCCCGCGCGGTCTTTCCCGACGGCACCACCGGCGCGCAGCTCGACTCCTTTGCCCGGCAATTCCTCTGGCAGGCAGGGCTCGACTTCGAGCATGGCACCGGCCACGGCGTCGGCAGCTATCTCTCGGTGCACGAGGGCCCGGCGCGAATCTCGAAACTCGGCACCACGCCGCTGAAGCGCGGCATGATCCTTTCCAACGAGCCGGGCTACTACAAGACCGACGCCTACGGCATCCGCATCGAGAATCTCGAGCTTGTCATCGGCACCGACATCCACGGCTCGGAAAAGCCGGTCAACGCCTTCGAAACCCTGACCTTCGCGCCGATCGACCGCCGGCTGATCGAGGTGAAGATGCTCGATGCGGCGGAGCTGAAATGGTTGAACGACTATCATGCGAAAGTCGCGAAGATCGTGCGGCCGCAGCTCAATGACGAGGCGACAAAGCTGTGGCTTGATGCGGCGACAGCGGAGTTGAAGTAGCTCTCCGCTGTCGTCCCGGCGAAAGCCGGACCCATAACCACCGCATTCTGTTGTTGGCGCGAGGTTGGGTTCCAACTCTTCCTTCTCCCCTTGTGGGAGAAGGTGGCGCGCATCGACAGATGCGCGACGGATGAGGGGTCTGTCTCCGTGGAAACAGACCCCTCACCCCGCTTCGCTGCGCGAAGTACCCTCTCCCACAAGGGGAGAGGGTACTTCCACGGCGCTTCGCTCACCGCCTCCCAAATTCCTCATGGCCGCATGCCGAAACAGGCGTATTCCCAAAACGCCATACCGCTAGAGTCCGCCCGAACAATTCGGATCAAACTTCATGCATGGCGTGATGGGCAGGCCGCTCGGCGCGGCAACAGACAGCCACGGCCCCAAGAAAGACGCCACGACATCGCGCCTGACGCTGCTGATGCTGGTCACCATGACCGGCGTCGCGCCGATTTCGCTGTACATGCTGGTGCCGGCGCTGCCGGTGCTCGCCACCACCTTCCAGAGCGACATTTCCATCGCGCAGATGACGGTGTCGCTCTACATGGTCGGCATCGCCTGCTCGCAGCTGATCATGGGGCCGCTGTCGGATAAGTTCGGCCGCCGGCCGGTGCTGCTGGCGGGCCTCTCTTTGATGGTGGCGGCGAGCATCGGCTGCTCCTTGGCGCAGACGCTGCCGCAGCTGATCGCCGCGCGCTTCCTGCAGGCGCTGGGCGGCGCTTCCGGCATGGTGATCAGTCGCGCCATCATCCGCGACCTTTATGGCCGCGACAAGGTCGGCGCCATGATCAGCCTTGTCATCGCCGTGATGATGGTGGCGCAGATGCTGAGCGCGCTGGCCGGCGGCCTGCTGGAAATCACCTTCGGCTGGCGCGCGATCTTCTACTTCATCACCGCCGCCTCGCTCGGCGTCGCGGTGCTGCTCGCGATCGCGCTGCCGGAGACGAAGGCCGCGCGCGCCGAGCGCGTCAGCTTCCGCGGCGATGTCGGCACGCTGCTGCGAGATCGCGCCTTCATCGGCTATGTGCTGTGCCAGGTGCTGGCTTCCCAAATCATCTTCGCCTTCGCCGGCGGCGGGCCGTACATCGTGGTGACCCAGATGGGGCGCAGCACGGCCGAATACGGCGCGTGGTTCGCCGCCACCGGCTTTGCCTTCCTGCTCGGCAATCTGCTCTGCGTGCGCTTTGCGCCGCGGCATTCGCTGGAAAAATTGATCTGGTTCGGCCTTGCGCTGCAGCTTGCCGGCAGCCTGCTCAATCTGGTGCTGAGTCTTACGGGCACCAACCAGGCGCCCGTCTTCCTGTTCGGTGCCCAGATGATCGTGATGGTCGCCAACGCCTTCGTGATGTCGAACGCCGCCGCCGGCGCCATCAGTGTGCGCCCCGAGGCCGCCGGCACGGCTTCCGGCGCGATGGGATTTTTGCAGCAGGGCATCGGCTCGCTGCTCTCGCAATTCGGCGCCTATCTCGGCGGGCACTCCACCACGACCTTGCCGCTGACGTCGGCGATCTTCGCGCTGTCGGTTGCCTGCGCCGCGACCATGTTCTTCCTAGTGCCACGGCGCGATGTGGTGGTCAGCGAGGAGCTGATCGAGAAGGCCGAAGAGGAAGAGGCCGGAATGATGTGAGGGGGTCTCGGACCTTCACCCGTCATTGCGAGCGAAGCGAAGCAATCCAGCTTCCTTCGCTCGACAAAAAAGCTGGATTGCTTCCGCCTTCGCTCTCCGAGCTTCGGCGGATTTCCAGTCCGGCGTAGCTTGCGCAGCAAGCGTAGACGGGTCGTCGCTTCGCTCCTCGCAATGACGAAGAGAGAGAGCGGTCGCCGCCCTCTCACACGTTTCCTGTCTGTTAGTGAACCAGCACGCCGCCAGTGGCCGGCGCTGCGATGCTTTGCCGGATGTAGCACTGGTTCAGCAGCCCCTCCAGCCGCTGCAATTCGGTGCGCAGCGGCGGCAGTTGCTTCTGGAGTTCGGCGATCTCGGCCCGCAACGCTGCCTTCTGGGCCGCGGGCGCGCGGGCCATCTCGGTTTGGGTGGCCCTGATCTGGGCTTCGACCTGGCTGATCCTGGTCTTCTGCTGGTTGACCGCCACAAGCTGGGCCTGGCATGGGTTGGGCGCGGAGATGGAGCCGAACAGCTCCCAGTCGCCCTCGTTGCGCCAGCGTTGGTCCAGCGCGATCGAATAGCGGCGCTGCACGATGTCCTGCTGGCTGAAGGTGTAGACGACGGAGCCGATCTTGTCGTCCTTGTTGAGGCCGGACCACAGATTGGACCAGAAACCCTGGGCCTTTTCGATCGCCTTGCCGACCACGCCGGCGGCGCCGTCCTGGATCTTCTTCTTCATCGCTTCGATCAGCTCGTTGATCTTGTCCTGCGGCTTGTCGACATTGATGAAATCGAGCAGGTTGATGCCGTGGATGAAGTCGTTGATCTCCTTCTGCACGAAATCGTTCAGCGCCTGGTGGCCCTTCTCCGCACCGCTGTCGGAGACGTTATCCTCCTCCATCAGCACGGCGACCACGCCGACGATGCCCGGCACGGGAATCGTGGTGTTGTCCTTGGTGAGAATGATCGGCTGCAGCTGATTGTGCCACTCGCCGATGGCGGCGGGAATCTTGACGGTCTGGCCGGCGTCCACCGACTTGGTGCCGAGATTGCCGTGGCTGCCCGGGCCGAAATGGAAGACGGCGTCGCCCTTCAGCCGAATGAGATCCTGCTTGATGGTCTCGCCGTCGATCTTGAAGAAGATGGTCCAGAGATACGGCTCGGCATCGCCGATGCCATCGGCCTCGTCGCGGCAGTAAATGGAAGACAGCTTCACTGATGTGGGTAACAGCATGGTATTCCTCCGAAGTGTCGGTACGCGGAATCCTTAAAATTCTCGCTGTGTTGCTCTCTCGATGGGTGAAGCGATTCCATCCGCCGAACTGGAAATCGCACGTCGAGCATGCACCCCGGAGGTGGTGAGAGGCTGTGAGATGGCTCACATCGGGTGTGGTTCCCGATTCTGGGTAAGTCAGGTTGTCGCTTTGCGGGACGGTCCTTTGCATATCACTCGTCATTGCGAGCGAATCGAAGCAATCCATCTACCCGCGTGCACCACGATGGATTGCTTCGTCGCTTCGCTCCTCGCAATGACGTGAAGAGTATCGAGGCAGTAGTACCGCCGTTATCTCTCCACAACGACTTCGCTGATCTGCATCACCGGCGCGACGTCGGTGTAGTTGGCGATGTCGGCCATGATCTCCTTGGCGTGCGGTCCGAACGCCTTCTGAAACGAGTCGATGGAGTCGGCGAAGATGTGGCACATGCCGACATAGGTCGCGGGCGCGCCCGGCGCACCGCCGGCAAGCCCCTTGTCGATGGTGTAGTACTTGCAGGCATCGCCCATGCGGGCCTTCACCAGCGGCATGTGCTTTTCCCGGTAGTAGTCGTGGTCGAAGCGGACTCCTTCCTTGTTGGGATACATCACGCTTACCTTGATCATCGCTTCCTCCTGGTTTGATGGTTATCTCAGCTCTTGTAGGGTGGGCAAAGGCGCGCTTGCGCCGTGCCCACCTTGCTTGCGTGCTCGCGAAGGTGTGCACGCTTCGCTTTGCCCACCCTACGGCTTCTTACTACCCGCATTACTCTCCGATCAGCTTCAGCCACTCGTCCTCGGTCAGCACGGCGACGCCGTGCTTCTTGGCCTCCGCCAGCTTTGAGCCGGCGCCGGGACCGGCGACGACATAGTCCGTCTTCTTCGACACCGAGCCGGCGGCCTTGGCGCCTAGGCGCTCGGCGGTCGCCTTGGCCTCGTCGCGGGTCATCTTCTCCAGCGAGCCCGTGAACACGACGGTCTTGCCGGCGACCTTGGAATTGCTCTTGGGCTTTTCCGCGTCGACGATTTCATCGAGCTCTTTCACCAGCCGATCGACGATGCCGCGGTTGTGGCTCTCGCCGAAATAGGCGGCGACGCTTTGAATGACGGTGTCGCCGATCTGGTCGAGCGCGTCCATCTCGGCCATCGTGTCCTCATCGCCTTTGGCGACCTTCAGACAGGCGTCGTGGAAGGCATCCCAGGAGCCATAGCCGCGCGCCAGCGCCAGCGCCGTGGTCTCGCCGACATGGCGCATGCCGAGCGCATAGATGAAACGCTCCAGCGCAATGCGCTTGCGGTTCTCGATCGACGCAAAGAGATTGCGCACCGAGGTCTCGCCGTAACCCTCGATCTCTTCCAGCTTGAGCTTGTTGTTACGCTTCGGCAGCGTGAAGATGTCGGCGGGCTCCTTCACCCAACCTTCGTCGAAAAAGTATTGCAGCTGCTTCTCGCCGAGCCCGTCGATGTCGAACGCCCTGCGCCCCACGAACAGTTTTAGGTGCTCGATCTTCTGGAACGGACAGGCGAACTCGCCGGTGCAGCGGGCGCGCGAGCCCTCCTCGCCGGTCGCCGTTTCCTCCCGTACTACGTCGGTGTGCAACGGGCACGGGCACTGCTTCGGAAAGTGAAATTCCTTGACGCCCTTCGGTCGCTTGTCGATGACGACGTCCACCACCTGCGGGATGACGTCGCCGGCGCGCTGGATCACGACAGTGTCGCCGATCCTGATATCGCGGCCTTCGCGCAGCACCTCACCCTTGTTGCCGACGCCGCGGATGTAATCCTCATTGTGCAGCGTGACGTTCTGCACGATGACGCCACCCACCCCGACGGGCTCCAGCTTGCCGACCGGCGTGAACGAGCCGGTGCGCCCGACCTGGATTTCGATGTCGCGCAACACGGTCATGGCGCGCTCGGCGGGGAATTTGTGAGCAATTGCCCATCGGGGCGCGTCCGAAACGAAGCCTAGACGCTCCTGCCATGCAATGCGATCGACCTTGTACACTACTCCGTCAATATCGTAGTCGAGCCTAGCGCGGCGCTCTTCAATGCCTCTATAAAATTTCAACAAGTCGTCGACCGAGTGGCAACGCTTCGCTAGTGGATTAATCTTGAAGCCGCAATGCTCGAACCAATGCAACATACCAATTTGCGTACTCTCTGGCAGCTTCGTCATTGCACCCCAAGCATACGCAAAAAAACCCAGCGGTCTTGAAGCAGTAATCGAAGGATCTTTTTGTCGGAGCGAACCTGCCGCAGAATTGCGCGGATTAGCAAAAATGGTTTCGCCAGCGGCCTTCTGTCGCTCATTGAGTTTTATGAAAGCCTTCTTGGTCATATAGACTTCGCCACGCACCTCACAAACATCAGGGACGTTTCGTCCCTCAAGTTTTTTTGGCACATCTTTAAGCGTGCGAATGTTTGCAGTAACGTCTTCACCTTCCGCACCGTCGCCACGCGTCGCAGCTTTTACTAGCTCTCCGCCTTCGTAGCGTAGTGACATCGATAGGCCGTCAATCTTAGGCTCGGCGCTAAAATCTATGTGATCGTCGTTCAATCTCAGAAATCGAACTATACGAGCAGCGAACTCTCGAACGTCCTCCTCAACGAATGCGTTCTCAAGTGAGAGCATTGGAACCGTGTGGCGGACCTTCCCAAAGGCCTTTGACGGCCTCGCACCTACGCTTACAGTAGATTTCTGCAGGTCGGGGCGTATCTTTTGAAGAAGTTGAGCGATTGCTTTTAGAGCGTCGTATTCAGCATCTTTGTAGTCGGTTCTAAGCGAGGTATTATATTGGCTATCCAAAATTGACTTGAATGCGAGAAGGCTTTCGTAGGCGTTGTGAAGACCCGCAATCGACTTGGTAGATAGCTGATCACGCCAAGCCTCGGAGTTATCGGAAGTTACTATCTTCGCAATTTGATCATGAAACGCGACATAGAGATCATCGAGCGTTCCCTTCGGAAGCTTTGATAACGCATTCCTTAGAGTGGCTTGTTTGAACTGCCCAATGAATTTCGAGAAATCACGGGTTAGTCGATCCACCTCGATCGACTTATTTTTCGGTATGACCGAATCTTCTCCAAAGAGAAGCGCTTCATCAGAGTCGGATGATTTGTTCTTTTTCATCCAACAAAAATAGCATCGAAGTTGCAAATTGAAAGACGTGCAGGAACGTCAATTTGAAGCCCTTACCCAATTGGAATCCAGAGGCAGGCCTCTCAGTGCGATGCTTCGCATCGCCCCGGAATGACAGCTAAGACGCCGCGCGCAGCAGCCGTTCCGCGGCGGCCCTTGCTTCCGCGGTGATCTCGGCGCCGGCGAGCATGCGGGCGATTTCTTCGCGGCGGTGGTCGGCGGCGAGCGCGTTGACGCGGGTGGCGACGCGCTTGCCCTTGTCGAGCGCGTCCTTGGAAATGAGCAGATGCTGGGTGGCGCGGGCGGCGACCTGGGGGGCGTGCGTCACTGCCATCACCTGCACCCCGGACGCGAGCCGTGCCAGGCGCGTGCCGATGGCGTCCGCCACCGCTCCGCCGACGCCGG
>JGI25406J46586_10000739_pt1 | contig 15263 bp, 13 predicted proteins | sample TabmetS4T2R2_FD_46586 | JGI IMG/M metagenome (IMG submission 46586) | reverse complement strand
GCCGAATAGCCGATGCGGCCGCCCATCGCCTTCCAGCCGGGATGGCCGATATAGACGGCGTTGATGAAGGGATTGCCCATCAGGCAGCCGATCAGGCTGACGACGCCGTCGGCGGTGAGCACCCGCGTGGTCGGATATTCGTCGCCGGCCGCTTCCGCGCTCTCGACATTGTCCATGGCTTCGACGAGGTCGTAGATGCCGAAGGGTATCGCGGTGACCAGGATGATGCCGAGGAATTCGAAGCCGGAAAACACCTGAGCGAAAGCGGGAATCGGCACCGAGAAGCCGAAATTGGCGAATGCCGCGCTCACGCCCTTCAGGCTCAATCCGCCGAGCCCGAGATCGAACAGGTTGGACCCCCAGGCGATCAGCATGCCGGCCGCAATCGCCACGAGACCCGCCGGAATCCCTTTCGGATATTTCACGCCACCGAACCAGCTCGCGAGGATGATGGCAAAGCAGACCAGACCGATCTGCGGCGTCATGTACAATTCCAGCGCCGGCCGCATCGAGATGAAGGTAACGGAGACGCCGGCCAGCGTGCCGAGCAGCGCCGCGCGCGGCGTGATCCTGCGGATGTACGGCGCAATGAAGCCGCCGATCATCAGGATGAAACTTTGGAAGAACACCCAGACCAGGCCTGCCGACCATCCCTTGATGGGATCACCCGTCTTGAGCGTGATCGGCAGCATGATCACGAAGGTGACAATGAACATGTGCGGCACGCTGACGCCCGACGGCAGCGCGCAGACGTCGCTACGGCCGGTCGTTTGTGCGAGGCGCCAGGCGAGCCACGCATAATACATCGTCGAGAGGCACATCATGAGGCCGAGCGCCGGCAATATGCGGCCGAACACCAGACTGTCCGGCATCTTCAGCACAAAGCGCAGCAGGCCGGTCAGCACCAGCATGTTGACGAGGATGTTGGTGCCGAAGCCGAACAAGGCATTCCAGTCGCCCGGCGTCCACAGCGCCGGCTTGAAGTCGGGCTCAACCGCAGTCGTGCTCGTGCTCATCGTGATGCCCCCGCAGCAAGAGTTTTCGAACTTGTCGGATAGATCGCCTGCAGCACGGCGGCCGACTCGGCGACCCAGCCGAAAATGCCGCCCTGGGCCTTGATCATCTTCAGGCCCATCTCGTGAAACTCAGGGAAATAGGACGCGCAGCCGTCGGAGATGACGACGCAGCGATAGCCGCGGTCGTTGGCCTCGCGCACGGTGGTGTTGACGCAGACTTCGGTGGTGACGCCGCATACCAAGAGGTTTTCGATGCCGTACTTCTGCAAGACGTCGCCGAGCTCTGTGGCGTAGAACGCGCCCTTGCCGGGCTTGTCGATCACGATTTCGCTGTCGAGCGGATAAAGGTCGGGAATGATGTCATGGCCGGCCTCGCCGCGGATCAGGATGCGGCCCATCGGGCCGGGATCGCCGATCCGCAAGGAGGGCTTGCCGCGCTCGATCTTCGCAGGCGGCGCATCCGACAGATCCGGCAGATGTCCCTCGCGGGTATGGATGACCAGAATCCCGCTGTCGCGCGCCGCGGCTAGAACGGCCGCAATCGGCTGCACGGCGCGCGCAAGCTGCGAGACGTCATTGCCGAGCGTCTCGCCAAAGCCGCCCGGCTCCATGAAGTCGCGCTGCATGTCGATGATGACGAGCGCGGTCTTCGCCCAGTCCAGCGTGATCGGCTCCGGTTCGGCTGCGATGGTGCCGCCGGAAAATCCCCCTGAGCTCGCCATGCCCTGCACGCCTCCGAACGAGGAACCCTTCGTGGAAGCGAAGCAAAGCCTATGCCATTGTGTACAACGCGGTCACGGCCACGACGGCGGCAAATCCGGTTGTGTTTTCAGTTCACTGATGGATAACGCCGCCCGAGTCCGGCGCTCGCCGAACGCTTGGCGGACGGGCATCTGCTTACAAACTAAGCACATGGTCGAGCCCCGCCGCCGTGCAGGCGCTTACGCGCTGCGCTCCGGCGCGAGGCGGAACGTGGTGCCCTACGCGGCGCGCAGGCCGGCGACGAATTCCGAGACCTCGCGCTGCAGGACCTGCAGCTTGCCGGCGAGCTTGTCGCTCGACCGCAGCACCATCTGCGCGACCTCGCCGGTCTGGGTGGTGGTCGAGGTCACGCTGGTGATGTTCTGCGACACCGCGTTGGTGCCGGATGCCGCGCGCTGCACGCTGCCGGCGATCTCCTGCGTTGCCGCGCCCTGCTCGGCGACGGCGGCCGCGATCGACGACGAGATCTCGTTGACCTGCAAGATGGTGGCGCAGATGCCCTGGATGTTCTCCACCACCTGCTTGGTCTCGCTCTGGATCGCGGTGATCTGCGCGCTGATCTCTTCGGTCGCCTTCGCGGTCTGGCTCGCCAGCGATTTCACCTCGCTGGCAACCACCGCAAAGCCCTTGCCCGCCTCGCCGGCGCGCGCCGCCTCGATGGTGGCGTTGAGCGCCAAGAGATTGGTCTGCGAGGCGATGTTGTTGATGAGGTCGATGACTTCGCCGATCTTGTCGGCGGCGGCCGCCAGCCCTGCCACTGCCTGATTGGTGCGCTGGCCGTCGCCGGCCGCCTTGTCGGCGATCTGCGCGGCTTGCGTGACGCGCTGGCCGATTTCGGTGATCGACGCCGAGAGCTCTTCGGCGGCGGACGCCACGGTCTGCACGTTCTCGGAGGCTTCCTGACAGGCATCGGCGACCACCTTGGAGCGATCGCTGGCGTCGCCTGCGCTCTTCGACATGCTGCGCGCGGCTTCGCGCATGTCGCCGGCGTCGGTGATGACCTCGCCGACCACGGCCTGAACGCTGGCTTCGAACTTGCCGGCGAATTCCATCATGGTGCGGCGCTTCTCGGCGTCGGCCTGCTGCTTCATCTCGGCCTGCTCGGCATGCATCTTCGCCATCGCCCCGGCATTGTCCTTGAACACGCTGAGCGCCTTGGCGAGGCCACCGATCTCGTCCTTGCGCGCGGTGTAAGGCACCTCGAACGCCTGGTCGCCGGCGGCAAGCCGCCCCGTAAGATCCGTGATCACGTTGAGCGGTTTAGTCACGCTGCGGCTGATGATAATGGAGGCGAGCAGCACCACGGCGAATACGATCAGCGCCATGATGCCGAACAGCATGGCGTTCTGCCGGAACACCGCGTCGACGTCGTCGAGATAGATGCCGGTGCCGATGATCCAGCCCCACGGCGCAAAGCCCTTCACATAGGAAATCTTCGAGACCGGCTGCTCGTGGCCCGGCTTCGGCCACAGATAGCTGTAGAAGCCGGCGCCCTGGCTCTTCACCACGTCGACGAAGCCGATGAACAGGCGGTTGCCCGCCGGGTCCTTCATCTCGCCGAGGTCCTTGCCGTCGAGCTCCGGCTTGATCGGATGCATGACCATCTTCGGCGTCATGTCGTTGATCCAGAAATACTCGACCTTGTCGTAGCGCAGCCCCTTGATCTCGGCCATCGCAGCCGCCTGGGCCTCGGCGCGCGACATCTTCTTGTCGCTCTCCAGCTTCTGGTAATGGCTCAGAATGCCGTAGCCGATGTCGATCATCTGCTGCGTCTTGGCCTGGCGGTCCGTCATCATCTGGGCGCGCATGGTGTAGAGCGCGATCGGCCCCATCACCAGCATGCCGATCAGGCTGATGCCGATAATCAGGGCGAGCTTGAAACTGATGCGCGAGAACATGGTGGTGATCCCAAAATGAGTTGACGAACGCGGCCGCCCCACGCCGGCCTCGTCGCCGCATGCAGGGGCATGCGCAAAATTAGCAGGATCGCGTTAGCGGATAATTAAGCCTGCCGTGGCACGAGGAACCCGCGCGAGTTCGCAGCGTTTGCAACCGCCGTTAGCCTTTGGCGTCAGCGGCTTAGACTGTCATCTCTTGGCCAGCGTCAGCGCGATCTTGAATCGTCCATGCCCGCGGCGACAACCTTCAGGCGCAGCGCGCGGCCCGCTCGGAAGTTTCATCCCTTCACCGCGCCCGCCGTCAGCCCGCTGACGAGATAGCGCCGCACTGCGAGCGAGAAGACCAGCACCGGCGCCATCACGAGCGAACCGCCCGCGGCGATCTTGCCCCATTCCCAGCCTTCATAGTTCATGAAGTTGACCACCGCCACCGGCGCGGTGCGCGCATTGGTGCGGGTCAGGATCAGCGCAAAGAAGAAATCGTTCCAGGCATAAAGGAAGCAGAGGATCGCGGTCGCCGCGATGCCGGGCGCCACCATCGGCAGCACGATCAACAGAAACACCGTGCGCGTGCGCGCGCCGTCCACCAGCGCGGCTTCCTCGAGCGAAGGCGGCAGTGTTTCGAAGAACGGCTGCATCATCCAGATCACCAGCGGCAGGTTGAAGCTGGTGTACACCAGCACGAGGCCGGTGACGGTGTCGAGCAGGCCGATCCAGCGATAGAACAGGAAGAAGGGTATGGTGAAGGCGATCGGCGGCGCCATCCGCGTCGCAAGGATGGCGAAGCCGAGCGCATGCCTGCTGCCTCCCTTCCATTTCGACAGCGCATAGGCCGCAGGCACGCCCAGCAGCAGCGCGAAGGCGGTGGAGAACGACGCGCTGAGCAGGCTGTTGAGAAAGGACGCCGAGAAGGCGCTGGAGAGCAGCGCGCGATAATGCTCTAGCGTGGGCGCGAAGAACAGCGGCGGCGGAAATTGCAGGATGAGGTCGTTGGTCTTGAAACTCATCTGCAACAGCCACAGGAACGGCGACAGCAGCACGACGAGCATCGCGCCGATCGCGAGCAGCCTGCCCGGTCCGGGCCTTCGTGACGATTGCCCGTTCAAACCATCGCCTCCCGCCGCCGGCCCATCCAGATCACGCCAAGCGAGACGGCAAGCACCAGCAGCAGCAGCACCACCGTGACGGCGCTGGAATAGCCGATCTCGTTGAAGTCGAACGCCAGGAGATAGGCGTAGTAGTTCGTCACCTCGGTGACGCTGCCGGGACCGCCGCCGGTGAGCAGGAAGATCAGCGGGAACGCTTTGACGCTGTCGATCAGCCGGAACATGCCGGAGATCACCAGGATCGGCGTGATGAACGGCAGCGTGACATAGAAGAAAATCTGCAAGGCGTTGGCGCCGTCGACCAGCGCTGCCTCCGAATATTCATCCGGAATGGTTTGCAGCGCCGCCAGCACCATCAGGAAGGTGAAGGGCAGCCACTCCCAGGTGTCCGCGATGATGATCGCGGTCAGCGCGAAATCGACGCTCGAGGTCAGTGATGGCATGGTGAAGTTGAGCAGGCTGGCGGCGTAGTAAAGCGGGCTGATGTCGGGCGTATAGATCAGCTTCCAGATCACGGCGACCACGATCGGCGGCAGCACCATTGGGATCAGGAAGAAAGTGCGCGCGAACTCGACGAAGCGCGAGTTCACGTTGAGCAACAGCGCCAGCAGCATGCCCAGAAGCACCTGGAACAACACGCCCCAGAACGAGAGTTTGGCCTGCACCCACAGCGAATTGACGAAGCGGGGATCGCCCGGCAGCAGGCGATAGTTGCGCAAGGGCGCACTGAAATCCGTCGACGAGCCAGGATTGACGAATTGATATGGCGTCAAACTCGTCGCCAGCAGATACAGCGTCGGCAAGCCCGCCACCAGCAACAGCACGATTAGGCTGGGCGCCAGCGCCCAGCGGCCAAAGCTGCGTCGGTCGGCGTCGATCGAACCCTTTGCCGCCGAACTCCCGCCAATCAAAGGTTGGTTCCGGCGCGGCGGAGATTGGCGATCGCCTGTTCCTGCGCCGCGTTCATCGCGGCGGCAGCGGTCGCCTGCCCCGTCACCACCTGCTCGAAGGACTTGTTGATGACGTCGCCGACGATCGGAAACTCCTTCACGGTGCGATAGGCCATGTAATTGTCGCCCTTGGCCGGCAGCTCCAACACTTCGAGATAGAGCGCGCCGAGATCCTGGCCATTGACAGTGTTGAGCTTGCGATAGGCCTCGCTTTCGATGATCGAGCGGCGGCAGATCGACGAGTGGCCGTGCTCCTTGACCAGCCGCATCGAGATCTCCGGGCTGACCGCCCATTTGATGAATTCCCACGCCGCCTTCTTGTTCTTGGCGTTCTTGGGAATGCCGAGCCCCTGGCTGTTGGAGGCGGGACGGTCGGCGACCGGCCCCGCCGGCATGCGCACCACGCGCGAGGTATCCTTCACCTTGCTCTCCTCGGAGAGCAGGATCGGCGTCACCCAGGCGCTGGAATGGATGAAGATGTTGGCGCGGCCGGTGAGCACCGCCTGCCGCGCCTGATCCTCGGTATAGGTGATGACGCCGCGCGGCGCGTAGTTCTTCAAGAGGTTGGCATAGTACTCGACCGCCTGGATCGCCTGCGTCGTGTTCAGCGCCGGCATGATGTCGGATGGCGGATTGCGGAACACATTGCCGCCAAAGCCCTGCATGTAGGGCGGCAGATTCCAGTGATGCAGCTGAAAGCTGACCATGCCGTTGACGCCTTCGGTGCCGTTGATCTCGGCGCAGACCTGCTGCAGCTCGGCAAAGGTTTTCGGGATCTTCAGCCCCTTCTTTTCCATCAGATCCATGCGGGAGAGGCCCATCACCATGGCGCCGCCTTCCCAGGAATAGCCGTAGGTGCCGCCCTTGGCGTCGCGGTAAGGCACCTGCGCGCCCTCGACGAAATCTTTCGGATTCCATTCCGCCGGCGTCAGGTTCGGGTCCGAGGTGAACTCGTCGAGATTGGTGAGAAGCCCGGCCGCCACCCAGCGCGCGGCGAGGATGAAGGTGACGTTGACGAAATCGAAGGCCGATCCGCCCGAGGACAGTTCGAGATTGGCCTGCTGGTTGTAGACCGGGAAGGCCGAGAGCTGCAGGTTCACCTTCATGCCGGTCTGCTGCTCGAACTCGGGGATGTAGTTCTGCAGCAGCGTGAAGAAGCGGTGCTGGAAGGAAGCGCCGTTCAGCGTCACGCCGGCAAAGGGTTTTGTCTGGGCGATGGCCGGCATCGGGAAAGCGGCTGCGCCGAGGGTGGCGGCACCCGCCTGCAGCAGCCTGCGACGGCTGAAATTATGGGTGGATTTCCGGCCCGTCATGACGCCCTCCCTTGTTGGTTTTAGCTTAATATGACCGACATAAAATTGACTGTCAAAGCCGCCGTATGCCATCTGGAACCGCGTTTCCGGCGTGAATTGACATCTCCACGAAATAAAGCAGACAATATCGTTCCCTGAAATCGAGACCCGATTTGCCCAAAGCCGCCGACCAGCGCCAATCCAACGCCCATGTCGCCCGCGAGATCGCGCGCCTGATCGTGACCGGCGCCTGGCAGGAGGGCCTCACCTTGCCGCGCGAGATCGAGCTCGCCGAGCAATTCGACGTCAGCCGCACCTCGATCCGGGAGTCCTTGTCGATCCTCAAGGCCAAAGGCCTGATCGCGGCGCGGCAAAAGGCCGGCACCCACGTGCGCGAGCGCATCAACTGGAACATGCTCGACGCCGAGCTTCTGGAATGGACCTGGGCCGAGCGGCCGACGGAGGAGTTCGCGCGGCAATTGCTGCAGGTGCGGCGCATCGTCGAGCCCGAGGCGAGCGCAATCTGCGCCGAGCGCGGTAGCGATGCCGACCTTGCCCGCATCGAACGCGCCTACCGCGAGATGGACGCCGCCGGCATGGACAGCCGCGCCTATTCCGAGCCGGACCTGCGCTTTCACCGCGGCATCCTGACGGCCACGGGCAACGACTTCCTCGTCGCCTTCGGCGCGACGGTGGAGGCGGCGCTGCGCGTCTCGTTCGAGCTCTCGACCCTCAACCCCGGCGCACCGCGCAAGAGCCTGGCCTATCACCGCGCCATCCTCGACGAGATCTGGGCGCGCAATCCCGACGGCGCGCGCCGCGCCATGCACCGCCTGATGGATTTGACCGAACGCAACATCCTCTCCGCGCTAACGCGTCGCAAGAGCGCAGAAGCCCCCCTCCCCTGACACCGCCGCTACCGCAGCTTTCCGGCTTCTCGTTTGTTCCGGAAATGTTAGGATCGCCGCCGGCGTGGGAGGCGTTGCGTGAAAACCATCACCGCATCGGCAGCCAAGAAGCTTGGTGGTTTCCTCACCAAGGACTTTCGCCGTATTTTCGGCAGCACCGAGGACGCCCTCGCCGAACGGCTCGGCACGCTGGCGCGCTCCACCATCGAATGCCTCGCCCGCAGCGACGCGCTCTATCACAATTACGAGCACACCTTTCAGGTCACCCTCGTCGGCCGCGACATATTGCAGGGCATGGCGCTAGCACACCGTATCGAGCCGGAGGACTACGCGCATCTGATTGTGGCCTGCCTGCTGCACGACATCGGCTACATGCGCGGGGTGCTGAGCGGCGACACCGCGGACGAATTCATCATCGACGAGCAGGGCAAGACCATCGAGCTGCCGCGCGGCGCCTCTGACGCGGCGCTGTCGCCCTACCATGTCGATCGCTCAAAGATCTTCGCCCGTGAGCGGCTGGAAAAATCCCCGCAGATCGACGTCAAGCGCGTCATCGACGCGATCGAATGCACGCGCTTTCCGCCGCTGCCGAGCAAGGATGAAGCCGAATTGTCCCAGGAGCCGCGCCTGGTGCAGGCCGCCGATCTGATCGGCCAGCTCGGCGATCCCCTCTATTCCAGGAAGGCCAACGCACTGTTCTGGGAGTTCGAGGAGATCGGCATGAACCGCCAGCTCGGCTATTCCTCGCCCGCCGACCTGATCGACCGCTACCCGAGTTTTTACTGGAACACCGTCTCCGAGCATCTCGGCGGCGCGATCAAATATCTCGCCATGACCGTGTCAGGCCGGCAGTGGATCGCGAATTTGCATCACCACGTGCTCTGCGCGGAGAATGACGACCGCTTGATGGGGCCGCAGCGGTAATCGAGGCGCCGCTCTTTGTACGCAAAAAGAAAGGCGTGATGGCATCGCCATCACGCCCAGTGAATGCCCTAGCGCTCGGGAGGAAGTCAGCGCTCGGCAAAAGCCTTTTCGACGACGAACTGTGCGGGCTCGCCGTGATTGCCCTCGACGAAGCCGCGATCGCCAAGCAGCACGCGGGTGTCGGCGACCAGCGCCGGGCTGCCGCAGATCATGACGCGGTCATGTTCGGGCTCCAGCGCCGGCAGGCCGATGTCATCGAACAGTTTGCCTGACGTGATGAGGTCGGTGATGCGGCCGCGGTTGCGGAAGGGATCGCGGGTCACCGTCGGATAATAGATCAGCTGGTGGCGCACGTAGTCGCCGATCAGCTCGTCGTTCGGCAGCTTTTCCGTGATCATCTCGCCATAGGCGAGCTCTTTCACGCGGCGGCAGCCGTGCAGTAGCACCACCTTCTCGAAGCGCTCGTAGGTCTCGGGATCCTTGATCACGGAGAGGAATGGCGCGAGCCCCGTGCCGGTGCCGACCAGATAAAGGTTGCGGCCGCTTTCGAGGTTGTCGATGACAAGCGTGCCGGTCGCCTTGCGGCTGACGATGATGGGGTCGCCGACGGCGAGGTGTTGCAGGCGCGAGGTGAGCGGGCCGTCGGCCACCTTGATGGAAAAGAATTCGAGCCGGTCCTCGTAGTTCGCGCTCGCGACGCTGTAGGCGCGCAGCAGCGGCTTCTCGCCGACCTTGAGCCCGATCATGGTGAACTCGCCGTTGCGGAAGCGGAACGAGGGATCGCGCGTGGTGGTGAAGGAGAACAGATTGTCGGTCCAGTGATGGACGCTGGTCACGCTCTCCTGGTTGAAATTGCTCATCTCGGCTTGCTTCCCTCGCCCGTTGACCGGCCAATTCGTTCGTATACGATCATTCGTATACAAACAAATAATCCGGCTTGATCCAAAGGTCAAGCCGGGCTCAAATTTGCCAGCAATTTCAGGAAGGAACCGCCCATGGCCCATGACGCTCCGCAGCCGACCGGCCCGAGCAAGCTGGTGATCCGCAATATCGGGCTCATGCTGTCGGGGGCGCTGGAGAAGCCGATCCTGGATGCGGATACGATCGTCGCCGAGAACGGCAAGATATCAGCGATCGGACGGCTGAAGGACGTCAACACAGAGGGCGCCACCACCATCGTCGACGCCAACGCCACCACGGTGGCGCCCGGCCTGATCGACAGCCATGTTCATCCCGTTGCCGGCGACTGGACGCCGCGGCAGAACCAGAGCAGCTGGATCGACAGCTATTTGCACGGCGGCGTCACCACCATGATCTCCGCCGGCGAAGTGCATATGCCCGGCCGTCCGCGCGATGTCGTGGGTCTCAAGGCCATGGCGGTGTTCGCGCAGCGCGCGTTCTGGACGCTGCGCCCCGGCGGCGTGAAGGTGCATGCCGGCGCGCCGGTGATCGAATGCGAGATGGTGGAAGAAGATTTTCGGGAAATGGCCGCCGCCGGCGTAAAGCTGCTCGGCGAGGTCGGCCTCGGCGGCGTCAAGGACGGACCGACGGCGCGCAAGATGGTCGGCTGGGCGCGCAAATACGGCATCCAGAGCACCATCCACACCGGCGGTCCCTCGATCCCCGGCTCCGGTCTGATCGACAAGGATGTCGTGCTGGAGGCCGACACCGACGTGATCGGCCACATCAATGGCGGCCACACCGCACTGCCTGACGACCAGATCCGCTGCATCTGCGAGGGCTGCAAGCGCGGGCTCGAGCTCGTGCACAACGGCAATGAGCGCTCGGCGCTGTTCACGCTGCGCACCGCGCGCGAGATGGGCGATCTGCATCGCGTCATCCTCGGCACCGACGCACCGGCCGGCTCCGGCGTGCAGCCGCTCGGCATTTTGCGCATGGTCTCGATGCTGTCCTCGCTCGGCGAGCTGCCGGCCGAAATCGCTTTTTGTCTTGCCACCGGCAACACCGCGCGGATGCGCGAGCTCGATTGCGGCCTGATCGAAATCGGCCGCGCCGCCGATTTCGTCCTCATGGACAAGGCGCAGCACTCGCCGGGCCAGAACATCCTGGAGAGCGTGCAGCTCGGCGACCTGCCCGGCGTCGGCATGACCATCATCGACGGCATCGTGCGCACCCAGCGCAGCCGCAACACGCCGCCGGCGGGGAGAGTTCCGGAGATCGTGCCGCGCTGACTCCATTTCGGTGCCGCGCGACGATCTGCCCACACGGACGGTCATGCGGACGTGTGACCAAAGAACTCCCGTAGTGATCCGGATTTAGTTGCGTCCATGATCGTGCTTATAAGGCTCGCGTGGACAGCGGGGGGAAGCATTCGGCTCATCATACCGAATCCTTCAAGGGCTGTTTGGTCGCGAGGCCCGGACTCCTAGGCACTCCGGGCCTCGCTGATCCACCTTTTCGGCGCATCATCGCAGCTTGGTCAACAATTCCATCAGCACCTCGCGCTCTCTGGGCTCGAGCGGCGCGAGCGTCTCGCGCGAAATCGCCAGCGCATTCGGCGCGGCCTTTTCGGCGAGTTGCTGGCCGGCGCGCGTAAGGCTCACCAGCAGCCGCCGGCCGTCCTCCGGATCGGGCGAGGTTTCCGTCAGCCCGCGCGCGGTCAGCCGGTCGATCACGCCCTTGATGGTGGCGACATCCATTGCGGTCAGCCGGCCGAGCTGGTTCTGCGAGCACGGCCCGGTCTCGTGCAGCTTTGCCAGCGCCGCCCACTGCGTCGGCGTCAGGTCGATGCCGATGTCGCGGGCGAAGATCACCGCGTGGCGCTGCGAGACCTGGCGCAGGATGAAGCCGATCTGTTCGTCGAGGATGTAGCCGGGCTTCGCCGGCCTGGCGTTTCGCTTGGTTGCAACGGCCCTGCCCATGCCTCCTCCTGTCACAGCGACAGATGCGCGTCGCGGATGTCCGGCCGCGCATCGAGCTCGGCCATGGTGCCGCCGAAACAGATGCGGCCGCGCTCGATGATGTAGGCGCGGTCGGAGATCAGCCGCGCGAAATGCAGATTCTGCTCGGAGACGACGATGCTGACGCCCTCCTTCTTCATCGCAAGGATAGCATCGACCATCTGCTCGACGATCTTCGGCGATAATCCTTCCGAGGGTTCATCCAGCAGCACCAGCGACGGGTTGCCCATCAGTGTGCGCGCAATGGTCAGCATCTGCTGCTCGCCGCCACTCATGCGGCCGCCGGGGCGGTTACGCATCTCGCCGAGGTTGGGAAACAGCGAAAACAGCTTTTCCCGCGTCCAGTGCGGCGCGTTGGCGCGCTTCGGCTGGCGGCCGACTTCGAGATTTTCCTCGACCGTGAGGTCAGTGAAGATGCGCCGCTCCTCCGGCACATAGCCGAGCCCGCTGCGGACGATGGCATGGGTCGGCTGGCGCGAGACGTCCCTGCCCGCGAACAGGATTTGCCCGGAGCGCTGCGCCACGAGGCCGACGATTGAGCGGAAGGTGGTGGACTTACCCGCGCCGTTGCGGCCGAGCAGCGCCACCACCTCGCCCTCGCCGACCTCAAGCGCGATGTCGAACAGAATATGCGCCGGGCCGTAGAAACTGTTGAGATTGGTGACCTGGAGCTTCATGGGTGCGCTCCCTCGCGATGCCGCGCGTCGTAGACCAGGCCCTCGCCGAGATAGACCGCGCGCACTTGCGGGTTGGCACGGACCTGCTCGGGCGTGCCTTCCGCGATCAGGCTGCCGCGGTTGAGCACGAGGATGCGGTCGGCATGCTCGAACACCACGTCCATGTCGTGTTCGGTGAAGAGCACGCCGATCGACTTTTCCCGCGCGATCTTGGCCGTCAGACGCATCAGCTCGACCCGCTCGCGCGGCGCCATGCCGGCGGTCGGCTCGTCCATCAGCAGCAGTTTTGGCCGGTTGGCGAGTGCCACCGCGAGCTCCAGCCGCTTGAGATCGCCATAGGCGAGCTCGCCGCAGGGCCGCTCGGCATAACCGTCCATGCCGACGAGATCGAGCAGGCGCCCGGCCTCCTCGCGCGCGAATTGCGGCGTCGAGGCCCAGAAATTGAACAGCGCGTGGCCGTACGACACCAGCGCGACCTGCACATTCTCGCGCACCGTCATGGTCGGAAAGGTGGCCGTGATCTGGAAGGTACGCCCGACGCCCATCCGCCAGATCTCGCGCGGCTTGCGGCCGATCGTGTCCTCACCCAACAGCGTGACGCGGCCGGAGTCGGGAATGTTCTGGCCGTTGAGCATATCGAAGCAGGTGCTCTTGCCCGCGCCGTTCGGCCCGATCAAGGCAAGGATTTCGCCGGCCTTCAGCTCGAACGAGACGCCGCGCACCGCGTGCACACCGCCATAGGACTTGGTCAGGCCCTCGACCGACAGCAATGTGCGCGGCTGGCTCATTCCGCCACCTCAACACTCGCGAGACGGGATTTTGCCGAGGACGCGTTGGGTCGCCAGCGCGCCACGAGCACCTCCAGCGTGCCGACGATGCCCTTCGGGAAGGCGACGACGATGAGAACGATGAACGCACCGAGCACCAGTTTCGAGAGATCGGTCTGGCTGACCAGCCAGATGTTCAGCGCCTTGTAAACGATGGCGCCGATCACTGCGCCCGACACCGTCTCGACGCCGCCGAGCAGCACCATGACGAGCGCATCGACCGAGAGCGAAATGCCAAGACTGTCCGGAAAGACGCTGCCCTTGAGATAGGCGAACAGCGCGCCGCCGATGCCGGCCACCGTGCCGGCGATTACGAAGGCGGTCCATTGCATCCGCTTGCCATTGATGCCAATCGCTTCGCTGCGTAGCGGCGAATCCCGTGTCGCGCGCAGCGCATATCCGAACGGCGAGAACACGATAAGGCGGAGCACCACGACGCAAAGCGCCGCAATCGCCAGCGATAGCCAGTAGAAGCTCGCCGGCCCCGCCGCCCACTTCTCCGGCCAGACCCCCAGAATGCCGTTGTCGCCGCCGGTCACCGCGACCCATTGAAAGGCGATCGACCAGACGATCTGGGCAAAGGCGAGTGTCAGCATCGCGAAGTAGACGCCGGAGAGTTGCACGCAGAAGAAGCCGAACACGGCCGCGCCGAGGCAACCGAGCAAGGGACCGAGCAGCAGCGATACGATCATCGGCAGCCCCGCCATCTTGGCGAGGAAGGCGATGCCGTAGGCACCAAGGCCGAAATAGGCCGCATGCCCGAACGAGGCGAGCCCGCCGACCGCCATCAGGAAATGCAGGCTGGCCGCGAAGATCACGAAGATCGCGATCTCGGATCCCACCGTCATCGCGTAATTGCCGCCCACGAACGGCAGCGCTGTGGCGGCGACGAGCGCCACCAGCGCGCCGATACGCTCATTCGCCGTGAGCGGCCGCCAGGGATTGACTGACAGCCCCGGCGTGCGCCGTGCCGGCGCCTCCGGCTTGCCGAACAGGCCCCAGGGCCGGACGATGAGCACGACAGCCATGACGAGGAAGACGAGAATGATGGAGATCGTCGGAAAGATCAGGATGCCGAACGCGTTGAGCTCCGACACCAGCACCGCGGCGACAAAGGCGCCGATGATGCTGCCGAGGCCCCCGATCACGACGACGACGAAGACCTCGACGATGATGCGAAGGTCCATCGCATGATTCACCGCGTCGCGCGGGATCTGCAATGCACCGCCGAGGGCCGCGAGAAACACGCCGAGGGCAAACACCGAGGTGAACAGCCATTTCTGGTTCACGCCGAGCGCGGCGACCATGTCACGGTCTTGCGTCGCCGCGCGCACCAGGACGCCCCAGCGCGTACGCTGGAACAGTAGCCACAGGATGCCGAGCACGACGGGGCCAAGCACGATCAGGAACAAGTCGTAGCTCGGAACGTTCTGACCGAAGAAATCGACGGCGCCCTTGAACCCCGGCGCGCGGCGGCCGAGCAGATCGCTCGGACCCCAGATCAGCACCACGAGATCCTCGACCATCAATGTCAGCCCGAAGGTCGCGAGCAACTGGAACAGTTCGGGAGCGTGATAGATCCGCCGCAGCAACACCATCTCGACGATCACGCCGACTGCGGCAACGACCAGCGCCGCCGCGACGATGCCGCCCCAGAAGCCGAGCGCGCCGGAGAAGCGCTCGGTCAGCGTGAACGCCATATAGGCGCCGAGCATGTAGAACGCGCCGTGGGCGAAGTTAACGATACGCGTGACGCCGAAGATGATCGACAAGCCCGAGGCGACCAGGAACAGCGACGCCGCGCTGGCAAGACCGGTCAGGAACTGGACGACATAAAAGGCCATTGGCGGTCCGCGTTGGCGTGGCTCAGTGCACGTGGCTCATCCTTCGAGACGGCGCTTCGCGCCTCCTCAGGATGAGGTCTTGTCTTCACCTCTCCCCGCCTGCGGGGAGAGGTCGGATTGCGCAGCAATCCGGGTGAG
>JGI25406J46586_10000732_pt1 | contig 15328 bp, 7 predicted proteins | sample TabmetS4T2R2_FD_46586 | JGI IMG/M metagenome (IMG submission 46586) | reverse complement strand
TTTTTTTAAGTTATTTGTACAAGGAAAAATGAGCGTCATGGAACAAGTATTGTATAGCATAGTGTCATACCTGTTATAACTGTCCCACGTAAAACAATTATAGTATTAGCATACTGGTAACTTTTGCCGAATAAAGAACAGAACGTATAAGAGTGCCCCGATGCAGCGCCCAAAACCTAACTCGGGGTCTGCGACGAGGCAACAGAAGTTCAATAGTAGTAGTGTAGCCGGGCTCATAAAACCTTAATCTTCATCAATAGGAAAATAACAGTGAAAAACGGAGCCTGTACCGGGTGTTGATTCGGCAGTAATAAATCCTTTGTGTGCTTCCATTATTTTTTTACAAAGCGCAAGCCCTATGCCTGTGCCGGGATAGTCGGTGTTGCCATGCAATCGCTGAAACATTTGAAATATTTTATCGGCATACTCCGGTTCGAAGCCAATGCCATTATCTGCAAAAGAAATTTGATGATACGCTTTTCGTGCATCAAAAACAGGATGATTTATTGTATCTGCATCAGATAACTTGTATTGTATTTGAATAATGGGTTTACTTTCGCGCTTTTGATATTTTATTGCATTGCTCAATAAATTTTGAAACAACAAAATGATGTGCGACTTGTTGCATTTGATTTCAGGCAATGGCGCTGATTCAACAATGGCGCCCGTTTGCTCAAGCGTGTCTGCCATTTCNTTTCTTACAATCGAAAGCAGTTGATTGAGCTCGCATTTTTCAAATGCTTCTTTACCGGAAGATATGCGTGAAAAACTCAACACATCATTTAACAGCGCATTCATTCTTTTTACACCTCCAAGTATTCTTTCAAAACTGTCTTTACCGGTCGGTGATAAATTTTGCTGCTCTGTTTTAAGAATGCGATCGGTGAAGATTTGTATTTTTCGCAGCGGCTCTCCTAAATCATGGCTTGCAATAAACGCAAAAGTTGTAAGCTCTTCGTTAAGAATTTCAAGCTCTTTATTCTTTGCCTGCAACGAAGCATTTAGCTGCATTAATTGATTTTCTGTTTGTATTCTTTCAGTTAAGTCGTGGATGATTGTTACCACACCGGTTACGTTGTTAGCGGCATCTTTTAGCGGCGTATAAAATAATTCGCTGTACTCTTTTGAATAAATATTCTTGTGTACAGGTATATGAACAACTTCACCATTCATACTGCGATTAAACGCATCTGTTATTGCGGGTGCATCTTTTAATTTTGGAAAGAAAGCAAAAAAAGATTTACCCAAAATCTCTTCCTTTTTTATACCATAAATCTCCTCACAACGTTTGTTCCATGCAACTACATTTAGGTTTCTGTCATAAGCCATTATACGATCAATGTTTGCATCAACAAGGGTTTCTATAAAAGTGTTTTTTTCAAAAACCTGTAAGTTTAATTTCATCAATCGTTCTTCTGCAAGCTTGTGTGCCGTAACATCTGTACAAATAGACAATATTTGCCAAGCTTTTCCATTTTTATCTCTTTTAAAGACAGTGCTTTTGTTGTGAAGCCATACATAATTGCCATGTGTATTCTTTATACGATACTCTCCTTCACATATAGCATTGTCTGGTAATTCTGATGCTTGTTGGTAAAGATTGTTCCATGCCTCTTTATCTTGTGGGTGTACATAATCTTCTCTTTTAAATGCAGGCACTTCTGTTCTTGAATATCCCATCAGTTCTTCAGTTGTTTTATTGATGTATATAAGCTTTTTTGAAAGAATATCGGTTACCAGAATCAATACGGGAGAGGTATCAATAATCTGCTGAATGAAGTGTTCGCTTTCGGTAAGATCTTTTTCGTGAATATCTGTTTTTGGGAGTTGCATGGATGTTTCGTTTTCAGGGTGATATTGCTCTTCCGGTATCGCGGTGTTGGGCGCAGTTCTTGTTTCACTCATAATGTTAGTTGATGTTTTGTTGATATTGGATAAGGATTTTTCATGCATTAGCATGATTTTTAAAGGTTGCGGGTTTGCCCTGTAATAACCGGAGAAACTTGCTATTATAAAGATTACAAAAAAAGCTGAATAAAGTTTGATATTCGGAAGAAATTTTTCAATGGAACGGAAGTTTTCAATCGGTGAAATAAAAAGCCCCGTTATAAAACGAGGCTGCAAATAAATTACTTTAGAAAATAAAATTTATACTTCAAGAATTATATTACTCTTCTTTTCACCCTGCATTAATTCAACACTTCTGTTGATAAAGCTTGTGAGATCATTTCCCTTTAATAAACCTTGTGAAAGCAGTGCAAGGTCTGCAAGATTTCTTACCTGCTTTTCTTGCTTTTCTTTGTTATTTTCTTTCAACAGCGTTTGATAAATAGAATGATTGCCGTTTACGGTTAATGTTACTTCATCTGGCATTTGAGTATAGAAAGAAGCCATGCCACCGCTTACTGCCGCCATGTCTTTCATGCGGCGCATAAACTCGGGACGTGTTGCCACAACAGGTGGTGTTTCCGGATTCAAGCCTTTTACTTCAACAGTTACATGCAAATCGGGAATTTGAAAACCAAACAATTCTTTCAGCTTCGCTTCTTCGTCTTTGCTCAAAACCATTTCTGCATGCTCCTGCTTATCAATAATGTTGTCTGCAATGTCTGCATCCACTCTTGTGAAATGTACATTCTCCCATTTCATTTCCATTTGATTGATGAAGGCAGCATCAATCAATGTTTCAAGCTTTACTACTTTATAACCTTTTCCAACACAAGCTTGCACGTATGCATCCTGCTGTACAGTATCGGTTGTATAAAGAATTACAAGTTTGCCATCTTTATTTTTCTGCAACGTTTCAGTTGCAATTTTGTATTCCTCAAGCGTATAAAATTTAGAAGAGCTTTCTTGCCCCTCTCCTTTGGAGAGGGGTTGGGGTGAGGTCTCCTCCATCACTAAAAACTTGTTTGCCTTTTCAAGAAATTTATCATCAGTCATCATTCCATATTTCACAAACAAGCCAAGGCTTTCCCATTTTTCTTCAAACTCGTTGCGATTGTTTCTGAAAATTTCATCCAGCTTATCGGCAACTTTCTTGGTGATGTGTGCATTTATTTTTCGCACATTCGGGTCGCCTTGTAAATAACTTCTGCTAACATTTAAAGGAATATCAGGACTATCAATTACGCCATGCAGCAGCATCAAAAATTCGGGAACAATATCTTTTACTTCATCTGTTACAAAAACCTGATTGCTGTATAGCTGAATTTTATCTTTTTGTATTTCGTAACTCTGCTTAATCTTTGGAAAATATAATACACCTGTTAAATTGAAAGGATAATCAACATTCAAATGAATCCAGAATAAAGGCAGCTCGCTATAGGGATATAATTCTTTATAAAAATTCTGATAATCGAGTGCAGTAAGTTCCGAAGGCTTCTTTGTCCAAACAGGATTGGTGTTGTTGATTTGCTTGTCTTCGAAATAAATAGGAACAGGCAAAAACCTGCAGAACTTTTCAAGAATGCCGTGAATGCGTTCTGTTTCTAAAAATTCTTTGCTGTCTTCGTTTATGTGCAAAACAATTTTTGTTCCGCGGTCACTCTTATCAATTTCGTATAACTCAAATTCGGGGCTACCATCGCAACTCCAGTAAACGCCGCTTTCGTCTTTGTAGCTCTTTGTATAAATTTCCACTTTATCGCTCACCATAAAAGCGCTGTAAAAACCCAATCCAAAATGACCGATAATGTTTGCATCTTTATATTTATCCAAAAATTCTTCGGCGCTGCTAAACGCAACCTGATTAATATATTTATCCACTTCCGATGCGGTCATTCCAATTCCGCGATCAATAATACTCAACGTTTTTTCTTTTGCATCAAGCACAACATCAATGCGCATTTCGCCAATTTCACCTTTTGCTTCACCGCTCGACGCAAGCGATTTTAATTTTTGTGAAGCATCAACTGCGTTGCTTACTAATTCGCGAAGAAAAATTTCATGTTCGCTGTAAAGAAACTTCTTGATGATAGGAAAAATGTTTTCCGTATGAACTCTTATCTGTCCTTTTTGCATAATAATTGTTTTTGTTAGTCGGCTAAAGTACAAGTAGCATCGTCTGTTGCGTCGCACACTTGTACAATATAACTTTTATCGGCTTTTGACAAAGAAAATACCAAACCACAAATTTATGACAGGATGACAAGAAAAAAATTGCGAGATAGATTGAATCTGCTCAATAAAATTCCAGAACGTATAAGAGTGCCCCGATGCAGCGCACAAAATTTAACTCGGGGTCTGCGACAACGCAACAGACGATGCCATAACAATCAACAGTTCGGCTCATAGAATCATTGAAATAAAAAAGCCCGGACAAAAAATTCCGGGCATTGTATTCATTGCCATAACCAACCGCCTAATTGTTTAATCCGCCACCTTGACCACCTACACGCTGGCTCTCTTCTTCTGCTCCACTCTTCCGCTGACGCGCAGCTTTAACCTGATTGTTGCCAAAACGATACATAAGACTTACACGAAACTGTCTGCTCTCCCAACCACCATTCACTTTCAAATATTGACCTGCAAAATTGCTGGTGCCGCCCCAGCGCATAGTTTGAAATATATCCGTTACGGTAGCTTTAGCATTTACCTTTCCTTTAAATAAAGTTTGTTGTACGCCAAAATCTATACCCCACATTTCTTTGCTTTTGAAAGTTCCCTGCCATATGGAGGGCGAAGTATAAAAGGTGCTCACTTCAAGTGTGGTTGTTTTGGCAATCTTCGCTGTTTGCTGTATATAAAGATTTGCTGCCCAAACATCAAGATCAATTGTTCTGCCCTCACCACCCAAATCTGCTTTGTAGTGTGAATAGTATGCATTAATGTTTGCAAACACACTATACCACTTAATCTGCAAAGGCATGCTGAAGTTTAAGCTTACAATATCCTGTGTTGCAAGATTCTTTTTTGTGAGAAAGCTTTTTGTTACGTCTATAGTATCAACAAGCTGCGAAAACACATCGTTCACATGACTGTATGTTAATTTGGTTGTGAACTTAAAGTTGAACGTGTTTGTAAGAGAAACACTGTTTGTGTATTGAGGAGTGAGCAAAGTATTGCCCTTTTGATATGTNTATTCGTCGAGCTTAAATTCAAATGGATTTAAATCCTGATAAGCCGGACGGTCTATTCTTCTGCTGTAGCTTAAGCCCCATTGATTTTTTGGATTCTTATTAAAAGTAACCGCAGCACTTGGGAAAAAGTCTGTATAATTTCTCTTAAACGTCGAATCGAAAGGAGCGTAATTACTTCCGTTCCATGATGTGCCTGATGAATGACCTTTTACGTTTGTATTTTCAGCACGCACGCCAAACTGAATCATCACACCTTTTAACTGGCGATTGTAGTTTACATATAAAGCGTTGATGTTTTCATCGTATCCAAAGAAGTTATTACGATCCATAAATTTTTCTGTTGGATAAATATTAAAACGGCTAAAATCATTATCACTGTTTACATAAGATATTTTTCCGCCGAAACCTAAACGTCCTTTCTTAAAGTTTTGTTCATAATCTGCTTTGAGAGAATAAATATCAATCCTCGATGGTGCTATCATGTTATAAATATTCTGCCCTATAGTATGCGCAAAGGTGGGATCCCAATAAATATTAGGTTGGTACTGGTCGCCGTTAAGATCATAGTAAGCATAATCTGCATCCACATTCAATTCGTGACCCGATGTATCTGCAAACCTGTAATTAAGATTAGCATTTATATTGTTACGCTTCATTTTATTGGTATTGTCTGCAATAAGATAGCGGTCAACAACACCGGTGGGTTTATATGCAATAGCTGTTTGGCTATGATTGCTGAAATTGATGTTTGCCAAATTACCATTAACCATTACGCCAACTGTATTGCGGTTATTTAGGAAATAATCCATGCCCGCTTTAAATCCAAAGCTTTTATTGCGCATCTGCATGCGTGTATGCTGATCAAAGATGGTGTCTTGCACATCTCTGTACAGGTTCATGAAATTCTCGTTGTGAGCTCTGTTGTAATTAAAGTTGCCAAACAGGTTAACATTTTTATTGCGGTGATTCAATGAGAAACCACCATTATATTTTGGAAAAACGCCGATATTGTATCCCGCATTTACAGAACCGTTTGTGCCGAATGATTTGTTCTTTTTCAAACGAATATTGATGATGCCTGCATTACCTTCTGCCTCATATTTTGCAGATGGGTTAGTGATAATTTCGATTGCTTCAATCTGTGATGACTGCAATGATTTAAGATAATAAGAAAGGTCTTGCCCTGAAAGCGGTGAAGGTTTTCCATCAACATAAACTTTTACGCCATTTTTGCCGGAAAGGCTTATGTTGTCATCTTTATCAACCAGCACACCGGGAGATTTGCGTAACAGTTCCAATGCGTCGTTACCCACCGCGTTAATGCTGTTTTCAACATTCAGAATTGTTTTGTCAGCCTTAACTTCAACTACAGGTTTTTTTGCAGTAACTGTAACATCTTTAAGATTGCCGCTAAGTTTTGTAATGGTGATAGATGTAACATTTACATCGCCACTGCCGGATACTTCAAACACATTTGAACGTGCCGGTGCATAGCCAATAAAAGCAATAGTTGTAAAATAACGTCCTTCTTTTATGTTTTTAAATTCGTATAGTCCGTTCGCATCTGTCACCGCGATTTTGACAACTGCAGAATCTTTTGCATTTTGCAGTGACACACTTGCATTAGCAACTTTTTTTCCGTCGTTATCTTTTACGTTTCCTTTTATTTGTGCTATTGATGAAAAAGCCAAAAAAATAAAGCCACTTAAGAGTATAAACTTTCTCATAAAAATGTTTTGATATTAGTGTACAAAGTTCTCTCAAGGTTACANGTATGCACATTAGTTTTGACCAAAGGCACAAAATCTGTTATGAATGGTATGCATCATCTTTTAAAAATTAATGCGGGTTTTATTTNAGAGAGACGAATAGCGATGAGGCATATTTTAAAGTTATGAAAGATTTCTTGCGGAACAAACCGCAAGTCGTGATGGCATCGCGTGTGCCAAAGAATTGCAACTGCGTTAAAAAGATATTTCTNCTTTAGAAAAATCTTTGCTTTTCTCATAGGTAATTTTGCAAGACTGAATTACAACAATTTCTATTTACTTGGCGACTTTGCTTACTGCTGCATAATATTCAACAGCACAAGTGAGTGACACAACGAAAGGCGATAGTAGTAATGCAGTTTGATACATAAAAAATTATGCAAAAAGTGAATTGGAAAATAGAGGGAATGCATTGCACTACCTGTGCGCTTTCCGTTCAAAAGTTTCTTGAAGAAAAAGGACTTAAAAACGTAACGGTGAATTTTATTGGAGGAGATGTAAGCTTTGATATAAAGGGAAATATTACTACATCTGAAATAACTGCGGGCATTGAAGAATTAGGTTATCACGTAACGAATGGTGAAAACAAAAAGATAGAAAAAAGTAAAGTACTTTTTAAAAATCAGTTTCAAAGATTTTTATTCTGTTTTGTTTTTACTGCACCGATGCTCATCAACATGATACCCGGCATGCATATTCATTTTTTAATGAACCCTTATATTGAGCTTGCATTAACGATTCCTGTATTTATTGTTGGAATGGATTTTTTTGGGAGGAGCGCATTACGAAGTTTATTCAAAGGTGTTCCTAACATGAATGTGTTGATTGCGCTGGGAGCCATTGCAGCCTTTGGCTACAGCTTATATGGAACATTCAGCAACTTCCTGTATCGTGAAGATTTTATTTTTTACGAAAGCGCCGCATCCATTATAACACTTGTGTTTTTGGGAAACTGGCTCGAAGAGAAATCGGTTGAAAGAACGCAATCGGAGTTGAAAAAATTAGCTGTTACACAAAAAGTAATGGCAAACATGATTGCTTATGATGACAAATATCAAGAACACATTTTCCCTGTTGAAAGTACGAGTTTAAAAGTAGGCGATTTGATACTTATAAAAAGCGGCGAATATGTGCCAATGGATTGCAAGATTTTGTGGGGTGATACAAGGGTGAATGAAGCAATCATCACCGGCGAGAGTGTGCCTGTTGAAAAGAAAATGAATGATAAATTGATTGGCGGAAGTATAATGGAAAGCGGTACTGTGAAAGCTTATGTAACGGCCGTGGGTGAAGAAACAGTGTTAAGCAACATTTTGAAAATGGTGAAAGAAGCCCAAACAGAAAAGCCGCCAGTACAACAGCTTGCCGATAAAATAAGCGCTGTTTTTGTTCCCGTTGTAGTTGGCATCGCATTGATGACATTTTTTACAAATTATTTTTTTACTGATAATGGTTTTGGTTCAAGCTTATTAAGAAGCATTGCAGTGTTGGTTATTGCATGCCCTTGTGCAATGGGACTTGCAACACCTGCCGCTATTGCAGTTGGTTTAGGAAGAGCTGCAAGAAACGGAGTGCTTTTTAAAAATGCAAGAAGTCTTGAAGCGTTCAAAAACATAAAGCAGGTTGTGTTCGATAAAACAGGAACATTAACAACTGGTGAGTTTAAGATTACAAATTATTTTATATCGTCAGACGTGAGACGTGAAACGTCAGTTGACAATAGCGCACAGAAAAATAATTCTTCAGTCGCCATCCACGATTCCCGGCTCACGACTCACGACGATTTTAAACGTATTGCTTATTCACTTGAACGTTACTCCAATCATCCTGTAGCAAAAAGTATCGCAAAAGAATGGAAGACAAAAAATGAAATCCGCTGGAAAAAAATTGAAGAGATAAAAGGACTCGGTATAAAAGCAACTGACAAAGATGGAAATGAGTACGCTGCAGGTTCTTTCAGAGTTGCAGTGCAGTTAACAGAAGATTATTCGCACAGCGTTTATATCGTTTGCAATAACAAATTGCTTGGATGGATTGATGTTGCTGATGAAATAAGACCCGAAGCAAAACACGTTATTGCACTACTAAAGTCAAAAGGAATTAAAACAATTTTGTTAAGTGGTGATAAAAAAGAAAAAACTGAATCGGTTGCAAAGCTGTTGAATATTGATGAAGTGGTTTCGGAACAATCACCAGAGCAAAAGTTAGAAAGAATTGCATCATACAACGCAATCGCCCCAACTGCAATGGTAGGTGATGGCATAAACGATGCCCCTGCNCTTGCAAAAGCAACGATTGGAATTTCCCTAAGCGATGCAACACAAATTGCAATGCAAAGTTCCCAGGTTGTGTTGATGAACCACGGATTGAAACATTTGCCGTTATCATTAGGTTTAGGCAAGCATACCTATATCACTATTCAGCAAAATTTATTCTGGGCATTTCTGTATAACATTGTTGCTATTCCTGTTGCCGGGTTAGGTTTTTTAAACCCCACTTTAGCCGCTTTATTTATGGGCTTTAGTGACGTGGTGCTTGGTGTTAATTCTGTAAGGTTGAATTGGAAGAAGGTTGTATAATCGTGAGTCGTCAATCGTAAGTCGTGAGAAATTTGCGGAAATTGCTGATTTTTTTTAGCTTGTTTTAAACTTTACAAATATGTTTCTCAATCTTGCCCACACTTCTTCAGAGAAGCTTGGCGAATTAGGTAAACTATTGATTCGCTGCTTTCAAGTGTTATCAAAGATGATCGAAGCTAAAACTCACGACTGATGAATCACGATTCACGAATGAACGCTTCCCCTCTTGAAATATTACAAACTTATTGGCACTATAAATCTTTTCGTCCGCAACAAGAAGAAATTATCAATGCTGTTTTGGAGGGAAAAGATACACTTGCGTTATTGCCTACAGGCGGTGGCAAATCAGTTTGTTATCAAGTCCCGGCATTAATGAAAGATGGGTTATGTCTTGTAATTTCTCCGCTCATTGCATTGATGAAAGACCAAGTAGAGAATCTCAATAAAAAAAATATCCCTGCTCTTGCCATTCACAGCGGTTTAAGTTTTAATGAAGTAAAAAAAACATTGAACAATGCACTGCATGGAAAATTCAAATTTTTATATGTTTCTCCTGAACGCCTTGAAACAAATCTTTTTAAAGCTTACTTGAATGAACTAAATATAAATCTAATTGCTGTAGATGAAGCGCACTGTATTTCGCAATGGGGTTATGATTTTCGTCCGCCTTACTTGCGAATTGCCAATTTGCGTAATGATTTGCCCGATGTTCCAATATTAGCAGTCACAGCTTCAGCAACACCGTTTGTGCAAAAGGACATTGTAGAGAAATTAAAATTTACGAATGCAAATATTTTTCGTCAATCGTTTGAAAAGCCAAATCTTTCTTACAGCGTTTTTAAAGTTGATAGCAAGATTAATAAAGTAATTGAAATTTTAAAGAGCGTACAGGGCAGCAGCATTGTTTATTGCAAAAGCAGAAGGATAACAAAACAGGTTGCTCAATTAATTTCTTTGCAACATATATCAGCTGATTTTTATCATGCCGGTTTATCGCAGGAGGAGAGAAATAAAAAACAGGAAGCATGGATAAATAATCAAACAAGAGTTATCGTTTGCACCAATGCTTTTGGAATGGGCATTGATAAACCCGATGTACGGACTGTTATTCATTACGATGTTCCTGATTGCATGGAGTATTATTATCAGGAAGCTGGCCGTGCAGGTCGCGATGGCAAAAGGGCTTATGCTGTTTTGTTGTACAATGATGAAGATGTTGAAACACTTGAATCACTTTCCGACATTCGTTTTCCTGTTGCTTACGATATAAAAAAAATTTACCAATCCATTGCAGATTTTTTGCAAATACCTGTAGGCATCGGCGAAGGCAATTACTATGATTTTGATATAAGCGAATTTGTAAAAAATTTTAAACTCGATATTCATTTGGTGATGAATGTTTTAAAAGTGCTTGAACAGGAAGGTCATCTTACTTTCAATGAAAATATTTTTTTACCTGCACAAGCGAACTTTATTTTACCAAGAGAAATATTAATTGATTTTGAAAAAACACATCCTCAATTAGAACCGTTAATGAAATGCCTCTTGCGCACTTATGAAGGTATTTCNGANGGTCTTGTTACCATTCACGAAAAAGAAATAAGCAAGCTTATAAAGTTGCCTGTTGAAGAAGTAAAAAAACAATTGCATCATTTGCAAGCTTTACATATCATCGAATACAGACCACAAAAGGAAACACCGCAAATAAACTTTTTAACTAATCGGGCGCCTGCACAATTTCTTCATATTAATCATCAAAATTATTTGCATCGNAANCAACAATATGAATTAAGAACAGAAGTGATTCTTAAGTATCTCAAATCAAATAAAGAGTGTCGCAGCCGTTATATTTCTCATTACTTCGGCGATATGAAAGTAAAAGACTGCGGCATTTGTGATGTATGCTTGCAAAGCAAAAACATTACACTCACAGAAAAAGAATTTGCTGCGATTGCAACCAGAATCTGTACTCATATTACTCATGATGGAATTGCAGTAAAAGAATTGTTGCTTCGTCTTAATGGCATTAAAAAAGATAAGGCATGGAAAGTGATTGAGTTTCTGCAAAGCGAAAAAAAGATAGAGATAAACGATTATGGTTGGGTGAAGATGTTGTAGACCCAGTCGCATGTCAGGTTAGAAATTGCAGGTCATCGCTGCGTTTTTCACAACACTTTACTCGCGTTTTTTGTTTAATTCATATTCTTCAGATGAACGGATTGCGACGCCACAGGTGATGCCACANGGTTCAAAGCTTGTCACCAAAAAAATGCAATATTAATGCAAGACGTCACAAATAAAAAAGAGCCGTTTGTTACAACAGCTCTTTTTCAGAAGAAGAGAGATCATGCATTATTAAAATCTTATTGTAGCGCCCACCGCAAGGTTTCTGTTTTTGCGGTTGATATCATCGTTCTTCACAATGTCCATGAGCCCAAGGTTATAACGTGCAAAAACGCCAATGTTCTTTGTTGCATTAACACCAACACCTCCGTTTACACCAAAGTCAAATTTTTTGAAATTGTCTCTCACACTTGTCTTGTCNTCGTTAGGACCTTCTCTTTTTGCAGTAACAAGATAGCCTGCTTGCGGACCGGCTTCAAGATAAAACCGCTTCGTAGCATTGTACTGAAACATAACCGGAAGCTGTATGTAATTAAGATTTAAATCGTTCTTTACACCGTTTTCATCAACGGCTTTTGCTCCTTGTGCAGAATAAAGAAGTTCCGGTTGAATGCACCAGCGTTTGTTCAAGACATTATGTACAAACAAACCACCTTGTCCTGAAACTCTTGTATCTCCTTTGGAGTTTGAAAGATTCGAAAAATTTACGCCGCCTTTAATGCCGACATAAGTTTGAGCATTTAAACAATTAAAGCAGGATGCTAAAAGAATAACGCCTGCGATTACCATTAGTTTTTTCATAGTTCAAGTTTTTGATTCACTCATCAATTTTCAAAGGGTATGCCAGTAAAAAAATGCAGAGCAGATTTTTTGTTTTAATAAAATGCTAAAACCCCAGAATGAGAATTTTTTTCCACTAATGCGCCCAAAAACTATTGATGCATTTCTATTGTAGCGCTTACAATAAATTATGTTGCCATCAATGAAAAAATGTTAATGAAATAGTGATTAGGGCTTTGAAATAAAGCAAAAATGATTTTTTTTGAGGCTGCGATTTTATGCCATGGAATTATTTTTTTGATACGGGCTTCTCATGCATCCCGGCCTAAACTGCGTTCGCTCAGGCAGGGTCTGTATATCTCTGTGCAACTGCAGCGATCAGATTTTTGTAGCATCAATAATATGAGTTAGCAATACACAGGGGCACTGCAATCGTTTTAATCATTTCAATTATTTTAATAGGTATCATTTACATTTGCAAACCATTTTTAAAACCAAAATTTGAAATAAGCATGAGCCAGAAAATTAAAGTTGTCAATCCTGTGGTTGAACTCGATGGTGATGAAATGACACGCATCATCTGGAAATTTATTAAAGACAAATTGATACTTCCTTATATTGATGTTGATATAAAATATTTTGATCTCGGTATAGAGCATCGCGATGCGACAAATGATCAGGTAACAGTTNATGCAGCAAATGCTATAAAAGAAATTGGTGTTGGCATAAAGTGCGCCACCATTACTCCCGATGAGGCCCGTGTAAAAGAATTTAATTTAAAACAAATGTGGAAAAGCCCGAATGGCACTATCCGTAATATTCTTGATGGCACTGTGTTTCGTGAACCCATCGTTTGTAAAAATGTTCCGCGTTTGGTGCCCAATTGGACTGCACCTATTTGCATTGGTCGTCATGCTTTTGGCGACCAATACCGTGCAACAGATTTTGTAACAAAGGGCAAAGGAAAACTTACGATAAAATTCGAAGGTGAAGATGGCAATGTAATTGAACATGAAGTGTACAATTTTAAAGGCAGTGGTGTGGCGCTTGCTATGTACAATACCGATGAAAGCATAAGGGGTTTTGCTCATGCATGTTTTAATCAGGCATTGATGAAGAAGTGGCCTTTGTATCTTTCAACAAAAAATACGATTCTTAAAAAATACGATGGACGCTTTAAAGATATTTTTCAAGAGATATATGAGAATGAATTTAAATCGAAGTTTGAAGAACACGGAATAACTTATGAACATCGCCTGATTGATGACATGGTTGCAAGCGCTTTAAAATGGAACGGCAATTTTGTATGGGCTTGTAAAAATTATGATGGTGATGTGCAAAGCGATACGGTTGCACAAGGTTTTGGTTCGCTCGGCTTAATGACTTCAACGCTTGTAACACCTGATGGAAAAATAATGGAAGCAGAAGCTGCACATGGAACAGTAACACGTCACTATCGTGAGCATCAGAAAGGGAAACCAACCTCAACAAATCCAATTGCATCCATCTTTGCGTGGACAAGAGGTTTAGAGTTTCGCGGCAAGCTGGATAATAATCAGGAGTTGATTGATTTTTGTCATGCACTTGAAGCAGTTTGTATAGAAACTGTTGAAAGCGGAAAGATGACAAAAGACCTTGCAATAACGATCAAGCCTAAAGTTGAACACGGGAAAGACTTTTTGTACACGCAAGAATTTTTAGATGTGCTGGATGAGAATTTGAAGAAGAAGCTGGTGAATTAAGGTATTTTTGAATAGTAAACCCTGTATTTCGTTAATACAGGGTTTTATTATTTTATACAGTTCATTAAGCATTAAATTTGTCAAAACCAGTTATATGGAAGAAGTCATTTTTTTTATTGAAGAAAGTCCTGAAGGTGGTTATACCTCAAAAGGATTGAGTGCATCTCTCTATACAGAGGCAAATACAATGGAGCAATTAAGAGAGCTGTGAAAGATGCCGTTCATTGTCATTTCGATGATGCTAAAAAAATTAATCAGGTTGCACATGGTAAAAGATGAAATCATTGCGGCATGAAAATACCACGAGATATTGATGCGCAGCAATTGATAAAATATCTCAAACCATTTGGTTATTCCGCTACCAAACAACAGGAAGTCATATAAGGCTTACTACCATACAAAAAGGGCGAACATCATATAACTGTAGCCAACCATAGCCCTATTAAAATTGGAACGCTGTCAGCCATTTTAAGTGTTATTGCAAGTCACTTTGATAAAACGAAAGAGGAATTAATAAACGAGCTTTTCAGATAAACTTTTCACGTAGATAAATTTTCATTGTAAACGATTATGGATTCAGAAAAAGATATTCGATTGGCTGTGTTAATTGATGCAGATAATATTCCGCATCACAGCGTGAAAGACATTTTAGAAGAGATAGCAAAATACGGCACACCAACCTTTAAACGAATTTACGGCGACTGGACTAAGCCACATGTGATGGGTTGGAAGACCGTTTTGCTCGAGCATGCAATTATGCCGGTGCAGCAATACAGTTATACGCAAGGAAAAAATGCAACCGACTCTGCAATGATAATTGATGCGATGGATATTTTATACAGCGGCAAAGTGGATGGCTTTTGTATTGTAAGTAGTGACAGCGATTTTACTCGCCTTGCAACGCGCCTGCGTGAAGCAGGTATGAAGGTGTACGGCATCGGCGAAAGAAAAACGCCGAATGCATTCATAGCATCGTGCGATAAATTTATTTACATAGAAATTCTTGCAGAGTCTGAAACAGACGCTGAAGAAACGCCGCTGCTAAAAGCCGAAAAGAAAAAACAAAAACCTTCTTTTGAAAAATTAAATACAGGTCATGTTCATTTGATTGCTTCAACAATTGAAGACCTTGCCGATGAAAACGGCTGGGCTTTCTTGGGCGATGTTGGTAATCTGCTTTTAAAAAAACAACCGAATTTCGATCCGCGCAATTTTGGATTTCAAAAATTAACGCGACTCATTAAATCGCTGTC
>JGI25406J46586_10000731_pt1 | contig 15351 bp, 14 predicted proteins | sample TabmetS4T2R2_FD_46586 | JGI IMG/M metagenome (IMG submission 46586) | reverse complement strand
CTTACATTATTTCGCCTTCCTTCGGGGATTATGCTGAAATAATTTTTTCCTTCAACAAGGGTTATATCCAACATCTTTTGCGCTAATTCTTTTGCAACAGTATTATAAGAGAGAATGTTGGCTTCTTTATCTAACAGAAGGTAAGCAGTGTCTGTGTTTTCAAGAATATTTCTAAGGTTGGCTTCTGATTTTGCAAGCGCTTGCTCTGCTTTTTTTCTTGATGTGATGTCTCTTACAAAACCAATAAAGCGATATTTGCCCTTGAGCATCGTTGGAAAAACACTTAAGGAAATATCGAATTCTTCACCATTTTTTCTTAACGCACGTACATCGAGTGTTTTACATAATGCGGGACCTTCACCTGTTTTTAAAAAGTGTTTCATCCCTCTCGAATGCGCTTCACGATAACGATGAGGAACAATATAACTTGATAAGGCTTTGCCCATTACTTCTTCTGCAATCCATCCGAATAAAGTCTCTGCTTTCTTGTCCCATTTCACAATTTTTTCTTCTTCGTCAATAATGACAACGGCATCGAGAGAAGCATTGTATATGGTTTGAATTTCGGAATTTGCATCAAGGAGTTCACGTTCACTTGCCTTAAGATTATCTCGCATTGCGATCAGCGCCTTTCCTAAAGTATCTTTCTCACCTAATGGCTGAAAGGATGCATCGAAATTTCTGTTACCTACTTCGTAAGCAAATGCTGTTGTTCGTTGCAAGTTTTCAGAAAGATTGTTTACGGAACGAACCATCTCACCAATTTCGTCTTTTGTTTCTGTATAATTAACTTTCTGTATAATTCCTTTACCTAAATCGTTTACAATAAGTTTTATTTTATTAATGGGGCGAATGATAATTTCTGTCATATAGAACGACAAGAAAGTACCAATGCCGATTATTGTAATGGCAATTACAGTGATTAAAGTTCTTAGAAGCATAGAAGAATGTTCGAGCTCATCATTTTTTTTAGCTCTTACATTGCGGCCGCCGGCTTCAATTTTCGATAAAATATTCATCAATGCAGAGGTTCGTGGCAGTACTTCATCTTCTAAAATTCTTTCCGATTCAAGTTTTGCCACAGGATCATCATAATCCTCAAACTTCTGCAACAACGACATAATTTTTCTTTCATGCACCAACAGTTGCTCAAAGCTTGTATATATTTCGGTTAAGCTATCTGCTGAAAATTTACTGTCCCATTTAGAAGATAATTGATTTAATCTTTGTTTCAATTTTGGGTAATCATCATTCTGAAGTTTTATTAAAGAATTTTTATCTTCCTGGCTTGATCGTAAAAACACCCAGTTGGTTGTGTACATTTTTGATTCAACCAACAAATCTTGAAAACTTTCCACAGCTTCGAGAGAAGGATCTGTTATTGCAGAAATGTGTTCTGCTAATTTCTTGTTGTGATTTAAAGTAATTATTGAAAATATACCGTTAATAACAAACAGCAATACCAGCAAAAAGAAGCTTAAATAAATTTTATTTTTGATGCGAATGGTCATCTCTTCATTTCTGATTTTATCAAATATTTTTAAACGGGTGTAATTGATACGGATAAAGCGCATCAAAAAGCATTTCGTTTTTAGAGGCAAAAACAATTTGTATACTCAACAGGTCTTTTAAACTTAAATATTTGCAGAGATTGCTTTTTGCAGTATCAGGTTGAATGTAACAGCTTGTTAGACCTGAGACAAGAATTATAGAGGAAATAACATTTTTGGTAAATGTTTCGATCATTGATATTGGATTTTCTTAAGCATTGGAGCAAATAGCCTTCAATCATTTTCGTGTAGCCACAACTCACCGCTCGTAACGGAAATATTTTTATTTTACAATTATTCCTAAACTTAGAAGATCTGAAGCAACGCTTAAATTTCTTTGTTCAATATTGGTTTTATTTATTTCCAATCTTAAATGTTCATCAACAACAATAAAGTTAATGCATGAACCTTTGCGCGCCAACCCATCAGATTCAGAAACAATCAATACCGGCGCATCTTCTGTTAAAGCAGCTATTCGTTTTATACTCTTGCTTTCATCCTCGCATATAAAAAGCATCTGACAATCGTATGAGGACGCAGAAGACGGAATTTTTTTTACAACAATTTTTTGAGCACCTACCGTTTTATTACCAACAAAGGCTTTTAGCTCATTATACAATGGAGAATCTCCTATAATTCCAAGAACAAAATCGCCGGTTTTTTTTTCATTGGGCCAGTTAATATATTTTGTAAAGCGATAAATAATATTCGCGTACAAAGTATAATCAATTCCTCGTTGTGCTACAGTTTCAGAAAAGACACAAAACAAAGACACACTTATAAGCATAAGTGTTTTTGTAATGGGTTTAAAACAAATAGTTCTGAAACACATAATTGATTAATTAATTCCTGTTGTTCTTAACTTTAAAAACTTCTTATTATCAACAGCCGGCACTTCTATCTTTAATGGGTAGCTATAATAATTTCTTGAACGCGTTGAACTATCAACTTGAAAAGCTGAATTACGATGGCAACATAACAGAAAAGCCTTTCTATAAAGGCTGTTTAAACTTTTACTTAAGCAATGTATTTGGCTCTTCAATTTTTTTATTGGCATTGGATTTATTTAAAACAATCGTAACTAAATTACTTATTACAACACCAAAAATATTTAACTGAAGCAAAGTATATGATCTTTTCACAATTTATAAGCAGGTTTTAATGCCCGCTAACTCCTAAAACGCTTGCTCCACAGGCTTTTGGCGCGGTTTTTATCAACTGTAATGATAAAATTACNCTTATTTATCAGGGGGTATGATTAATAATTAATTAGAGGCAATTAATTAATTATTATAAACAGCTTGAAAAATTTATTTATGTGATNATTGCAATGAAGGCTTGCGGCTAATGTGCCTCAGGTGGTTGAAAAATTGCTCAATAAAGAGTCCAAATATTGGCAGTTGAACGGAGCAACGGCAGGTTAAGAATTCGCAATGTGGTTTAGTAAAAAAGATAAAGCTGTATTTACTTTACAAGATCTTTATAGCTGATAAGTTCAATTTCTCTTTTTCGAATAACTTCTTTTACTTTTTCATTCGTCCAAGTATCGGTTACGCCTTGCCTGTCTGTGGCTACATTTTCATAACCAATGTGGTGTATCGCTTGAAGTTCTGGCCTATTGAGCGCCGGATGATCAACAAAAAGATAAGTGCCTGGTTTAAGGTTGTTGAGCATAGAAATAAAGCTTTCAATTTTATCTTCCGATGTGGTATGTGTACCATCATAGTTAGCCGGCAGCACATTTAATTCCCGAGGTTCTATATCAATGTTGTATTCTTTTGCAAGCCTTCGGGCAAGTATATTTACTGAATCGCTCATTCCGGTGCATCCCATGTGACCGGAGATATGACTGATGCGCGGAATCTTTTTCAAAGCAAGTTCAATTTGGGCACGCCATTCTTTTTCTATNTCGCTAAGTTTAAAATCATGTTGAAGTAATGCTTTGTTTGGATAATTTTTGNTAGGCCAAATCATAGGATAAAAATATCCGTCAGAATCTTTAATGCTTGGGCAATCTGTTAATGGTCGCCATTTTATATTATCCCATTCACTCGTAAGCACNAGGTGAANACCCACATCAACACCGGGATTTTGTTGCAACATTTTTACAGCTTCGGGAAACCACGGTGAAGGAACAATAATTTCAATTGAGCGTTCAATTCCATCTTTATATGTTTTAATTAAGGCTTCGTTGCCGCTATGCGAAAAGCCCATATCGTCTCCACGAACAATTAAACGAATCGCATTTGTTTGGGCATTTATTTGAAGAGAAATAAATGAAAAAATAAAATAGAATAGAAGCGATGTTTTATACATGGTTATTTATTTTCACTTGGAAAGTGAAGATAACATTTGTCGTGAAATTCTATAAACGGCTAAAATGAGAAGACTGTCGAAAATATTATTTACTTGCGGGGTAAACCATTTGCAATCTTAGAAAACTGTTTAAAATTTTAATCTATCCAATCTGTTGTTTTTTGGTTTTGATATCAACGGTAGTTTTTTTATGACCGATTCTGACCCTTGAAAAAACTATCCGTAAAAATCACTTTATCTATTGTACAAATAGCACGTGAGTCATCGGTTAAAATCTCAGGCTAATTTTTAAACAGTTTCTAAGATGCTTTTTTCTTTTGATCTCTAAATCACTTTTCTTATCACATAAAAGAAAAGTGATTAATGAACAGAATTAATCTTTTTTGAAAGTGCGGTTTGTGTTTACAAACAAGCGCAATATTTTACTGTTCTTAAGTTGATCGCCAAGTATTTTGGTTGCCAAAAGAATCATGCTATACCACGTTGGTAAAAATACCAACCACCAGCTAAGATGAGTAACTTTCAAAATTTGAAGATTAATGAGAAATGCGTTAATGATTGCGTTAAATACTAAAAGAGCAAGTACATTTTTTCTTGACATAGAATATTGGTTTTAGGGTGAAACCAAAGTTGAGTATAAAAAATGAATTATTTGTGCTCAAAAAATCATTTCAGCATAATTTAATCGTTGAATGGATTGCGGGAACAAAAAACAAAAACTTTGAAAGGCAGTAATTCAAAGGATATGCGCCTATTTAAGAAACTTTTTCTTTGTTACACTATTTCTTTTTTCGAAGAAGTTTTTCTATTTACTTGCTTGCTGTTCTTGCTGTGCCCTTCGCTCCTGCAATTTTTTGTATGCCATTAAAAACAGGGCACCGAGATTTTTGTGGGGAGGAATATAATCATCAAACAACTCACTTTTTCCAAGTCTCTTTGAAAGAGTTATCCATAATTGCGGCCAGTTAAGATCATGTCCTTGCCGCAATTCATCGAGAATAGTGTAAATCATTGGGTGATTTATTGAGCCACTGCCGGTTTGCTTAGATGCAACAATTTGCGAAGTAGGACAAATCTTCAATATTTTATCAAGGCTTTGATATGCACCGCAACTGCCAAGCAACACAACACGTGCGGAACTACTTAGCTGATCAATTGTGGATGGCAGCCAATAACTGTGNCCACGATGAATTACAACAGTGGGTTCAAGGCCTTTTTCTGCAAGGTAATCATCAAGATCAGATTGAGCTTGCGCATCAAGTCCTTGCTTTTCATCCAAAGGCTTGTTTGCATAAATGGTTACCGGCACACCTTTCGTTGAAGAAACACTCACCCATTCTTTATTGCTTGTAATTTTCCAGTTTCCGTTGCTAAAGCTGCCAACAAAACCATTAAAAACTGTTTGTCCGTCTTTATCACCGTAAAAGAACTGTTGCACAATAATTCTTCCCGAAGTATCGCGTAAGCTTTTGTTGGGCATAAAATAAACAGGAGGAATGCCTAATGCCTCACTTACATTAATATGCTGTGTGGTATCCATGGAAAGAAAGAGTGTATTTAAAATACCATAGATATCGGTACCTCTTATATTCTTCGCTTTTTGGGCCAGTTGTAAATTTTCTTTTACTTGGTTAAGTATAAGCTGTTTTACATCGGGATCGGTTATGCTTGCGAAAGAATTAGCAACGTCCACTGCATCTTCGAGGCTTGATGTTTTTTCAAGATTATTCGCGAATGCTTTCATCAGCAATTGTGCATTAACCTTATCCATACGTTTTAGAAAATCATCGAGTGTATTATAGTTCGCAGCCATTTTTATCCATTTTCTAAAATGGTCGAACCGCACGTTCATCAGCAACGAATCTGATTTTGGATTTTTCATACGCTGCCATACACGCGGATATACACCTTTTACATAACTGGATGTGTAAATAACTTCTTCACCGGTTACAGCCATATAATACAGGTCTTGCGAGCCAAATGGCTCCAAACATTTAAACCGGATTCTTTCATCATTCACATCGTGCAAGCCATTAATAGTATTAATAAAAGGATCAATTGCTTTCTTCTGAAGTTTCGCATAAAGCCCTTCCATTGCCATCGGTGTATCACGCTTGCTTACCCTGTAAGCATAATCAATTTGTGTTTGAACAAGAAGCTTATAATACTTCACATCATTGTCCATTACGGAATAAATCTCGTCGAAAGTTATTTTGCCATGNTATAAATTATCAAGAAACGGAAACAATTGTCTGCCTGTTTTTGATTGNGCCATTACGCTAATCACGTGTACAAGCGAATCAGGATTACTGCGAATCNTCGATGCGAGTTCACTCGTTGATGCAGCATAATTATAAATGCTTTCAGGATCACGCCGTGCAATAACGCTTACAAGGCTATCGGTAAACGGAAGATTTGGATTACGTCTTAAAACTACAATTGCCTGATCCGGATATTTTGTACAATACTTAAGAGTGACAATATTTTTGCACTTCTCAATAGACGGGTCATTACTGAAGGCAATAGTATTAATAAGTATTTTGCTCAATTCATATGGATAAGAATAAATTTTGTTTATAATGGATTGATTGTTCTTTTCCACATTCATACATTCTTCATAGTTGTGCAATAAATCATCGAGCATGGAAAATTTAAGTCCTTCATATTTGCAGGCACTTATATAAGCAAGAAGCGTTTCATTTAAGCCACGCAAAAACTTTATTTTGCCATTATTATCAAGCGAGGAATCTTCTTCTATGCGCTGTCTNAAATCNTCAACTTTTTTTGTAACCGTATTTGTAAGTTCTTTGTTTAAAGATTCGTTTGAGGTGGGTGTAAAAAGATTATCATCTTTGCCATCCATTAAAAGAATTTTCTTTTGAGTGGCTTCTACATTCTCATGAAAATAAAGTCTTGATAAAGGTATTTTATTGTTTGATGGTTGTGTATGACCAATCTGTGCATANGTAAACAATGAAACAGTAAACAGTAAGAGAGATAGAAAATTCTTTTTCATTCAATACACTGGACTTCTTATCACAAAGNTATGGTTATACGGGCGCTTAACAATAAGATAATGCTTTAACCGTGCCAAATATATTTTGGAAAATTATTTTTGTGTAAAGGTTTTGTTAATGGAAACAAAGGGAAAGAAAATTTTAGTTGCAGATGATGAAAAAGACATTCTGGAAATAATCAGCTATAATCTTATTGCCGAAGGTTACGATGTTTATACTGCAAAGGATGGCAACGAAGCATTAAGCATGGCACGCAAGCTTCACCCCGATCTGATAATTCTCGACATAATGATGCCTTACAAAACAGGTATTGAAGTTTGTCAGATATTGCGCTCTTCAGATGAATTCAAAGACACACTTATAATTTTTCTCACAGCACTTAATGATGAGACTTCACACATAAAAGGTTTAGAATCGGGAGCAGATGATTATGTGAGTAAGCCAATTAGTCCCAAAGTGTTGATAAGTCGCGTAAATGCATTGTTCCGGCGGGTCCATAAAGAAAATGGGAAGGCAATTAATATCGGGAACCTTACTATAGACCCGGTTCGATTTGTTGTTACAATTGACAATCATGATGTAACACTTGCAAAGAAAGAATTTGAGTTGCTATATCTTCTCGCTTCAAAGCCTGGTCGCGTTTTCTTGCGCAATGAAATATTAAGTCAGGTTTGGGGACAAGAAGTAATCGTTGGCGACAGAACCATTGATGTACATATTCGAAAAATAAGACAAAAGCTAAATCTCGATTGCATTACCACCGTAAANGGCGTTGGTTATAAATTTAATATGCAATAAAAAAAGAATTTAATTTTTATAACTTTTTTTGAGCCCAATCGGTGAATTACGAATAAAGCATTGCATTAGTTGCGTCGTCTCANATANGCGNAATACATTNTAANCTTTATTCGGCAAAATTTCAAACNTCAATTCAGCTTTCGATTTCATATCATTTTTATTCACAAAAATTTTCAATAGCATAACTTGCAAATATTCGTAACAATTTTTGAGATGAATGCTTAATGCAGTAAAGAATGTTTAAAGCAAAAAATCTATCTCCAAACAAGTTATCTTTTTTNACAGCGCTGTGTTTATCGGTCCCNGTATCAATTGCTTTTTATGTAATCACAAGCCATTTCTATGCAGCGCTGGTTGCGTTTGCAATAAATATGGGCGGNGGATATTTGCTTATTCGTTTTGTACTTGAATCTTTTATTTACCGAAAAATAAAACTCATTTATAAATACATCTATCAAACAAAAGCAAGTAAGAAGGAGGAAATGTATTATAAATATATTCTTCCTAAAAAAAGTATTGATGAAGTAAGAGAAGATGTAGAAAAATGGGCTGATCAACGAAGCGCCGAAATTGAAGTTTTGCGAGCAAATGAAAGTTACAGAAAAGAATTTTTGCAAAATTTGTCTCACGAATTTAAAACGCCGATTTTCACCATTCAGGGTTATGTGGATACACTATTAAATGGTGCACTCGAAAATCCTTCTGTAAACAGAAAATTTCTTGAGAACACTTACAAGAATGTGGAACGTATGGTAAATCTTGTAAATGATCTTGATGAAATAACAAGGCTTGAAAGCGGCGAACACCCTTTGTATAAAGAGAATTTTATTATACAAGATCTTATAAAAGATGTTTTTGAAACACTCTCATTAAAGGCAGCCGAACACAATATAAAGTGCAGCATAAAAAAAGGATGTGAACAACCAATAAATGTTTTTGCCGATAAAGAAAAAATTGCAAGAGTAGTTATTAATCTCGTTGAAAATGCAATTAAATATGGCAAACAAAATGGCAATATAATTGCGAGTGTTTATAAAACTGATGAAAAGCATGTTCTCATTGAAATAAGCGACGATGGAATCGGCATTGCNGAAGAACATTTATTACGCATTTTTGAGCGGTTTTATCGTACAGACATTGGTCGTAGCCGAAATATCGGTGGCACNGGTTTGGGACTTGCTATTTGCAAACATATTATCGAAGCACACGGAAAAACCATTCATGTTCGCAGTAAATTAGATGTGGGAACAACGATTGGTTTTACACTCGATAATAAGGAGTAACTTCTATCGAAAAATGATAGCACACCAATTTGCTCAATTAATTAAACGTTGCTGCACCTTCAATTTTTCTGAAAGATCAACAGCACTTGTATCAGGCCAAAAATTGCACCTGTTACCGCAAGTTTTTTACTTTATCAGAATAGCGAATTGCAAGCAGCAAACCATTAACGCCATAAAAATAGAACGTGTAACAAAAATTGATGAAGGAAGCGAAAATTGGTACTTACTTATTGAATACGAATTAAACTTACAAGAATCCAGTATGTACAGAAACGAAGGCTTGATAGTAAATACGGATAGGTCTTAAAAAAATTTGTTCATTATTAACTCGCTTTTTTCAAAAGAGCTGTGAGTTTATTGCATAGCTCTTCAAAACTTTTATATTTCGTAATAAAATAATCTGCACCTAAAGAGAGTAATTCCGTTTTATCTGATTCAGAAGATGAGGTGGTATAAATGACCACCGGCACATCATTAAAGCGGTACTCTTTTCGTATTTCAGCTAAACATTCTTTGCCACTTTTCTTTGGCATATTGAGATCTAAAAAAATATAGGATAGTACATTTGTTTCTAAATTCACTAACATATCCATTGCTTCTGCGCCGTCTCGTGCCACAAGAATTTTTACCGTATTGTCCACTTCTCTCATCGCTTCGTTAAAAAAGAATATATCATCTTCGTCGTCATCCGCAATCAAAAAAATTTTTGAGCTCTTCATAAACAGCTAATAATTTTTACATGTGGGAAAAAATTTACCCAAATTTAAATTTTTACCCCTGAAAGGAAGCGTTTTTGCGAGTTGTTCCATGCTTTTTTTGCGCCGCCAACGTGCAAATCATAAATGTACTCTTCTCCTTGCATTCGGCAAACAAATTGCATGGATAAGACAAATCTTTTTTAATGGACATAAAGCATAAAGTTTCTCCGCAAAGTGTGAAGGGTTCTTTTTTTAAGGAAACTCAATGTTTAAATGTTTTAAATTCTATACCTGCACTAATTGCTTATGTTGACGCAACACTTCGTTATCAATATGTAAATGCAACCTTTGAGGAATTTATCGGCAAAAGTAAAAATGAAATAATTGGGGCGCATGTTTTAGAGATACAGGGTGAGGAATTGCATCGTTTGTTAAAACAAAGTATACCTGAAGCGCTAAACAAACATACAGCACAGTTTGAGTATACGATTGGTTTTGAAGGTGACCTTAAGTTTTTTGCTACAACGATTATTCCTGATTTTGATTTATACAAGAATGCAAAGGGCTATACCATTTTTGGAAATGATATTACTGAAAAGAAAGAAAAGGAAAGCCAGCTCGAACAAAAGAATGATGAATTAAAAGAAAACAAACAGCGATACCGTGAGCTTATTGAAAAACTTCCGGTAGCCATTTATACTTGTGATGCTGAGGGACATATAGAAATGTACAATAAGGCTGCGGCAGATTTATGGGGTCGTGAGCCGGAGATTGGTAAAGATATGTGGTGCGGCTCATGGCGTATTTATCAACCTGATGGAGCACTGCTTCCCCTTGATTCTTGCCCTATGGCCGTTGCGCTTAAAGAAGCCAAACCTGTTTATGGAGAAGAAATAGTTGTTGAGCGACCTGATGGAATGCGTTTAAACATAGCTCCATTTCCTCAGCCAATTCTTGATGCAGACGGAAATGTTTTAGGCGCAGTAAACATGCTTATAGATATTACCGAACGTAAGAAAGCCGAAGAAATTAATGCAAAGCTTGCTGCAATTGTTCAGTCATCAGATGATGCTATAATAAGTAAAACGCTCGAAGGTATTGTTACAAGCTGGAACCATGCAGCACAAAGAATATTCGGGTATTCTGCTGAAGAAATGATTGGACAGTCTATTACGAAAATTATACCGTTTGAACGTTTAGATGAAGAACCACGAATTCTTGAACGGCTTAAACGAGGTGAAAGAATTGACCATTTCGAAACAGAACGGATAGCAAAAGACGGACGCAGACTTGCCATTTCACTTACCATATCACCGGTTAAAGACAGTAAAGACCGAATAATCGGCGCATCAAAAATCGCAAGAGATATTACCGAACAAAAAAAGATTTTTGATTCATTGCGTGAAAGTGAAGAACGTTTTCGTACGGTAGCAAATACCGCCCCGGTAATGATTTGGCTTACAGATACTGATAAGCATTGCTATTTTGTAAATAAGGAATGGCTGGAGTTTACTGGCAGCACTGAAAAAGACGAAATAGGTTTTGGATGGCTGAAACACATACATCCGGAAGATGTAGATACAGTGTACAAACAGTATAAAAATCGTTTCGATCAGCGCAAAGAGTTTACAATGGAATATCGCGTAAAAAGACACGACGGCGACTACCGCTGGATATTTGGACGCGGTCTTCCGCGTTTTTCTCCTTCAGGAATTTTTCTTGGATACATTGGTACTTGCACAGACATACATCAGCGTAAAGCTACAAGTGCCGAGCTCGAAAAATTGGTGGCAGAAAGAACGGCTGCATTGCAAATGGCGAATCATCATCTCGAAAAAAGCAATCAAGAGCTGGAGCGATTTGCTTATGTTGCCAGTCACGATTTGCAGGAACCATTACGCAAAATTCAAGCCTTCGGCGATCTTATATTAGAGAGAAATGGAAACGAATTTAGTGCATCGGGCAAGGATTATCTCATGCGAATGATAAAGTCTGCAAACCGCATGCAAAGTCTTATAGAAGCTTTGCTCGAATTTTCGAGAGCCACCACGCCACAAAAGAATTTTGAGAAAAAGGATCTAACTGTTCTTGCCGAGGAAGTAAAAACAGAATTCCACGAGGCAATAGAAGAAAAGAATGCAAAAGTAAATATATCGCCGATGCCCGTTTTGCCTGTAATACCATTCCAGTTTAAACAAATGCTTTCCAATATTATGGGCAATGCGCTTAAATATATAAAGACAAACGAGACGCCCGTTATCACCATCAGCGCACGTGTTGTTTCGGGAAAGGAAATCAACCGGAACAGCGTAAAGTTCAATAATGATTATTGTAAGGTTACGATAGAAGATAACGGAATTGGCTTTGATAAAGAAAATTCGGAAAGAATTTTTGAGCTCTTTCAGCGCTTGCACGGCCGTCATGAATACGGCGGTTCCGGTATTGGTTTATCCATCTGCAAAAAAATTGCAGAAAACCATAATGGTTTTATTACCGCCGAAGGTGAAAAGGGTAAAGGTGCGGCATTTCATATCTATATACCAATGCAGCAGAACTGATAAATTTAAAATCCTTCTTAAAGATTTATTTGCAGTTGTAGGTGCATCTCAATTATTCTCCTGTTACAATAACATTCCTGCTAAAACTTTCATCGAGCGAGATGAATGTTTCTGTGCGCTCAATACCTTTTATTTTTTGCAATTCATCGTGCAACACAAAGCGCAGTTGTTGTATGTCTTTGCAAACAACTTCTGCAAACATGCTGTAGTTGCCGGTTGTGTAATTAAGGCGAACAATCTCCGGTATTTTGCGAAGCTCTTTTGCAACGGTATCATACAAAGAACTTTTTTCAAGATAAATGCCGATGAAAGCGATTACATCATAGCCCAGTGTTTTGATATCTACATTTAGTTTTGTACCTTTCACTACTTTCATCTCCTGAAGTTTTTTGATACGCACATGAATAGTGCCCCCGGAAACAAAAAGTTTTTTGCCAAGGTCAGCATAAGATATTTCAGCATTTTCCATCATCTCCTGGATAATTTGAAAATCGAGTTTATCTAAATTTAATTTCTGCGCCATTTTCATCGGTGTTTTTTGAAATAATCTACTTTTATTTGCAAATGTTTGAAAAATTTCTATATTTTCAAAATTTTTCTTGAAATTAATACAACAAATTGGCAACTTTATTTAATATTGCACTGCAAAACAAAGAAAGCTCTTTATACTGTGGGGTGATGAAACTCTTCGGCAGACATGCCCTCTCGTCTCGGGGGTGAGGATAACAGGATAAACTGAGTATAGAGTCGACCAAACCACCAGTTCGGCCGACCGGGGTTGACCACCAGACTTTGTACTTTAGCCAACTGCCTCGTGTAGGTTCGAATCCTACCCCTACAGCAAGAAAGCCTCTGAATAAATTCAGGGGCTTTTTTATTATATGTTTGCAGTTTAAAATCAATCTTCTTTTAACCTTCATCAAAAACTGCGCTTATGAAAAATATTTTATTCTTCGCTGCATTATTGTTTGCGACTACAGCAACGGCACAAGATGAAACAATAAAAAATTTGCAAACCGAAGCAGGTAAAAATCTTACAAAAGATCTCAAGGACACAACAAATAAAATCTGGAAAACCGGCGGCATCTTCAATTTAAACATAGCACAAGGTTCATTAAGCAACTGGGCTGCGGGCGGAGAAAAATTTTCACTTTCTGCAAATACATTTATCAATGCACATGCTTTTTATAAAAAGGGCAAGCATAGTTGGGACAATAATTTTGATTTTTATCTTGGATATGTAAAAACAACAAGTCTTGGCACACGCAAAAATGACGACCGCTTCGAAATATTTTCCAAATATGGTTATGCACTAAACTCAAAATGGAATGTGGGCGCTTTGTTTGATTTGCGCTCACAGTTTTTCAAAGGCTATACCTATCCGGATCCGGATACAAAGGTTTATTCTTCTAATTTTTTTGCGCCTGCGTATATAATAGTAGGCCCCGGTTTCGATTGGAAGCCGGTAAAAAATTTTTCTCTCTTTATTTCGCCTGCTTCTGCACGCTGGGTTATTGTTCGCGATACTGCGCTGTCAACGCTTTATGGTGTTGATGCCGGCGAAAAGTCAAAGTTTGAATTTGGCGCTTACGTAACGATAAATTATCTCGCCAATCTTGGCAAAGTTGTTACTTATACCGGCAAGCTCGATCTCTTTTCTAACTACAGGCATAACCCTCAAAATGTGGATTTGTATTTCACGAATCTTTTTGCTGCAAAACTTTCCAAGGTATTATCGGCGACATGGAATTTTACACTTATTTATGATGATGATGTAAGACTCTTTGGCGATAATCATNATTCTCCGGGTTTACAATTGCAATCGCTTATTGGAGTGGGAATATTGGTGAATCTGTAAACTTTGATTTTATTTTTAGTTCGTAATTTTTTGATACAAGCTGTGGTATTTTATGGCATCTTCGTTGCGTCGCAATCACTTTGAGTGACGTGCATACGGCATCTTTTGGTTTCAGAACTTACGTCGCCTACTTCGGATCGCCTGCACGTTAAAAACACGGTTTTCTAAAAATCAACAAATTCCTAACCCATTCAATTTGCATTTTTATCCCTCTATTTTGCCGCTCATCACTTTCAAATTTTTCCCTTAGTTAACAGAAAAGAATTAATTAGCTGTAAATCAATTCTCTCTGCTTTTACCCATTATCATCCACCACAAATTACTTAAAAAAAACTGGTACTATGTATTGCATAGTATCTGAAAAACTCTCATCTTTGTGTTGTCAATACGAAAAACAGATGAATAAAGTTCAGAACGATGAAGTGAGTGACACAAGAGACGATGCCAAGAATTGCAATAGCTGATAAACAAAAAATTAATAAACAGTTTCAACACGAGGCTCACCATGGAAGCCTTACATGAAACAACAAAAACTCCGAGGATTTATGGATATTCAGAACACACAGAGCCAGATGCGGAAAGGGGTACTGGAGTTTTGCATTCTTTCTATTATTCGTCAGGGCGAAGTTTACCCGAGCGATATTGTAGATAAGATGAAGTCGGCAAACCTTCATATTCTGGAAGGCACTCTATACCCGCTATTAACCCGCCTGAAAAATGCAGGGCTTTTAACGTATCGCTGGGTTGAAAGTACAGGCGGACCTCCACGCAAATATTTTTCTATGACCGATAAGGGGCTTGAGTTTTACGGCGAACTGGAAAGAACATGGAAAGAACTGGCTGATGCAGTACATGCACTAACGAATAANCTGCCAAAAGAAACAGAAAGCGAAACTGAAACCGAAANCGAAACCCCTAACCTTAACCAATAAATTTTTNGAACAATGAAAAAGGTAATTAATATAAATTTTCAGGGGCGGGTAATACCGATTGAAGAAACCGCTTACGATATATTAAAACAATATGTTGAAAGTCTTCGCCGCTTCTTTGCAAATGAGGAAGGAAGAGATGAAATTATCAACGACATCGAGGGTCGTATAGCCGAACTCTTTAGCGAAACGCTTAAGAAAGGTGGCACGTGCGTTACCGAAGATGATGTNAATGCNATAATNGCCAGCATGGGTCGCCCTGAAGATTTTGAAGCCGAAGAAGCAAGTGTGCAATCTCAATTAGGTGGTGGCGAAAGCGGTCAACGGCAATCTTCATCAACCGG
>JGI25406J46586_10000730_pt1 | contig 15358 bp, 24 predicted proteins | sample TabmetS4T2R2_FD_46586 | JGI IMG/M metagenome (IMG submission 46586) | reverse complement strand
TCTTTCGTCGAACAACCTTCACAACTAAAGGAACCGAAGCTGACGTGATGGGCGGGAACGCGGCCAGGATCGGCTCGAGCCCATGCAACTCCAGATAGTCTGGCAGCAACTCAAGAGACACCTTGACTCCAATCCCCGGGCCCGAGTTTGGTAACTGGATCGCGCGCTCCCTTCTCGAGGAGACCGGTGCTTCCCTCGGCGGCTCCGGCTTCACGCCATAGTTGTAGGGGTTGGCTTTGCTCTTCGTGCTGACCATTACGACTCCAGCTGCATCACCACGAATACAACGTCGATCGGCTGCCCAATGATCTTGGAGAGGAGAGTCTCTGCGCGGGTGGTGAGCCGGAGCTCCAGCCAGTCACGCGTATAGGTATTGCGGGCGCCCACGGTCAAGCCGTTACGGCCGTAACGGACCGGCTGGGCATCCATCACCCAGGTGTCAAAGGTGGCAGGCGGCATCTCTGCCTTCATCTGCTCTTTCGCTTTGCCCCAGGCGTCCGCCGCGGTGAGGTCTCCAACGATCACCTGACGGATCGACTCATCCGGCGCCAGCCTGTCCGGGACCTCGAGTGCCTCGTCCGGTATTTCCTCGTCTATGGTCTCCGCCGCTTGCGTGTGCTGGTGCGCCTCGAACGCCTGGCGGTCCGGAAAGTCGATCGCACAGATCGCACACTTGAACGTCATCAAGCCAACATCTTCGAAGAACGTGTCCGGCAGAATCAGGTGATAGTTCATCCGCCACTGCAACGGCGCCCGGATCCCCTTCTTGAGCTTGTTGTAGATCATCCCCACGGCGCCATTCTCAACGTTGAAATTGCCGCGCTCCTTCCAACCCTTGGCAGTCCACGCCAGAATATCTTCGTCGATGATGGCGGGGTGAATCTCCGTTCCAATGGCCGCGCCAAACAGATTGGCAATCGCGATCTGTGCCCGGTCCCAGAAGGCCGGATTCCGGCCTTCGCTAGAATCTTTAGAAGAAGATTCATCATTTAAGTTAATAGAATCTTCTTCTAGATTCTTAAGAAAGGCCGGTTTTCGACCTTCTCCGGATGGCGGAGAAGGTCGGTTTTCGACCTTCTCCGGATCGGCGTCAATGACCTCAACGGCTGGCTCCAGCAGGAGCGCGGCCACAAGCTGCTTTCCGCCTGTGGTCAGCACGTACCCATCGTGCAGCCCCTGGCGGATGATGATGCCCAGGTAGGCCAGGTCTTCGAGATACCGGGCAGCCGTGTCCTTGTTGATCCCGGTGACATCCACAAGCGCAGTGCGACCAATGCAGCCGAAGCGGATGAAGAGCGGGATGATCCAGCCCGCGCGCTGGAAGCGATTCGAGGAATACACCGCGGCTTCGAAGGGACTCAGGCTGATCATTGTCATCATCACCTCTAAGGTTTTTTGAAGCAATCGTCACAGATTTTGACGCCATGAACGATCTTGGTAGCAAGCTTCTCGCCGCAAACACAGCAACCAAAAAGCTTACTATCCATTGCCGCTATGGCACGGCTTGCGATATCCTTTCGAAAATCGAAAGTGAATTCCTTCGAAAGAAGCAGCAGCCAACCCCAGCTAGACGCGTCGTAGAACTCCTTGCGTTCAAGGCCTTCACAAAAAGCCTGCAACCATTGTTCTGTGATTTCGTCACCATGCGTCTTAACAACCTCGTCGTAAAGTTTGCTCATGTGTTTTCCTTTGCAAGTTTCTCAATAATCCTTTCCATCTGTATTTGGTGCGCTTCGGCTTGTTTTTCCCACTCCATGGGCTTTTCCTCGATGCCCAGCCACATATGACCAGGAAGCACTGGACGATAAGGTCGCACCGTGATCCTGGTCGACTCATCCACCGTTTGATCGGTGAGCATCGATGGATGAACCAGGCACAGCTCCGGCGCGCGTCTATACTTCTTCTGGTAATAGTCTGCGGCCTTCTTGATCTTGGCAGACAATGAGATCGACGAGCTGTCAAACCACAGCATGCCGATCAACATCGGTCACCTCCATTCGAGTGAAACATTCCAGGCAAACTCTGCCGGCCAGGATCTGGTGCTGTGTGGCGGGTTGATCGCCGCACAAGATGCAAGCCAATGGCTTCTCCTGGGACGACGTGCGCGCGCGGCGCCAGATCTCGCGCTTTAGCTCAGGTGTTGGCGCCAGGAGCACAGCCCAACCCCAGGCAAACCCATCATGGACTCGCTTGCGCTCCAGGCCGTCACAATAGGCACGCAACCATTCCGTGCTGATCATGTGCCCGTGAACACTTACAACATCACGAAACAATAGCTTGGTCACGCCTTCACCTTTTGCTTGGACTCGGCTTTCAATTCCTTGATGGCTTGATCAAGCTCCGCCTGATACTTCTCGGCCTGTTTGCTAAAGTCCTTGGGTAGCTTCAACGCCCATTCCGTAGCGACCGTCTGGCAGCTTTGTGCATATCGCAGAACTGGCGTCTGTGCGTGAAATATATCTCCATGATCACCCTTCCCTGTTGGGAATGTGTCGATCCGGTTGTAGATCACCACGAACATGGCGAGGCGGCGCATCTCACCGAGAGCACTGGCCTTCTTCATTTTCTTTGCCTGATCCACCAGTTCAAACAGATCATCCGAACCCTCCGGGAAATCCGGGTAGGTTGAGCCTTCGAGAATAATATGATTTATGAGGAAATCTAAAAACGCTACGCTGGGCAAGCTGTCAAAAGCGGGTGCAAAGGCATGTGACACGACTTCCCAGCCAAATCGATCAATGTATTGGCGCTTGAGATGATTGATTCTGCTATCCCGGATTTGCTTTTCGTTTTCAGCCTGGCTCTGCTCTATGGCTTTATCCTGCGCGCGTAGCCGCTTCTCTGCCAGGGCTCCAACAATCACGACCTTCAGTTCCCGGCCCACGCCTTCGAAGTTGTTCCACATATGTTGTGCCGGTGCCAGGCGCAAGTCGGCATGACCGTCCTGGAATAACTTCTTGTCTGCATCATTCCAGACATCGAGCTCAACGGCTCGTCCTTCACTCTTCTGATACAGCGGGATCCCCAGGTTCTTGGAAACATCCTCAAGTTCCTTTTTGTGCCAGGCTTCCACTTTACGATCACGGCAGAACACNATGCCGCAGTAGTGACGGTTATCCATGACTGTATGGAACGGGCACTTCTCACACGGCGACGGATCAAGTACGACNTTGAGGCGCTCAATACCCTCGTATTCGTGCAACTTGGGGTAATTTTCAGGAGTGAGGTTGGTGTGCAGGATGGGATATTCGGCTAACAGCTTCTTGATCTCCCAATACACGGTGTCATCAGCGAGTCCGGTGGGTATGTTCAGCAGCCCCATGATTTGATCTCTCGTGAGTTTGTCCAAGTGCTTTCGCGGGAAATTTTTATTGGCGCTAAACCAACCTGCATTTTTGTCCAGCCAGGTCGCGCTCTGCGAATTATTGAGCACGTGCTCGACCGCTTCCTGTGGGCTGTCGTGATCATTGGAATCGATTTCCTTCAAAGCCTTGTCCACCAACTGGCTACCGCCGATTTTGTTCAAGCTAACCAGGCTGCGGGCGGCTGTGACGTTGATCTTGCCTTCCTTCACCTGAGCTTTAGCAGCCTCTGGCAGCTGCAGTAACATAANGCGGCCGCGGATATGTTCCTCAGACTTCTGAAAGCGAGCTGCTGTTTCCACACTGTTCTTGTTGAAGGTTGTCATATACGTGTGATAGGTTTCGGCTTCTTCGATGAAGCTGATCTCACGCCGCTGCAGGTTTTCGACCGCCATGGCTTCGAACATTTGCACNTCTGACAGATCTTCAATGATTACAGGCATCTTTGCGAATGCATCATTGCCCTTGGAAAGTAGAAGAGCAAAAGCCAGCCGACGATGATTCCCGAATGCGAGCTGATACCGGCNATCAACTTTGCGTGCAGTTGGGACCTGCAACAAGCCGTTCGTACCGATGCCGGAATTGAAGTTCTGTTCCACGCTTTCGGCGATTTCTCGCACCTTGGCTGGATCTTCAGCACTGGCGGGTTGATACGGGTTCGGATCGATCAGTTCAATGGAAATAAGGTCTTGCTTTTTCATGGTTGCCTCTTTTCTTTGATTGCATATTGATCGAGCAGATCGCTCGTGAGTTTTGATTTGAACCAGGCATCGATTCTGGTGAAAGGAATTACTTCCCCCGTCCGCCGTGCGGTGGCGATGAAATCTCGTTTGAAATCATGGTGCAGTACCCACGCCAGAGACCAACATATGCCGTCCCAACATTTGGTCTGCTGACCCTCATAATCCACCATGTTCAGATAAAGCTGGCAGACATTGAGCGCCAGGTCAGCCGGCCCAGATCCCCCATAACCAAACTCAAAGCCATCCGGTGAATGGTGAACAACCAGGTGTGGCACATTGGTGATTACTTGGCCGTCTTCTGGCGTTTCGTAGTCACGGCTGATCGGTCGAGGAATCCGCTTCAATANCAATGCCTGTTCAAACAGGATCTCATTGTTAAACGTGTCTGAAAATTCATCCCGCCGACACAGGCCACTGCCGCCGCGCATTGACCGACCGCGGCATTCCGGACCCATGCCCAAGCGAATGCTGACTGGATCTGTGAGGACGCGGTGGCAGCGCTCACAGCGCGCCGAACCATAACTACCAGTAAATGAAAGTTGATTAACTGCCATGTTGACTCTCCGCTAAATAATGCAATGCATCCGGGTTGCAGATCGTGCACAGCTGCGGCGCATTCTTATAGTCTTTGACCTTCCGTTCAAACTTGGGATCGACGTTCTCCCACACACGCCCGAGAGAAAACTGAACGCCGCGTAAGACACATACTTTGGTAAATCGTGATCCGTGACCGTCATAGTGTTTGAACAACCTACTAAGCAGATCTTCGGCGAAGCCGGTGTAGTGCCCGGCCTGCAGCGGTTGGCCGTTGACTGAAGTACCACGCATGAGCGGCTTATCCGCATGAAGGATGTACACGCAACCTTTCCGATTATTCATGGCTGCCTTCCTTTATCGAAGGTGGAGAGCCGCTTGTTCATGTACTGATAGCGCACGCGCGAGGGCACATAACTCTTCTGCTGCTCGGCAAGAAACGCCTGCCCGATTCGGGTCGAGGTCACGTTGCAGACCATAGCCTTGTCGTCCGGACAGATCAGCAGTTTTCCTTCGTGACCGACCTGATGGTCAGAAAATAGCAGGTGGCATTTCGTACAGCGCCAGGCGTTCATGGTCGTACCTCTTGCTCATCAGCGGTCGTACGCTTGCCCAAGGTGGGGACCAATTCGCCCAGCCGATCGAGATTCTCGTTGAGTTGCTGGATGAGCGCCGGAAGTTGACTTGGGCACTCTTCATCGGCCTGCGCGGCCAGTTGCTTGAGTTTTTCATCGGTGAAGGGTTGCATTGTTACCTCATAGAACCGGCATGCAGCTTGCGGCGNTTGATCTTCGTTACATATTGATAACTCGGCACGGAGACCAGGATCGGCTTCGGTGAATTCAGATTCGTGTGCGTCAATTTAGTGAGACCCAGCTCGTCCGGTCGAGCGCTGAGCATCTTTCGATACAAGCGCTTCCTGATAATCCGCAACTTGCTTTTGATCACCGGATTTGATTCCTGTCCGAAAGACTTCAGTCTCGCTTCGATGACATCGAGACCAGGCTTATGAAGGTGAGTGTTTATCACGCTCAGGTACTCAGTGCGGCTTGACGAGCGGACGAATTCTTTGGTGCTGCGCTTGCGACCAAATTGCCGGTAGTAGCGATAAAAGCTAATGAAGGTCGCATCGGCATGGATCTCCACGATCGTGCGCCAACCGTTGGCTCGTTCCACAGTGAGCCGGGCAACGAGAGTGTTGTTCATTGCATCATCTCGATTCCGGCGTCGCCAATCCCAACATTGAGCTCGAAGAGTTCCTTCATTAGCTCTTCGCTCGGCTGCGCGGTGCCGTCGGCAATGGCGTCCAGGATCCGTGCCCGGCGTTCCATCATCGCCCGCACGACCAACTGGGTGTTGCCTAACTTGACTAATTCATTTGTAAACGTACTGTCCATGGAGCCTCCATTGGTGGTACAATGAAAGCAGAAGAGCGAGTCACCAACTTAATCTTCTGCCCATCGCCAATCCTGCTCAAACAGGGTTGGCGGTATTCATTTAATGATGTGTGTGCCTGTGTCTTGCGNAGGCGTTGGGACNCTTCCCAACGTCCAGCGATAAAACGCAAAGGGGGTTCGNGCCTTGCCGCCGATCTTCATGAAATCGACCACTTCGCCGACNTTACGGTAGTAACACTCCAATTCTTTACATGCCTGCGCTTCGTCGATCGGCTTCCAGTCGTCTGGCTCGTCTACATACATTTTTTGGATCATTCGACTACGTCCTTTCNGTTCACTCCTGGTCTTCGATGGAACTGGCGATCCATCCAATCAGCCAGATCAACCAGATCAATACGATGCTCGCCAGGCAACCGATACAGGTTTCCATTGCAGTTCATTCGGCTTCACCGNGTTTCGTGATTTGAGTCTTTGCTGATGTTTTTTGCGTTCTTGCCAATTTCATCCAGTCGATTTAGCGCTGCTTCTAGCCTGCTGAGAGAGACGGCTGCCTTGGCAATCAGCAGGGCTCTCGTTTGCGGTCCCGGCTCTTCGATCAATCGATCCAGGGCTTGCCTGAGCGCCTCGGCGGCAAGCCGTCCTTGAGCCAGCTCGTCGTTGTAGATGTTCTTACCAAGCTGAGGCTTTGTCGTCATTTCAATAAGTCTTTTGCCAATCCTTGTGCCTTCTCTTTATCCTGTTGGATTTCCGACTGGATCCGCAGGATGTATTCGGTGATCATGGGAACGCCGGAGGCCGCGAAGTAACACGAGACGAGAGCGACATGCTCGAGACCAAAGACCGGGATCATCGTCAGCAGCGTCACGGTCACGCCAATTACCACCGCCCAGGCCGTCTGTCCCACCATCTGGCGCTTCGAAGCCCAGCGCACGATCAAAGCGAATATGACCCCGAACAGAAATGCAGCAGCCAAAGTCCAGCCAAAGTCCAGCCAAATGAAGTCTTTTTGTTGCATTGTGATCTCCTATGTATTATTCTGGCCGGTATGGAACCGAAGGAACGCGCTCCGCCCGCTTGAATGGGGAATAGAGAACATCATTTAAAGGAGGCATCCAGCGCGCTCCTGGAATGCTGATCATTCGTTCCCCACCTTGCCATTCGATCATCCCGAATAAAACCAGACTATCCAAATAATGCCGCACCGCACTGGCGGAGTTGATCCCACATGCTTTTTTGATTTCCAAGACCGATGGCGCCACGCCATCATGGTCGATTTTCTGTTTAACAACAAAGTCGTAGACACGAAAATGAATGGGGGTAAGTTTGAGCATGTTCGGCATAGAGACTCCGCTAGGGGTAGGGCTAAATGACTGTCGTAGGTTTCAATACGCAGTCACCGGTTCAAGCGCGATCGCGCTTTTTTTTTGCTTGCTGGGGGAAGGGGATTCCGATTCAGATTTCAGCCGAGCTTCGTCGACCAATCGATCCAGGATCTGGCTGTCCGATACGCGGACCTCTGGAGAGGACTCGGCGTGAGCCTGTCTTTTGAGCCAGCCAATATTGACGGGCTTCAACATTACGGTTTTCGGCTGCTTGATTTCCTTTTTCTCTTCCATTCTTGAATCCTCATGTACTAGACTGATAAATTTGGTTTTGGTTACGCAATCACTGTCAAAACGTATGCAATTACATACAAGGCTAATATACTATGATGGTATTAGTTTGTCAAGGGTTACAGACAAATTGACAATCACTGCGTCGCAGACTAATGACAAAATGTAAGCAACTATGGACAGAGCCGAAAAAGATAAACTTGAATGGATTGAGTGGCTAAGAGCAGAGCGCGAGAAGCGCGGCTGGTCACAACAACTTCTAGCCGAAAAAGCGGGAACCACCCGCCAAACAATAAATGATTACGAAGAATATAGACGAGTCAAACACCCGGACGGATTGATACTTGCCAACATATCGCTCATCTTTGGCGAGGCGGATGATTACCTTCCGCGCCTGGCTGGGTTGCTGCCGCCTCCGGAAGATGGGCAGGATCCATGGGTGAAAAAGATGAATGCGAAGTTACGGCGTATTCCAATCCACAATAGGGACGCCGCCGACCGAATGATCGAATCGCTAGCAGAGAAAGATGTTGAGCCACGAGAAATAAAACGCAAACCGAAAACCAAAACAAAACCGTCCACCAGCTAACCTGTGAACCCGAAACTACCCCTGATCCGTTCACCTTGGCGGAGGCTCTTTTTGAGTCTCTATTTGACTTGGCTCATTGTTCAGGGGCAGATGCAATCCTCGAGGGCGCGTATTCACTGGCTGGGCAACGCGCGCCGTCCGCGACGACCTGAGCGCGCACTGCTGTTCGTGCTAATCATCGGCGCCTTGCTTGCGCTCTGCCCGCACCAGTATCTTTTATGGTCGGCTTATTGGGGTGGGGGAGCGGCGATCTTTGTAAATCTTTATATGATCTACGCCTTGATTCCTCGAAAGCGATATCACTGGGTGGGCGGATAAAGAAAATGAAGCGGACCATAATTCAGCACGCCGTTGTCATATTCGCACTGTCTTTTATTTCTACTGCTTGTGGAACCAAAGGCAATGAATTTGCTCAGAACTATCCAACAGAGATCAACAGCGGCGGTGTTGTTATTCAAATCGGTAGGATCTTGGTTGCAGAAACGAAAACAATAAAAGAAGATTTCCTATCCGAGCCATACTTTCAAGATAAGCCGGTCGTCGTCGAGATCATATTTGTTATTAAAAACAACTCCGGAGGAACTGCAAGTGTGTATCCCGATCAGGCACTCGTTGCTATAAATGGCGAGCAAGTCGATTTGTATGCAACTCCTGCGATCATCGGAGAATACATCGGCGGCGAAATCCTACCTGGCATCACAAAGATTGGCGGCTTCTGGTTTGGAGTACGACGCAGCACGGTGGATGAAATCAAAGATATGGCAATTATTGTTTCTGAGCCGCGCGATGTTTACGCCAATTCTCTAGGGCCCGAATATCACTTTCAAATCGATCTTTCAGACCACAGGTTCGACCCCATTCCAGATGAATTTAAATTCTAAAATGAGCTATGGAACAACAATCAAATCATCCACCAAAAATACCACAACCAGCACCGGCGCCCAAGCCGGACCCAGTCACACTCCTTCAGATGCAGCTAGAGCGGCTCAAAAAGATCGAAGATATTTTGAATTTCATCAAGTCAACGATCATTATCGGCGCCATTCTTTACCTATTCAACATTCTGGTGGTNGCCTGCAACCTGGTGCTNGGCTCTCCGTAGCCACCANACGGCACATGGATATAAATACCTGTTTGTACGTGTTTACATACATAAGTAAGTGGATTTCTNGTCTGCAAGTGCTGACAATCGTATGCCATCGGTTACATGGTTCCCGAAATCAATAGGGTTCTTGTATCAAAATCCCGATCGTCTCATGGTTCGTTCCATGCCCAAACCACACAGTAAAAAAAAGCAAGATGGTTATATTAGTTGAGGGCCATGTGCCGCAAGGCGTGGAGGTTCAAGTCCTCTCCAGCGCATTTCCGACCGGTTCGTGTTGGATGTTTTTAGGAGACCATGTAACGCGAGGTAGCCCCTTGCGGTACATGGTTTTTTCTATGTCCTGAAAGGAGACATATCATCATGACAGTATTTCTGTTTTCCAAGGTTGTTGAAGGATTCGTTCTCTCGATGAGCGCCAGGCATTTGAGTGAACACACCATCGCAGACTACACGCGCACGTTGGATAAGTTCGCGGCGTTCCTGGAAGACGATAAGCCGGTGCATGAGATCACATCCCAACATATTGAGCACTTCCTCGCGTCATTCAAAGGACTATCGAATAAGTCCCTCCTGAATTATTATGTTGGTTTATCGTCGCTCTGGAGTTGGCTCGTCAAAGAAGAGATCGTAAAAACGAACATCGTCCGCAAACTTACACCGCCGAAATCGGAACGGAAGGATATCACACCATTTACAGAAGCCGAAGTGAAGGCCATCATGTCAGCCCTGAACAGGTCTCGCGTGTATGTCCGCGGCGGCCGCAACGTCGATCACTCCCTTGGTTCGTTTGAGCGCAATCGGGCGATCGTTCTATTATTCCTTGACGTGGGCATCCGGGCGTCGGAGCTGTGTGATNTGCTCATCGAAGATTTGGACGTNCGTAACAATCGGGTATTCGTGCGAAAAGGAAAAGGCATGAAAGAACGCATGCTGCCATTNTCGCCACGGACCGGGCAAATGATCTGGCGTTATCTCGCCACACGCAAGGACGCCGATCCTGGGGAGCCGTTATTTATCTCCAAACTCAACCGCCCGATGTCCAGGCAGAAACTATCTGAGATGTTCAGGGTAATCGGACGCCGCGCCAACGTGAAGGGTGTTTATCCACACCGGTTCCGCCACACCTTTGCCATTCAATATTTGCGCAACGGAGGAAATGCCTATACCCTGCAGGCCATGCTTGGACATTCCACACTTGACACTGTAAAAATTTATCTGAAGATCGCACAGATCGATATCGATGATGTTCATCGCCGGGCCTCGCCGGTGGATAATTGGAGGCTGTAGCCATGTCAAACATTCAGCATCTGCCGGTCACCTTTCGCGCCCGGAAAGAGTTTGTGGAAGCCGTTTTTCACGCGGAGAATCAGCAGACGATCAGCATTCGCCTCGAATCACCGGAGCAGATCCTGGAATTTTTCCAGCGCCTGATGGAAATGGCGGTCGTTGTCTGGCCGGAGAACAAATGGATCCAAGAGTATTTGAGTGATGACTAATGACATCCCTGCAGGCGCCGGTGTTACGGCCGTAACGGTCACCAATGCTACCCTACGGAAACCTTAAAAAGTCGTATAATAGAGAAGAGAGCGACTTCGCCCGCCGCCCTCTCACTCGAGTGACTGCCTGCTGCCTTGTGCAGCGCCCAGAGATCCACTGCAGGGCTTAATCACGCAGTGGATCTCGCCTTATCTTTAGGGGGTTGCGATCGGGATCTTAAATACGCCGGCCAGAAAAATTAAAATGGCGGCCATCAACGCCAGGGCCATGGGTGCNGCGAAGACCATAATCAGACCCGTCGCGACGTTGGGCAGCACCTTATCCCAAAACTCTTTTCGTTTTTGCACCCGTTGTTTGCTCTCCAGATCGGCTTGCTCGGCAAACATCGCTTTGACCTGAATGCGCTCCTGGGTCGACAAGGAGTTGACGCGCTGTTCTGCCATTTCCAATCGCTGGCGCGCCTCGACGAGTTCCGCTTCCGCCCGCGCCTGGGCTCGGCTTTCGATCGAGGTCTTCAGCGCCGCGATCTGACTGTCGATGGTTACAAATCGATCCTGAATGGCGGCATAGGTTTTTGCCGTATCGCGCTGGAACAATTCCAGGGACGTGCTCACAACCTCTTTGATCATCTCGCGTAATTGTCCATCATCAAATGTCATCTCACTCTCCAATCATGGCCAGAAATTGATTTGCAATCGCCGAATCGAACGACGCGCCCATTTGTTTCTGCAGATAGGTCAGCGCCTGATCCTGGGACCAGGCTTTGCGGTACGGTCGATCACTGGTGAGCGCGTCATACACGTCGACCACCGCAAAAATCCTGGCTTCGAGGGGAATGGCGTCACCCTGGAGACCTTGGGGATAACCGGATCCATCCCACTTCTCATGATGACAATACGGGATATTCAAGGCGCCTTGTAGATAGGGAATCTTGCGCAGCAGCTCATAGGCGATCTGGGGGTGCTTCTGAATGATTCTCTTTTCGTGCAGGTCCAACGGCTCCGGCTTCAGCAAGATGACATCCGGGATCGCCATTTTGCCGATGTCGTGCAGCAGCGCGCCGCGATAGATATTGATGAAATCAATCCCATCGATGCCCATCCTGCGCGCCAGGCGCAATGTCAGATCCGTCACGCGTTGGGTGTGACCGCTGGTGAAGTGGTCGCGCAATTCCAACACTTCGCTCCACCCCAGGATCGTCATATCGTAGGAGCGGGCGATATCCAATTTGCTTTGCACGCGATCGCCAGCCTGTCTCAGCTCCCGCCGAATGGCCAACGGCAGCCGCTCCGGATTGTCTTTGGAAATAAAGTCACTGGCTCCCGCTTTGAGGAGCTCAATGGCAACATCCTCCCGCACCGATCCGGAAATAATAATGAGTGGCAGATCGTAGTGGATCGACTTGACCAGTTCAAGCGCCTTGTAGGGGGACAACGTAGGCAGCTTGAAATCACACAATACAATATCCCAAGTTGACTTATCGAGCGCGACCAGGAGGGCTGCCTCGGTGCTGACGCACTGGTAAATGATCTTCCAGCCATTCGCGCGGCGCAGCCGCCGAATGATCAGCGCTTCATCATCCGGATCATCTTCGATCAGAAGAATACTGAGTGTTTCGCCGTTGTTGTTTTTCATGATCGTGGCGGGTTGTACGGGGAGATCTTTACTCCAGTGAATCGGTATGGCAGCAGATATTCAATGGGATAGAAGATGTCTTTCCTGGCGATGATGGGAACCGGCACGTCCGACTTCAGTCCACCGAGCTGCTGCGGGAAGGGTGTCACGCCAAAGCCGCCTGTATCAATCCGCTTCGAAGNGATATTCGTAGCAAAGAACACGCGCGGGTCGGTGTATGGGTCGATCGCATCCGGATCCGGGAACGGNTNGCGCGCGTCGAAGTATCTGACCTTCAGAACGGCCTGTCTCTTGGCATTGATCATCACCACACCTTCACCCGATGCGCCTCCCGTCCAAATTGTTTCGATCGCTGGATCCGGCATGCCGAGATGTTGATCCCCTTTCTTTCGTGTGATGTAATTCCGGAATTGATTCATCCCATGGCGATTGTTGAATGCCCGGGCGCCAGAATAGACGGCTGTGGTTTTGGCGACCAGCACATCATACTGCTCGCGCGTGAGCTGACGATAACTCATGCCATAATACGTTTGCGAGAACAGTCCAAAGCAGAAGAACTGAATCTCCTCCGTCATATCGGTGAAGTGTGTGGCTGCCGTGTAATCAAATTCACCCATGCGATACACCATCGGCAGACCTGCGCGCCAGATCTCTGTAAAGCTAGGCCGTTCCCACTCGCGCAGAACATACCAGTACACGGTTTTCTCTGGAACCGGTTCTTTCTGCAGATGGATATCGACTTGAACGCGCATGGATAATCTATCCTATTTTGCGATTGATCATCTTGACCAGGTGTGGGTTCTCGCGCACGACCTGGTAGAGGCTGAACGCCATGGCATCCACGACCTCTTCTTTAAGATTGGACACGCCGATCTGGGTGGCAATGACATGAACGATCTCGTGCAGCAAGGTTTGGGTCTGGGCTTGGGGATTGAGATCGGCATCGAGGCGGATACGCGTCTGACCGTGTTGAACATGACCGTCGAGTTTCTCGCTTTGATCGTGAAGGTCTTTGACGTATTCAATCACATAATAAAAGGGACCGATTTTGACCGAGGCGATCTTATCCATCAGATCCTCTTACGCTTCCTTCGTGGCAGTGATTCCGCGCGCGGCATAGCGATCCCCTGGCGTCTTCACATCATGCAAAACCACATCGACCTTGATTGAAGTTTCGTCCACAGGTGAGGGAGTGCCGATTTCGACCAGGTTTGTTTTGCGAACTCCCAAGTGGATCTCTGCGACCCAGCCGTCGATCGCTCGGCTGTTGTTCTCGAAGATATGCACCCAGCGATCATCTTTCTTGGCGAGTGGGGTTGAGCCGCTCCAGACATCCTCGGTAAAGACGAACACATCGTCGACGCGCGCTTTGGCTTTTGTGCCGACAGCCAGCCGGCCAAGTTCCGCGGCGTTTACGACATGATTGCTGCGGATCGTTCTATATTCTGTTGCGATCGCCGATGTCACTTCATAATAGTGGGTGATAGGATCAGGCATGGGGTTACCTCCAGGATGGGGTTCGGTCAAGCCGATGGCTTGAACGAAAAGTGGATTGATTAAATTAAGATCGACATTATTACCAGTGATCCCGCCTACAACGCCATCGTCACTGTATTGCCACAGCGCGATGTTATTTATAGCGAGCCCTCTGGGCACCACCCAGGAGGGAATCGTGTTGACTAGGTCCACGCCGTCCGGATATGCAGCGATCCAAAGCCATTCCTCCTTGAGCCAAGCTGGGCAGATCTTGTTGGGATACAGGTCTTCGATGCGCCATTCGTTGCTATAGAGGATCGGCCGGATGCCGACCTTGGATTGTGTGCGGTCCAAGAATCGTTTGATCTGCAGGAGGCTCACACCGCCTACTTCGAGATCGCAACCCAATACCTCGTTTCCCGTGAGTCCGACCGTGGTGATCACTTCACAGAAAAAGTCAGCTTGTTTCACTTCATCGCCCGGCCTTATGAAATGAAACGCACCCAGCCGGATCCCTGCCTCCGGAATCATCTCTGCATACTCTCCATACGTGGCGTCCAGGAAGTCTTCCCCTTCCGTTGCCTTGGTGATGATCAGCCAAGGGAAGGGATCCAGGACTCGGAAATTGGACACGGGGACCCAATGCGAAATATCGTAAATCGGTGGGAGTTTGATCTGCACCATGAGAAAAACCTATAAATACGCACACATTGAAATCTAATACTCCACATCGAACGAAACGACGGCACGCTTGCCGTTGGCATTCGTCCAGGCGGCATTCGCCGAATCCTTCCGGAACGTGATCGTAGTTGAACCAGAAGTCACGACTACCCTGCCTGGTGTTGTCGTGACAGCACCATTATCCACTGTTGTTCCTAAGGGGAACGTATATGATTGTGCAGGCGCAACTGGAATGGAGGCCGTAAACGTTGTGGCATTGCTCGTACCGTTACTACCTTCGAGATAGTCCACATGATAGGTCTTGCCCTGGACTTTGAAGCGGTATACGGGCGAGGACGGCGCTGCCGAAAAGCCTACCGGGGCAGCGGCAAAGTTGAAATAATCCGGGAACCCTTCGGGGTTTTCGGCATGAGAATAATAGGTGTTTGTGATGGTAGCGGCTGCCATCGTATAATCAGTATTGGGAAACAGATTGATTGTGGTCGTGTTCGTTCCACCACCGACATAAGACGAGGAAGCCACAACCCCATACTCAACCGAGCCGCCATCTTTATACATGATCTTCGTACCCTTACGCATCGTGAGTGTATGATCTCCCGACTTCGTGAAGGTATGATTGCCTGTCCGAGTCCACGTTGCAGTATCCTGAACCCAACCGTTAGTTAGGATGTCATTGATTTGCTCTGTCAGAAAAGTTTGATTGATCGCAAGATCGATAATTGCGCC
>JGI25406J46586_10000712_pt1 | contig 15564 bp, 13 predicted proteins | sample TabmetS4T2R2_FD_46586 | JGI IMG/M metagenome (IMG submission 46586) | reverse complement strand
GCCATCCCCTGCTCGAGGCCGACGTCGACGCTGCGGCTGCGCTCCGGCCCGATCGGCTCGACTCCGGCAGCAGGGGGCGTGTTCTTCACCAGCTCGAACAGCGACGACTGCGCCTGGAACACACTCGGCGCCTTGATACCGGTGCCGGCGTTGAACACCAGCTTCGTGTCCGTCAGGCCGCCCGTCTGACGACGGCGCACGTAGGACGCGAGTGACAGTCGCGGTGTCGCGGCCTCGCCGAAGACCGCGTTGTGCTCGATGCCCAGACCCGCCGTCACGTAATGACGCTGACGGAGCGCCCACCGGCCCTCGACGAATGCGCCCCCGTTGTTGCGGGTCGCCGTCGNGTCGCCGTCCGGATCGGGAAACGCCTGTTCCCGTTCGTACCGAGCGCCACCCGAGACGCTGAACGACGGGNTGAAGTGGTACGTCGTGTCGCCGGAGACCAGATGCCGCGTCGACCGGCTCGCAAACTTCGAAGGAAAGGTGCCGCCGAAATCCAGAATCGCACGGCCGCTGACCACGGACCCGTTTGCGCCGCGCAGCGTCACCAGGCGGCCAAGATAGTTCGCGCCGAAACCGAACGGATCGAACGCTTCACCGGTCGGAGACGGATTCACGTAGCGGAGCGTCTGATCCGACACGCCGAATCTCACCGCCGTCTGCCATCGGTTCGTGATCTGCGATCGTGTCGACACGCTCGCATACGTCAACTCGTTCTTCTGCGACGAATCGTCGGCGACGCCGTATAGGTGGAACGCGCCAGGGCTCTCGTATCGCGTGTCAGTGCGTCGGAGCGTCCCGCTCACGTCCGTGCGCGAACCGACCGCGACACCGAAGCGGCCCGCGTACGTGCCGTTGCGATACCGGTTGTTCGGCAGGTCGTTGTCCGTTCGAAAGTATGAGTACTCGGAGAAGTAGTCGAACCGCTTGACGATGCCGCCAATGCCGCCATCGGTGGCGACGGTGCCAAGGTTGCCTCCATCGGCCGAGTATGTAATGTCGGGCTGGCGGGTCTGTCCTCGCCGCGTCGTCATCGCGACCACGCCGGCCAGCGCGTCGCTGCCGTACATGACGCTGTTCGTCTGCCGCAGCACCTCAATGCGTTCGATGCCCGTCGTCGACAATTGCGCGAAATCGAAGGCGCCACCGATGTCATTGACGGGCACGTCGTCCACCAGCACTTTGTTGAAATTGCCCGCCCCTCCGCGCACGAATACGGACGCCGTGCCACCGCGCACGCCCGTCTGCAGCACGGAGGTTCCAGGGATGCTGCGCAGCGCGTCGAGCACCGCCGGGGCACGGCTGACGTCGAGCGTCCTCGCGTCGATGACCGTGATCGGCGCGCCGGTTTGTGACGGTGGAATATCCTGTGCAGCAGCGGTCACGACCACCCCCTGCTCGAGCGGCCCGATCCGCAGCGTGGCCTCGACGGTCATGCGCTCACCGCGCGCCACATATACCGGCGTCGACGAGAACGGCTCGAAGCCGTCCGCCATGACCGCGACCTGATAGAGACCGGGACTCAATTCCGTGAACGTGAAGCCGCCATCAGCAGTCGTCGTCACGGCGGCACTCACGCCCTGATCGGTGGCCAAGGTGACGCGCGCCTTCGGCACTCGCGATCCGAACGGGTCGAAGACGATGCCGGAGAGTGTGCCCGTCTGTAGCCCTGGCTCACGTACTTGCCCGAGAAGATCGTTCGGATGCGACGCGATGAGCGCGAAGAGAATCGTGGACAGGAAGAACGGTAGACGACGACTCATGCTGTCTCCTTCCGGCGTCCATCGCGCCGGGCCTCGACTAGGTAGCTGGGTCGTTGGGCAGATGGGCAGTTGGGTCGGATTCAACCCAGCTACTTATCCGCCCAGCAACCTAGCGACCTAGTTCAGGGCGAAGGGACAAGCTCGGGTCGAGAGGTCTCCTGGCTTGCGGGGATCGTGCGAGCGTTCCGTCTTCCCACGCCTGACGGCGCAGTGACATACGGGAACAGCTCTTTCCGCTTACAGTGGCGGGACCGCGTGGGCGTCGCACCCACTTCCCTGTTCGGCCGAGCAGGTCAGTTTGTCGAGGTCGCAGTATAGCATCGCGTTTGCGCGCGGCCTTTCGTGAACCCAAAAGCGGGATAATGACGGGACCGAATTCCTGACATGCGCGGGCGCTTTCGACTCCTGGCGCTTCTCGTCGTGCTCGTCGTCGCCTCGACGGGATACGCGTTTGCACAGTTTCGGGACTTCTTCGGCGGCTTCGGTGGATTTCGTGGCGAACAGGGCGATCCGCCGGAACTTCCCCCGGAGCAATATCCCGATCGCGACGTCGCCGGCTGCCACATCCTCTACACGAGCGTTCGGCGTGAAGCCAACGGCGCCGGCTGGCGCACCGATTATCCCTGGGGCCAGCGTCACCTGCTGCTGCGACTGTCAGAGCTGACGAAGACGCGTGTGAGCTGGGTGTCGAAGGATGTGGCGCACGTCTATCTGGTGCGGCTCACCGATGATGCGCTGTTCGAGTGCCCGTACTTGATGGCCTCCGATGTCGGCACGATCGGGATGACACCGGAAGAGGCGTCGCGGCTGCGCCTGTACCTGCAGAAGGGCGGCTTTCTCTGGGTCGATGACTTCTGGGGCAACGCGGCGTGGGAGCAGTGGACGCGCCAGTTCTCGCAGGCGATGTCCTCGACCGATTATCCGATCGAAGATGTGCCGCTGACCGATCCGATCTTCCATTCGATGCTCGAGGTCACCAAGGTTCCGCAGGTGACGAGCATCCGGTTCTGGCGCGCCGTCGGTGGCTCGTCCACGTCCGAGCGCGGCGCCGAATCGGCTGTTGCGCACTTCCGAGCGATCCGCGACAAGCATGGGCGGATCATCGCCGTCATGACGCACAACACGGACGTCTCGGACTCGTGGGAACGCGAAGGCGAAGATCCGGAGTTCTTCTATCGCTTCTCGCCGCAGGGCTACGCGCTAGGGATCGACGTCTTGCTCTATGCGATGACGCACTGAGGGCTGAAGGAATCGGGTTTCAGGAATCAGGATTCAGGCCTGGGCTAGGAAACAGGAACGCGAATCCGCCGCGAGTCCCGAGCGCTCATTCCTGGACCAGCCCTGAATCCTGATACCAGAATCCTGAATCCTGCCGGCGGCAATTACTCACCTCATCCAAGTGATGCTGCGCGAACCGCCAGCGAACGTCGGCCGCGCGTGTGCGCGTGCGGGCGTCGTCGCTGCGACGCGACTGTGCGCCGGCTTCGCGCGTCGAGCCGAGATCGACGCCCGCTCTACCGCCGGCTTGGCGATACGTTCTTCAGTCTTCGCCGTCGACCCGAGCTCCACATCTGCCTGCGAACTCACCGCAGATTTCGTCTCATCGTTTGTCGAAACAACGGCATTCCGCTCCGCCGGCAGGAAGGAGAGGAGCGCGAGCACGCACGCTGCGCCAGTCAGGGCAAAACTCGCCACAACGAGCCTTCTCGACTTCGACGACGGGAGCGGCGCGGGCTTGGGCGTCGACCGCAACGCGAACAGCTCTCGCTCCATCTCGCGAATGTCGAGGCGCAACTCGGCCACGATTCGGGGCTGCCTTCGGCGCTCGGGGCCCGTGTGCGTGCGCCTGCGTGGTGTGGCCTTGGTGATCTGCTCCGCAAGGACGTTCGCCGCTCTCTCGACAACGGTCGCGACAACTCCCGCGCAATCGGCCTCGGCGAACTGCGCCAAGACACTCCGGAAGCTGTCGTCCGGAACAGTTGGAACGTCGCTGGCGCCTGGGGCACCTGGTGCTTTGACCACGACGCCGAGTGCGGCGCCGTTTCGCGACGATTCGATCTCATCAGTGCCAAGTAGTCGACCGAGTAGTGCGCCAAGTGTGTTCGTGGCGAAGCTACTACCTGGTCTGACCAGGACAAATACGTCGCCATTTTTGTGCAACTGAATGGACCCGTCGTCGGGAAGCGAAACGGGACCGTGAATCGCGCGTTGTCGATCCCACTCCCGCGCAACGGCCAGCGTGAGGGTTACCGCTTCTCGGGCGGTAAGGGTGACTCGTCGAAGTAGGACATCGGCTATCGTGACGTGCGTCATCGCTCCTGACGCGTAGCGAGAACTATTCCATTCTCTGTCTTCATGATGGCGGGCCATCGCCACGGCGCACCAGTCAGTGCTGTTGACGGCGTGACACGTGTGTGGCGTCGAATGAGGACGCGCGCTCGAGCTCTGCCGCGAAGAACGCTCGAGCGCGGTGACGATATCGCCTAATGCGTGGCGCGCGGCGCGGCGGCGTCGTACGCGATTTTGCCACCCACAATAGTGATCACCGGTTTGATGTCCTTGATCTGATCGGCTGGCACCGTCAGATAGTCGCGATCGGTGACCACCAGGTCGGCGAGCTTGCCGGGCGCAATCGATCCCAGGTCGTCTTCGTGGAACAGGAAGAACGCGTTGTTGCGCGTATGCGCGATCAGCGCTTCCTCACGCGTGACCGGCTGGCGGTTCACGACCGCGCCGCCAATCATCTTGCCGGTGACGGCAAACCAGAGCGTCGTAAATGGCTTGTATTGGTTGACCTCGGTCGTATCGGTGTGGAAACCCCACAGGATGCCGCTGTCCTGGATCATCCGTAACGGCGGCATATCCTTGACCTTGTCTCCGTGTGCACGGGTGAACGCGCCGCCCATGACCGGCGGAATCGCGCGGACGCCCGCATACATGCCGAGCTTCTTCATGCGATCGAGATTGTCGGATGAGACCTGATCCATGTGCGCGAACGACCAGCGCAGGTTCTTGATCGGTCGCACCTTGTCGATCGCCTCGATCTGATCGAGAAACGCGCCGAAGGTCTCCGAGATCGTCGCATGCTGGTGCAGTGGCAGGCCGGCCTTGGCGACTTCCATCGCGAGCGCCTTCCAGACCGCCATCTGCTCCGGCGTGTACGCGGTGTGCGGCTGCAGCATGTTGTCGCTCAGTCCGAGCGTCTCGCCAATCATGACGTTGTCGATCCAGTTGTCGCCGCGATAGAGCTTGATCCCGGCAATCTGCGGCGCCGCGCGTTGCGCCGCTTCGAGCGTCGTGCTCGGCGGCACGCCGACCATGCACATGAAGCGGAACGTCAGCTCACCTTTGTCCGCCAGCCCGCGATAGAACTCCGTGGCTTCCTGCGGGCAGCCCGAGATGCCGGCGGTCGTCAGTCCCGCTTTGTTGAGGTCGCGGACGAGCGCCAGCGCGTTGGTCGGGAACGTCTCTTTCGCCGGCGACGGAATCTTTCTCGCCATCTGGCCCAGGCCCGGATCGTTGATGCGACCGGTCGGTTTGCCGGCGGCGTCACGTTCGATCCACGGCTCTGTCATGGAGGCGAGACCCATGGCCTCGAGGCCCTTGGTGTTCATGAACGCGCAGCAGCGCGAGAACTGCAGGTAGACGGGATTGTTCGGTGCGGCCTGATCGAGCTCTTCGCGCGTGAGCGGTGTGTGATTGTCCGCGAACTGGTCGTACGACCAGCCGCCCAGGTTGAAGACCCACTGTCCCGGCCCGAGCGCCTGCGCCTTGGCGCGGACGATCTCGAGCGCCTGCTTGCGCGAATCGACGTCGTCGAGCCGCGCCTCGATCGCCCATGTCTCGGCGGCGCGCATCAGGTGCGCGTGATGATCGATGAGGCCGGGCAGGACCGACTTCCCGCCCAGATCGATGCGGCGGGTATTCGCGCCGGCGAGCCGCTGGACATCTTGGTTGGTACCCACCGCGATGAAGCGATCGCCGCGGATCGCGATTGCCTGCGCGATGCTGAAGCGGCCATCGACGGTGACGATCTTGCCGTTGACCAGAATCAGGTCGGCGTTGCCCTGCTGACCGACGAGCACGGCGCCGCCAACGACCACGAGACCGACGACGAGAATCATGGATAGGTGTTTCATGGCGGCTAGGGTACACGAATTGGATGGTGGATGGTGGATGGTGGGTGGTGGATGGTGGATGGTGGGAGGTCGGTAGTTGGTGGTCGGTGGTTAGTGGTTGGCCCAATCGCGCAGCAGTCCGTGGTGGAAGTCCCGGCGTGGCACCGAGACCGGTGAGGCGCCCCGATCGCCAGGCGCGACGACTGAGAATATCGGTCAATATTTGAAGGAGGAGCAACGCCGCGAGCGGGGATGCATCGCCGGTCGAATGCCGCCGCGACTTCCACCACGGACTGCTAAACTTGTCGTGTGCGCCGGTCGTTCTTCCTCGTTGCAACGCTCGCGGGCCTCGCGCTCGCCGCTCGCGCCGAGGCGCAGTTCGGGCAGTTCGGTTTCGGCCGCGGGTTCGTGAACGCGCGCAAGGCAAAACCCGAGGACTTCGACGGCCGGTTCAATTTCTGCCGCGTCGCGTTCGCGGCCGACTTCCGCGGCGACGGCGCAAACTGGAGCGTCGATTACCCGCGCGCCGACATCAATCTGTCGATTCGGTTGTCGGAGCTGACCAAGGCCAGCGTCGCGAAAGATCCGGCGGGCAATCCCAAACATCTCCTCGTCGAACTGACCGACCCCGAGCTTTTCAGTTGCCCGTTCATCATGATGACCGAGGTCGGCTCGGCCTCTCTCAGCGCGGAGGAAGCGGCGCAGCTTCGTGTCTATCTGGATAAGGGCGGGTTCCTGTGGGCCGACGATTTCTGGGGGAACTACGCGTGGGAGTGGTGGGTCGGCCAGCTGCGCAAAGCGTTGCCCGCCGACAAGTACCCGATCGTCGATCTGCCGTCCGATAATCCGCTGTACCACACGCTCTTCGACGTGACGACGACGCCGCAGATCCCGTCGATCGGCTACTGGGCGCAAAGCAATGGCGGCACCTCGGAGCGCGGCGCCGAGAGCGCCACCGTCCACACACGCGCCGTCCTCGACGCCCACGGTCGCATCATGGTGCTGATGACGCACAACAGCGACTTCGGCGACTCGTTCGAGCGCGAAGGCGACGACCCGCAGTACTTCTACACGATGTCGGTGCCCGGCTACGCGTTCGGCATCAACGCGCTCCTCTACTCGTTCACGCACTGACGCTTCGTTGCAGTCGTTCGAATCGTTCGAGGCGTTCGGGTCGTTCGACGCTCGAATCGTTCGGGTCGTTCGGAACGTTTGCTCGCGACGCACGTGATTACGGTCGCTGTCTATTCAGCAGGGCGGGACCATGGGTCCGGAGCAAACCGTGGGGGGTGTATTGGCATAGCTGGTTGGCCGGCGGCGGATGCTGAGGTGTGCGGATCGAATCGGTTTGCGGAGCGACCTACGGTTCCGCACTGCGCTCCAGCCGCGATTTTCCAAGCAGCGGCGGCGCCTCGTATTACGATGCCCGCGCTAGAATGGCGCGTCGCTGCAGTCGTCAGCGAGAACGGAGACATCCTTGCGCACGATCAACCGTCGTCGATTCCTTTCCAGCGCCACTGCAGGTCTGTCGGCTCTCGCCGGGATGTCCCCAGCGCTCGCATTCGCGCTCGACAGGCACGATCTGATCATCAAGGGCGGACGCGTGATCGATCCGTCGGCCGGTCTGGATGCGATTCGCGACGTGGCTATTTCGCAGGGGCGGATTGCCGCAGTCAGGGCCAACCTCGCCGCCGACGCCAACGACGTCATCGATGCGCGCGGTAAGCTCGTCGTACCGGGCCTGATCGACATTCACACACACGTCGGCCGCCTGACGGAGAGTCCCGCTCAGGTGCTGAAAGACGGCGTCACCGCGTGGATCGATGCGGGGTCGCAGGGCGCCGATCACATCGACGACGTGATCACGGTGGCNCGTTCGTCGGTGCAGCCCGGGCGCGTGCTCATCAACATCGGGCGTGCCGGCATCCTCACCGAGGGCGACACGATGGATCTCACTCGCGCGGACGTCGCCGCCGCGCGCGCGGCCATCGAAAGGAATCGCGACTTTATCGTCGGCGTCAAAGCGAGACTGTCCGACACCGTCGCCGGCAAGAACGACTTCGAAGTGCTTCGACGATCGCAGGAAGTCGCGTCGGCGTTCAATCTCCCGGTGATGATCCACATGGGGCAGACCGTGTCGCCCCTGTCCAAACTGATGCCGCTGCTCAAGAAGGGCGACATCGTCACGCATCTGTTCGCGCCCGCGCCGAACGGCATTCTCGACGAGAACGGCCGCGTCCTGCCCGAAGTGCTGGCCGCGCGAAAGCGTGGCGTCTGGTTCGACGTCGGCAACGGCGTGACGGGTCACATCCGCTGGGACGTCGTCGACACCGCGACGAAGCAGAAGTTCTGGCCCGACACGATTTCGACCGACTGGAATACGAACAGCCCGACCACCGGGGTGATTGATCTCCCCAACTGCATGTCGAAGTATCTCGACTACGGTATGTCGGTGCCGCAGGTCGTCGCGTGCGTCACGAGCACTGCGGCCAAGGTCTTTCCGGCGTTCAAGACGCACGGGACGCTGCGAGCCGGGGCGCAGGCCGATGTGGCGGTGCTGGAGCTGCGCGAGGGCACGTTCGAATTCCTCGACAACTACAACAACAAGATCACCGGTCGCCGCCGATTCTTCCCGAACGAAACGGTCCTCGCCGGAAAGCGCGTCGCGCGCTGAGCGGCTCGACGCGTCGCGGGATTACTTCAAATCCATTTTCAGGATATTGGCGAGGCGAGCGGCCGCGAGCGCGATGCGCTCCTTTGCCAGACGCTGGGCGTTCTGTATGTACGGAACGGTGACCGTGAACGGTCCGGCGCCATTTCCGATCGGCGTGCGGTAGACATCAGACCGCGCGAGCATCACGCCCTCGTCCGCCCATTTCTTCGGATCCAACACGCTCGCGTTCGGACCGTTGGCGACGGCGAACGACGCGGCATCGTTGACGAGCCCGACCGGATCCTTGTCGTCGCCGAGGATCCCATCCCAGAAGCCATGCAGCAGGTCGTTGCACGGCGCCGAACACAGGTGAACGCCATTCCCGCCGTCGTCTCCCTGCTTTTGTGACTGGCTCACGCGCGTGACCGCGTGGAGCGGCTGATGCAGGTCGCCAACGACGTGCAGGATCCACATCAGGTCATAGGATTTCAACGGCTGCGGGGCCGTCGGCGACGCGAGCGTCTTGCGCCACACAGGGATGCGCTCGACGGCGTGCGGATTAGGCACCGGCGGCAGCGCCGTCTGATCGGTGGCGAACGGCGTGTCGATGAAGTGCCAGTACTTGTGACGTGCCTTGTCGCCGTATCCGCTGTTCGCGAACGCGCTCTGATCGGGCGGTGGCCGGTTGCCGCGATTCGGGCCATCGTCGCGATACGTGTCGTCGAACTTGATGATGTCCGCCCAGGTGGCGGCGATGGCAAACAGCGCCGCGGGGCGTAAGTCCGGCGGCAGCGAGGCGACGTCCTCGTTCCACTTCGAGATCAGCGGATTCAGCGTGACCAGCGCATCGACCTTCGCCTTCACAGCGGGGACACTGCTCAATTGCTGATACGCCAGGAACGCGACCATCATGTGCCCGTGATCGTTCCAGGCATTCAGCGAGACGCCGCCGGCGGAGGACGCCAGGACCATCGCGAGACAGGTAATTCGAACGACGCGCACCATCGACGTCTCCACCACTGAATCCACCACCATAGTGTCCGCCTTCAGCCGGACCGGGCGATTGAGAGGAGATAGACTAGCCCAACGCGGCACGCAGCGTGACAAGCGGAGTATCCCATGCCTCACGGCAAGATCTCTTATCTGGAGATACCGGCGCGGACCGGCGAAAAGTCGGCCGCCTTCTACAACGCGATCTTCGGCTGGCAGGTCCGAATGCGTGGCGATGGCGAGATCGCGTTCGACGATTCCGGATGCGTCAGTGGAACCTGGGTCAAGGAAAGCCAGAACGGCGGCCGAGACGACCCGCGTCTACATCATGGTCGACAGCATTGCCGATACGTTGAAGCTGATTGAAAGCTCCGGCGGTCGGATCGTGACGCGATCGTAGGGGCCGCCTTCAGGCGGCCATCCGCGGAAAGAGATTGGTCCCGGCATGGGCGCGTTCGCCGTCTTCGCCGATCCGGCGGGAGCCGAGTTCGGGCTGTACGAAGAGCCAGCTCGCTGATCGAAGAGGCTGGTGAAAGATCTTGTTCTTCGTCGGCTGGCCGGCGCGAACTCGTGCGACATGTTGTAGCCGATCGCCGCGGTGAGCACGATCGCCAGGAGCCCGGACAGGCGCATGCCCGGCATGCTCTGCGATTGCCGGCCCGGTCCACAACTTAACAATGGCTGAATTGTTTGTCAGTATCGCGCCCCTACTGGCGACGGCGGCGACGTAGCGCGTAGAACGGCGCGAGCAACGCAGCGAGGAGTCCCGCATGCTTGAGCCCGATCACGAGTGCCACTGTCGTGGCTGCGGCGACAGGGATGCCCGCGCGGGGCAGCAACGTGAAAAGCAGGATCGGCGTGGCGATCAAGACGAGGGCCACGATCAGGATAGCTCGCGGGGAAAGGGAATGACGTCGGGTCATGGCTCGACGATGCGACTCACATCATCCAGCGGTCGCTTCTCCGCCAGCACGAACTGGAGGTCGCGCATCCCTCCGCCTCCGTGCGTCGAGCGACTATGGGCAATTACCGGGCCGCTGGCACTGACCGTCAAGCCACTGTTCACGATCATCGCCATCACGTCTTCCAGGACCACGTGACCATGACGGTGCAGATGAGAGAGGAAGCCCTTACGCTCGGTGCGAACGAAGTCGACCGCAAGCACGCGTCCGCGAGGCTTCAGCACACGCGCGATCTCGCCAGCACACGCCTGCCGCGTCGCTCGAGGCAGATGGTGAAGCATCAGCGTGCTGAGCACCACGTCGAAACGGCCATCGGGGAACGACAGATTCTCCACGACGGCAACATCGAAGCGAGGCGGCACGTTCGCCCTTGCCGCCTTGCTTCGGGCTCGCGCGATCATCTCGGGCGAGGCATCGATGCCGTGCACCTCACCTGTCGGACCAACGTGGTTCGCGGCGACCAGCGCAAGCGATCCGGTCCCGCAGCCGATATCGAGCACTGATTCACCGCGCTGGAGTCGCGCCAGCGTTACGATCCGCTCGCGGAACTCGCGCTCCCGTCCGCGTGTGAACAGCCAGGCGAGCAGATCGTAGCGAGCGGCCCAGTGAATGACGAGCCCACGTGTGTGAGGGATTGAGCGTGGTGCGTTCATGTCGACCCGTCCCCAACGTAAACTTGAAACCGGCGAAGCGGAAGAACAACACGCCGAGCGGCGCACGTTTCCGGACACATTGGCGAACGTGTCCACGAACGGCTGGAGGCAAACGAACATGCGGGAGCAGACCCACGATCGACGCGTTCGCAAGACACGGCGCTCCCTCCACGAGGCACTGGTTTCGCTCATTCACGAGAAGTGCTACGACTCGATCGTGGTCAAGGAAATCGTGGCGCGCGCCAACGTCGGCCGGTCAGCGTTCTACACGCATTTCGCGGGGAAGGACGCGTTGCTGGAGAGCGGCATCCTCGAGATCCTGCGTGCAACTCCTCCGCGGCCGGATAACCACTCGAGACCATTTGGGCGACTCTTGTCGTTCAGCTTTCCCGTCTTCGTCTACGTGAATCGATGTCAGCAGGACGGCCATCTCAGGATGGATGGGCACGGACGCGAGGTCGTACACGAACATCTCCGACGAGTGCTCGTCGACCACGTGGGCGAGGATTGGCGCCGCCACATGCGCACCGACAACGACGACCGCATTCCTATCGATCTGCTGGTCGAGTACGTCGTCGGAACGTTCATTCTCGTACTCAACTGGTGGATCAGCACCCGAAGTCGATTGTCAGCGATGGAAGTCGACGACCTGTTCCTGTCGCTGGTGATCCCGACGCTGGAAGCCTGACGGCAGTCTGGCTCACCTGACCACGCGGCACAGCTGTTCCGCTCTTCCTTCAGAGTCCAGTCGTTGCGCGCGTGATTGTTCGATATACTCGCGATCTGATGGCTCGTCGCCTGGGGGCGCTCGCCCTCGCTCTCGTGATCGTCGGTGTACCCGTCGCGGCGACGGTGTGTCAGGTGACGTGCACGTCACATGACATGAGCGAGATGGCCCAGCACGACCATCTTCATTCCTGTTCGGCGTCGCCCACCGTTGCCGGCCAGGTGATGAACGCCGTACCGCACGCGTGCGGCCATCTGCCTGATGACGCCTTCGCGGTTCGACAGACTCTTGAACTGTTGACGGCTCCCGCGTTGGTCGTGTCCGTCGCCTTTTCGTTCGCACCGCCGGTCGAGGTCGGCATAGTCGGGCCGTCGATCGACGTCGAACAGCGTCCCCCCGGCCGGTTCGCGCTCACCGCACAACTCCGCGTCTAGTCCCGCCTCTCTGCAAGGTGTTCGTGTGTCTTGTAGCAGAGGAAGGTCATGTACATCGTTGCGCTTTGCCGCCGGCGTTTTGTCGGCGTGCGCCTATACCTATTGGTTCTTGCGGCGGTCGCGGTTTCAGTGTTGACATCGACGCGCGTGCACGCGCAGGGACCGGAGCACGAGCACGACGCCCATGCCACCGCCGAGAGTGAGCATGCCGGCCATGAGACGGTCGATATGGCGCGTGACGGCTCCGGCACCTCGTGGCTGCCCGACGAGTCTCCGATGTACGCACGGCATTCCACGAAGGGATCGTGGACGCTGATGTTCCACGAGAACGCGTTTCTGCAGTATCTCCACGACTCCGGCGAACGTGGAGACGATCAGCTGGGCAGCATCAACTGGGTTATGGGCATGGCCCAGCGCGACGTCGGTCGCGGACGATTGGGTTTGCGTGGCATGTTCAGCGCCGAGCCGTGGTCGATCCGTGGCTGCGGGTATCCGGACCTGCTGGCAACGGGCGAAGAGTGTCGCGGAGAGAAGATCCACGATCGCCAGCACCCACACGATCTGTTCATGGAGCTGGCCGCGGACTATAACGCACCGATCGCCGGAGGTCTTCGCTGGCAGGTGTACGGGGGACCCGCCGGAGAACCTGCACTTGGCCCCGTCGCGTATCCGCATCGAGTGTCGGCTATGGCGAACCCACTGGCGCCGATCACCCACCATTGGCTCGACTCGACGCACATCACGTTCGGCGTCGTGACGGGTGGCGTCTATAGCAAGAAATGGAAAGCGGAGGCATCGCTGTTCAACGGTCGCGAACCGGACGAAGATCGGACGAACTTCGATTTCTCCGCGCTCGATTCGGTGTCGGGTCGGGTATGGTTCCTACCGACGCCGCAGGTTGCGTTACAAGTGTCGGCAGGTCGTCTGAAGGACGCCGAGGCGGGCGATGGCGGCGCTGAACGCATCAATGTCAACCGCGTGACCGCCTCGGCGACCTATCACCGAGCGTTTCGCGACAACAGCATCTTCGCCGCAACGGTGGCGTGGGGGCGCAACGCCGAACCCGATCACGCGTCGAATGCGTTACTGGTCGAAACGAACTTCACCGTCGATCAGCGCGACACCTGGTTCGGGCGATTCGAAGTCGCCGGAAAGAGCGCCTACGACCTCGACGTCGCCGAGCGACCAGGCGATTTCACTGTCGCGAAGCTGCAGGGCGGCTATACGCGGTACTTGCCGGACTGGGATGGATTCCAGCCCGGGCTCGGTGCCGGCCTCTCTCTCGGCATCGTTCCGGACGCGCTGCGGTCAGCATATGGCAGCCGCGCGAATGTCGGGTTTGCGGTGTATCTCACGTTGCGGCCGAGCGCGATGATGCACGGAGGCGGCGGCACCGCCACGGCGCCCGTCGATCACTCCCAGCATGTCGTGCCGCAGCAGCCGGCCGCGCAGTCGACCACCCCACCGGGCGCCCGCCGCGAGACGCCCTCGCAGACGGAACGTCCTGCAGCGGAACCGCGGCTGCCCGTCCTCGAGGCCGAACGGGTCGTCGATCCAGCGTGCGCCTCGACGATCGACCTGGTGAATGGTCCGAAAGCGAGCTACCAGGGGAAGGTCTACTACTTCTGCTCTGCCGCGGAGCGTGATGCGTTCGTGAAGGATCCGGCGGCGTATCTCAAGGCGCGAGGGAAATGACGTGCGATCAGTGCTCATAGCGTTCCTGCTGCTCGTCGCCATCGTCGCCGTCGCCCTGGTTGGCGTGTTCATCTGGATTGACGCGCGTGGGATCAGCGCGAAGTCGCAACCCGGACGTATCGAGACGGCCGTGGCCAACACCATGCGCCGGCTGGCGATTCCGCGAGACGCCCGGAATCGGCAAAACCCTGTGCCTTCGTCGCCAGAGGTCATCGCCGAAGGCCGGGCCCACTATGCGGATCACTGCGCCGCGTGTCATGCGAACGACGGCAGCGGTGAAACGGAACTCGGTCTCGGTCTGTATCCGAAGGCTCCTGACATGCGCCTGCCGGCAACCCAGTCATTGACCGACGGTGAGTTGTTCTACATCATCGAGAACGGCGTTCGATTGACAGGCATGCCGGCCTGGTCGACGGGGCATGCCGACGGCGAGACGTCAACCTGGCACCTCGTGCACTTCATCCGCGAGCTGCCGCGACTGACCGAAGAGCAGATCGAGGAGATGAAACGGCTCAACCCGCGTTCGCCAGCGGAGATTCAGCAGGAGATCGAAGAAGAGAAGTTTCTTCGAGGTGGGGCGTAGCCGTACTACAGCTCTGCGCGCCTCAGGAGTTGGGCATTGATGGCGACGATAACCGTGCTCGCCGACATCAGAACAGCGGCAAACGCCGGCGGCAGGAGGATGCCTTGCGCCGACAGCACACCGGCCGCGAGCGGAATCGCAAAGATGTTGTAGCCGGCAGCCCACCACAGGTTCTGCAGCATCTTGCGATAACTCGCCCGGCTGAGGGCGATGATGCGCGGCACGTCTCGCGGATCGCTCCGGACCAGCACGACGTCGCCCGCTTCGACGGCGACATCGGTGCCGGCGCCAATCGCGATCCCGACATCTGCGGTGAGCAAGGCGGGAGCGTCGTTGACACCGTCGCCGACCATGGCGACGCGTTTCCCGGCCGCCTTCAGCTCCTTCACCTTGTCGACCTTGTCGTTCGGCAAGACCTCGGCAAACACCTTGTCGATCCCGAGGTCTGACGCGGCGGCGTTGGCGACTGCCCTGGCGTCGCCGGTCAGCATCACGACTTCGATGTGCTGATCGTGCAGGCGCTGCACAGCATCCTTCGACTCCGGCTTCACAGCATCGGCCACGGCGAACGCAGCGATCGCGTTACTGCCTGTCAACAGGTAGACCGATGCCTGCCCGCGGGATGCCGCTCGATTGGCGGCCTCGAGTACCGCGGGTGCCGGCGTGATCGACAGGCGCCGAAGCATCGCCGGACCTCCCATAGAGAATTCGCGGCCGTCCACGAGCGCGCGAACACCGTGTCCGGCGATGGCTTCGAACTGCTCGGCCTTCGGCGCGCCTAAACCACGCTCCTCGGCGCTCTTGACGATGCCTTTCGCGATCGTGTGCTCGGAGTCTTGCTCGACTGCGGCAGCGAACCGAAGGGCGTCATCGGCCGTGAGGCTGCCGTCTGTGACGATGTCGACGACACGGAACTCTCCACGCGTGAGCGTTCCTGTTTTGTCGAACACGACCGTCGTGAGGTGTCGGGCCTCCTCGAGCCC
>JGI25406J46586_10000696_pt1 | contig 15670 bp, 10 predicted proteins | sample TabmetS4T2R2_FD_46586 | JGI IMG/M metagenome (IMG submission 46586) | reverse complement strand
GAGCCGGTCGCTTGCAGTGGCGCACCGTTGGCTGCCCCGCTGAGCGACAGCAGCTGGATCGACCGCCGTGTGACGACGGCTCGCGCCGCGAGATCCGAGAGCACGACTCGCGGATCCCTCAGGCGTACCTCGCCGCCGCTCAACGTCGCATCTCCGTCGACTCGAACACTATCGATCGTGCCGGTGATCGACAGACGTGGCTGCAGTCGCCCCGCGATTGACAGACCGGCGGTGCGCACGAAGGGACCAAGCAGTCGCAGGTCGAGATCGCCGGATGCGAGGAGGGCCGCCTGCTGATCCTGCAATCGCATCTGCCCCCGCAGCGTCAAAGACCCGCCTTGGCCCGCCCATTCCCACGACTCGATGCGCGCCAGACCGCGCTCCAGCCGCACGCGCGTGGGCTCGCGTTGCGCCAGCGGTAAGCCGGCCACGGCAACATCGAACCGGTCGAGACGAAGCTCCCCTTCCGCGTCCGCGAGCTCTCGTGTCCGCGTCGTCACGTCGAGCGACGCATCGATGCTGCCGGAGACCTCGTCGAGGGTTGTCGGGTCGAGCAGACCGCGCAGCACGGCGGCGGTGACACCCGTTGCTCGCAGGCGCAGTGACGCGGGCGGGGACGGTTCGGCCGCGCCGCCGATCAAGAGGGACAGCGGTGCTCGCCCGCTTGCGTCTAGCATCGCGCCGGCATACGACGCCACCGCTTCGCGGAGTTCCACCACGTCGTCTTCGAGATGCGCGCGAGCGCGCACGTTCTCGACCGTAGCGAGGTCGTCGCGTATGGTCGCGTTCGCGGGACCAAGTTCCAGATCGGCGGCGTAGACAGGAGCCGCTGCCGTTCCGGTGATCCTCGAAAGCAACACGAACGGGCCGCTGGCGGTCAGCGGCGGGATGTCAGCCAATCGCGTCGACCGTACCGCGGCAACCACCTCGCCAATGTCGCCGGTGACGGTCGCAATCAGCGCGTCGCTCTGGTTGAGTACCGCGTTGCCCTGAGCTGCGATTGGCAGCGAGCCCGATACCGACACGTTCGTGCCGCCGACGTGATCGGCCGACGCCGCGCTCGCTTCCAAACGGTCGACGTGTATCCGTTCGTCTTGATAGCGTGCCCGCATTGGCTCGCGCAGACGCAATGCGAGATCTGCCGCTCGTGCTTCAAGCGCGCCGACCTCCAGCTGCGCGCTGCCGGTGCGCCACTGCTGCAGCGCTCCGGACGCGCGCACCTGTGCAGCCAACCTTCCGGTAATCGGTTGCGGCAGGCTTAGGTCGCGCAACGCGCGTGAGAGATCGAAGTGCGTCGTGGTCGCGGAAAACGTAGAGCGGTACGGCGCCGTGGTGCTGATATCTCCGTCCGCACTCACGTCGAAGTCGGGTACTCGTGCACGCACGTGGGCAACCTCATTTGCCAAGGTGACGTGCGTCTCGATGTCGCCGAGCGCGATGTCGCTCCACACCACATCGCGCGCCGTCAGATCGCCTTCGCCTGATGATCGGCCACCGCGACCTTCGATCGCCAGGCGCCCGCTGACTGAGGCTCTCACTGGTCGATCGTCCTGTGGGTTGATCTGCCAGTCGGCCAGCGCGGCCATCAGGCGGTATGCCGCAGCTCCGACGTCATAATCGCCGGCCGCGGTGATGTGCCCCCGCGCACCGTACACCTCCACAGGATCGACGGTCCTCGCCCGAAACAGCAGCCGCGGCGCCGACGCCAGGCCGCCGATCGTGCCGCTCGCTTCAACCGCCCCGGCCGTCAGCGCACCGCGCGGTAAGTCAATCAGCCCAACGAGATTGACCGCGTCGACAACGGCCGGAAGACTGGTCGCGCTCACAGTGAGCGATCCCGCAAGAGGCGCGCTCGCCAGGTCCGGTCCGTCGATTCTCGCGCTTAGCGCCATCAGCACCGGTGCGATGCCGCCGACTCGATGAACCGCGTCGACACGTGCCTTGCCGGCCACCAGTTGCAGATGGCCATCGCCCGGAAGCGCGAGCCGTCCACGTGCGTTCGGCGCCTCCTCCACATGCCAGCGGCTGTCTGCGCTCCAGGTCCGCAGACTACCCGCTCCTCGAGCGTCCAGCGTTCCACTCGTCACGCCGGCGGGGCGCAGGGGACTCGCGCGCGTGAGGGCTGAGGCAAGCATGTTCACGTCGATGTCGGACCACGACACGTGGACCTCGGAGTCCTGACGCTCACCGAACGGCACCACGGCTCGCATCGTCAGGCGTCCATTCGCCATACGGAACGACGCGTCGCTGATCGTCAGACGATCTGGAGCGAGCGTTGCCTGGGCGCGCACGTTGGAGGCCTGCACTCCCGACCAGGCGATCGCATCGCTCGTGGCCGCAATGTCGGCAGACAGTGCGCTGAACGGACCGGCGACGCGGCCGGACAGGACAGCTGTTCCCGTGGGTGCCTGCCGCGGATCCACGCCCCATCGCGCGGTCTGACGGAGATTCAATGTCGATGTGATTCGCAGATCGACGCCGCTTTCGCGGCGCAGCAACCGAAGCACGCCGTTGACCTCGGCGGCGCCTTCGGTAGCCGTCGCTTGCAAACCATCGAGGTGAATATCGCGTCCGTCGAATGACGCGCGACCCGAGAGTCGCGACAGCTCGGTAGCATTGCCCGCGTATGCAATCCGCGCCGGGGCGCCGATCGCAAGTTGCCCGCCCGTCGTCTTCAGCTCAATCGACAGATCAGGGACCGCGACGTCCAGATTCGTTGGCTGGTCGTGTACCTCGATCCGGGCAGACGACGCGATGAAGTGTTCGACACGCAATGCCGCTGGCTCGCTATCGCTTCCGGAGGAGCGCGGAAGGTTCGTGCTGCCATCGGCTCGACGAACGATGTTGACGTGTGCGCGCGCAGCGGCGACCTCCCGAAACGCGACGTTCCCGACCAGCGCACTGCGCGCGAGGGCGACATCGACTCGATCGGCTTCGAAGAAGGCTGTCGGGTCGCCAGATGCGGAGATGTGGATGTCGCTGAGCGAGAGACGCAGCGAGACCAGGTTGTAATCGAGACGTGACGCCGCGATCTGGATGCCGTAGCGGTCCTGCACGGTGCGGATCGCATGGCGGAGGACGAAGGCTCGGAATGACGGGCTGTGGATGATGACGGCAAGCGCCACTGCGGCGCCAGCGGCCGCAAGCAAGGCGCGGACGAGTCGGCGGTTCATCCCGCCATCATGGTAAGCCGGCCGCAGGCATCGGAGAGCTGGGTGATCCGCGTCACCAGCGCGCGTGCAAATCGCACCGCTTCCTCGTCACTAGCTCCGCTGGCGAGCAGTGCCTGCCGCAACGCGGGCTCGGTGAGGCGACACGCGTAGTGGCAGAACCAGCGGGCATCTTCGACGCTGATCCCACGCGCGATCTCCGAGGTGCGCTGCCCCGCGTACCCGAAGTTCACCCAGCCGTCCACGACTCCTGTGACAAACCAGGGCGTCTGTGCTTCGAAACCGTCTACGTCCCAGCGCCCTCTCGAGACGACGCTCGAGCCCCACCTGCCCATCGCACCGCCCCAATCGGTAATGAGGTATCGCGCTTCGCGCTTCCAGCGCGAAAGGCGGTACTCGAAGATCGCCGTGTTCGAACCCCGCGAGACGTCACGCCGATCCTTGGTGTCCCAGTTGGACAGGAGCATGTTGGCGATCTTCAGGCCATTGAGCTGCGGAGTCCCGATAAACGGGTTGTCATCCCACGACCAGCTGTGCTCGTCGAACAGCATGCGGACAGAAGGGTCTTCCAGCTCGAATCTCGCCTCGATAAAGCTGCCGTCCTCCGCAATGCAGCTTCGCGCCCTCGACAGGCCTGTTGCACCCTCGATGGTTCCTGAACCCACGAAGTGGGTCACTTCGGCAAAATAGCCAAGCGCCCACACGAGGCGAACAGCGAACGCCTCCGGGCGTGCCTCGTCTCCCCACTTGACGCGCCACAGGCGCTTGCGTGCATCGCGCACCGCGACGCAGGGCTGCGATCCGCTCAGGTGCTCTCGCACGAACCGGAATGGCGGCACCGGCACTTCGTCTTCGCCACCGGGTCCGAAACGGAGGTCGGACAACTCGGCAGCCGTTGGCTCGCGCCAGATTCGGTGGTGCGTGGCAAGAAGCAGCCGCGGACCAGCGCGGCGGATCTTCCAGCGACCGTGCAGATGCCAGACGATGTGGACGGCGATCACGGTGGCGATGGTGCCAAGCGCACCAAGGACGAGATACAGAAGACCGTCGCGCCAGTCCACGGCCGCCAGAGATGCAAAGAACAGTTACAGGTGTGTTACGCTTGCAGAGTCAGTGGCCGTTCAACCGCTCGATCTCACGCTCGAGCTCGCGCCGCGGGCGCGGTTCGACGTCGTGGACCTGCGCGCTCGTTTCGCCGCGGAGCACGAAGCCCTCGCGGCGTTCCCTCACTGTCTTTACTGGTCGTTTCACACAACTGCCGGATTTCTCGATCGCAGTCTGGCGGCGCGTCTGCGTCCCGAACAGATTCCGAGCTATGTCGATGCGTTCCGGACGCTGTTCCCGCAAGGGGCCGGCTACGAGCACGACCGGCTGGAACGCCGCGCCGACCTCAACGCGGCACAGCGCGCCATCGAACCGCGGAACGCCGATTCACACCTGGCCTTCATCACCGGCGGATTGCGCAACTGTGTTACGCACCCCAACCGCGCCGGCGAGACCGTCTTCTTCGTCGATCTCGACGGTGTCAACGAAGGCCGGCCGCGGCGCCGACGGACGCGTCTGATTGGCTTCAACAAAGAACGCCTCGTGCGGGCCACGCGCATCGAGGTTCCCGTCTCGACGCATCCGATCGACTCGGTAAACCTCAAGGATCCGCGTCTCGGGATCTACGAGGAGCTCACCGCGTTCGTCAGCGCGGCGGGCGTGCCGAAGGGACGGCTGCGAGTGCAGCTCGATCCGACGGAGCGTCACTCGGCGCTGACGGTGAACGAATACGAAACGCTGCTGATGAAATATGACCTGGCCGAAGTGCTGCGCAACCCGCTGCGCTTCGTCGCCGAGAAGTCGCGGCACGCGCTGGCCAATCCGCGCGCCGTCCCCGCCAAGACGCTCGGTTATGCGAAGTACGACTTGGTCCGCGTCCTCAATCAGGGGCTCGACACGTTAGGGTTGCGCGGATCGCTGGTGGAAAAGGTGCTTGCGCGTACTCTGGCGGTTCCGGCGGCGCGCTTCTTCCGCATGCGCCGATCGGTGAGCCTGCTCGTCTCCGAGTTCGACGGTCAGCCGCGCATTGTCGAAGGCACGTATCAGAGTCCGATCCTCGTCCAGTGGCAGCACGCGCCGCGGCAGTCTCGCGTGCTCAATGTGTCGTTGACCGAGCTTCGCTAGGTCTGGGCAGGCGGGTGGCTGGGTGGCCATCAGGCTACCTAGGTAATCGCTCCGGCATCTCGGCCACCGCGTACGAAATCACCGCAATCGCCGCAGCCGCTCGCGAGATGTCTTCAGGCGCGATCCGTTCCACCGTATCCGCCGGCGTGTGGTGGATGACGAAGTAGCGCGCCGAATCTCCCAGATAGGCCATCGTTGGCACGTTGCCCACCTGCGCGATCGGGCCGATGTCCGCGCCGCCACCGCCGGGTCCTATCTCCGAGAATCCCAGCGGCATCAACCACGGCACCAGCTGCGACAGGAGCGTTCGGGCCGCGGGACTGCCCGAAAAGCCGAGCGTGGCCGGCGCGAACACGCCGGAATCCGATTCGAGCGCAAACACATGATTCGGCGCGCTTGCTGCGTACTTCTCGGCGTAGGCACTCGCGCCGCGAAGGCCGTTCTCTTCGTTAGTCCACAGCACGACGCGAATCGTACGACGCGGGCGAATCCCGAGCTTCTTCATCAGGCGCGCCGCTTCCCACGTCACAACGCATCCCACGCCATCGTCGGACGCGCCCGCGCCCACGTCCCACGAATCGAGATGACCTCCGAGCAAGACGATCTCCTCGGGCTTCTCGCGTCCGCGGATCTCGCCGACGACATTCGCTGATTCTGCCTCCGGTCCGAAATGCGACTCGATCGTGAGCCGCATCCGAACGCGTTTTCCCTGCGACGCCAGTCGGACGATGCGGTTGGCGTCCTCGGCGGCGATGGAGGCAGCGGGTATCTGCGGCGGAGGCGAGGCTGCTTCGTGCGCCGCGCCGGTGTGCGGCGTGCGCAGGCCAATCGGCCCGACGGAGCGGATGAGAACGGCAACGGCACCGTAGCGCTGCGCCGCGCGCGCCGCGCCAGTGCGATAGGTCACCGTCTCGGAGTAATTCGTATACGGAACGTTCAGCAGCACGATCCGTCCGCGGATGTCCGCGCTCTTGGCGTGGAGCTCGTCGAAGCTGGCAGCGACCACGACCTCGCCTTCAATGCCTCCTGGCGGCGTCGCCGCCGATCCACCGAGACCGAGAATGGATACGGTATGGCGCGGCGGATCGATGATTTCCGCGGTTTCGCGCCCGCGCACCCAGGTCGGCACCATCACCGGATCGGTGCGGACGTTGTCCAGTCCATCGGCCTTCATCGCCTCGGCCGCCCACGCGATGGCGCGCGTGAGGTTGTCAGAGCCGCTCAACCGTGCGCCGTGCAGGTCGGTCAGTTCTGCGAGCCGTCGCCAGGCGAAATCATCGGCCGTCGCGGCCTTGATCAATTTGTCCGCGTCCTGCCGTATGGCGGCAAGCCAGCCGGCAGGTGACTGCGCGACAGCCGTCGCGGCCGCACACGTCAGCGCGAGGCCGATGGCACACAGCGGAATGCGGAGGAGGCGCATGTCGTCGGCGGATTAGTTGGCGAGCATGTACGCGGGCAGATCTTTTTTGGTGGCGCGGAGGATCTCGAGCACGGCGGTGCGGTCGTCGCGGCTCAGACGTGCGTAACGGCGTCCGGCCTCGGCGCCCGAGAGCACCTGCCACAGTTGCGAATACGCCGCCTCCTTGGCTGCGCGCGGCAGCGCGTCGAACGCCTCACTGTCGATCATATAGCTGCAGGGATACTTCAGCAGCCGATGCTGCAGATCGAGGTCGCGCAACGACCGTCCCTTCGCGTCTCGTGGTCCCTGCGAGGAGAACTTCGCCGCGAACCCCGACGCCCCGGAGACCGGATGCGACAGCGGTGGTTCGTCGACGAACAGCATGTAGTCGACGAGATCCTGTGCGGCCTCGCGGACGCGCGCGGATGCGTCGCCGCTCGGGGTGGCTGCGGCGAGGCGGGCCTCCCATCCGAGACGCGTGATGAGATTGGTCATGTAGGTCTGATGGTCGAGCACCATCAGCGCCACCACATCGCTGTACGGTGTAGCGTATCCCTTCGGGTCGAACAGCCCGTCTACCGACGTGAGCTCGCGCGGATCGCGAACCGTCAATCGACCCTTGTCCTGCGGCATTACCGGCACGTTGCCCATGTGTGCCAGTCGGCCGTGCGTTCCGGTCACGTACCAGCCGCCCCACCGCTGCACGAATGGGCTGTTGTGATTGGTGGTGAAGCCGATCACGTACGAGTTCTCGTCGGGGAGAGGATTGACGCTCTGCACGGTCATGCCGGGCACACCCAGCGTGTCCCACGTGAGGTGGCAGGCCAGGCATTGCTCTTCGCGTTTGAAGCCGGCTTTCTTCCCGTTGGTCTGATCGACCTGGTAGAAGATCACCCCCTGACGCGGGTCCTGCACCGCGACTTCGAGGAGGTCAGCCCCACGGACCCAGCCGACCGCCGTCGTGTCGTTGAAGTAGATCGCGCGCGGATTCTTGACGTTGATGAGCGGTCCCTGAAAGCTGGTCTGCGAGAAGACCAGCGTCTGCGACTCGATGGGAATCTGCAGCGCGTCCATGATCGAGCGGAGGTAGCCGGTCGTCTGATCGAACGCAAGCGTTGCCGAGCCGGACTCGACCCGTTCGGCGAGTCGCGACACGGCGTTGTTGACGGGGGCTGTGTCGTAGGCGATCGCGGGATCGTTGCGGGACTGGACGAATACGTCGCGCCGCTGGCTCTGGGCGCCAAGCGCGGCGGCAAAGATCAGGACGAGGCCCACCGCGAATACGTTCGCGCGCGTGCGACAAGACACGACACTACGATTGTACCCGGGCCCGACGGGCCGCCTAACGCCGCCGCCGCCATGCTTGCCGGTCTTCTCGAGGCGGCTCCCCTGCTTATCCCACGAAATTTCAGCGGCTGCGTGCGTCTCCCGCCGTTTTCGTAAAGGTCAGCACGTGCTGTCGCGGCAGGTCTTCCTGCACGCGTGCCAGCATGAATCCCTCGTGCTCGATTTCCAGCTTGGCCTGCGCCACCGTCATCTTGTGCAGCGGCTGAATCGGAATCTCCGGATCCTCGCCGCGGTATTCGAGCAGGATCATCCGCCCGTCCGGCTTCAGGGCATCGCGGATATGTCGCAGCATCGCCTGCGGCTCGGAGAACTCATGGTAGACGTCGACCATCAGGACCAGATCGAGCGAGGAGGCGGGCAGCTTCGGATCGTCGAAGCTGCCGAGCACAGGAACGACGTTGTTCAGCTTGGCTTTGGTGATGTTCTTCTGCAGCAGCTCCAGCATCCCCGGCTGAATGTCATTCGCATAGACGCGGCCCATGGGTCCGACAATCTTTGCAAGCCTGACTGTCATGTAGCCGGACCCGGCGCCGACGTCCGCCACCGTCGCTCCCTTCGCGATCTTCAGCAGTCGTAACGCCCGATCGGGCTCCTCTTCCTCTCCGCGTTCAGCGCGGTCGAGCCACGGCGCCCCCTGCACGCCCATGGGTTGTGCGTACTGTCGACCGCTGACGGGGTGAACCCCGCTTCGCTGCTGCGCGATAACGCCGGCGAAGGCGCCGACGAGCACAGCCGTAAAGATGAACATGGACCGACAGGTGCCGCCGCGTCTCGCGTACATGGCTGAGAAGAATACATGAACGGCGCTTGATAGCGGTCCCCCAAAGGCGGACACTACACGTTGGTCCGCAGCGGCGCGGACGCAATTCGGCTGGGAATCCGGAAACGCGAGGTGGCCATGCGCGCTCGCCTGACGTTCATCATCGTGGCACTGGCAATCAGCGGCGCCTTCGCGCGCACCATCACGGTTACAGCGACCGCCCAGGAGGGCAGGGCGGCGCAGGCGCCGCCGCGCCCGAACCCGGACGAACCGGTGATGCTGCTCGGCACCTGGCGGCTCAACGTCGCCAAATCACGGTACTCGCCGGGGCCGGCGGTACGCGAAGAGACGCGTGTCTATACGCGCACGCCGGACGGCATCAAGGGCGTAGTGACGCGCACGTACGCGGATGGGCGAGCCGAACGCTACGAATACAACGCAAACTTCGGCCGCGAGCAGATGGTTACCGGCAATCCCGACTACGATTCGGTGACGCTGCGGAAGATCGACGAGTACAACTCGGCGGTGACGATGACACACGCAGGCGCGGTGTATGGCGTCGGCCGTCGCGCGATCTCGCCGGATGGCAAGACGTTGACGCTCACGTTCGACCGGCAGAATCCGGATCGGCCGGTCCACAACGTGGCGGTGTACGACAAGCAATAAGAAATCCCAAACTCCAAATCCCAAATCCCAAATCCCAATTACCCTGTTGATTGAAACGGGAATCCGGACTCGGGATTGTGATTTGGGATTTGGGCAGAATTCGGATCGGCCGGTCCACAACGTGGCGGTGTACGACAAGCAATAAGAAATCCCAAACTCCAAATCCCAAATCCCAATCCCAATTACCCGTTGATTGAAACGGGAATCCGGACTCGGGATTGTGATTTGGGATTTGGGCTTTGGGATTTGGGATTTGTTTCAAGAAGATCCCCACAAACCGCTTCGAGACGATGTGCGTCTGCTTGGCGAGCTGCTGGGCGAGACGCTGCGCACGCACGAGGGAGAGGCGCTCTTCGACACCGTCGAACGTGTGCGGGCGCGGGCGAAGGAGGCGCGCGCCGGCGCACCGGGCCAGTTCGAAACGCTGGCAACCGAGCTGTCGCAGCTGTCGGTTGACGCGGCGTTGCCCGTCGCGCGGGCGTTCGCACACTTCCTCAACCTGGCCAACATCGCCGAACAGCACCATCGCATTCGCCGGCGTCGTGAATACCGACGGCAGCGATCCGCGGCACCGCAACGGGGTTCATGCGAAGAGGGCTTTCAGCGCCTGCTGAAGAGCGGTGTCGCACCCCAACGGTTGCATGACGCGGTGACGAGGTTGCAGATCGAACTGGTTCTCACCGCACATCCCACAGAAGTGTCCCGCCGCACTCTGGTTCAGAAATACAACCGCATCGCGGCGGCGCTCGACATCAACGATCGCGTCGATCTGACGCCACTGGAACGCGACGATCTCATGGCCACTCTTCGGCGCGAGATTGAAACGGCGTGGGGCACACGGGATGTTCGCGAGCATCGTCCTTCCCCACTCGACGAAGTTCGCGCCGGGTTGATCGTATTCGAGCAAAGCCTGTGGCACGCCGTGCCGCGATACCGGCGTGAAGTCGATCGGGCGCTGCGCGCGGCGACCGGTCGGCCGCTTCCGAGCGACTGCGCGCCAATCCGCTTCGGTTCCTGGATCGGCGGCGACCGCGATGGCAATCCCGCGGTGACACCCGAGGTCACGCGTCGCGCCTGCCTGCTCAATCGCTGGATGGCCGCGGATCTGTACCTGAAAGAAATCGAGGCACTGCGTGACGAGCTGTCGATCGGAACTGCCGATTCAGCGTTGCAGGCGCGCGTCGGCTCAGCGGCCGAGCCCTACCGGGAGCTGCTGCGAGAGGTGCGCACGCGCCTGATCGCGACGCGGGCGTGGGTCGAACAGTGCCTGCAGGCTGACGCCGACGCGACACCGGGACCGGACGTGTATGTCGATGCGACGGAGCTGGCCGACGTGCTGCAGCTCTGTTCGCGTTCGCTATGCGCCACCGGGTACGAACAGATCGCCAACGGCCGGATACGCGACATCCTCGCGCGGGTCGCGACCTTCGGCCTGACGCTCGCACGGCTCGACGTCCGGCAGGAAGCCGACAAACACACGGCGGCAATCGATCATCTGACGCAGGCAAGCGGCATCGGATCGTACGCGTCCTGGAACGAAGCGCAGCGCGTCGATTTTCTCTGTGGCGCGTTGACGCGCGCTGATGCGGATACGTCGCTGCCACCCGCATCAGATCCGCAGGTGCAGGACGTCCTCGAGACGTTTCAAATGGTCGCGCGTATTCCGCGCGCCTCGCTCGGCGCGTACGTGATCACGATGGCGAGCGCGGCTTCCGACGTGCTCGCCGTTCATCTGTTGCAAAGGCGGGCCGGCATCGCCGATCCGTTGCGTGTGGTTCCGTTGTTCGAAACCTCGCGCGACCTGCACAACGCTGGCGGTGTTCTCGATGCGCTGCTGTCCGTGCCGTGGTACCGCACGCAGTGCGGCGGCCATCAGGAGGTGATGATCGGGTACTCGGATTCAGCCAAGGACTCGGGACGACTGGCCGCGGCATGGGAGCTGTACAAAGCGCAGGAAGAGGTCGTCGCAACCTGTCGGCGACACCAGGTGCAGGTCACACTGTTTCATGGCCGTGGCGGCAGCGTCGGCCGCGGCGGCGGGCCCACGTATATGGCGTTGATGTCGCAGCCGCCCGGGTCGATCGACGGCGCTCTGCGGGTGACGGAACAGGGCGAGATGCTGCAGGCACTGTTCGGCCTTCCCGATATCGCGCTGCGGACCATGGAGGTGTACACGACGGGGACGCTGGAGGCATGGTTGGCGCCGGCGGCGCGCGAACCATCCGAGTGGCGCGCCTGCATGGAGCGGCTGGCCGCCGATGCGCGCGCCGCGTTTCGCGGCCTGGTGTACGACGACCCGCGATTTGTTCGCTACTTCCACGTCGCGACGCCGGAAGCCGAGCTCGCCGAGATGAACATCGGCAGTCGTCCCGCACGGCGGAAGAGGGACACCGGCGTCGGCAGTCTGCGCGCGATCCCATGGCAGTTTGCCTGGACGCAGACTCGTCTGCTGTTAGGCGCGTGGCTTGGCGTCGAAGAGGCGCTCGAGCGCGCGCGGGCGCGCGGTGAACTCGACCTGCTGCGACGCATGCACGAGGAGTGGCCACACTTCCGCTCGGTCATCGATCTGATCGAGATGGTGCTGGCCAAGTCCGACGCTCGCATCGCCGCCGAGTACGACAGGCGGCTGGTTCCGCCCGACCTCCAACCGCTCGGCCTCGAGCTGCGCGAACGTCTGCAGCGCGCCGTCGACGGCGTGCTCGCCGTGACCGGCCACTCCCATCTGGTCGAATCGAACCCCGTGCTGCGCCGCTCGATCGAGGTGCGCAACCCGTATGTCGATCCGCTCAATCTTGTGCAGGTCGAGCTGCTCTGCCGGCTGCGTCACAGCGACGATCCCGGGGTCCGCGCGGCGCTGATGGTGACGATGAACGGCGTCGCGGCGGGCATGCGCAACACCGGTTGAACTTCTCCCCTTTTCCACTCTTCGACTTTTACTTTTCCACTCTTGCACTTTTCCACTTTTCCACTTTCCACTTGTGCCCTTCCCCTCGGGCTTGTCCCGCGTGTTATGGTGGATCTGTTACCGTCGCACGCCCGCGGCGCTAAACATAGGCTTGTAGCGACCACGCTCTCTTGTCTCACGGAGGGCACCTCACAATCGGTCGCGGCCGGGAGGTGCATACATGACAAACACCCCCGGGAGTAGTCGCTGACTCTCCCATGCAAAATGAAAAGGCCGGCCCGCGGGTCGGCCTTTTTCATTTTCAGCACCCTCGCCTGACAGAAGTCACAGCAGCAACGTCTCGACCCGGTGCGCGTGCACGCTGCCTTCGCACGGCGACCACGCAAACACGGTGAACCGGCCGTCTTGTGATGCCACCAGGGCGACCGAGTCGCGCTGATCCTGGACAAACTGCGCGGCGGACAGATGGCGCGTGCCGCCGAGCTCCGCCGGATTGACGATCGACGCCACGCTTCCTTCGATCGGCTCGGTCACCACGACCTGCTCCACCGGCGGCAGACCGCGGCGGCGCGCGATCTTGGCGCCAAACGCCAGCACGTCGTAGCGCCGCGTCATGACCGTCGCACCGTCCACCGCGGTGAGACCACCAACGGCCTCGATGGCGCGTGCCAGCGCATCGCGCCAGGCTTCCACGGATTGTGCCGGCGCGCGAGTGAGCAGAGCCAGCTCGGACCACATCGGCGTGATCGCGTAGGTGATCGGCCTCACCAGCGATTCGCGCCATTCGTCGCTGTCCGGTGGAACGACCAGCAGCAGACCGCCCCGCCCGTGCGCCCGCATCGAGAGCGCCAACTGCACGAGCACGTTCACCGAGTCGGTCCACGAGGTGGGCGAATCGAAACCGAGAAGTGAGCTCAGGAGATCGGGACAGTCGGGCAGGCTCGACGCCGTCTCGTCGATGACCTTGACCTGATCGCCCTGCAGCACCGCGATGTTCACGTACTTGGCGAGGCGATCGCCGCGGTGCTCCTTCACGACGATCAACCCGGGCTCGGCGACTTCGATCACGCAGCAGCGCCGCGGCAAGGCACGGATCGTGCCCCACACCGACAGCTGCCCCTCGCGCGGCGCCACGCCCAGATGAATACCCGGGCGCTCGACGGCAAGGGCGAGCTTGGTCAGCACGGCCGGGTCGAAAGGGAGCGGCTGCGCGAAGACGAGCGGATGTTCGGTCTCGGCGACGCCTGCATACGCAATCGAGATCTTCGGCGGGTGCCCTTCCTCGCGTCGGAGGCTGGCCCAGAAGGCAGTGGCGATCAGCTCCTCGATGACGTCTTCATCGGGCAGCTGCGCCAGTGGCGATTCGCCGCGCTCGCGCGCAAGCTCCAGATGATGGGCCATGTGCTGATGTACGGCGCGTGTGACGGCGCGCGCCGCGCCGTAGCTGGCGTCTCTCACCTCTCTATTGTTCGCTGTCAAACTGCCAACCTCCAACTCACCCCAAAGCGTCACCTGAACCCTTAATCCCGCGGTTCGCTTTCTTTCAATTCTTCGTCTTCGTGACACTACCGCGCCAAACTTTGTTTTTTTTCAAAGACTTCCTGGCGCGGTAGTGTCACCAGCAAACACTGGTTCGACCCAGCGCGGATGCGCTCTTTGGTTTGCGGCGCAGCCGCGCTGGGATCTTCGTGAATGCCGTCAGGCCTTCGTGGTTGATCAACTGAAGTGAATTGCGGTGTAGGTGCAAGACGTTGGAACGTTGGATTTGGGAGTTGGAGGTGGGTCGCGACACTCTGCTCGTCGTGGAACCGCTTCCCCGGTCGTCGTCTGCGGAGACCGCGTGCGGGAGAAACTTTAGAGCAACGGGCTGATCGAGCGTGAGATCGCCGGCACGGCGACGGTGCCGAGCACCTCGAGTGTGGGGTCGTCGTGACTCATGGGCGCGCGAACGTACGACCGAAAAGCCGCTCGTGTCACGTCCCCGACTCTCCGCATTCGCGACGGGCTCAGGCTGCCTCGACTCGAAGCAATCATTGCGAATCAAGTGCTAAAGACGGACACGCGATCTGCTGTCACTCGGGAGTAGGATCGGCGTATGACTCGCCTGATTTCGTGCACCGCGATCGTGACACTCGTGCTCAGCGGGTCGGCTTCTGCGCAGATCGTGAGCGGCCTCGGCAGCGCGTCGCTCCCCGCCCGCACGGTGGCCAATCCTGTTCCCTCTACGCAAACCGGACTCGGGAGCGCCTCGCTTCCTACCCGCAGCGTATTCAATCCTGTCCCGGCGTCGCGCCCCGATCTCTTCATCGCGCAGCCGGGCACGTATGCTCCACAATTCGACCAACTGCTCGCCACGCCTCCACCAGGACTCGTGTTCCCAGGCGTGTATCTGCCGTGGGGTCCCTTCCCCGCGGGCCTCGTCGATTATTCTCGTGCGGTCACGCCGGCATACGGATACCTGCAGCTGCAACTGCAGCCGGTCAGCGCGCTGGTGTACATCGATGGCTTGTATGTCGGCAGCGTCGACGACCTCCGCAGCGGTCGACGCCTCGAGGCGGGCCCTCATCGTCTCGAGATACGCGCGCCTGGATATCAGTCGATCTCGATCGACATCCGGATCGATCCCGGTCAGACGACACTTTATCGCACGGACCTGACTTCGGCGTCGATTGCACCCGTCGCTGCACCCACAGTGGCCGCTGCGCCGAAAACGTTCTACGTGATTCCGGGGTGCTATGCGGGAGACCGGCGGCCGGACGTGCAGCGCCTGCCGCAGGGATGTCAGGCGGCGAACATGTTCAGTGTGCCGCCCGTGTTGAGTCGAGTGACGTTGCGGCGGTAATGACCACCGCCCGCGGCTCTCTCCACAGCCAGGCGATCCACAGCAGCAGGCTGGCGGCGATCATCTCGCCGCCGTCCTCCGCTATTCCGAGAACGGCATCGAGCGTCGACTGTGGCGACGCCACCACACTGTGAATCGCGTCGACGCCAACTCCGAACAGACCGAGCGTGGCGAGCCCCACCAGGAGCACCGCGCTCAACCTGCGGCTTGCCGCTGTCGCGGTGCGCAGCAGGACACCAAGGAGAAGCAGAAAGCCACCGGCTTCCACCGCTGCCACCACGATCTCACCGAGTTGGTGCGGCTGCATGGATCCGAACGGTGGCAGGTGCAGTCGCGGCGCGAGGCGCCAACCTAACTGCTCATGAATCGTGAACGCGTCCTCACAGAACAAGCCGACGAACAGGACTCCCCA
>JGI25406J46586_10000695_pt1 | contig 15683 bp, 10 predicted proteins | sample TabmetS4T2R2_FD_46586 | JGI IMG/M metagenome (IMG submission 46586) | reverse complement strand
CGCGGACTACCGTGACGTTGACGGCTTGAAGCTGCCGTTCCGTCTTCGTCATGCCGTTGGTGCCGACACGATCGAGGAAACCGTGTTCGACGGTTTCCGCATCAACGCCAGAACCGATCCGAGGCGGTTCGAGGCAAGCGGTCAGTAAAGCCAACTGTCGTTCCAAAACACGTGTCACCGGACGCGCGCGATATCGGTGTGCTCGAAATTCGTTCTCAGGGGCCCCCGTCGATCCAGGTGAGGTTCACATGACGTACTCACGCCAGGCCCATTGGACCGCTATGCGGCCCGGAACGCGACTTTTGCACTCGTTTGCCGGACCGCAGAGCGGTCCTAGCCGCGCAAAGCGCGGCAAAAGATACTGCCAACCAGCCAAGGGGCTCCGGGGATATCAAGGGGCTGAGCCCCGCGGCTGGTTCATGACGCTCGTGTTCTTCGCACTCGTTCCGTTGCTGGCGATCGCCGCCCCCGCGGCCGCGCAAGCCGCCCGCACCGCGAATCTCCAAATCACTGTCGTCGATCAGACGAACGCGATTCTTCCGGGAGCCACGGTCACCATCGTCGGCTCGGATGGCACGACGAAGGCCATCACGATTGATCCAGTGCAAACGTCGCCGCAAGGGATCGCCGTCGTGCCCAACCTCACGCCAGGCGTGTACACGATTCAAGCGGAGTTTCCCGGATTCGAGACACGGATGCTGCGGGACGTGCGCATCCGTGCCGGCGACAACAAGCAGCAGCTGCTCCTGCCGATTGCGGCCGTGAAGGATGCCGTCACCGTCGAACAGGACAAACAGGAAGCGGCCTCCGATCCGCGTGGTCCCTCCTTCGGGACGACGCTGACACGCGAGCAGCTCGAGGCGCTCTCCGACGACCCGAACGAGCTGCGACGTCAATTGCAGGAGATGGCCGGGCCGGGCGCGGTGATCAAGGTTGACAGCTTCGAAGGCGCCGCGCTGCCGCCCAAGGCGCAGATCCGATCGATCCGCATCTCGCGCGATCAATTCGCCGCGGAGAACCACAGCGCCGGCGGATTGTCGGTCGAGATCATCACCCAGCCCGGTCTCGGACCGATTCGCTATCAGACCGGCTTCCGGTTCCGCGACGGTGCGTTCAGCGGGCGGAGCCCGTTTGCGAGCCGGACCCCTCCCGAGCAGATCAAGCAGTACTTCATGGGGCTGCAGGGCGCGCTCATCAAGGACAAGAGCTCGTTCGGGCTGTTCATGAACGGCATGAACTCGTTCGACACGCCGCTCATCAACGCAGCGTTCTCCAGCGGCACGCGCTCCGAGGTGCTTCGTCTGCGAACGCCGCGCGACAACGTGAACATCAACGCCAACGTCGACTACGCGCTCACCCTCGATCAGACGCTCAGGTTTGCCTACAACGTGAATCGCAACACTGTCGACAACCAGGGCATCGGTGCATACGACGATGAGTCGAGGGCCTTTTCGACCGAGAACACGGTCCACAACTTCCGCGCGCAGCACATGGGGCCGGTCGGCCGCCGCGCGTTCTCCCGCTCGCGCCTGCAGTTCACCTGGTCCGACAACCAGTCGCAATCGCGCGTGGAACAGCCGACGATTCGCGTCAACGACGCGTTCAACCTGGGCGGCGCCCAGGTAGCCGGCGGCCAGCATTCACGCCTGCTCAATCTCGCGACCGACTACGACTACGTGCGCAGTATCCACACCGTGCGCGCCGGCCTCGCCGTCGATTTGATGCGCGTACACGCGGACGACACGTCGAATTATCTGGGGACCTACACGTTCGAAAGCCTCGCCGCCTACGAGGCCAATCGGCCGCGCAGCTATACCCGCCGGATCGGCGATCCCGGCATCGCCTACACGAACGTGCAGGGCGCCTGGTATCTCCAGGACGATGTGCGGGTTCGGCGCAACCTGACGCTCAGCGCGGGAGCGCGATACGAGGCGCAGACGCATGTCAGCGACTACGACAATCTTGCACCGCGATTCGGCGTCACCTGGGCGCCGCTCAAGAGTGGTGCAACCACACTGCGCGCGAGCTGGGGAACGTTCTACGACTGGATGCTGGGGAATACGTATGAGCAGACGCTGCGCGTGGACGGTGTCCGCCAGCAGGAGATCAACATCATCGATCCCACGTATCCGGAGGTGCCGGCATTCGGCGTGTCGACGCCGGTCGCCCGATATCTGCTGGGGAACGACGTGCAACTCCCGCGCAACTCACGGGTCAGTCTCGGCATCGATCAGCGGCTGGCGCGGCGCGTTCAGTCGAACGTGACCTACAGCCACATCCGTGGCGCCACGGTCTGGCGCGGCTTCAACCTGAATCAGCCGGTCGATGGCGTGCGCCCCGATCCACGGTTCGGCAACATCATCGAGGTCCTGTCGGATGCCGAATCGCGGCAGCACCAGATCGCGACAAGCGTGACCGTGAACCCCGGCGCATTGCTCCCCGCCTTCAACGCGGCGCGTGTCGACTGGAAACGCGTCACGGTGTTCTTCAACCACACGGTGGGATGGCTGGAGAACAACTCCGACGGCCCGTTCGCTCCGCCGGCCACGAGCACGCTGCTCGACGAGTGGGGGCCCGCGGTGCAGGACGTTCGACATCGCCTGAACGTCACCGTGAACAATCAGATCGTCAGGAACCTGTTGATGAACCTGAACGTGAACTACAACAGCGGGGCTCCGTACACGATCCGAACCGGGTTCGACGATAACCGGGATCTGATCTTCAACGACCGGCCGCTGGGCGTGGAGCGCAACAGTCTGCGCGGTGCGTCGCAGTGGTCGATCAATCCGGCAATGGCGTATACCTTCACATTCGGTCGCAACATCACGACTCTGCCTCCAGGCGTCGGGGTGATTGCCAACGGCGCCGCACCGACGGTGGTGCCCGTCGACCAGAGCGGCGCGCGGTTCCGTCTGCAGTTCATCGTGCAGGCGCAGAACATCACCAATCACGCGAACTACGGTGGCTACAGCGGCACGCTCACGTCGCCGTTCTATGGACGCCCTACGCTGGTGAATGGCCCGCGCAAGATCGACGTCGGATTCAACTTCAGTTTCTGATTTGCTTATTCGAGACACACGAAGATCACGAAGGACGTTCCTTAGCCACGAAGGTCACGAAGACCACGAAGACTCGACGCCGTGCGGCCTGCGAAGCAGGCCGCGACGTCAAGTCCACGCAGGACGGGTGAACGTGCGGGTGGAGCGGCGCTGGCTCGTTCACCCGGCCTGTGTGGACCTGACGCGCCGCGTCGCGGCGCCGCGTCGAGCGCGTATTTAGCTTCGCCACGAAGATCTTGGTGTCCTTGCTTTGTGACCTTCGTGGCCTTCGTGTCTGAAGACCGTCCTTCGTGCTTCTTCGTGTCTCGCGAAGCAAACCCGGCGTCACATTTTCAGCTCCGCGACGAACGGAAAGTGGTCCGATCCATTCGCAGCGTCGCCGAGCGTGACCACGTCGCACGTCGCGACGGACCCTAACCATCGCTCTGGCAGAAACAGGTAATCGAGGCGCACGTGCGGATCCCATGTCGGGAACGTGTTGCCGACCAGATCCGGATGCAGATGCCGGAAGGCGTCGCGATAACCCGCGTCGAGGATCGTCTGAATCGTGCGCCAGCGGACGCGGCCGCCACTGAGCCAGACGAGCGCGCGCAGGCGGGCCGGCAGCTTCCGGATATCGAGCATGTCGCCCGGAGCCACCGTGTTGAAATCACCGACCAGCGCGTGTGCGCCGTGCTGATGTTGCGCGATCGCGTTCAACAGGGCGCGCAGTTCGAACACGCGGCGGCGTTCGGTCCAGGCTGCATGCACGGCGCTGAGATGCACCCCAAAGATCCGCCAGCCTGCTGCGTCGGGCACGATTTCCAGAAACGCGTGGCGCGAAATCCGCGGCCGGCGCCAGACGGCGTCCACGACCGGCCGGCGGCTCAGAAAGCCGAGCGATTTTCCTCGCTGCGATCCCCACTGCGCCATCCCCGCGGCGCGGGCCACACGCTCGACGACGTCGGGGCGGGTCGCTTCCTGGAGGATGACGAGATCGACGTCAGCGGCGCGGATCACCGAGGCAATCACATCCTCGCGTCCCTGTCCCCCGTGGCGGATGTTGTACGACAGCAGCCGCAGCCTCACACCTCCCTGTCACGCTCGCGTTCGATCAGCGTGAGGTATGGCTGCCCGAGCAGATCGCCGCGAAAACGGATGACGACCTCGCGCGACGCCTGAATATTGACTGGCCTGCCCGTCATGGCCATCAGTGTTTCCCTCAGCGGGACGAGGTCCGGCGCGATGTCGGGATCCTCGTCGGACAGCGGCCGTGAATGCACGCCCGGAACGAAGAACCCCGTGACCGTGAACAATCCGATGACCGCATCGCCAACCAGCGTGAGATCGAGATCGCTTGTACCACACCCATCGGAGTCGAAGGGCGCGCCGTCTTTCCAACGCTTCCCTGTGACCGCGCTGCCGCGCAGGATCACGCCGGTGTCCGGTGGAATCTCCTCGCGAATCGTGCGGACGAACTCGAGGAACCGTTCCTCGCTGCCGCCGAAAGCGAGACGAATGACGTTGGCCCGTTTCTCGGCCTCGCCGAGTTCGGTCTGCTCATTGTCGACCGCCTGTTCATCGTCGGCCATTTTCCTGGACGGGACTGGAAGCGCTGCCCTCGAATCTGAACGACTTACGGCTTCCTAATGTTAAGGATGTTAAAGATCAGCTCGGTACGTTCACTGCATGAGCCGGTTCGATGCGTGTTCGACTCGCCACATCCGTTCTCATCATCCTCGTCTTCCTCGCTCCCCTGCTGATCGCGCAGAACGCCACGACAACGCCTCGGGTTGAATGGAAGTCGGCGTCGCGTCTCAGGCTCCCCGGACAGGTCGATAGCAACAGTCCCGCCGTCTGGGATCGTGTGCGTGGACAGTCGCTCATGTTCGTCATGACCTCGGCGGGAGAGCCGAGCATGTCGGTCGGCTTCGGCCTGACGTCGCTCTCCAACACGACGCCTGCACGCGTCGATCCGTGGCCGGGTGGAGGCGTCTGGATGGAGGCCGTGCTGGTTGACGACGGCGGCACGTGGTACGGCTATTACCACAATGAGACNGGAAACGAGGCATGTGGCACCGTNCCCAAGGCGCAGCCTCGCATTGGCGCAGCCCGATCCGTCGACTACGGCGCGACCTGGGAGTCGCTCGGCATCGTCCTCGAGGCACCGCCGCGCTCGTACGACTGCCAGACCAACAACAAGTATTTCGTCGGCGGTGTCGGCGATCTCAGCGTGCAACTCGATCCCGAGTCGCAGGACCTGTACATCTTCTACTCCGAGTACGTCAGGGCGGCGATGTTTCAAGGCGTCGGAGTGGCGCGGCTCGCGTGGGCCGACCGCGACGACCCAGGCGGCAAAGTCATGGTGTGGAATGGACGAACGTGGCTCCCCCCATCCCAATCCAGGTTCAGTGAGACGCCTCGCTGGATCTATCCGCCCGCGCTTCCTGTCTTTCGCGCTTCCGAGCCGTGGCACGACGAGGACACCCTCGTCGAGGCGTTTTGGGGACCGTCAGTGCACTGGAACACGTTTCTCGAGCAGTACGTGATGTTGTTGAACCACGCGAAGAACGAGGACTTCGACCAGGAGGGGATCTACGTCTCCTACTCGCCGCGGCTCGATGACCCTCGTCTGTGGACCGAGCCGATGAAGATTTTCAACGGCGGATCGTGGTATCCGCAGGTCATGGGGCTCGAGATTCCCGGCGGCAGCGACAAGGTAGCGGGACAGACGGCGAGGTTTTTCATGTCAGGCGTGTCGAACCAGCTGATTCAGTTCACGCGGTGACAACTCTCAACCACTCACCACCATCTACCATCTACCATCTCCCATCTACCATCTACCATCTACCATCTACCATCTACCATCTACCATCCAGTCTCGTGTATGCTGCGACGAGATGGCCTTCATCATCACTGATCCGTGCATCAGCACGAAGGATACCGCGTGCGTCGACGTGTGTCCCGTTGACTGCATCCACCCGCGCAAGGACGAACCGGAGTTCGCCACCACCACGATGCTCTACATCCATCCGGAAGAGTGCATCGACTGTGGCGCCTGCGTCCCGGCATGTCCTGTGAGCGCGATCTACGACAGTCCCGAGGCGACGCCGCAATCGCAGGCGAGTCTGATCGAGGCCAACGCTGTGTTTCGCGCCGGCGACGGCGATGCGCTGGCACGGGCGGAGGCGATCGTCAAAGCCCACATGGAGGCGCACCCCGACCTGATGGGTGTCGCGCCGGCCGACCGCGCCGCTGCTCATGGCAAATAGGGCACCCGATTTGCTCCTCCGGTCCACATGACCATTCAGCAGGCGCTGATCGGCATCGGCGCACGACGTGCGAGGGGACGAATGGGTCGCGTGCTGCCGTGGATTGGCGTCGCGTTCGCGCTCGTCAACGTCGGTGCCGCCATTCGCCGCAAAGGGTTCGTGCGAGGTTCGGTGGACAGCGCTCTCAACGCGATGCCGGTCGTGGGTAGCTTGAAGGCGGCGGCCGAGATGGTTCGCGGCCGGGATTTCATCCAGCCGAAAGCGCGAGCGTAACGCCTCGTGTGCGGCTTCAGCCGGACCGCGATCTCGTACGCCGTACGTCGCCGGCAAGGATCGTCCACGCCATCCAGAATCCGCCGCCTGCGGCGGCCAGGAACAGCAGCATCGCGAACCCCGGATAGCCGAGGATCGTGAAACTCGTCTGCACGCGCATCAGCATCGCCGCGCCGATGATCAGCGCCGCCAGTACCAGCCCCAGCGCGATCCGATTTGCGACCTTTTGCAGACCGTCGATGATCGAGCCATGGTCGATGACCTCCATCTTCAACCGGAGATCATTGCCCGCCAGCGCGTCGAGGATTCGATTGACGCGCGCCGGCAGCCGCTCGGCGAACTCACGGACTTCGAGCGCCGACGAGAACATGTTCGCCGGCGTCATGCTCTTGAACATCTGTCGCCGCATCAACATCGTCGCATTGCGCCGCATCGACGCGTTGACATCGAAGTCGGCATCGAGGAGCCGGCCGATTTCGTCGAGGTTCAACAGCGTCTTTCCAAGCAATGCGAGCTCCGGCGCCATCTTCAATCCGTGCTGGCTCCCGCATCGAGCCATCTCCAGCACGACGCGGCCGACGTTCACGTCCTTGATCGACGCGCGTTCGTGGCGGCTCACCATCTCGCTAATCGCGCGGCGCACCTGTCCTTCGTCGAAGTCATCGCGCTTCTCGCCCAGCGCGATCACGACTGACGCGGCATCGTCGCCTCGTCCTTCGGACAACGCGAGCAGCAGCTTGAACAACTGTTCTTGCGCGCTGGCCGACAGGCGGCCGACCATCCCGACGTCGATGAGCGCGATGCGATGATCGGGCGTGAGCAGCACGTTTCCCGGATGCGGATCGGCGTGGAAAACGCCGTCCGCCATGATCTGCTGGAGGTAGGCGCGAAAGAGATCTTCGGCGAGCGTCTTGCCGTCGACCTCCGTCCATTCCACCCGACTCACCGACGTGATCTTCGTCCCGTGGATGTAGTCCATCGTCAGGACGCGCGCCGTGGTGAAGTCGTCGATCGGCAGCGGCACGACGAATCGCTCGTAGTCGCGCAGCTGATGCGCGAGCATCACCATGTTGCGCGCTTCCTCCCGGTAGTCGAGCTCCGCCAGGATTGCGCGCCGGAATTCATCCAGCAGGCGTGTCGCGTCGACGTTGCGCGTGACCTGGAAGCGATCGAACAGCGCCGCGACGCTGTCGAGCGCGTCGAGATCCTTGATCACCCGTTCGCGAACGCCCGGCCGCTGCACTTTGACCGCGACATCCCGCCCACCGCGCAGAACGGCGCGATGCACCTGTCCCAGCGACGCGGCAGCAATCGGTGACGTGTCGAATCGTTCGAATGCCTTCGAGAGGCGAACGCCGATCTCGTCGCACAGAATCTGCTCGACCTGCTCGTAGGGGAATGGATCGACGTTGTCCTGAAGGCGCGCCAGTGCTGCGAGATATTCGGGAGGCAACAGGTCCGCCCGCGTCGAGAGCAGCTGACCGAGCTTGATGAACGTGGGCCCGAGCGCTTCGAGATCGCGAGCGAACGCTTCCGCCTCGCCGGCATTCACCTGCGGGTGGACGTCGAAGGCATCAACGTTGGCAACGAAGCCCACACGGCGATACCGCGCCGCAAATCGCGCGAACTCGGTGTACCGGCTCAGCCGCTCACGCAGCGCCATCACTTTTCACCGGAGCAACGGATGTGCCGTTGGTCGAACCCACCAACGACCAAGCGGCGCTCGATTTGAGAGTTGAGGGTTGGCCATGGAGTACGAGTGCTGAGAGTTTCCGCGACCGCGGATGCCGGTCCCGCTTAGGCGGCAGGGTCCAGCTGGTGCGCCACTACCTCGACCAGACGATCCGGATCGCATGGCTTGCGCAGGACGGCGGCGGCCTGACTTGCGGCCAGCCGCGCGTCGCTGCCGGTGACGATCACCACGGGGATATCATGCAGATCAGGACGTGCAGTGATTTCGGTGAGTACAGAGTGGCCGTCGAGATGAGGCAACGACAAATCGAGTACGACGAGGTCCGGCCGGCGCTGCTCGATGGTCACGAGCGCCGTCAGGCCATCGGCGGCAATATCGACATCAAAACCTGAAAATCGCAGCGCGCGCCGGTACATCGCGGCACAGGCCTCGTCGTCCTCGACGATCAGAATGCGGTGGCGCAACCCGGGTTTCAGCAGTATCACCACGGCCCTTCTACCAAGTTCTTCGAGCGGGCAACTACAACCCTCATTCCATATTCATGCTCATGGCCCGTCGTCGTCTGCATCTGTATTTGCGGTGTCGTGAACGAACCCGATGAGCTTCGCACGATCGGCATCGTCCGCTCCGCACGAGTGATAAGCTCGTGGAGATGGCGCGGGGGTTCGAGAGCAAGGCTGTCGAGGCGCAGCAGCAGGACGCCGCTGATCGCCGACCGTCGCGACCGGCCATGACCCCGGAAGAAGCTCAGCGTGCAGCCGAACGCACGACGCTGATGCTGGCCCGCACCCGCGCGCTCTCCGACCTGCAACGTGCGTGTGCGCCGGCNCATCGGGCGATGCTCGAGCACGCGATTCGCGATCTCGACATCCGCCTCGCCGCCCTTCAACGCTAGATCTTCAGCAACACCGCGCGAGCCGGCTTTTCCATCACCTGCGCAATCGCTTCGGCGTACAGACCGACCTGACGACGATACCTGGCCCACTGGTCCCCATCGGCACGATCGGTCTTGAAGTCGACGATCGTCATTCTCCCCTGCCCGTCGTCGAAGGCAAGATCGATCGTTCCTTCGATCAGCTCCTCCCCGCGCGTCACGGTCATTGGCGTTTCTCGAAAGCAGAGACCCACGGCTTCGGCCCGCCGCGCGGCGACGAGCAGGTCGTGACGCAACACGTGGCCGATCACGACAGCCGCTGAGCGCTGCTCCTCTGGTGTGGCCCCGACGATCCGGGCGTGTGTGCCCACGATCGTCTGGACCTCGCGATCCGTGGCATCGAGAGGCACGGCCGCAAGTGCAGCGTGAATGAGCGTGCCATAGCGAACTCCGCCCGGTCTGGTTGGATCGGTCTCGAGCTCGACGATCTCGACCATGTCATCCTGACTCGAGCGCTCGTGTTCATCGTCTGCTGCCACGGCGGACCACTCCGTCACGGTGCGGACTCGCTGGCTGCCCACCGATCCGTGTGCGATCGAGGCGGCGCGCGCATCGCGCCACTTCATGTAGCGTCGCTGTCCATCGGCGACCACTTCCGGCTCGACGTCCTTGGCGATCAGCTCCTGTCGCCGGAGACCGAACGGCGGTTCGGTCCCCAGGTTCAACGCCAGCGGATCCCACCACACCACGTCGAATGGCTCCCCGCCGTCTCGAGGCTCGATGCGATGACGACCAGGGCAGACCGTTCGCGGCGACGCCACCGCCTGGTCGGGCCGCTCGATGACCGTATCCTTGCGGAACGGTGGACATTTCGACGCCGGTGCCGCAGTGCGTCGCCGTTCCATCGGCGGATAGAGCGCGGCATTGAGCGGCGCAAGCCAGCCTTCGTACACGTCATCGCCCACGGCCGGAACCACGAGCAGATCGCGCGCGCGTGTTGCCGCCACGTAGGCCACGCGAATGCCTTCCTCGGTGTCGCGCGCGTGCTCGAGCGGCTGTTGCAGGATCAATTCACGCGGTGACCAGCCGCCGATCCTCAGCGCACACAGGCCGCGCGTCGCGTCCTGATATCGCGACGGATCCAGCGGCGCAATCTTGGCGGTCATATCCGCCAGGATGACGACCGGGAACTCGAGCCCCTTCGCCTTGTGCACCGTCATCAAGCGGACGCCGTCGCTGCCTTCTTCGACGATTGGCGCGTCGGCGCCCTGACCGGCTTCGGCCGGACCGTGCAATTCCTCGACGAAGCCGCGAAAGGAGATGCCACCGGACATCTCGTATTGACGTGCGAGCTCGGCGACGTGCAGCGCATTGGCCAGCACCTGCTCCCCTGCCGGCCGCAGCGCGAACGCCACGTGCGCACGCGTGGCATCGAACAGCCGCGTGATCGTTTCGGCGACGGGCCGCCGATTGCGGCGCGTGTGAAGCTCGGCGAGCACTCCGAGCGCCTCGCCAATCGGCGCGAGGTGACCGGGAAGCGCTTCGGGCACACGGAACGGATGAAGCGCTCGCGGAAAGCGGTACCGGTACTCGAGCAGCTCCTCATCGCCGATGGCAAACAAGCCACCACGTAGCGTCGCAAACACCGACAGCTCGTCGTCCGGCCACTCGACGGCCGCCAACGCCGCCCGCAGCGTTTCGATCTCCTCGCGGTCGTGAAACGCGCGGCCGCCGACCAGCAGGTGCTTGATGCCGCGCGCTTCGAGGCCATCGACGTAGGGCCGCGTGACATCGACGCCGTAATTCACGAACCTGCGGAAGAGAAGGCAGACATGCCGCGGCTGCACCGGGACGAGCGTGTTGCCCGAGGCTCGTTCGGTCACCTGCCATTCGCTGTGATTGACGAGCCACTCGACGAACGCCCCGGTGGCATCCGGAAGGGACGCGTCGATCGCGGCACCGGAGATATTCCGCTTTCCGTACGGTTTCGGCACCGGAAGCGCAATGACGGACGGTTGATCGGGAGTCGACGGACGTTCGGGGGCCAACGGGACGTAGTCGGCCTGCAGCGTGTCGCGGTCGCCGGTCATGCGCGACGCAAACGCGGCGTTCACGAACCGCTGAATGCCGGGAACGCTCCTGAAGCTGGTCGTCAGTGCGAGCCGCCGGGCCCCGTGGGCGGCAAGCTGATCGCAGACATCGCGATACACGCCGACATCAGCACGGCGAAATCGATAGATCGACTGCTTCGGGTCTCCGACAATAAACAATTTGCCTGGAACGGGCCGAACGCGTGTCCACTCGCGTTCAGCGGGATCGTCCGCACACAGCAGGAGCAGGATCTCGGCCTGCAACGGATCGGTGTCCTGGAATTCGTCGACGAACAGCGAGGTGAATCGACGCTGCAGGTCGCGCCGCACCTCGTCTCGGTCGCGCACGAGGTCGCGGGTCCGCAACAGCAGGTCCAGAAAGTCGAGGGCTCCGTGTCGTGCCTTCAATGCGTCGTAGCGTTCGATCGCACCGCGAAGCTCGTCGCGAAGGAGTGCGGCAAGGTCAGCATCGGCATCGGCGCGGAACTCGTCGAGCGCGACCAGGAGCGCCTGCTGGGTCGTGTGCACGTCGATTCGCGCGACGCCTTTCCCGTAGGTGGCGCCGCTGCCCTTGCGCGCGCGCCGGAAGTCTCGATCCCGGGCCAGGTCGGCCAGCACGGCTTCCGCGGCATCGAGATCGCCGGTCGCCGCGATCAACTGCAGCTCATCGCTCGCCCGTCGCGCGGCGGCAGTGTCGGTGAAGAAGTAATCGCGCACATACGATGGACGCGCGGTCATCGCGGCAAACGCGTGGACCTGCCCGACGAGCGCGGCAATCGCCGCATCGCGATTGAAGGCCGGCCTGACCCACGACGCCGGAAAATCGCGCCATTCGGCCAGCTCCCACCCGGCGCGGCGGAGTCGTTCGACCGGACCGTCCACGTCAGGGTCGCCCGACGCTGCCGGGCGACTCGACCGACGCAGCGAGCGTCGCACGCCTTCGGGCATGTCGCGCAACGCATCCTGGAACCAGGCGTTGAACGCCTCGTCGTACAGCCGGCGTGCCTGCGGCTCGGTGAGGACCGTGAACAGCGGATCGACGCCAGCTTCGACCGGGCGCTCGCGCAGCAGATCGGCGCAGAAGCCGTGGATCGTGCTGATGTGCGCTTCTTCCAGGTTGTTCAGCGCCTCTTCGAGACGACCGCGGCTCGCCTCGTCTTGCGATGGTGCCTGCCGCGCGCTTTCGAGTTCGCGTCGCAACCGCAGCTTCAGCTCCCCTGCCGCCTTTTCGGTGAACGTGACCGCCACCAGATGGATGACGGATGCAACGCCGGTGGCAAGCACGCGAAGAATCCGTGAGACGAGCTGCGTCGTCTTTCCCGTACCGGCGGCGGCTTCGACCACGAGCGTCTCGTCGAGCCGCGTGCGAATGAGGTCGCGTGCGTCCTGGTCCGATAAGACGCTGCTCATGGATTGCTCCTCAATTCGAGGAGATCGCGGAATCGATCCATCGGCTTTCGCGCCACGCGCAACTGTTCGTGTGGACCGCACACGGATCGGAAGTCGCACCACGTGCAGGCCTGTTCAGAGGGCGCCGTCGGCAGCGCGCCCAGCTCGATCGCCCGGTCGACGACTTCGAGTGCCTCGATGCCGGCACGTCGACTGAATGGCGTCATCAACACCGGTCGTACTTTGTAGCCGCCAGCCGATGTGCAGAAGAACAGCCGCGACTCCGCCACCGGTTTTCCGGTGATCTGTTCGACGACGAGCGAGTAGAGGACCGGCTGCAACACCGCTCCACCACCGATCACGAGCGGGTCCTTGTGGCGATCCTTTCCGGTCTTGTGGTCGGTCACCCGGAGCACGCCTGTTGGTCGATGCTCTTCGATCAGATCGATGGCACCGCGCAAGCGGAATCCATTCTCGAGGATGACCGGGTCCGCCACACTCGCCGGGTCGTGCTCGGCATCGGGACGCAGGCCGAACGACAGCTCGAAATGCCTGGGCGTCCACTCATCGCCCTCGTCGGCGATGCGTCGCAACCAGCCGCGCATGTCGCGCGCGATCGCCGCGATCTCCTCGTGCCACACGCGATCGATCGCCGGCGCGAGCCGTTCGTAGTACTTTTCGGCCACCGCCACAACGACGTCCTCCAGGACACGTAGCGCGATGTCGAGGGTCGACGTCGTGACCGGGAGAAGCGTGCGCTGTTGCAAATCCCGCAATACCCGTGCCTGCATCTCGTGGACGATCGTTCCCTTCGTCAGCGGGTCGAGTCGCTGCAGCGGAACCGGATCGTCGAATGGCTGCAAGCGAATGACCGCGCTGAGCAGGAACTGATAGGGACAGATCGAGAACTTCTGGAGCGCGGACAGCGAGTAGGGACGGGCGCCCAGCCGTTGCGCCGCCAGCGCGTCACGCGTGCCGTCTGTGATGCGGATCAGGCCATCGAACTGCGACCATTTCTTCTGACCACGCGCCCAGCGCTCGGTCACTGAGCGCCGCAGTGCAGGATTCAGGCGCAGCATGTACTGCGCGTGACCGCGGACCGTTGTCACGTCGCGCGCTTCGAGGAGTTCTCGCAGGACGGCCAGGTCGTGCTCCTGGTCGTCGATCGCGGCTGCGGCATCGGCTGGTGCCGGCCACGCGAGCGACGAATCGCCCGCCTGCGCTGCGGCACGCGCCAGCGCGTCGTGATCGGGAATCCGGCCAGTGGCGCCGCGCAGCAGGTCGAGCGCATAGAACGATGGAACGCGAGCACGGCCTTCGGCGACATCGAGTCGCGGATACGACACATACAGGCGCTCGACTGCGGCGCCCACGGCCAGCCGCAGCAGCACGCGTTCACCCCGAGACCGATCGGCGCGAGTCGCAAGCCCCGAATCGAGCGCGACCCGTGCATCGTCGCGCAGGAGCGGATCCTGGGCGGGCTTCTGCGGAAAGATGCGCTCGGCAATTCCCGGAATGAAGACGATGCGGAAGGAGCGCCCGCGCGCCTGCGATGGCGTTCCCACGAACACGCGACCGTACCGCCGGGCCGGTGGCTCCGAATCGACGCTCCGGAGCCGCTCGGCCAGAACCGCGCGCACTTCTTCGAGTGTGACCGGGCCGACGTCTGCCATCGGCCGCAAATCCGCCAGCACACGGAGGACGTAGGGCGTCGTCCGGAGTACCCGCGGAGCGAACGCGTCGAGACGATCGAGCCACTCGCCCCACGGCGCGGATGAGGGCCAGCTCGCCATCTCGTCGACGATCGGGAGCACGAACGACCGCAGATGCGCCAGATGGGCGAGCTCGCGCTCGAGCGCATATCCGCGCGGCGCTTCGGGCTCGAGACGGCGAACCTCCTGCAGTCGCGCGGTGAACTCGTGCGCGAGGCCGTCGAGTCGCCTTCGCCACCGCTCAGGATTGCCGCCGATCACCGCGGCTTCGACGAGCAAACGCTCCCACTTCCGTGGCGCACGAAGGGTTCCCGCAATCGCCGCACCCTCGCCATCGTCCTTCTCCGCATCGAGCGATTGCTCGGCCGCTTCGTCTTCCTCTCCGCTCGCTTCGCCCGCCAACACGTCGTCGGTCGAGCGGGCCCAGGTCGATGGCGGCTGGTCAGCAGCTGGCAGCTGACCGAGCGAGAGATATTCAGCGACGCGACGCGCAGACAGTCCTTCGACCGCTGCCGCGATCAGCGCGAGAAAGGCGCGACCGGCCGGGTGCGGACGGCGTGTTCCGCGATCGAAGAAGGCGGGAATGCCGGCGCGGGAGAGTGCGTGCTCGAGCAGGCCGTGATACTGATGCGGCGCCCGCACGAGGATCGCCATCTCGTCGAACACGACGCCGCGTCCTGCCTCGCTCAGCACCCGCCGAGCGATCTCGACGCATTCACGTCCTTCACCCGGTGCCGAGAAGAACTCGAGTGAGCCGTCGAGCGACCGTGGCTCCGGCGCGCGATCGGCAAAGAGATGAGACCGGAGCAAGGCGAGATCGTTTCCGCTCGACTCGTGCAGCCACTGTGATTCGCCGCCGGCTCGAACGAGTGCGCTCGTGGCAGACACGTCGTGCGACGGCACCGTCGCGTAGACGGATGTGGCGACACGGATCAGCGCGTGGATGAAATGCTCCTCCGCGCGCGTCTCGACTGGCACGTCCAATAAAAGGAGCGGTGCACGAAGGAACGGTTCGTCGGTCACCGATGCCGCGGCGGTTTGCAGGAGCCGACTGCGATCCGCGGTGTTCGACGAGTCGAACTCCTCCTGCACCCGCGACAGGAGATGGGCCAGGTCCGGACCGACGGCTTCTGCGCGAACGACACCGTCTGCGGTGATGCCTGCCAGTCGCAGGTCGGCGACCGTGTTCGCGAGCGCACGAGGGAATCCCGGTGTGCGTGCAACCTGCCCGAAGTACGCGAGCGCCCCTGCGTTGGTGGCCTCGAACGAGGCACGAGCCGAAACGGCTTCAGCTCCGAGCGAGGTACTCGGCGCGATCCCGCGGCCAGCCAATCGGGTCGCC
>JGI25406J46586_10000677_pt1 | contig 15836 bp, 10 predicted proteins | sample TabmetS4T2R2_FD_46586 | JGI IMG/M metagenome (IMG submission 46586) | reverse complement strand
CTAACGCTAACATCTAACGCAACAGGGGGTTGTTCTGCAGCAAATGGAACAAGAACGATAAATATCGCAGCTCCTCCCACCGTCAGCGCAGGTACTGCAGTTACAACATGCTCTAATTCGGGCGCAGTTAATATTACGGCAGGATCAACGGCATCAAATTACAGCAGTGTTACATGGACATCATCCGGAACCGGAACATTTACTAATGCCAACTCATTAACCACTGCTGCCTACACACCAAGCGCAGCAGATATTTCAGCAGGCAGTGTTACCTTAACAATAACAGCAGTAGGTACCTCACCTTGTGCTAATGCAACTTCAACCAAAACACTTACCATCAAACAAGCACCCACAGTAAATGCAGGGACAACTATAACGACCTGTGCAAACGCGGCTCAAACCGCGACCGATTCATCTGCAGTAAATATAACAGCAGGATCGAGCGCTTCTAATTATAGCAGTTTATTATGGACGTCGAGCGGCACGGGTACATGGACCAATCAAACCTCTTTAACAACAGCAGCTTATACACCAAGCGCCGCAGATAAAGCGGCCGGCAGTGTAACTTTAACACTAACAGCAACCGGAAATTCACCCTGTGCAAGTGCAACTTCAACTAAAACGCTAATCATAACTCCTGAAATCAATGAAAGCTCCGTGGTTTGGGAACACAAGCCAACATGTCTGGGAAATGGGTCTGAGTTTATACTAACAGGTACGGTTACGGGAGGTAATGGTACGTATGGTTATCAATGGATGCGAAAGAATAATTGCGGTAATTCTGGATCTTCTGTACCCGTTCCTGGCGCAACGGACCCAATTTATATACCTACTGATGAGAACTGTTACTGGCTGCAAGTTAGTTCGGGAGGTTGTACTGTTCCTGTGACACTTATACGTACTACTCACAGAGATAAGCCTAGCACCGACACTGCTGCTCTCGCTCTTGTTACTGCCGCTGCTAATACAAATACAATATGTATCGGGGATAGCACTAATCTGACTGCTTCAAGCGGAGTCTCCTACACATATACATGGAGTCCAAGCGCAGGGTTATCATCTACATCAGGAGCTACAGTTAAAGCAAGTCCATCTGCTACCACCACTTATACGGTGACCGGAACTGCTGTGGAGAATGCAAGCTGTACAAAAACAGCAACTGTTACGGTAACTGTTAATCCTCTTGCCACATTGAATAATATTCTAACAGCGGCTGTGTGTGATGGAACCAATGCAGCAATTACTTTAAACGGACTTTTAGCAAATAGCATTTCCAACATCACCTATACAATAGCAAATGGAACGCCTCAAATAATTAGCGGCGTAACAAGCGATGCCTCCGGAACAGCAAGTTTTGCAATCCCTGTAACACTTGCCGATAGTGGCAAAGTATTAAAGATAACTGCTGTGGGCAGCAGTATAAACGGTGGACCAAGTTGCAGCCAAACCTTTAATATTTCGACGACATTGTTAGTTAACTCAAGACCTACAGCAAATTTGAGCGGCTCACAAATAATGTGTAATGGTGTTGCAACCTTAACTGTAACTGTAACAGGTGTAGGGCCATTTTCTGGAACACTCTCAGATGGCACCACATTTAGTGGGGCGGGTCCTACGATATATGTTAATGTAAGTCCTGCTGTAACGACAACCTATACAATTACAAGCCTTGTTTGCAGTAATACATGTACCGCACTTTCAGCAAATCTTACAGGCAGTGCAACTGTAACCGTTCCTACAGGTGTTCCGGGTATGTGGACCGGTGTAAAAGATAATGATTGGTTTAACTGCCAAAACTGGGGAGATGGTAAAGTACCGGGAATAACTGTTGATGTTACAATTCCGAACACGGCTTCTAATCCATGCTACATAGATGTGCTTGGCTCATCCTATGCTTCAACGTATGGCAATGTTGCCTCCTGCAAAAATTTGACAGTTAATCAGGGAACGTTATCATTTATTTCTTCAAGCGATACGCTTATTGCTGCAGGTGATGTGAAAATCAAAAATGACGGTACACTTGATATGACGGGAGGAGGCAAATTGGAACTTCAGGGAAATTGGATTGATTCTGTGAATACTTCAGGGAAAGGTTTTATTAGCGGTAGCGGCAATATNATTTTCAGCGGCGCCAATATTGAAAGCATCTACACAATAAAACCGGTGGAATTATTTCACGATCTCCGGATTAACAAAACCACTAATAGCGGTCTCGTGAATCTTAACAGCAGTATTACGGTTGATCATGATCTCACGCTTACAAAGGGGATATTTACCACAGGGTATAACTTATTTATATGGAATAACAACGGTGGAACGTTATCTGCACCGGAACCCTCTTACACCGCCAATTCTCTTAATTATACAAAAAGCTTCATAGCTACCTGTGATGCAGCAGGAACTCCGGTTAATGTGGCAGATGCAGTTACATCTTTTGGAGGTACCGCAGGCTTCATGATTAAAAATGTAGATAACTCAAACATATATTTTCCTGTAGGATCAACTTATTTGCCTGCGATGACAGGGCAGGTGCCTGCACCAAACAGGATGATGATTAAAAACGAATCTGGTACCCCACAAGATTTTACTGTTGTAATAAATCATGGCGACATTGGTTATACAAATGGCAGTACAGGAGCATTTAGGGTGAACAGAATTTGGTATGTAAAATCAGCAGCCGGAAAAGCCACTATGTACTTGTTCTTTACAAGACGTGATTGGTCGGGATGGGGCTCTACAGAAAATGAAGTAGAGGCAGGATTTGATTATGGAATGCCTGCGTTAGTTCAAAAAGATTATACCGGTAATCCAAATAACTTTATCAATTTGTCTGATATACCTGATATGACCTCATTCATTAGCGGTTACAATGATAATACTGAAATCTATGGCAAATACACCGTTGGTATAAGTAAAAGCCTTACAGACGGCATACAAGAGTTTAACAGATTTTCGGTAATAAATTGGACAGATATTGTTCTTCCAATAACTATCATCAATTTCAAAGCGTATCAAAAAGATAACCATGTTAAGATTGATTGGACTGCATTAAACGAAACAAATGTTGATCATTACGAAGTGCAGCGTTCAACCAATGGAATAAGCTTTACATCTATTGCAACTATTAAGGCTCTTAATAACAACAGCGCCGCAAACTATAGTAAAACCGATTCTTTGCCGTTTACAGGAAATAATTTTTACCGCATAAAAGCAATAGATAAAAATGGTACAGTAAAATATACTGCTATTGCAATAGTGAATATCGGCTTTGGTAAAACATTCGTGAGTGTTTATCCAAACCCTGTGCAGGAGAAATTCTTTAATGTACAGCTCTCAAATTTGCCGGCGGGTAAATATCAGCTTTTATTGTACAGTGGCTTAGGACAACAAGTTTTCAGCAAAAGTATTGAACATTCCGGTAGATCAGCAACGCATAGTTTTATACTTCCTTCTAATATAATGTCGGGAACTTACATAATTAAGTTGTTTAATAAAACATTCGACTTTAATGCTAAGCTGATAATTGAATAAATCTTAATGAAAGGCAGCAAAGTGAATCGCTTACAAATACATAGGCTCCGCTGAAAACACAGGGCAAGAGGTGCTTTCGGTACTGTACCTGAATTTTACTGAACAATAACAAAGAGAATGATGAATAATCTATAACTGCAATTCGCAGTATCAATTATACGTCACATCTCTTTTACCGCTACTGCAATCTTTGAATCGGCAGTGCCATAATACAGCCACCACTTATTTTTATAGTGTGCAAGCGCTTCAATAAAACATACATTGTTTACACTGCCTGTAAGCTCGTAACGTTTTTCGGGTTTCATAAAATAAGTGTTCATTCTGGCAACAATTTTTGTTGGATCATTTCTGTCCAGCAACACTTCTGAGGAAGCATACGTTCCTTCTGCAAGTGATGTATCGCCTCCTTTGGAAACATTACGACCGTTGTACAGCAACACAATTCCTTTCTCGGTGAGCATCGCAGGCGGACCAGACTCTACGATGTTGTTGTCGAACATGCCGGTTCGCGTGGGAACAATAACTTTCAGTGATGAGATATTGAAATCTGCATAAGAAGTATCGTAAGGTTGCAATGTTCCGGGAGCAACTTCAACAGGTGTCCAGTTCAGCAAATCATCTGATGTTGCTGCCCAAATGTATTTATCGCCCCAATACATCCAATACTTGCCATTGACTTTAGTAGCTACTATTCTTCCATCAATATAACTCGAAACCACTGAACCCGACTTAGACCATGCATTCATGTATTTGCCATTGTATGCTTTTTCAAAACATGCACCATGCTTTGTCCAATGTAAAAGATCGGTTGAAGTGGCTACAAATAAACGTGCAGTTTTTCCTTCGTAAGCAGTATAGGTTAAATAGTAAGTGCCGAGGCTGTCTTCAACTACACGTGGATCTTCACAACCACCTTCCCATTCATATGGCTTGCATTCATCGTTATCGCAGAACAATACCGGTGAGGGTCTGTGTTGAAAATGCATTCCGTCCGTGCTCCACGCTAAACCAATTCTCGATGTGCCCGCAGGCTTTCCGACTTTATCTTGCGCACGATAAAGTAAAAAGAGAGTGTCGTGACGTACAACCGATGCAGGATTGAAAACATCTTTGGCTTCCCACGCCACCTTTGATTTTCTTACAGGACACATAAACTCGTCTTTGCATGGCGACATCACCGGATTAACAGAATCAACTTTTGTGAAGGGCAACAGCGCCCAATCAGTCGGCGTTGTAGTGGTCACAGTTGATGATTGTGTACTGTCNTTTGATGATGCATTGATATCTTTTCTTTCTTTAGGATTACTNCTGCATGATATCAAAAAAAGCAAAACAAAAACGTAGCAATAACTCTGCGGTTTCATACAGCAATGTTTTATGCGCAATAGTAAGATTATTTGGTGAATGTCAGTAGTGAGTAGTGAATAGTGAGTGATCAATATATCTTTATCAATCAACTTCTCACACTCTTATTTTTTCAATTGTTTTATTCAACCTGCTTCTTTCGGCTGCAAATGCCAGCAAATGACTTTCAACAGAGACATCAATATTCGAAGAAAGAATAGCAGCGTTTTGATGACCAACAGCCTGCACCCAGTCTTTCATCAANCTATGATCACCACCGCCGTGATAATCTGTTTTNANCGACCATCTTGTTTGGTCTCCTGTTTTAAAATCNGTGATTGTATANCTTTCCATATCACCCACAATATCGCCCTTAGTTCCCATTACTCTGGTAAATCTTCCTTCATAAGAAGTAAGCCCTTCCATAGAAAATGCAGCAGTAATATTTTTATTGAATTGCATATTTATGGTAAGGTGATCCGGCTGATCATTATCCATTCTATAAACACATCTTCCATAATCGGTAGTCTTTAGTTTTTTAAGAATAATTTTATCGGCCTTTCTGGAATCTGCAGGTAAATCAAACACATAACNTCTTTTTCTGTCNCTGTAATAAATTTGCAATGCCGAGAAGGGACAACTGTTCTCAACCGCACAACCATCCGTACATCTTTCAGTACTGCCTGCAGGAGCGTTCTCGTGTTTGAATAAATTAAGTCCGCCAAAACATTGAATATATTCAACAGGTTCATTTATTAACCATCGAAGAATATCGGTATCGTGGCACGACTTAGCAAGAACAATAGGGGATGTTTTTTTGCTGTTGTGCCAGTTACCCCGCACATACGAATGAGCCATGTGTGCAAAACCAATAGGTTCTAAATGTTGTACACTTACAATGTCGCCGATTGTCTTTGCATCAATTATTTGTTTCAACTGCCTGAAGTAAGGTGAATAACGCAAAACATGACATACACCAACGATTCTTCCTGTTGCTCTTGCCATGTTTAATATTTGCCTGCACTCTTGTTCTGTTTGTGCAATAGGCTTTTCAAGCAGCACATCATACCCTCTTTTTAAAGCTTCCAAACACGGAGCGGCGTGCATATTATCAGGCATTGCGATAATCACCGCATCGGCAAACTTTTCTTTTTTAAAAACATTTTCCCATGCATAAAATCTGTGCCTCGCATCAATTTTATGTTTTCTTGCAAACCTTCCATTACGCACAGCACTAACATCTGCAACACCTACAATATTTAATTCGTGAGGATTAAGCAATGCATAATCTGCATAAATATTACCCCTGTTACCGGCGCCGATAAGAATTGCTTTCACGGGTTTTTCCAAAGGCTTGTGCAAAGGATTTTTATAGATGTCTTGTTGCAGTCCAAGCAGAGAAGCAATTTCCCTCCATGTATAAGTAATAAGAGAGCCAGTTACATTTGTAAGTGATTGCAATGTTGCATCAGTAAGAGATTGTAGTTCCTTTCCTTTTGAAAATAAATATTTAAACGGCATAGATCAGCTTTTAAAACTCAAATGATTCAATATTCCTATTCTTTTTTTATTAAACATACAGAATTAAGTAAAAATTTTTTTCAAGAAAATTTTAAGCCATAATTGCATTAATCATGAAAGAATTTTTTNGCTTTTTTAAATTAGACATTATTATTTTTTATGAGCCCGACTGTATTGCTACTATGATGCTTTCGTTGCGTCGCACTCTTGTTACTCTACCAATTCTATTCAACAAAATATCCCAGTTACGCACTTGATTGACTGCTATTGAAACTAACATCCGTTAACCGCAACACTTAAATGCCTATTTTTGGGGCGACGAAATTCTTTCTATGTCATACTCACCGCAAAACAAAATAAGAATAGTTACCGCAGCAAGTCTCTTCGACGGTCATGACGCAGCAATAAACATTATGCGCAGGATAATGCAAAGTAAGGGCGCAGAAGTAATTCATCTTGGCCATAATCGTAGCGTAAAAGAGATTGTAGAAGCGGCTATCGAAGAAGACGTGCAAGGTATTGCTATTACAAGTTATCAGGGTGGTCATGTAGAATTTTTCAAGTACATGAAAGACCTGCTTGATGAAAATGGTTGCGGTCACATAAAAATTTTTGGCGGTGGTGGTGGAACTATTTTGCCTCATGAAATAGAAGAGTTACACAATTATGGGATAACAAGAATTTATTCACCGGATGATGGAAGAAAATTGGGATTAGAAGGAATGATTGAAGAAGTCCTTCGCTTGTCAGATTATTCTTTAAATGGCAACGGCGAATATAAAAAGCCAATGACGTTGGAGGAAGTGAAGGATGTAAGGAAAATTGCAAGAAGCATTACAAATGCAGAGAACAATATTCAGTCAACGGTTGAAAGTAAAGAGTTAAAAGAAAAAGTAATTCCTGTATTAGGAGTTACCGGAACGGGCGGAGCTGGTAAATCTTCCGTCACAGATGAAATTGTAAGAAGATTCTTGAATTCCTTCACAGATAAAACTATTGCGGTTATCTCTGTTGATCCTTCAAAGAAAAAAACAGGAGGTGCGTTGTTGGGCGATAGAATTCGCATGAACTCTATTTCGCATCCGCGTGCATATATGCGAAGCCTTGCAACACGTGATGATAATACTGCGTTAAGTTCTCACGTGCAGGAAGCAATTGATATTTGTAAGGCAACAGGTTTTGATCTGATTATTCTTGAATCTGCAGGTGTTGGTCAAAGTGATGCATCTATTCTCGATTATTGTGATGTAAGTCTTTATGTAATGACGCCGGAGTACGGCGCAGCAACTCAACTCGAAAAAATAAACATGCTCGATTTTGCAGATATTGTTTGCATTAACAAGTTTGATAAAGCCGGCGCTCTTGATGCATTGCAAGATGTGCGCAAACAATATAAACGTAATCATAGTTTGTGGACAGCAAAGGAAGATGAACTTCCAATCGTTGGCACCTGCGCAAATAAATTCAATGATGAAGGAGTAAATATTCTTTTCATTCTCCTCCTAAAGAAGATTCAGGTCAAAACAAATATTGATTTCGGCACCTACAAAACATCCATTCATGAAGAGAGCAAAGATGGAGCTGTCATCATTCCACCAAAACGCGTTCGTTATCTTTCCGAAATTGCAGAGAACAATCGCAATTATGATTATCTCGTAAAAGAACAATGTGCAATTGCATCAAAACTATATCAACTGCACGGAGCAATAGAAGAAGTAAAAAAAATCTCCCCTGCCGGAGCGGATTTGGAGGGGACTCTGCAAAAGCAATATGATTTTTATTTTGAACAATTAACTCCGGCAAGCAAAACGCTTTTACAACATTGGGATGAAAAATTAAAAGCTTACAACGAGGATTATTATGAATACAGTGTGCGTGATAAAGTGATTCGTCAACCTATGTTTACAAAAACTTTATCGGGTACACATATTCCGAAAGTGGTATTGCCAAAATATAAAGACTGGGGTGATATTCTTCACTGGCAGGCACAGGAAAATGCACCGGGTCATTTTCCATTTACTGCAGGAGTCTTTCCATTAAAACGGGAAGGTGAAGACCCAACTCGCATGTTTGCAGGCGAAGGTTGTCCGGAACGTACGAATAAACGCTTTCATTATGTATCAATAGGGCAGCCTGCAATACGCCTTAGCACTGCGTTTGATTCCGTTACACTCTATGGTGAAGACCCTGATAAGCGACCAGACATTTATGGCAAGATTGGTAACTCCGGTGTTAGCATTGCTACTGTTGATGATGCAAAAAAATTATACAGCGGTTTTGATTTATGCGATGTGAAAACAAGTGTAAGCATGACTATCAATGGTCCTGCGCCAATTATCCTTGCATTTTTTATGAATGCTGCAATTGATCAACAATGCGAAAAATGGATCGAAGTAAATGATCAAGGGGTACTGGTGAATAAAGCAATTGAGAAGAAATTTGCTGATGGTCTTCAACCGGTTTATTATAATTCATCTGCTCCCGGTGAGTTACCGGAAGGGAACAATGGTCTCGGCTTAAAGCTGCTTGGCTTAAGCGGTGATGAAGTGTTACCAAAAGATGTATATGAAAAAATAAAAGCAGGAGCTTTATCACAGGTGCGAGGTACAGTTCAGGCAGATATTTTAAAAGAAGATCAGGCGCAAAACACTTGCATCTTCAGCACTGAATTTGCGCTTAAGTTAATGGGCGATGTACAGGAATATTTTATTCAAAACAAAGTACGCAACTTTTATAGTGTAAGCATCAGCGGTTATCATATTGCAGAAGCAGGAGCAAATCCCATCACACAACTTGCATTTACGCTTGCAAACGGTTTTACTTATGTTGAATATTATTTAAGCCGCGGCATGAACATAGACGATTTTGCACCAAACCTTAGTTTCTTTTTCAGCAATGGAATGGATNCCGAATATAGCGTTATCGGTCGTGTGGCTCGCCGTATTTGGGCAAAGGCAATGAAATACAAATACAAGGCAAATAAGCGCAGCCAAATGTTGAAGTATCATATTCAAACTTCGGGCAGAAGCTTGCATGCACAGGAAATTGATTTCAACGATATACGCACAGCATTGCAGGCGTTGTATGCTATTTACGATAATTGCAACAGTCTTCACACAAATGCTTATGATGAAGCCATCACCACACCCACCGAAGAAAGCGTGCGCCGTGCAATGGCAATACAGCTAATCATTAATCGTGAGTTGGGGAGTGCGAAAACAGAAAACTTTATACAAGGTTCTTTTATCATTGAAGAGCTTACCGATCTTGTTGAAGAAGCTGTGCTTACAGAGTTTGACCGNATTACTGATCGAGGCGGCGTACTTGGTGCAATGGAGCGAATGTATCAACGCAATAAAATTCAGGAGGAAAGTTTGTATTATGAAACACTGAAACACACAGGTGAANTACCTATTATCGGTGTAAATACTTTTTTAAATAAAAAAGGTAGCCCAACAANAATTCCTAATGAAGTTATACGCAGCACCAAAGAAGAACGCGACCAGCAAATAAACAACCTCAATGCGTTTCACAAACGCAATAAGGATAGAAGTTGTGAAGCATTAAAGAAACTACAGCAGACAGCAATCAACAACGGTAATCTATTTCAAGAATTAATGGAGACAGTGAAGTATTGTTCTCTTGGTGATATTACGCATGCATTGTATGAAGTGGGCGGACAATACAGAAGGAACATGTAAGAACAAAAAATTATTTTGTGATGGTTGCTGATGTAAGCAAATTTGTATCTGCAGCGCCTTCAAACCAACGCATGCGATAAGCATTCATAGCTGTATTACCCAGCTTTTTTATTAGGCGATAATTTACCACAGCGCCAACAGGCGCTCCGATGACAGGAATAAGCTGCGCCATCTTTGCTATGTCTATATAATCGCGGTATTCCTGCTGTAAGCTTCTCCAATCGAATTGATGAATATCTTCCGGTAATTGTTTGCTTTGCTCTTGCCAATTAATCATTTTCATGTAAATATTTCTTCTGTGTTCATGGCTTGAAAATGCGAGCTGAAAAATGTAGAGAAGGTAAACGCGCTCTTTATAATCGTTGGTTTTATAACCATATAGGGATGTGATTTCAAAAAGCAGCTTAAGTTTTAACGCAAGTAACAAAGGAAAGTCTGCAAGTCCGAGTAATATTCCGCCGGCGCCTGTAATGGCACCTTCTGCGGCGGATGTTGTTTGATAAAAATTTACTCTTTCTTCTACTCTTGCTTCCCTTACTTCGAGTAATGCATTTTGTAAAGGCTTCGCTGTAGTAAGTTCTGCGCCAAAAAGAACACCACGTATCATTTGCTTAATAGTAGTGGTAATAGCCTTATGTATCTTTTCAGGAATCCAACTGTTCACCTTATCCTGCATTTTCTTGGACACTTTGTTAAATACCGAAGGCTTTCGCTGCATCGCTCTCTGCCATGCTTTTAATTCAGGCAATATTTTTTCTTCATAGGTCATAACAAATTTTCAATTATCTTATTGCAATATGCACTCCAAACTTATCAGGATAAAGAAATCCTTTTGAATGAAAATTTCACATCTGTTGTTTTCGTCTCACAAAAACTCACACTGCCGCTCTACGAAGTCGCCCGCTCTTCGAAGTCTCCGGACTTCGCAGTCCTTATGCTCAAAGTCTCTTGACTTTGTTTTCATGCTTTCAAATACATATTTCTATTTCTGCGTATCAAGAATCAATGGTGCATTACCTTTGCCCATTACAATAATTTTTGTATTGGGTGATTTTGCAATTTCCAGTTGTGCTTTTATGGTTTCATATTGCAACTGCCTGTCGGTTAAACTTTCGCTTATGATCCGTTGATAGTCTGCAATACCTTGCGCTTCTACTCTTTTGCGTTCTGCTTCCTGGCGCTCTTTTTGTAAAACGAATTGCATTTTTTGTGCATCCTGCTCTGCGTTTATCTTCTGTTCGATCGTTGCTTTTACACTTTCTGGTAATGTTATGTTACGCACCAACAGTTGCTCAAGCAATAAGCCTCTTACATTAAAATCATGTTCAATACTCTTGAAAATGCGCTGCTGAAATTCATCGCGTTTTGTTGAATACAACGATACAGCTTCGTAGTAAACAGCATTATCTCTTATTCTTGTCCTTGAAACAGGGCGAACGACTTTATCAATGTAATCAATGCCGGTTTCACGCAATAATTTTGGCGCAGCTGTTGGAATAACACGATACAAAACAGAAAGATCTATTGTTACTTCCAAACCATCTGCGGTTAAAACACGAATAGCATCATCGCCTGCTTTTTGCCCTTCGTCGTGCACGCCACTCATGGTGTAGTTACGCGTTTTTACATCCATATGCTCAACGTTAACAAGAGGATTTATAAAATGAAGACCGCTGGTAAGCACATCGTCCTGTACTTTACCGAATAATTTTTTTACACCTACTTCACCGGCATCAATTTGAATGATGCAGGTAATCATAATGCCTATAGCTATTATTGCTAAACCAATAATGCGTGCAGGACTTCCGAAACGTTTAAGGTTTTCATTGCTCCGGTTAAAACTTATACCGACAAGAAATACAATAAAACCAAGAATAATAAGTGCCATAATATTGAAAGGATTTTTTTGAGGTGATTATAAAAGTTTAGGGTTGTAATGTACAAATTCTTTGAACGATGCAGAGTTAGTGTCTGACACTTTCAAGCGCCTAACATCTAACGGCATGTTCTTAATATATGTCGCTAAAGACTTTTGTTTATTACAACGGTGATGAAAAATGCCGAATAAAGTTAAGAACGTATAAGTGAGTGACACAACAGGTGATGACAGTAGTAATACAGCTTGTCCAAAAAAAAACACTTACAAACCATTCACCAGCTTCACAAAATAATCTTGAGGAAAAATGTTTGTATCTATCTCTTTTGTTTTTGGATAAATGCCAAAGAATGTACTGCCGCTGCCACTCATGCCTGCATACAAAGCGCCGATTTTATATAAGTCTTCTTTCAGCAGTTTTAGCTGTGGGTAATATTGCATCAAAGGTTTTTCAAAATCATTTGTAAGTGAATCTTTCCATGTTTCTAAAGGCTGCTCAATAATTTGAAGAAGTGATTGCGGTGGGGCTGCAGGCTGAATTTTTGAAAAAGCCCAAGCTGTGCTGATATGTATGCCCGGATTAACGATAAGAAATTTGTAAGATGAAAGATTAAGATTTACAGGTTGCAAAATTTCACCTCTGCCTTGTGCAAAACATGGTTTATTGATTATAAAAAATGCGCAATCACTGCCAAGCTTGGATGCGTAGCTGGTAAGTTGATTGGTTGATAAGTTAAGTTGAAATTTGTGATTTAAAAGTGTAAGCGTGAAAGCCGCATCGGCACTTCCGCCGCCAAGACCTGCACCTACCGGAATAGCTTTATGCAAATGCATTTTTACAGATGGCAATTTTGGAAAATCTTTCTTAAGGAGTTTGTATGCTTTGATGCACAGATTATCCTGCCCGATGTCATTAATGTCTGAACCACTAAATGAAAACTGAACAGGCTGTGTATCGTTAGATGTAATTATTTCAAGCGCATCGCAAATATCAAGCGGATAGAAAATAGTTTCTAAATCGTGATAGCTATCTTCGCGCTTTCGAATAATATTAAGTCCAAGATTTATTTTGCAGTTAGGGAATATCACCATAGAACCTTGCAGATTAAATGGGTTCTATTTTCTTTTATTTATTTCATCGCGAATGGCAATAGCACGAATGTAGTCTTCCTGCTCCAGCACTTCGTTTAAAAGAGTTTGCAATTCATCAAGACTCATTTTGCTTAACTCTTCACGTGAGACGGAAGATGGTTCATCAACTCCGATATCTGACTTTTTGCCTTTGCTGGTATCTTCCATTAAAATGCCTGCGCTTTCAAGAATGTGGTCGTAAGTATAGATAGGGCATCCAAACCGAACTGCCAATGCAAGGGCATCACTTGTGCGGCTGTCTATTTCAACGGTATCGTGCTCGTTTATACAAATAAGCTTTGAGTAAAAAATACCTTCCTGCAAATCGTTAATAATTATCTCCATCAACTCCACATTGAAGGCATTCATAAAATTTTTCATGAGGTCGTGCGTTAGCGGTCGGCTCGGCTGCATTCTTTCCAAAGCTACAGCGATAGCCTGCGCTTCAAAACCACCAATTACAATAGGCAACCGACGTAATCCATTTACCTCGCCCAATACAACCGCATACGAATGGGTCTGCGTAATGCTGTGCGACAGAGCAACTATTTCCAGTTCAATCTTCTTCATCCTTACACAAATTGATTATGGCAGCAAAAGTAAAGATTTAAGTGAGAAAATAATTTTTGCTCAGCTAACATTTAATACTTCTTATTCAATCTTACAGCACCGCTTATTTCNCTGCAAAAATCATTCTCTATAAATTGTGTGAAATAAAAAAGCCGCTATTAAAATTAGCGGCTTATAGTCTCAACTTTATGATTTTATAAATCTGTAGTTTTTAAATCTTTCGGAAATTTCACATCCGCAGTTTCCGTCTTACCATCACGCATAAAAGTTACTTTTAAAGTATCGCCTTTTTTCATAGTTCTCATTATTGCTTTTATATCGTCAACAGATGTAATGTTTTTGCCGTTTACCTGTGTAATAACATCATCTTCTTTTAATCCTGCTTTGTCTGCAGGTTCATCGTCTTCTACTTCAAGCACCTTTACACCTTTTTCATCCTCTGTATCCTGAACTTGTACACCAAGTCTTGGCCGGTCATTCCAGTTATAATTATAAATATGTGGACTCATTTTAAAATTAAAATTGTCGTTGTCGCCGTTTCTCCAACTATAAGCACGAACCTGCTTGTTTTCGCTTAGCTCAATAGATTTAGTTTGCTCTTTCCCCTCATGTTTATACGTAACATTTACTTTTTCGCCGGGTTTGTATTTACCTATGGCTTTATACAAATCATCAGCATCAGCAATTTTATCATCATTCACTTTTATAATAACGTCGCCTTCTTTCAATCCCGCTTTTTCTGCCGGACTTTCTTTTGTTACTTCTGTAATTTCAGCGCCGCCTTCACCTTCTTTTGTCATAACGCCAAGAAATGCTTTATTGCTATGTATTTCACGCATAAAATCGTCACCCATCAAATTCCATCCGCCTTTTGGAGAAAATGGTGCCGCCGGTGCTGTTAAAGCAAAAGGCATATCGTGGTCGCCACGCAAGATATCTATATCATCACTTTTATAATCGTCTATAGGTTTGCCATTGAGTGTAACATTATCGCCGTCAATAACAATGGTTAATTTTTCTTTACTGTCGCCTTTTTTATGGATGATGATGTCACTGCTTTCTTTTCCTTTTTCCTTCTTGGGTTCTTTTTTTTCTTGTGAAAAAGCAGGGCTTGAAATGGCAAGTGCAAACACAAACGCAGAAAATTTTAAAATCTTATTCATAATGCTCGGTTTTTGATGTACGAAATTTTTAGTAGATTCAAATGTAAGGAGTTTTTCCAAATACGAAAAGTTTCGGAAGTGTTAAATAGATAAATATTTTTACAGGGAGGATTTGGCATTGGAGGAATGTTTTTTGTGATAAATAGAATTTTATTTTTTATGAGCCCGTCTTAAGTATTTCATAGCATCGCCTGTTGCGTCGCACTCGTGTGCTTTTGAACTTCTTTCAACATCAACGACCACTGGAAACACAAAGCAATAAAAAATAATCTTAGCTTCTTTGTAGCAAAACTTTACGAAAAATTTTCTACAATTTTTTTCTATGTAAGATTTCGGAAATTACTGCGACTCATAGAACTTGTAAACACAATAAAATTGGTAAGCGATTTGTTATACTGTGTACACGACAATTCGAACGCTTTATACTTTATTTCTTTACATACTTTATATTCTTATAACAATGAGACAACCTTCACTAATATTTTGCTTAATAATGGATGCAATTGGTTTTGCCACTTACTTACTCCCCGGGTTAGGTGAATTTGCAGATGTAATATGGGCACCCATTTCAGGATTGATTTTCTTTCTTTGCTTCGGCGGATGGAAAGGCGCGTTTGGTGGCATCTTTAACTTTATTGAAGAAATTTTGCCCGGCACCGATTTTATTCCAAGCTTTACAATTATGTGGTTCTTGCAAAGTGTTGCAAAAAGGAAACAGGTAACGAACGTAGTGGTGAGATAAGTGTTATCACACAGGTTATTTATAAAAAATATTGAACAAGGAAAAAGAAATTATGAATCTCGAACTATTAGATTAGTCTTCATTCCACGTTCCTTGTTCCCTGCTCATCATTCATTACTTTCCACCAGGAGGACAGTGTTCTCTTAAATAATTTGTGTAGAGCGTTGCAAGATGCATGAATGTACCTTCCCCTTCACTCATACCGTGGGTTCTGTTGGGATAACTCATTAATTGAAATTGTTTGTTGTATTTTACCA
>JGI25406J46586_10000666_pt1 | contig 15995 bp, 15 predicted proteins | sample TabmetS4T2R2_FD_46586 | JGI IMG/M metagenome (IMG submission 46586) | reverse complement strand
CACTCGACTCATGTCGTTCTCTCACCGCGGGAAAAAAAGGAAAAGAATCTTCGCTTCGGCTCGGTGAACCGGAACAGCGGCGGGGTCTCGACAGCTGCGGCCATCGACGAATTCCCGGCCGGCGTAATTCCGAGCACGCGTGTCGCGGGTGCCGAGGCGACGGTCGTCATGCTGCTCGTATCTGCTTCCCCCGCCGGTGACGACTGGAAATCGAAATCACCGCATACCTCGCGAACGCGGTCGATGGTCACGACACGCTGATCGGTGGCGAAGGCGGCAAGCAGGGCATTGTCGGCGATCACGTTGATCGTTCGCGGGACGCCGCGGGCGCGCTCGTGGATCAGGGCGACGGCCTCTCGTGTGAAGATGCCGGCGGCAGAGCCGCCAGCGGCGCGAATGCGGCCGGCAACGTACGCGAAGGTCTCATACGAGGTGAGCGAACGCAATTCGCAGCGCAACGCTACCCGCTGTTTCAATTGCTGTAGCGACCGCTCATTGAGACGCGTCGTCAGCTCCGGGTGTCCAGCGATAATCACCGAGAGCAGCTTCTCGTGATCGGTTTCGATGTTGGCAAGCAGCCGAATCTCTTCGAGCAGTTCGAGCGACAGGCTCTGCGCCTCGTCGACCACCAGCACCGTCGTCTGCTGCGAGGCATTGCGCTGCCGCAACAGCTCGTCGAGTTCGAGCAGCAGCGCCGCCTTCGAGCTGCGGGCGCGCTCGCTCAGGCCGAACCGTGCCGCCAGCATCTCGACGAACTCCTCGCGCGTCAGCTTGGGATTGTGCAGGTGGATGTAGTGAACGCGGTCCGCTTGCGCTTCCAACGCCGCTCGCAGTACCGTCGTCTTTCCGGATCCTGCTTCTCCGGTGAGCAGCGCGATGCCTTTCCGACTGGCTATCGCGTAGTGCAGGTTGCTGAGTGCCTCCCTGTGCATCGCTGTCAGCACGAGATAACGAGGGTTCGGCGTCAGGTCGAATGGACGTTCGCTGAACCCGAAGAATTGTTCGTACATGCTCCCTCAACGCACCAACGCGTACACAACAACGGCGGCGCACGCGGCCACCGTGGTCGCCAGACTGACGTGCATCGCGCCTCGCCGAAGCCGGGCGGCGCGCTTTTCGTGTGTGGACTGCATGAACGGAACGACCGCCAACACCGGCAGCTTCAGGATTCTGACGATCTCTTCATCGGTCTTGAAGCCGTTCTCCCGGTATTCCAGTAACGCGATGAGGAGGAATCCGAAGCCGAGGCCACTCGCGGCTCCCATCAGCGTGATGCGACGCCGGTCGGGTGCGAACGGCCGTTCCGGAACGCGCGCCGGATCCAACAGCCGGAACTGCTCGCCGATCTGCCGCCGTTCGAGATTCGCCGAAATTTTCGAGTCCTCGCGCTTCGACAAAAGGCTGGCGTACAGCGACTGCAGCGTGCCGTAATCGCGCATCAGCTCCACCATCTCCGACTCGCGCGTGGGCACCATCTCCACACGCTGCTGATACACGTTCGACTGCGCGCGGAGCCGCTGATCCTGTGTCTCCTTGGCCTCGATCTGCTGATTCAGTTTTTGCAGTTCTGCCTGCAGCTCGTCGATTCGCTTGGCGCGCGCGGCGACCGCCCGTGAGACCGCAGGACCTGCAGCCGACACCGGTATGTCAGCGGCTTCCTGCTCGGCTTTCTTTTCGAGTTCGCGCACGACGCGGCGCATCCGCTGCATATCCGGATGATCCTGCTTCAGCCGCTGCCCGAGCGCGGCCAGGGTGGCTTTCGCCGCGGCGAGTTGTTGCGCCGCCGATCCTTCCGCGCTGGGCGCCACAACTGGAGCGCCGTCGGTGTCCCCGTCGTTTACCTGTTGCTCGAGATCGGCAATCTGCCGTTGCACCATCAGCTTTCGATCGTAGTCGCGGTTCAGCGAGTCGAGCAGCTGTTGCGACTGCAACTGAGTATTGTTCAGCGCCTGGAGGTTGGAGTCGACCTGGTTAGGCAGCTGACCGGCGTAGCGCTTGCGATACTCCTCGAGTTTCTTCTCCTGGTCGATCAAGCGCCGCCGTGCATCCTCCAGCTGCGCGTCGAGAAACTGAGTCGTGCCCTCGGCAAGCACTTCGCGATCCCTCAGACTCTCCTCGATGAACAGCGACGCCAGCCGCTCAGTGACCTTCTGGACCGCCCGCGGATTGTCGCCGATGTAGGCCACCGTGAACGCGTCGCCTCGAATCGGCAGGACCGCGATCGACGTGCGCATGATGTCGACCACGTCTTCCATCAACATCGATCGCCGCTCATTGCGATACAGGTCGAACTCTGTGATGATCCGCTCCAGCCGTGTACGGCTCAGGATCTGCTGTGCGATCGCGGCCAGGCGATCCTCGATGCGCGAGGTGACCGTCGATCGAACATACGATTCCGGCACGCGTTGTGGCACGACCAGAATCAACGTGTCCGATCGATAACGGTCGGGCAGGCGATGCGCGTACACGGCGGCTCCTGCTGCAGCTATCGCCATCGGCACGAGTGCCAGCCAGAACCGGCGGCGCAGGATGCCGACGACATCCTCAGGCGTATAGACTTTTCCGGGGAGCATCAACGCCTCCTGGCGCGTTGGATTACCGGCACCCACGCATTCAGCGTGGCTCGCACGCTGTGACGATCCAGCTGCTGCGGGAAGCCGATCGGGAGAAATGCGCTGGTGTTGAAGGTGTAGTGGTAGTACATGTAGGAAACACCGAGCGCCAGGTTTCTCGTCAAGCCAATGTTCATGCCGGCGTTGCCGTAATAGCTGTCCAGCGGGTTGCGGCGACCGCCTACACTGTTGTTCTGGGTTCCGCCGATGTTTCCGAACGCCGTGCCGACTGACCCCTGCACGCTGATTCTCCGACCGAGCAGACCGCCAATCGCCGCGCTCACTCCGTCGTAGAAGACCGGTTCGCGCAATATCTCGATGAACGCGACACTGCGGTTGTAGGACAGCGAAGCCGTCCACGTGCGGCCGATCTGCCGCGCCAGGTTGGCGGAGCCTATACCGCTGTACCTCGTTGTATGCCGGTCGCTGACAGCGGCCGCACCTGTCGAAAACCCGAGCGTCGTGCGACGCGTCAATGACAAACTCCGGCTGTAGTCCAATCCCACATCGATGTTGTGACTGAACACGCTTTTCGACGAGTGCGGGACGCCGTCGGTGTCGTAGTCCCAATACTGGCCCTGCACGACGCCGTAGCCAATGTGAAGACCCATATAGCGCGTGAACGAGGTCGAGGCGCGGGCTGTGGCCGATTGCGACCAGAAATCCGCGGTGTTCGAGGGAAGGTCGCTGTAGTGGTAACTGTACCCGAACGAACCGCTCCACCGGCGTGAAAGCGCCCGGTTCAAAGACACGGCGGTCGTGTACGAGTAGTAGTCGACGTGCTGGGCCGTGAAATCCTGGTCCACGATCGGCACCTGACCCAACCCGGCGTCCGCCAGTGCAATTGAGGTCGGCTGCGCGCCGCCGGCGATGCCCGCCAATTGCGGAAAGAGCGTGAACAACGTGTATGGCTGGTACGTCACGGTCTCGTCGATCGACAGGTGGGTTGGCCGAGTCGTGTCAAGTCGTCGGGACAGATTCAGGCCCAGCCCGGCAGTGGCGCTGTAACTGCTCGCAAACCTATCGCGCGTGAACTGAGGGTAGTAGCGGCTGGATACGGCCAACCCCGACGTGACGGCCAGCCGCCGTCGACTCAGCGCATACGAAAGCGATCCACTGAACAGCCCGTAACTTGCCCCTCCCGCCTCTGCCGCCGGGGTCTTTGCGCCCAGACCGAGGTCGCCCAAGTCGAGGACGGCGCTGGTGTCGTATCCGGTGCCGACGCTGGCGTTCGCGACGAGCGATTGGTCCCACCTGCCGACCCCGCCCCCGAATAGCCCTCTGTACGGACGAGTCGACTCCTGCGCCGCCGTAACGACCGGCGCCGCCACGACGGACGTCACGAGCAGTGACTGGAGAACGACTCTCACGGATCGACGGCGCCTCGTCATGTGTTACGGAACGAGAATCGTGTCGCCCGGCTTCAACTCGATGTTCTGGGCGAGGTTCTTTCCTTCAAGCACGTCGGCGTAATTGAACTTGTGACTGACGGTCTTCCCACTTTCGGTCCGCACGATCCGGATGCTGTCCTTCTTTGCGTACTCGCTGATGCCGCCGGCCATTGCGATGAACTGCAGGACCGTCGTTGGCGAGAGCAACGGATACGTGCCTGGTTTGGCCACCTGGCCGGTAATGAACACCTTCCGGCTGTTGATGGCCCGGATCACGATCGAGGTGGTCGGTTCTTCAACGAACTTGCTTGCGGCCTCTTCGACTTTCGCCCGGAGTTGGTCGGGGGTCAATCCCGCCGCCGCAATGTCGTTGACCAACGGGAGCGAGATCTTGCCATCGGGCCTGACCGAGACGTCTGCGGACATATCTTTCTCGCGCCAAAACACCACCGATAAGGTGTCCTCAGGCCCGATCACATATCCCGGTGGCGGCTGGATGCCCGGCGGGAGCACCGGCGGGTTGACCGCGGCAGTCGATGGAGCGGCCGTGGAAGCGACGGACGAGGTGCCGACAGCCGGCGGTGGCGTCACCGGTTTGTTGGCTGACTGCCCGAAAGTTGGTGAAGCCATGCAGATCGCGGCCACGGCGAGCCAGACGCGGCCGCGTCGCGCGCCGGTCCGCAGCGCGCCAGCCACAGACGTCGTAATCGTCTGAATCGCGTGTTCAAATTGCATTGCGATGGATTCTCCTCACGGTTCCGGAATCTTGACGCGCGTTACGTCAGATCGGGCGGCGATCGATTGTGTCGTCTGATCGAAACACGCGCTTCAGTGCAAGCAAGTCGCCAGTCGAATATGCCCCTGCGACATGCCCCTAGGTTGTTGCAATGCGGCGTATTAGCGCCCTCTTTCTGCGGTGAAACGGGCCCGTCCGGCGTGGCCGAGCGCTCCTGGAGAATCGTGACGTTCCAGTCCTCACCCGACGAAAGTCTGCTTCGAGCGACCAAAGTGACCGCGGCCATAAGCATGTCCTGACCGAGACCGGCAGCGTGTAGGAAAACCGGACAAGGGGCCTGGGTCCAAGGTTCGCCCCCACGCATTCACGCCGATCTCGGGTAGGATCGGCAGGCTGCGCTCGCGAATCCGAGCTGGCGGCGCGACGCTTCACCGTCATGACCGATACAACGAGACCGGGTCTGGGCGGCCGAACACGTAACAAGTGGCGCAATTTCTCGCGTCGGCCGTGGCGCCAGTTTCGCTTCGTCGACGTCACATCTCTCCGGAAGTTGGCGACATCGATGTTTGGCACTTTCAGCGTTCGGTGGTCTTCGCTCTGCGCGTGTGTGGCGGCTGCAGGCGTCATCACCGGTTGGCCGGATCACGCTGCGCTCGCTGCTGCGCCCCAGCGTCTCGCCTGGACCCAGCACGGCATGACCCAGGATCTGCAATTCGAGGTGACCGTCGACGGAGTGAACGCGCCGCTGGGCGGTGTATCGTGTGTACCGGCCTCTGATGCAAGCGAGTGCACGGCACCGCTGCCGCCGATGCGCCCTGGCCTTCACACTCTGACCGTGTCGGCCGTCGACGCATCGGGGAACCAGAGTGCCTCGTCGGACCTGCTGACCATACTTGTTCCATCTTCAGACCCAGTCGCACCAGCACTTGCGAGCGGCACTGCGATGCCCTCGCTCGCGTCTTCGGTTTCCGCCGCACAACCCCGCTCGCCCGCAGCGGTAGTGCCGCCCCAGGCATGTGCGGGAAAGGATTGCTATCTCGTCTCGGTACTCGCCCGCGGCCAGGGAACCGTTGGACGCCTCGAGCCGCTCGGCGAGGACCAACTGCTGATCCTTCGGGATTCGCGCGACATTCTCTCGTGGCGCGCGGGCGCGATCGCGACCGCGTACGACGTGCGGCAGGACGATCGCACTTCTTCCACGATCGCGGATATGGCCGTCGATCCGGATTTCGCCCGGAACCGTTTCGTGTACCTCGCGGTCGTGACAGGCACGCCGCCATCCGCATCGGTACGCCTCGTCCGTCTTCGCGAAGCGGGCGGAAGATTCGCCGAAGCGGCAACGATTGTCCCGGACCTGCCGGTAAGTGGGACCGGAACGCCCCGGATTACCATGACCGCCGATCGTCATCTCTATCTCGCGATGCCCGGGACTGCCCCTCCGGCACGCCCGCAGCCGTACGACGGTCAGGTGCTTGCATTTACTCACGACGGGGCGTCGGCCGGCGTGATTCCAGGGTCACCGACATTGGCCCAAGGCGCGGAGTGGCCAGCCGTATTGCATTCAGCTGGAACGAACCAGGTCTGGCTCGGCGCCCAGGGGCCTGCCGGGGCCGCCGGTCTTCGACTGATGACGGCACCCGAGGCGGGCACACCTCGAGCGCCACTGCTGATTGATTTTCCCGAACTGCGGCATGTTGGCGTCCGCGACGTCGCGCTCGTGTCGCCGGACCGTGGCGTGTTGGTGACCTCCGATCCGCAAGCGCTGTTCGTGTTTCGTGTCCTGCCTGATGCGACGATGGCGCGACAGCTTGTTGATTTACAAGGTCTCGCGCCGAGTGCTGTCGCCGTGTTGCGGTCCGGCGAGATCGTCGTCAGCGCCTCTGATGTGGCAGATCCCGGCTCGGTGGTGATCCTCAATATGCGTCCGCTCGAACCCGCGAATTGATCCCCGGGTGAAACGGCGAGCAGAAAATGGTCGCGTTCATGCGCGCGAGGTTCTGGTACTCGACCGTCTCGTCGTGATCACGACGCGGTCATCCGCATCGGCCAGCGAACCGGTGATCAACGCGCTGCGACCGTTCATGCCCGTTCTCGTGATCGGCGATCGCACCTACGGCAAGCCGGTCGGTCAATACGGCCTCACGTTCTGCGACAAAGTGCTCGTGCCAGTTTCATTTACCCTACGCAATGCCAACGGTGAGGGTGATTACTTCGACGGCATCGCGCCGACGTGCGCGGCTGCGGACGATCTCGAACGGCAACTGGGCGGCTCCCAGGCGGGATCGTTGCGCGGAGCGATGAACGTGATTGCCACTGGGCAGTGCTCGACGCCATCGACCAGCGGAGTCGTTCCGTCGCGGCGAGCGCCGCGCCAGCGTGTGCTCACCGGCTGGCAGAGCGTGGTCGGAGCACAATAACGACGACCGCTGTCGTCACCATTCCGGTCACATCACGATGGCCATTGATTTCGTCACCGGGTTCGTCTGGTTCGCCTCGTTTCTCTTCTCGACCACCGTCCACGAGGCGATGCACGCGCTTGCCGCGCTGCGCCTCGGCGATCCGACGGCCTACCACGGCGGGCAGGTGACGTTGAACCCGGCGCCGCATGTGGCGCGCGAACCGATCGGGATGCTCGTGCTGCCGCTCATCACGGCGTTCACGCAAGGCTGGGCGATTGGATGGGCGAGCGCGCCGTACGATCCCGTGTGGGCGGCGCGGTATCCGCGCCGGGCGGCGATCATGGCGGCGGCAGGTCCCCTCGGAAATCTCCTGATTGCCGTGGCCGCACTGGTGATCATGCGCGCGGGGTTGGCGATGGATGTGTTCAGTGCGCCTGGCAGCGCCAACTTCGAGACAGTGGTGACGTGGGCCGGCGGCTCGCCGTCGGTAGTGACGACGCTCTTGTCAGTGCTGCTGGTGCAGAACACCTTCCTGTGCCTGTTCAACCTTCTGCCGCTGCCGCCGCTCGACGGTGGAGCCGTCGTGGCCGGGCTGTTGCCGGAACGGCAGGCGGTCGCACTCCGGCAGGCGAGCTCGATGATGTCAATGGTCGGCCTGCTGATCGCGTGGCGTGTATTTCCGTTGATGACCGGTCCCCTCTTTTCCTTTCTCCTGCGCATCGTCCATCCGGGCGAGTCGTATTCGTGATCGCGGCGACACAGGCGTCGTCCGGTCCGACGCCCCCCACCGAGCGGAAACGCTCGAGCCGGCGTGTGCATTTGGCCGGGGGGTCGATCTAGACTCTCGTCCCGTGTGACGCGAGCGGATCCGTCGGCCCGGGCGACGCGGCAGGTGTATGGCGCCCTGGCCGTCGGATTCGTCCTGTTCGCTGTGTACGGCAGCCTGGTGCCGTTTCGGCTTCGTCCCTTTCCCATCGCGCTGGCGTGGGCGCAGTTCGAAACGGCGATGCGGGCGTTGCCGTCGCGGCGTATCTCGAGGTCGGATGTCCTCGCGAACGTACTGCTCTTCGTGCCGATCGGATTCACGCTGATGGGCGCCGTCCTCGACCGACGCTTTCCCTTGCGATCGCTGCTGGGCGCGGCGAGCTCGGTGATGCTGTTCGCGTTCAGTCTCAGCCTCGCGGTGGAGTTCCTGCAAACGTTCGCGTTGCGTCGCGTTCCGTCGAATCTCGACGTCGCCGCGCAGGCGTTCGGCGCGCTGGCGGGGATTGTCGCGTGGGTACTGGCCGGTCCGCGGTTATCGGTGTGGCTGTGGGAGACATGGTCCTCGGTCGGGCGTCACAGGCTGTTGCGGGTGCTGAGCGCGTACGCCGCCGCGTGGATCTTCGTCAGTCTGGCGCCGTTCGACATCACGGTCGACATGGGAGAGCTGGGTGCACGCGTGCGGGCGGGGAAAATCGCGATTGCGCCGTTTGCTGCGCCTATTGGCGTGCCTGTGGCCAGACAGGCGTGGGATGTGTTCGCGGAAATGGTCAGCGCCGTTCCACTCGGCGTCCTGATGTTCAGTGCGATCGCGCGATACCGGGGTGCGATCGCGGCCTTTGCCGCCGGCGCCGCTCTGGTGATCGGCGTCGAATTCGCCCAGATATTCCTGCTCTCACATTCGGCCAATACGACGGACGCGCTCGCCGGCTGCCTTGGCGTGGCGGCGGGCGTGTGGGTCGCCACACGGGTCTCGCCGGTTGTCTTCGGGCCGGCGCGGGTTGGTCAGGTGGCGTGGTGGGCGAGTGCCGGTCTGTGTGTGTGGTGTTTCGTGCTCGTCGCCTACCATTGGATGCCGTACGACTTTGTCGTCGATCCGCGCGCCATACGCACGGAACTGGCGCAGATGTCGTTCATTCCGTTCGCCGCCTACACGCGTTCCGCCTATCTGAATGGCTTGAACGACGTGCTGGTGAAGATCGCGTTGTCGATGCCGCTCGGCCTCGGCGCGGCGTGGGCGTCGCGGGCGCAGCCGTCGACGGCAACGCTGATCGGATGGATGCTGTTCGCCGTGGTGGTGTTCGGTACGATCGAGGCCGGTCAACTGTTCCTGCCGACGCGGGTTGCCGACCCGACCGACGTCCTGGTTGGCGTGGGTGGTACTTACGCGGGCCTGTTGCTGGGTCGCTGGGTGCGCGCCGGTCTGGAATCGGGACTCAGCACAACGGAGTAAGGCCGTGAAGATCCTTCTCTTGTCGATGCCGGATTCGTTCGAGCACACACCGGCGATGGCGATCCGTATCCCCAACGGGGGCCTCGCCTCGTTGGCCGGCAACGTGGATCCCGATCACGAGGTCGCGATTGCCGATCTGATCCTCGCGCAGTCAAGCGTGCGCTCGACGGTGGAACGTCTGGTACGGGATCAGCAGCCGGACGTCGTCGGACTCTCCGTCATGACGTATCAGCGCGCGACCGCTCGTCGGATCATGTCGCTCGTGCGCGCCGTCCGGCCCGAGGTGCGGATCGTGGTCGGCGGCTACGATCCGAGCCTCGCGCCGGATGCTTACATGCATCCGCGCCTGGGCGTCGACTTCATCGTTCGCGGGGAAGGCGATCTGACGTTCCGCGAGCTGATTCGCGCCTTGGATGCTGGTCGAGTACCGGAAGGAATTCCCGGACTGTGGTCACGCACGCGCACCGGGTTCGCACCAGCGCCGTCACGGCCGGCTGCGAAGCTGGATGCGGGAGAGGTGCGGCGGCCGCTGCGACGCGCGCGGGTGCTCGACGGCTACACGTTCATGGGACGACCGATCGATGTCGTCGAGACCTCGCGCGGCTGCACCTTCGACTGCAGCTTCTGCTCGATCATCGAGATGCGTGGGCGCAACTTCCATCGCTTCCCGATCGAGCACGTCATCGCCGACATTGCCGATGCCCGTGCGCGCGGCGCGCGCGCGATCTTCATCGTCGATGACAACGTCACGCTCGATGTGCCGCGCTTCGAGGCGATCTGCGAGGCGATCACCAACGAGGGTCTGAACGACGTCGATTACCTGGTGCAGGCGATGACCGCGTCGATCGCGGCCGGTGGCGATCGTCTCGCGTCGCGGATGCAGGCGGCAGGGTTCCGGTACGTGTTCCTCGGGATCGAGAACGTGATCGACGAGGATTTGAAATTCCTCAAGGCGCAGGCGAAGAACAGGGAGCGCGGCAATCGCGGCAACGCGACGATCGGCGCGATCGAGACGCTTCATCGCCACGGCATGTATGTCGTCGGCGGTCTGATCGTCGGCAATCCCGATGACACGTCCGAAACGATCGAGGCCAACCTCGCGTTCGCGCGCAAGTACGTCGACTGGCCCTACATCCAGCACCCGACGCCGTACCCGGGGACGCCGATGACCGCGGACTTCATCAGCCGCCGGTTGATCGCCAATCCGCGCTTCGAGGAGTACGACGGGACGACCGCGGTGACCCACGCGCGGATCGAGAGCAACGAGGTCGAGTTCGCGCGCTGGAAGGCCGAGCGGTGGATGAAGCTGAAACACATGCCGGTCGCACTCGTGCACGATCCGGGATGGGTCGCGCGTCACGCCTGGCAGATGCTGGCACACACGTTCCGCGGCAGCTCGTGGCGATCAGCACTTGGTCTCGAGGACGCACGAGCCGTGTTCGAACGCTATCGTGCGATTCGTGCACGTGAGCGCGACTACGTCGACTGGCCAGATCCGCTTGGAGAGGTAGCTGGGCAGGTCAGTAGCTTGGTAGCTGGGTAGCTGAGTAAACGATGTGGCTCGTAGGGTTCGCCTTCAGGCGGACCTTCGCGGCAAGCAGTACGCGTGACCAAGACCCAGAAGCGAAGCGACCGAGCTACCTAACAACCCAGCTACCTATTCCCGAAGCGATCCAGCAATCCCTCGAGCCGCCGATTGATCTCGTTGCGCAAGCCTCGTTTGACTGCGGCTGCGGCATCGATTCCAAGTCGCGGTGACCCAAGTCGGCCGCCAATCGTCGCCGGCAGAACGACGCGGTTGCCCTCGCGCGTGTAGCGATAGAGGTCCGTTCCTGCCTGTTTCGACAGATCCTCGGAGAGCGAGATGTCCGCTCGGCCGTCGAGATTCTTGGAATCGAGCGACAGCGTTCCGTTGCCGACGATGTCCGCATCTGCTGAGTGGAGAGCCAGCGCATCGGCGCGGACGACCTGGTCTGCCAGTGAAAAGCGTGCATCCAGGCGATCGAAGTGATCGCTGACGGGCGTCTGGTTCGGCGCCGGACGGCCGAAGAACAGGATCACCGTTCGCACGAGATTCAGGCGCTGGATCGTCCCGTCGGTGAGGGCGGCCGTGCCCTCACCGCGAGCCGTGCGCATGACCGCTGCGAAGTCGGTTCCGCGTCCGGAGAAAGTTGCCGCGCCGGTCAGTCGTCCGGTGATGGCGCCCTCGACGCCGCCGAACGTCGCGAGCTGACTCACGTCGATATTCGTGGCCCGCGATCGCAGCGTGGTCGAGAGGACGTCTCCCAGCGTGGCGGCAAGCGCTCCCTCGTATTTCCCACCGAACACCTGAAACGACATCGGTGACAACGACACCTGCCCGCCGTCGACTTGCAGATCAGTGGCGAGATTCTGCATCGCGACACCGGCGACCGTCCCCTGCGCAGCGCTCACGCGGGCAACGATTCTCGCGGGAGGTCCGCTGGCGGACGTGGCCCGTCGTGCAGCGGGTGGAGGAGAGAAGGCATTGGCCAGCGCGAACAGTTCGTCGGCGTCGATGCGATCGGCCCGCACACGAAATTGCGCGTCGATCCGCGGTTGCAGTGTGACGAGGCCGGATGCGTCCAGACGGGTCGCCCCGCTCGAGGCGTCGAAGCGATTGAACGTCAGCTCGCTGCCCCGCAGGGCGGCCTCGGCGGAGATCGCGATGGCACGTCCGCGACTGACCAGCGTGACATCCCTGATCGAAATCGATCGAACGGAGACGAGTTGCACGGGGGCCGCAACAGGTGCACTCGCCGGAGTCGCCGTCGACCCCGGCATTGCGAACGGCAACGGCATGTCGACCCGACTCCGCGAGACGATGATTTCGGCGTCTTCGATCCGTCTGTTGAGCAGCGCCCGCACTGGTGCTCGAAGCTCGATATCCGCCAGCGTCAGTCGCGCCGGTTCGCCCACACGCACGTTCGAGAGATGGATCGCGAGAACGGGCACCAGCCTGCCGCTGACCGACTCGACGCGAACGGGTTGCCCAAGCCATGCGCTGGCCTGACGCTCGAGCGCGAGCCTGACACCGTCGCCCGAGAAAAACCAGTACGCGGCACCGGCCGCGGCGAGGACGACGACCAGCGCGATCGCGCTGAGCCAGAGCAGGACGCGTCGGAACACGTCTTCAGCGTATAACTCCCAACTCCCAACGCCCAACTTCCAAATTCCCAAGCCGACACAAGCGTTTGGGAGTTGGGAGTTGGCTCCAGCGTCAGAGAGTTGGGAGTTGATGCGATCCTAGAGATAGTGCCGGAACTCCCAGACATTCTCCTCTACCTCCACGCGCTGCGGTCGCGGGTGGTCGGCCACCACATCGAGCATGTGCGGCTGGCCTCGCCTTTCCTGCTGCGGTCCATCGACCCGCCGCTTGCCTCGATTGAAGGACGGGCCATCGTCGACCTCCACCGCCTCGGCAAGCGCATCGTCATGGAAGCGGAAGACGAGCTGTTCCTCGTTTTCCACCTGATGATCGCCGGCCGATTTCGGTGGAAACCGCGCGAGACGCGGATTCCCGGCAAGGTGGGGCTGATGGCGATCGACTTCGACCACGGGACCCTGTTGCTGACTGAAGCCGGGACCAAACGACAGGCATCGTTGTATGTCGTCCAGGGACGCACGGCGCTCGCGGATCACGATCCTGGTGGAATTCAGGTGCTCGATTCCGACCTTGCCGCGTTCGAGCGCGCGCTTCGATCCGACAATCACACGCTGAAACGCGCGCTGACCGATCCGCATCTGTTCAGCGGGATCGGTAACGCGTATTCGGACGAAATCCTCCACGCGGCGCGGCTCTCGCCATTCAAGCAGACGCAGTCGCTCACCGAGGACGAAGTCCGGCGCCTTTATGAATCCACACGGACGACACTCCTGCAGTGGATAGCCAGACTTCGCGATCAGGCGGGCGAGGAATTCCCCGAGAAGGTCACGGCGTTTCACGAGGAGATGGCGGTGCACGGCCGGTACGGCAAGCCGTGTCCCGACTGCGGGTCGCCCGTGCAGCGTGTGGTTTACGCAGCGAACGAAGCCAATTACTGCGCCACGTGCCAGACCGGCGGCCGACTGCTCGCCGACCGTGCCCTCTCGCGATTGCTCCGCGAAGACTGGCCGCGCACGCTCGAGGAACTCGAACGGCGGAAACGCGGATAGTCGTTCGGATCGTTCGAAACGTTCGGATCGTTCGACGTTCGACGTTCGACACGTTCGGAACGCCCAGAACGCCGGGAACGACCCGAACGACTCGAACGACTCGAACGACTCGAACGACCCGAACGACCCGAACGATCCGAACGACCCGAACGATCCGAACGATCCGAACGACGTCTGCGTATGATCTCACTCGAGCAAAATGCGACGTAGGAAGGTTTCTGCTGCGGTCGTCGCGTGGGCGCTCATGCTGTGGACGCGCGGGACAGTGTCTGCCCAGCAACCGCAGGAATTGCGCTGGGGCGGCGACGCTGAGGGCGGTGCGCCCTTCGTTGAAGCGGATCCGAGCGATCCATCGCGTGTCGTTGGCTTCGACGTCGATGTGGCGCAGTTGCTGGCCGAAGGTCTCGGTCGGGTACCACGGTTCGTGCAGATCGGATTCACCAGTCTCGATGCGGCGGCCGCGCGAGGCGACTTCGATATCGGCCTGAGCGGGATCGAGGACAGCGCCGCGCGGCGTTCCCGTCTTGCCGTGACGGTTCCGTACTACGAGTTCCGCGAGATCCTCACGGTGCGCGAGACTGACGGTGCGCGCGTTCGAACGCTGGCTGATCTCCGTGGGCGCCGGGTTGCCACGCTGGGCGCGACACTCGCGTACGACCTGCTGGTGAAAGCGCAAGCCCAGAACGGGCTTGCCCCGATCACGTACGAAGACGACGTGCATCCGTACAGCGATCTGGCGCTCGGCCGAGTGGATGCCGTGCTTCTCGATCAAGTGCTGGCGGAGCGTGGCGCTCGACGCAATCCCGGTCTGTTGAACCAGCCCGCACCGGTCGCGGTCGGACATTACGTCGGTGTCCTCTCTCCGTCGAACACCGCACTGCGCGACCGCATGAACGACATCCTTCGCGCGGCGATGCGCGACGGCCGCCTCGAGGCGATCTTCCGCAAGTGGCGCCTGTGGAACGACGATCAGCCGAAGCTCTACGCGCGCGTTCTCACCGAAGGAGGCGCTCCCGAAGCGCAGAGTCTCAGCGGCAGCGTCGATGCGTGGGACGCCACGCGGCGATACCTGCCGGCGCTGCTGAGGGCGGCGGTGATCACGCTCGCGCTCTCCTGCCTGTCGATGACGCTGGCGGTTTTCGCCGGCACGCTCATCGCGACCGGGCGCGTCTACGGCGCAACGCCTGCTCGCACGCTGCTCACGGCGTACGTGGAGATCGTGCGCGGCACTCCGCTGCTTCTGCAGTTGTTCGTCCTCTATTTCGGCCTTGCCGCCATCGTGCAGCTGCCGGCGTTCGTGGCGGCGCTGATCGGGCTTGGCCTCAACTACGCCGCCTACGAGAGCGAGATCTATCGCGGTGCGCTCGAGGCGGTGCCGGTCGGCCAGCTCGAAGCTGCACGCACGCTCGGCTTTTCCGACCTGCAGACACTGCGGCTCGTCCGCGGACCGCAAGCCTTTCGACTGGCGCTGGCGCCGATGACCAACGACTTCGTCGCGCTGTTGAAGGACAGCTCGCTCGTGTCGGTGATCACGGTCGTCGAGCTGACCAAGGAAACGTCCATCTTCGCGGCGAACATCGGCAGCTGGGTTCTGCCCGGTGCCTTGTGTGCCGCGCTCTACCTGGTCATGTCGCTGCCGTTAGCGCGTCTGGCGCGGCGGCTCGAGCGCGGCTGGCGCGTGGCATGAGCGTCCTCGACGTTGCCGGCCTGCAGGTGCATCGGGGCCAACGGCTGGTTGTCCGCGAAGTATCCTTCACCGCCAAACGCGGCGAGCTGCTGGCGCTGATGGGCGCATCGGGCAGCGGCAAGACGACGGTGCTGCGTGCAGTCGCCGGGCTCGATCCGATCTCGGGGGGCGAGATCACGGTGGACGATGTGACGCTTCGCGCTGGTGCGCGTCCACGGGGATCCCTGCTGCGCGACCTGCATCGTCGCGTCGGCATGGTCTTTCAGTTCCATCATCTGTTCGCCCACATGACGGCGCTCGACAATGTCACGCTGGCGCCCATGCACGTGCTGCATCAGTCGCGAGCCGAGGCGGAATCGCGAGCGCACACATTGCTCGCATCGCTTGGCGTCGCGCACCGCGCAGATGCCCGGCCGCACGAGCTGTCGGGCGGCGAAGCGCAGCGCGTGGCGATCGCCCGTGCGCTGGCCGTCGAGCCGCCGCTCCTGCTGATGGACGAGCCGACCGCATCGCTCGATCCCGCCCGCCGGGACGACCTTGCCGCAACGCTGACCGAGCTGGCATCGGCCGGCCGGACCATCGTCGTCGCCTCGCACGATGCCGATTTCGTCGAGGCGTGCGCGAGGCGCACCCTAGTGATGGATGAAGGGCGATTGCGTTCCTGACGCTGTCAAATCCCAAATCCCAAATCCCAAAGCCCAAAGCCCAAAGCCCAAAGCCCAAAGCCCAAAGCCCAAAGCCCAAAGCCCAAAGCCCAAAGCCCAAAGGCCTATCCAGTCGCG